>JACCDQ011210899.1_pt1 | contig 21059 bp, 22 predicted proteins | sample 7446031 | NCBI WGS metagenome assembly JACCDQ01 (sample SAMN15323442, study PRJNA562643) | freshwater metagenome | isolation source: river surface water | place: USA:Blue River Watershed | collected 2017-08-17
ATCCATTTCCATGATAAATCTGGGAAAACTCACCAAGAGCTGTATCTCCTGTTACACCAATGGTAACTGGTCTCCAAGAGCTAATATTGACTTGGTTATAGTGCATACCAATATAGCCACTAGGTCTAATCTCAACACCAAAAGTATTTAGATTATTAGGCGCACCATATTCTGAGATATTCTCCCAGTAATAACGCTGATACTGTGGAGTTCCTTCAGTTAGGAATCTGCCTGACCCATAGTTAATTAGGTCAGTCTGCAAAGGCATAATCGAGTAATTAAACTGATAGCCTTGACTTCTAGTTAAGTCAAATCCAGAACAACACCAATGGTTATTTACCGAACCAAATCCCACAACACCATTACTGAACATATAAGAATCAGTAAAGATGCGACCATAGAGAGGAAAAGGAAACTGTAGAGGAATATGGGCGAAACCATCATCAGGTATATTGTGTTGAATGATTTGTGCCTGCGCTATGCCAATACAGGCTAGAAAGGCAATAATCCATCTCATTTGATTTTAGGTCTGTCAGGAATCATATTAGGATTAGCAAGCCAATAGTTCTTAGCTTCAATCCCTACTTTTCCTTCTACTGGACAGTATGTACCTGCATCCCACATACCCCACCATAAAGCAGAGTCTTGGCACATTACAGATACAGCAGCAGTTTTCATCTGCATATTGAATAAAGACTCAGCTTTTAGAAGCATCTCACAATTAGCATCTCTAACTGTCGTACCCATAGAAATACCAAAGATTTGAGTCTGAACAGCAGCAGCTACACCACTAGAACACATCTTGTTATTGATAGATGTAATGTTAGGAGAAATAGCAGAAGGTGGTGGAGACTCTACCTTTGTCTTAGCAGTAGATTCTGTAACAATAGGCTCTGCTTTTACATTAGACAAAAAAAATGCTAGGGGTAAGCCTAGCATGATTGAAAATAATACTTGTTTCACTTAGCACCCCACCAATGAGCTATAAATCCAATAATTGAAGAAATGGCACTAACTACAGCCATGCCAGCCCAGAACCCACCCCTGCCTTTATTGGCAAGCTCTAGAAGTTCTTCCATGCCAGCTTCTAGCTTGTCTACTTTCTTTTCTAAAGACTCTACAGTAGCAACTAGCTTGCCATATTTGTATAAGTCAATGCCACTATCTTCCATTTAATCACTCCTGTGGAAAACTTAAATCTAGGCTTGCTAGAGATTCTACAGAAGTTACAGCAGAGATACTAGCTTCTAATTCATCAGCCTTAGCTCTTACTGAAGCACGATAAGCCACTACTGATGTAGGAATGTCTGTGCCAATGTCAGCTTTACGAGTAACCATCCAATCAGTCTGAGCTAGGATAGAGCCAGCAGTTTGTTTAACTTGAGCAATGAAGTTAGACTTCAAGCCTTTAGTCACTAATCGCTTATCGCTGTCTACCATTACTGGATTCTCAGGGTCTGTATTGTCTAATACTTTTACATAGAGAGGATTGCCATCTTGGTCTACTTCTTCTTTGTCCTCTAGGGCTTTAGGTAAATCCTTAGACCAGTAGAAGCGATTGTCAAAGTTCATATCAATATCAGCTACTTCTGTGATACCGATTGCTGACTTCTCAGCTTCAGTAGCCAAACGAATCCAATTATTTGGATATTGAATTTCATTATGGGTAAAAGGTGTATCCAATGGGATTACTTTGTCACCGATTTTAAATGGCATATTACTCTCCTAAAAATTTATTACCCTTACTTTTATTTTCAGTAGGGGATAAGTATTGCAAATTATTGTGAACATGAAGCCCACTAACATTTTTACCTTGTAATGGGATTATATGGTCTACCTCATATCCATCAGGCTTATTTCTATATATTTCATCTATCTTTTCATGGTCTGCCCATAAAGGAACTCTTAGCTTTCGCTTTAAACCAGCTTTTCTTGCATAAGCATAAGTAAATTCTTTTGTATATGCTTTACCATGCTTGTAGTTTTTAGTTATTATTGCTTCTCGCCTAATGCACCCACAAGACTTTGTAGACCCATTAATCATAGAATGTCCAAGAATAATCTTTGATTCTCCACAATCGCATTGCACAATATATTGATAAGCACCATTTTTTACTTGCCCACAATCAAGCATGACAGTTAATCTGCCATACCGATTGCCAAGAATGTTTTTTCTAAACTTTGCCATATTATCTTGCAAGGCTGTATTTAAAAGGATTTTCAGCAAAAGCGGCTACCACATAACTACCACCACTTGCATTAGTTCCTATATCTGTAGTTCTAATTTTAAAGCCATTAGATACTATGTCATATTGACCATAAGATTGATTCTCAGCATCACTCACATTAGCCCTTAATGAGTTTTGAGTAATGTTGTAAGCATCTCTAGCTGTATCATACATAATCCAATGACCTACAGAATCAGTCCTCTTAATCATAATAAAGCGAGGGCGGAAGCCTAAATAAATAAAGCTACCATCAGCAGAGCCATTACCTGTGTAACTTGTAAATTTGCTATATCCAGCTACTTCTGCAAAGCAATAGGCTACATAATTATTTGATGTATTGAAGAATGTTCCAACACTAAATACTGTTGATGTTGGTGAAGTATTGTTCCAATAACCTATGTTTGTTCCTGTTGCATTTGTTAAATTTAACAATAATCCACCAGTATTGCCGATAGATGAATGGTAAACACCCCAATTATCTCCAGCAGCATTTCTAACTTTAACAATAATCATCTTAGGTGCAACACCCAAGCCATGACCAATAGTAGCTGCCGAACCATTTCCTGTCCAAGTCACTACAGAGAACCCAGCACTTGTATTAGCACTTACTGTTGATGTAATAGAGCCAGCAGTATTAGATGAGCCTGAGCCATTGGCTTTCCATTGCCAAGCTACAAAACTCTGACCATTTAAGTTTGTTTCGCCTGAGTAAGTTCCATTTACTGTAAAGCCATTACTTGTAAATGATTGACCTGTCCAATTATTATCTTCGGCATTTGTGCTATTTGAAGCTAAAAATGAATTAGCACCTCTAATTCTATCAAATAAAGCATGCCAGCCAGCATAAGACCTAGCTTTAGCCCAAAATAAATCAGGGCTAAATCCACCACTATTTGTAATATTTTGACCTGTAGAACCATTACCTGTATATGTAGTTACATCCATATACTTATTAGCCTGTGTAGATGCTGTTGCACCAATAGTAGGAGTAGGTAGGTTATAAGTATTTAATGCTACAAAGCCTGTAGGTGGTGTGTATGCAAATGGTCTTTGACCGAAGTTAAAGTCAATAATTGTTGATGATGAAGCATTTGTTTGACCACCCATAACTACATCATTAGTTCCAAATACTGACAATAAGTTTGTTCTTGTTACTTGTAGTGTATTGTTTTTATACCAAGAGATTTCACCAGCATCCATATTTACTGCCATGCTAATTACATCGCCTGTAGTAAATGTGGCTAGACCACTTACAACAGTAGAGCCATTTTGCTCAATAACTCCATTTGCTCTGTAAGATATTGATGGAACACCACCAGCAAAACTATTTGAGCTAAAAGTAGTAACACCAATAGGAATATTACCGCCACCATTTAGAGTAATAGTTGCTTCAGCATAAAACTTTCCGCTTGTAGAACAAGCAACAGTTGCTCTAGCAAGACTATTAACAGTTGATGTTGATAATCTTAAATTTCCATTAATAATATGCCCAGATGTTCCATCTAAAGATGATGGAACTATTGGATTCAACACAGCAAAGTTACTAGCAGTCGCACTTGTCAATGTCGGAACATCTGTCATTGAATCATAAGTAGAGCCAGCAGTAATACTGATATTGTTAGTATTCCAATAGTTGCCATTGCCTGAGAAGTCTTTACCTAAACCAGCATTTGAGCCACTTGTTAATGCAGAGTTATCTGTAAATGGTAAATAGAAGCCATTAGTGCCATAAGTGCCAGCATATCTCTTAGGTTGCCATACTCCTGTTTGAGCATTAGTAGAACCAAATGATGATGGGGTTAGGGCTTGACCATCAACAAACACTTGCTCGGCATAATAACCATCAAAATAGTTGCCATCAGACCTTTTGCCAATATAAGCAGTAGCGGTACTATTGATTGATGATGTTTCGTTTAATGTTGGATAAGTTGAATAATTTAATGCGGTTACTTGTGTTCCATTAACATAAACTTTTAATCTATTGCTTGATGTTCCTTGAGTTGAATCATAAGCAACAACAATGTGATACCAAGAACTAGGGTCACGATATACCGCAGTAGTTCCAATAGTAAAGCCACCTCTTTTAGAAATAACTAAAGTATTGTCTGTTTCAAAGTAAATAGCAGCATCATTTGAAGCAACTGTTCCAGCAGCAAATAAAAAGCCAGCAGAACCTAAATTTGAACCTCTTTTAATCCAAGAACTCCAAGTCCAAATAGCTTGATTTGTTGGAGTTGTAGGTGTTCTTGTTAAATAAGCACTAGCACTAGACCTAAATCTTAGTGAACGAGTAAGGTTGTAAGCATCATCACCAGCTAGTAGTAAGTCGTTATGAATAACTGACATAAGTATCCTTACTTAACATCTGCTACAAGGCGAGCAGTAATGCGAGTTGAACTTTCTACATAATATACCAAGACATCTACTGCACTTGCAGTTGTAGTCAATGTTGGTGCTGTTCCGCTAGGAAACTTAAAGTAAGAGCCATAAGCTAGTGTGCGAGAGCCTGTGCCATCTTGAGCAATCACAATCACACCTGACTGACCTGCTGTAATATTTGTAGGGTTAGCCAAAGTTCTATTACCACCTAAAGTAACAGAGAAGTTGTTAGCTACTGCAAAGTCAGGAGTAATGCTAGAACCATCAGTAAGAGCTGATACAGTTCCTCTTTGTGCTGCTGTAAATGTCTGAGCTACATCAGTCTTGGCTGTGTCAGCATCATAAGCCTGAACACTAGTGCCAATGTCAGTAGTTACTACCAATGTCTTGCTTGATGGTATTGTAGTTCCGCTTAGGACATTCGTGCCACTAGCAGTAATGCCATTGTCTTTTAGCAAAACTCCGTCTACTGTTACACCAGTAGCAGATGTTTTCTCGCTAATAGTGTCAGTATAAACACCTACAAATGTGCCTGAATCGCCATCTGCACCTGTCTGAAATGCTTTTAAGTCAGCCATAATCTGACGAATAGCATTGTTAATGCCGCTAGGCGCACATCCTTCAGCAATATTGATGTTATTGATGTCAGTATTGTTGTCTGGGTTTACATCAAATTCCGAGATTTTGGTTTTTGCCATGATTATTCCTTAAATTATCATTAGTCTAACAAAGATTGACCTGCAACACCACCTGTAATACCTGTGGTAGTTCCTTGTCTAATTGCTTGTTGTCTCAAATATTCATCTAAGTTCAATAATCTTTCTAGCATATTTGCTTGAACATTAGGATTGATTGAGAAAATATCAGGAGCTAATTGCTCTGCTGTTCTTGCGCCAGTACCAGTAGCAGACCTAATTAAATAGTCTGTAGCACCTCTTAAAACACCTTTATTAGCCAATTGAGGAACTAACTCTGTCTCACCCTCAAACTCTGCTTGTGCAGTTGCTCTAGGCTGTGTCTGAGAGCCACCAGTTAGCTTTACATCAGTAGTTCTAATAGCTTTTTCTCTAGCTAATTGAGATTCTAATGTAGTGAAAGCATCATCACCAATTAACACTCTGATTTGGTCACGCTTTTCAAGAGAGCCAAATGTTCGTCTTACTTGGTCTACTCCATCTGCACCAGACTGAATCTTTCCTTTAATAGCATCATAAGCACCGATAGCAAAACCATCTTTTTCAGCAGGAGTCAAAGCATCATAAGTTTTCTTCAGCTCTCTAGCTTCTAAGTTAAAGAAGTTCTTGCCTTGCTCTACAGCATCAATAATTGATGTTGTTCCTGAGAAAGCCTGTCTAGCTTGCTTATATTCAGTAGGAGCTAAAGAATCTACAAAATTTACAAAGTCAGCACGCTTATCACCTAATCGTCTAATTTCGTCTTTGCCAATACCGCTAATAGGCATCTTGCTTACAAACAATACATCATCAAGACCACGCTTAATATAGTCAGCAGTTTGTAGGTTAAACACATTACCTGTTTCCTGTAGGTCAGGAAGTTTAATTTCATCATATTCAGCTAATGCTTTAGCTTTATTGTAAGCATCTTTAAACTTAGGCAACTTCATAAAGTCATCTAGCTCTTTACCAGAGATAGTTGCGCCTTTTTCATAAGCTGTCTGATACAAAGGAGCAGCAGTCTTTTGTCTAGCAGTAATTAGATTATCCGTTACAGCTACAGCATCAGCATTAGTCTTAAATGCGTTTTGGAAGTCTGTAAGGATTCGTTCTGGCTGACCTGCTTTTCTTTCTTCTACCATTTTGGCAGCTACAGAACCAGCAGCAGGATACATAGAAACAACTTCACCTAATCGCTTAGTAGCTTCACCACCAAACTCCATGATTGTCTCTGGTTTATATCCTGACTTACGGATAGTATCCATAGCTTCTTTAACTTGCTGAACAGTTAGCTTATCTCTTTGCAATGCTTGGATAATCTTTGTGTCTGCTCTACGCTGAATAGCATCATCTGTAAGACCAAAGAACTCTGCTGTTTTACCTGTGATTTGCTTAACTACAGGAATATCCTTAGTAGCATTAACCACTCGCTGAGTTGCATCTGTAAGACCTGTAGCTTCAGCAGTTTTGCTTAATGCACCACCAACAGCCTTAGAACCATACAAAGCAGCAGGAGATAATAATAACCCTAACTGTGCGCCTCTTTTAGCGCCTTCTAGTCTTTGACCTTCTTCTGCTTGACCTGCACCAACAATACCGCCTGTAATTGTGCCACCAGCAGTAGTTGTTCCTAATGCTCTCATAGATGGAGATACTGCTTCACCAGCTTTTACTAGCTTTGGAGCTACTCTAGTTAATGCAGCTAATGTGCTTTCACCACCAGCTATAGCAGTAGGTAAAGACCCTAATACTTCAGTAACAGCAGATGCTACTGGTTTTTGAGCTTCAAATTCTTGTTTAGCAAATTGAATAGATGCTAAGTTTTGTTCGTATGGCTTTTTGTTTTTTAAAGTCTTGATAGCAGCTTCAAACTCATCACCAAATCCTAATGACAAACCTTGAATACCTGCTTCAATAAAACCATAGTCTGACTTAATACCTTTAGCATCAGCATAGTTTTTAGATGCCTTTATGAATCTGTCAATCGTATAACCTTCTTCATTAAGGTATTGTTGCATTTCTTGAGCAGCATACTGTGGTTGCATAACCATTGCTCTAGAATTGAGCTTGTCTACATTCCTAATGATTCTTTCAAAATTCTTGTAGTCAGCCATATTATCTTCTTTCTAGACCATTGTCTTTCATAAATTTACGCATATCAAAAGGTTGATAAGCATTACCAGAAGCCATTTTCATGGCATCCATTGTAACTTGCCTTGCTTGATTTTTTTGAGCAATTGTCGCAGCACTATCGCTTGGCATTGGGAAGTATGTAGCAATTTCTCTATCCATTTCCTCTTTACCGATTGCAGCACCAGATTCTTTACGCAAGTTTGCACGAACCCAATTTTCTTGAGCCTGTCTATACATTTGCTGTTGGCTAGTCATTTTTTGACCTCTAGCCCAATCACCAATAAATGGTAATGAACCAACTAACTGAGTTTCAGTTGTTGCGTAAGGCGTTCCAACTTTTTTACCAGCTATTTTTTCCTCAGCTACTTTATTTTCAATTTCTTTAAGTTTAGCCTCAGAGAACTCCATACGCTGTGCAAAACCAGCAGCATTTCTTTCACCTTCTGTTGGTTTCTTACCTTCAGCAGCTTTAGTGCTTCTTTCAACATAGCTTTCTTCCATCTTAGCTAATGGCTCTAAACGCTTATAGGCTGTTTCTTCGTCAATAACACCCTTCTTAAATCCAGCTTCTAACTGACCTGCTAATTGTCTTACAGCAGGGTTTGTAGCATTAACATAAGGAGCAAATGGACTAGGAGCATTTGTATCACCTAAAACACCAGATTGTCTCAATGCTTTTTGTGATTCGCCAATATCTTTCAACAAATCAAATCTGCCAAGAGCTTGTAGTGTAGGAATAACTGACTTCATGTCATAAGTCATACCAACTAACTTCTTCTGTTCTGGAACTGCTCCCATTGTCAATTGACCTTGGTCATCTCTTAATGTTTGACCTTCAGGAATTACAGCTTGCTGAGTAACTTCATACTTAGGAGTTGCTGCACCAGCTAATACATCTTTGATTTGTTGAGTTTCTTTTTGTTTACGCAACATTTCGCTAACTTGAGTAGCTGTAAGCATATCTTTTAGAGTTTTATCCATGCTTGACTGATAGCCTTGGTATCCACCTAACAAAGCCTGACCAATTGCCTGACCAGTTCCAATAGGTTGTTTTTGTGCGCCAGAAGAAGCTAACAGTTGAGCAATAACATTTAAAGCGCCCATGTTAAGCGCCTCATTTTTCATCTGTCCGTATTGCTCTTGCCCAAATAACTGGGCTAATGGATTTGTGTCTAATAGTGCCATATTCTTATCCTAGTAATGAATATACATTTGGAGTTGATACTCTTTGTTGTAAAAGAGACAATGTTGGAGAGTAATCTACTGCTCCATAAGGTTGAGTCTGTCTTTTTGGAAATCCTGTAGGTGTTTGTGGTTGCTGACCAAACAATGATTGTCCTAGCTTTAATGCTCTTTGTGCATCAGAAAGACTTAATGTTGTAGGAGCAGTTACACCTGTAATTCCTGCTGTTCCTGCTGGTAGAGCTTCTGCACCACCTAAATATCCTAGACCACTTGCAGCTTCAGTTCCTACAGTTCCCATGCCAGCACCTAGAGGAGTTCCAGCTAATGATGCTGTGCTAATTCCTGTTCCACTAGCTGCGCCACCAGTAGTTCCTGCACTTAATCCAAATCCTGTAGTTCCAGAGCCTACTGCGCCTGTCTCAGCGCTACCTAAAGCAGTTGAGCCTAAATAGTTTGTTGCTTGACTTTCAGCAGTTGTAGCAGCAGCTTGAGCAGCAGTTTGCGCACCAATGTTAGCAGCTTCAGTAGCAGTAGCACCTTCAGCAATAGCAGCAGTTTCAGCAGCATCAGCTAAAGCAGCTATTTCTGGAGCATAGTAAAGACCTGTAGCAGCAGCAACACCATACCAGCCAAAAGGCACTACATCATTGACAAAATCATCTAATGCAGAGCCAACATCACCGACTGCACCTGCTACATCTTCAACGATTGGAATTCCACTCTGCGACATATTATTCCTTTATCTGCCACTTCCAATTATATTGTGGAAGCTCTGATTTCTCTACATTTAATCCAAGCAATTTAAAGACTTTATACATCTGTTTATTCTCTGTAAGTCCATATACAGTCTTTACATTGTGCTTAGATGCTTCATTTACAAAATACTTAATTGACTTCACTACTTTTATAGGGCTATCAATTGTAAAAAGGTGCATCCCTGCTGAGTTGTCTGTGAACTTATAACCGAATATCACAGTATTGTTTCTTCTCAGCAGGACTCCTTGATTTGTTTCTAAATAATGCTTAATGCTCCTGATAACATCTTCAGGGTTTTCCTTTGGAGAATCTTTCCTGATAATGTCAGTAATTAACATTAGAACAATAAACCACCTAACGCTGCACCACCTAAACCACCAGCAATACCATAGCCACTTGGAGAAGTTAAGCTAAATGGAGTTCCGCCTAAGAATGAGCCTAGAGCCTGACCACCTAAATAACCTAAACCAGCACCAGCAGCAGTATTGATTAGAGGATTGCTAGGCATAGAAGTTGTTTGTGTGCCATAAGAACCCATAGGAGAGCCATACACGCTTGATAAGTAGCCAGATAACTGTTGGTATGGTAATTGCTGACCAAACTGGTAACGAGCCATCTGTTCTTGTAATGGTTGAGCTGCGATAGCTTCTCTTGCTGCGCCAACTTGAGCCAATTGCTGAGAAGGCAAATATTGTTGTGAATAGATGCTAGGTGCAGCAGCAGCTAATTGAGCTTGACCTAATTGAGCCTGTTGTTGCAAGCCTCTTTCAGCCTGATACTGTTGTCCTGCAATATTAGAAGTTACATCACCTAAAGCACGACCATAAGACTCTGTAGCGCCTGTCAAAGCATTTTGCATTGCACCAGAACCATAACGACCAGCCTTTGAATAAAGACTAGCAATCTGTGGCAATACTTGACCAGAGAACTGTTGCTCTAATGGGCGAGTTGCAGCTTGCATCATCTGAGCTTGGTAAGGGTTACTACCTAGGAATGAACCAGCAGCAGTAGCGCCAATACCGCCCAAAGACTGTTGGTAGGCTTGTTGAGCTTGTTGCAATACAGGGCTTGCCTGAGTTGCTAGAGCCTCTTGTTGAGTTAAAGCCTGTTGAGTCTGAGCTGATGGGCTAACATAAGTCTGACCTTCAAAGAATTTAGGTTGCTCACCTGTCAGAAATAGGCTTTTTGCTCTTTCTAAGCCTGTCTGTAAATAAGGCAATAACGCTGGGTCAATGCTTGATGAGGTTACTGTTTCTGCCATGATTTTATCCTATGACTACATAATCAAAAGTTTTACCTGCAATCGTATTAGCAGGATGTGAAATTACTGCGCTTCCGTTAGTTACTGAACTAATAAAAGGTAATGTAAAAAGGTTACTTGTAAATCCATCACAAGACACATGGTTTACTGTTGCAATAACTGAAGCTGCTGCTGGTCTTGTTGGGCTTGTTGCTGTTGGGATTGTTGTCATTGAAACAGTTGTGCTTGTTGCTGACCACATAATCTCAACATAATCGTTTGCTGCTAATTGAAGCAAATAGTTCCATGATGGCAAGATTCTTCCATCTACAGAACCATGTCTATTTGGTATAGAAATTGAGCCTCTAGATAAAGGAATGTCTGTACCATTCTTTCTAATCCAAATATCAATATCTTGGATGGCGCTATCTGTATTTACAAACTGACTGCTAAACTGTAAATCATAAACACCAGACTTCTGCACAGTAATCCTAGAGTTACTTGCAACAGATACAAATTCAGCAAAATCTGTTGTATTAAATGTCATTGCATAAGCAGTTGTTGTGCTACTTATGGTCTGTGTTGTTGTATCCTGAAACGAGCCATGAGGAAACTGATAAGCTGCACTTACAGCACTTGTTGGAACTAACAAAATAACTGAATCTACACCAATACGAGCATCTGTAATAGTCGTGCTTGTTGCACCGCTAGTAGCTAATGTGACAGAACCAGTATTATTGGTCTTGCCATTCATAATGCCATTGACTATCTCAGCGACAGCTCGCTGGTCTCCACCGAAAGGTGGTAAGACTCTAAACATTATCTGCCACCCATAGGAACAATTTCAACATCAGCACCGATAATAGAATCCCAGTTAGCTCCTGTTGGACTAAACTGTAGTCTATGGTATCTTCCCATGCTTCTTACTGACACTCTATTCTCTGAATCTGCTGAAGTTGATGAGCCAAATATAACTTGGGTAGTAAGCAAATCTCTTGAAAATACTGCAACATCACATGAGCCATTATCTACTGTAGGCTGAACCATAGTAATTGCAGACTTACGATTTTCTAGAGACAGTTCTCCTGTCTGAATTGTAGCAGTAGAATTAGCGCCTGTAAATGTCACAATTTTACTATTTCTTACCCCTGCAAACAACAACTTTCCACCTAACCAGATACGAGAGTCAAAGCTAGTTCCTAAAGCATCAATAGAGCTAGAAATAGCATCCAAACCCTCTAAAGTTGTAGATGGGCTAGAAGATGAAGCCACTCTGTCTACATCAGTAGTTCCGCTAGACCACTTTTTAGTTTGGAAGTTATAAATCAATAACTTATTAACATTTCCACCCTGACCTTTAGATGGGTAAGCCCAAATCACAAGGTTTTTAATAGGGTCTACAGCAGCAGACATATTGAATAGATATTCCTCGTCTACATCTGTAAAGAAGTATCTATCTATCTTTTCGCCACCAATTGATACGACATTTTGACCATCACAGGCATAGAAGCCATCATCAGCCAAGAAGAATGTTAATCCTTGATACTGAATAATTGAGTTAGCCTCATAGCAGCCTAGGTTTCTAGAGATATTGTCAAACTGGAATACTAGTGGGCTACCGACATAAGTCATGCGATAGATTGACCTGTCCATCAAGATTAAGCCAAATTCACCACCTGTTACACCAACAATAGAGCCACCATCAGGAATCTCTTGGTAATCTGATTGAGTTGTCGCTGAATCTGTCCAGCTTGTCTCATCATTTAATGCAGACCACTTAACTCTAAATGGGTAAGCTGTGCCAATATGCCCTGATACTACAAAGTCACGAACTACTGTGACATAACGAGCTGTAGGTGCATCAGCAGACAAATCAGCCCATGCAGTAGAAGTTCCTAGTAACCAGCCTTGTAGCTTGTCATATCCATTCGCAGCAATAATTCTGTTGCCAAACTGAGTAAATCTCCATCTTTGGTCTACAGGAGTAGCATAAGTAGCTCCTGATACATCATCTAAAGACATATCAGCAGAGTCTAATTTGTATAGGTTTGTTTGGCTTCCTGCAAATACTGTTGTAGAACCATCAGGGTTTTTACCAGCTACCACATTGTTTAATGGCTCTGAAGCAGATTGAGAATAGTCCACAGCAGACGGAATACCACCATAGCCGATAGCTCTAGAGTAGACATTATCTGCCTTCATTAAAGCACCAGTTACAGATGGTTGGTCTGGTAACCACTCACCAAAAGTTATGCGCTGATTTGCCATTGTTCATTTCCACTTGTTGAAGCAGTCCAGTTTTCTGAACCTGCTGTGATTTCTGTCCAAGATTCGCTACCTACTGAATTATCGTTCCAGTTAGGATTCTCAGGTGTTATTGGTGTCCAAGACTCTGAACCTATTGTGTCTAAGCTCCAATTGTCTCCTAGGATATTGCCTAAGCACCGAATAGTAGCTGTGTTGCTAATTGAGCCTGATGAGCTAAATACTGCATTTGCTGTAACTGATACTGTCGAAATGCCTCTAATCTCTGCATTGCCTGAGTATTCAACACCACCCAATGCTGTAACTGTCGATAATCCATTGACTGCTCCACTTCCTGTTCTTACCCTAATTGAGTCAGCAGAAACTGTTGCTGAACCTGAAATAGCTCCTGATGCACTTAATACTCTTGCGCCATTGGCTGTTACAGTAGCAGAACTAGTTACAGAACCTGCTCCTGAGTAAATCCTGTATGCGCTTGCTAAAACGCTTGCTGTTGAGTTTACTGAGCCAGCACTAGTCCTTACCCTAAATGCACTACTTGATACTGTTGCAGAGCCTGTAATCGAGCCTGAGCCACCATATACTGCATAAGCATTGGCTTCTGTCTGAGCATTACCAGTAATTGAGCCACTAAAGAACATAATTCTTGTAGGGCTTGCAGATACATTAGCCTCAGAGCTAACTGAGCCAGTTGCAAATCTTTCTCTTAACGCATTGGCTGAAACTGTTGCACTAGAAGAAACACTTGCAGGATTTACAAAATAAACAGTTACAGAGCCATTCCATAGCTCGCTATCTAAAGACAGGTTCAGGCTGTCGATAGAACCAATGGCATCAAGGGCTTCTAAAGTCCATGTGCCAGATACTCGGTCATCATACCAGTCTAGGTCTAGAGAATATTCTAAATCATCTAGGCTTCCAAACTGGTCTAACTGCTCAAGAGTTAGTGGCATTATGCCAATGTAACACTCAAGTTACCAGAAGCAATCTTGAAGATGTCTCCTGTAGCAATTGCCTTAGAAGTATCTAAAGCAGTATGGAATAGCAAGTTGCCTGAGCTAGAAGCATCATGGATACCAATGTGTGTAACAGTACCCCAGCTATCTGTAGCTTGTGGGAACTCTACCGCAGCGCTGTTTGTTGATACACCATTAGAAGGTGCGCCAAAAGTAACAGCAGTACGAGCATAAGAACCACCTGAAACCTCTGTGCCTGAACCAGCATCAGTAGGGTCAGATGTAAAAAGACCTACATAAACTGTTGTAGGGCTTGTGTAGCTTGTATTACGGAGAACTGCATTGATAACTGCATTTTCCAAGTAGTTTGACATTTCAGCCATGATATTTCCTTATCTTGAAGTAACTTTCATTTGTAATGGGACACCGCTATATTCTGAGCCTTCATCTGCGCTAGAAATAGAGTTAATAGCTCTATCGTACAAACTTACCCATAACTGAACCCTAGCATCATTGATGAGATAAGGTTCTGCTTCTAATAATGCGCCATAAAGTAGAGCATCAGGGTAATTAGCCAAGAATACATTGCTTGTATTGCTATCTGACAATACAGCAGGTTTGGCATAGTAAAGAATCTCTAATGTTCTTGTGCCATCTGGAATAGGCGCAAATAAGAACTCTGAAGCCAATACTGTGTAGTAAACAGGTAAGCCAGACTCATCTGCCCTAGCATCTCTTGTGAAGGCACTAGGAGCTAGATAAGTAACAGGCATCCTTGGGTTTCCTCGGATATATAAATCTCTTACTTCAAGAAAGTCTGTAGGTAATGCCACTTTAGCATCACCGCTAGTCATTGAAGATGTCGCTGACTTTAGCATCTGTCTTGTACGCAACTCTCTTGCTAGACGAGTTTCAGCCAATGTAATGAAGTCAGGAATCTGAGTAGTTAAATCTGTCCGACCTAGGTAATTAGCTACTGTGGTCTTTAAAGCCGAGTAGTTGGTAAAAGCCATGTCTAATCCATTTCTATGTTATGCCATCCATATTGATACGAACCAATATGCTTAATTTCTTGTGATAAATCGTGGTCTACATAAGTCTTAAAGCCAATATCTGAAGCCTTAATACAGAAGTAGATGTCCTCACCTAGAATCTTACCTTGTGGCAATTGCTCAAAGTAAAACCAAGGTTTCTCTAATTCTTTAAATACAGAAGCATCAATCAGCATGACTCCACAGCCTATGCCATCAACAATCTCAATGCCTGTCTTACCTTTTGAGAATACTGGATGCCACACTACATGGTCATCAAATACCTCTAATGTCTTTGCTGTAGGCTTTACTGGCTCACTACGAGTAGTAGCATTAACACCTACAATCGCCTTATTATGGTTTATCAGCTTCATTAGAGAGTTCTTAGGAAACCTCATATCTGCATCAATAAACAGAATATGTGTGCAGTTATCGTCTAAGGCTGATTGAACCATATTGTTTCTTTGGTCAAATATCAAAGTTCCCATAGAAGTGTAAAGATTTATCTCTATCTTGCTATGCTTGTTTGTATAGTTCACCAAAGCTGCCAAATCAAAGGCAGTTCCTACTTCCATTGTTCCCCTTGCAGGGATACAGATTCCTACTTTATACATTGCCACCCCTTGTTCTCCAGACCTTGTTATCTGGGTCATTTAAGAATCGTCTAAAGGCTTCCTTGTCTATGACTGCATAGCCACGCATTACACCTTTTTTGTTCAATTCATCAATGATGATGTCAGGGATAGTAGCGATATGATTTCGAGGGTCTAATACATCAGAACCCCAATTAGTCTTTTCGCTTCGTTCATTAAATTTTTGTTTGTTTATCTCAATGATTTGGCTTAAATCGACCTTAGTCTCAATAATAATACCGCCTTCACCATCTGCGTAAACATTCTGATTTTGTTTGAGTTTGCCTAATTTAGACAAGTTGCTCTCCTAGAAAATGGGGATGGATTTCTCCACCCCCAATTCTACCAACTATTCAAGAATAGTCAATTATGCTGCGTTCAAGTCGAATACACCACCATGAGCTGCTTCGTTCTTAACTTCAAGAGTCAATTCAGCCAAGATTTGTGTTTTCTCGCTGTCACCAGCTTTTGCCAAGTCGTTAGTTTGGAATGGACGCAAGTAAGCCAAAGCTGCGTATTCTGGGTCTAACAACAAAGCGTCACGAGTACGCATGAAGCGGTTTGGAACAATGCTGATTTGACCAAAGTCAGATTGGTAGATGTCAGCACCAGCCAAAATTGTAGCTTGACCGCTTACTGGAGCTTGGTAGCGTTGAGCAGCCAAACCTGTGAAGCCAGAAACAGTTTGCTTCAATGCTGGAGATACGAACAATACTGAAGGTGTACCACCTGAGCTGAATACTTCACGAACAACTTCTTTCAACATTGTTTCTGTGAAAGTACGAGTTGTGTCAGCATCAACACGAGCTGAAACACCGATAGTTGTAGGGTCAGCACCAGCAGTAGTTGTACCAGCACCTACTGATGTGTTTGTCTTGATGAAAGACAACAATGATGACATCTTGCGAGCTGTTGAAGAACCATCACCAGCAACTTTAGCTTGGTTAGCTGTAATGATTGTTTCAATGTCACGCTTGATTTCAGCAGAGCCTTTAGCCAATTGATAAGCCTTTTCTGACTTACGACCAGCCTTGTCTACAGCATCCAATGTGCCAGAAACTTGAACAGTCTTACCAACGATTTGTGTCAAGTTGCCATAGCGAGTTGTTGGAGACAATGTAGCAGAAGTAGCATCAGCACCTTCAACTAATGCGTTAGCTGTTGTAGCAGCAGCCAAGCTGTCAGTTTGCCACTCGTGGTTTACAGCAGTAGCTTTAGTCTTGCCAATAGATGACATAATTGGTGTATCTGTTGGGCTGATGTTGTAGATTACATCTGATAAATCTTCACGCTGACCAACTGCGTCATATTTTGTATATGTTGCCATTTTCTTTTCCTTTAAATGAATTTTTCAAATAGTTTTGCAGCATCCTGCTTCTTGCCTGATTGCTTCAGCTTCTGGAACTGCTTTTTAATTGCTTCTTGTTCTGATGTTCCCTGTGGTTGAGATGCACCAGCTTTTAAAGTCTTAGGAGCTTCTGTAACCTTCTTAGTTGCTACAGTCTTGCCCTTCATCAACTTCTCGTACTGCATGGCTTTGTAGAGGGTTTGAACTGCTCTTGCATCATATACATTAGCAAGTTCTTGGTCTGAGAAACCGATTGATTTCGCATAGGCTTTAATCTCTTTGCGAGCTATATCTGCTTTTACCTCATCCCTAAACTCAGGAATCCACTCCTTGAGCTTTGTAGCCTCTTGAGCCAAATGATTTTTTAGGTACTCTTGCTGTTCAGCTTGTTGCTGTTGAGCAATTCGCTGTTTCTCAGCTTGTACCGCTTGCAATTGTTTGTCTCTTTCTGCTCTCTCAGCGACCTTGATGGCATAACCAATAGGGTCTGACTCTTTTAACTCGGCTAGATTCTCATTGTCAGGATTCTGATTGAGCATCTGTTCGATTACTTGGAGTCTTTGAGCATAAGTGTCTCGCAACTGCTTGGCTTCTTCGATTCTCGCTTTCTCTGCTTCCACAGCCTTACGAGTCTCAGCTAAAGCCTGAGTTTTCTTTGTGTAATCTTTTGTGCGACTGTAACCTTGTTGAAGCTCCTCTAAGGTGACCTCAATCTCCTCATTGTCTACTTTGACTTTGAATCGCTGTGGTTCTTGGGTTTCTTCTTCTTGGTATTCAGTTTCTTCTGCATTTTCATCTGTGTAGTCCTCTGAACCTTCCTCTGATTCTGCTGAATACTCAACTTCCTCAGATTCTTGCTCTTGCTGGTCTACCTCTGGTTGAGCTTGCGCTTCCTCAGTAGGTGAGTCCATCAAAGACAAAAATGCACTAGCTGCTTCGTTTACACTAACACTTCCGTTTGGATTGGTGTTTTCACTCATTGTTATTACCTTTTATGGTAGTTAAAAAATCTTCCATTTCTTATCTTGAATCTGCTTATCATCTGCGATAGCTTGGATACCAGATAAGAGTTCTTCAATAGCTCTGTATTTGATGAGAGATTTCTCTCTTAATTCAACATCATCTTCATTACTATTGAATATGTTGTTTTTATACAACAGTTTTTGGTTTTCCACAAGTTCCATGAAAAACTCGTCACTTAGTAATACTCTTGCTCTTTCCGATTTGTTCATAGGTTAGGAATGTTAGGAGTATTGGTTAATTGTGCGCCTACTTGCATAGCCTTCAACTGGGCTTCAGCTTGGAACTCAGCAGTCTTTAGCTCTAAGTCAGCCATTGCTTTCTCACGCTTCAACTGGATTTCTGCCTGTGCTTTCTGTTGTTGCAACATCAAGTCTGCTTCTGCTTTCTGTTGGTCTAGAGCCATCTGCTGTTGAGCTTTGGCTTGGTCAATCTGCATCTGAGCCTGTGCTTGAGCCATGTAAGCCTGAACTGCTGGGTCTACAGGTGCTTGCTGTGGCTGTGGATTTGCAATCTGTTGCTCTAACTCAGGTGGAATCTCTTTGAAGAACTCGCTTGAGTCCTTATATCCAGCAGCTTCAATGAAGCGACCTAGAGTCTCACGATACTGAGTCAAAGTTACCAATGGGTTGTTAAAGCCTTGTGTACCCAAGATTTGCTCTTGCTTCTGTAGAACCATAGCTACCATAGCCATTTGTTCTTGCTTATTGCCTGTGCCAAGACCTACATTGATAGAGATGTCAAAGCCATTTACCCATTCTCTTGGGTCAATAGAGATGTATTTACCTCTTAGGCGAATGATACGAGCCTTGTCTTGATACTTGCATAACAAGTGAAGAATCTTCTCAAATAGGTCTTTTACACCTGTTTCTGCGAACACACGAGCAATCATCTCAATCTTGCCAGCAGCAGCAGACTGCATAGCAGCTACAGCAGTAGCAGTAGTGTTTTGCAGAATGTTAGGGTCTAAGCCTTGTTGAGCATCATTTACACCAGTTCTCTTAGATTGAACTTGGTCTAGATACTGCAACATTGGGAAAGACTGTGAAGCTGTTGGTGGAACTGATAATGGAACAATTGCATTAGGATTCTTAATACGAACCACACCACCTGCTGTAACTGTCAGCATATCATCTAGGTTTACTTGACCCTCAACAACACCCATACGAGAGTTATTTGTAAGGTAAAGGTTGTCTAGAATCTGGCGAGTTACTGTAGATTTAATCAATTGCAAGTCTGTTGCTCTGTCTGCCAAGCTATGACCAAAGAACTTGTGTGGCATAGGAATAGGGCAGATTGAAGCAAAAGGAACAAAGTCTACTTCTGTGTTGTCTAGGATGTTTTGACCTGCATAAACAATCTTACGCAACTCAGCAATGCCATCCTCATCCATATCTACTTTAAGGTAGCACTCCATGACTTCTACATCTTGCATAGCTTTGTCTAGGCTTGCTTGCTCATCTGGCATCTCGCCTCTGTCAAATCGAGCTACTCTTTCCTCAGAATATGTTAAATCTGAGTAAGAAGGCAACTCATCAACTGTAGCCTTGTCAAAGCCCATAGCGACTAATTCGCTACGAGTTGTTAGTTTTCTGTGAGCTACGAATGGAGCATCAGCAATAGTGCGAGCTTTCTTAGAGATTAAGAACTCCTCTGGTGGGACATTCTCAACAATAACTTTGCCATTCTTTTTAGTGCGCTTTAGCTTAATACTGTATGAATATACAGGTGGAGTTGGCATACCCATCTGGTCTACACCAGCAGGAGCTACTTCTTCCATATCCTGACTAACAACTTCTACTTCTGGGTCAGCCAAAAGCATTGTTAGTTCTTCTTCGTTCAAGCCTTGATACTGCTCTTTTGTTACATCTGTCTGCTCATCCCAGTAGACTTTAACGATACCATTCTTCTGCAACAAAGCATCTTTGAACCAGTTATGGAACAGGATGACACCTTGGTTATCGTGGTTTAGAACCCAGTTTACATACTCAGTAGCTTGTTTAGCCTTTTCCTCGTCACCAGCACCTTTAGGCTCAAAGCGAACCATCTCGTCTGACTGAGTGAAAACCCTTAGTAATTGTGGCAATGCACCATCAACTACTTCTGCTACTTCACCAGTAACGATAGAGCTACGACCTTCTACTTCGTTTCCGTATGGCTCACGATTGTAGTATTGCAAAGCCTTTCTACGAGCATCAGTCGTTTCTGTCTCGATAAAGCCAAGAGCATTATCAATCTCAGCTTCTAGTATTCCTTTAAGGGTATTGTTGTCCATCAGACTATCCATTTCGTGTTAATCTTAATTGATTTGTTCCAATCGTTAGGCTTCTCATCTAGCCCTACTGCAACATATCTCCAAGCATCAGCAGCATGAGAATGTTGGTCATGCAAAGGTTTATCGCTAAACATCTTAGTGTCAGGGTCTACAGCATATCTGTAATGTCTTAATGCTTGTAAGCCTTCTGCACATCTGTTTTGGTCAAAATAACAGCGATTCATCAACATTCTAGCTGCGTTAATACCATCAGCAATGGACAGTTTAGGAGTAATCCTAACTGGTAATCCCATGCCTTCAATAATCTCTTTAGTGCTACGACCTGTCATATTCTTGTGTTCTGCATCATGCGGAAGCCAATGGTCTCTGTATGTATAACCCTTATTCTGAAGGAGTTGCACATAATGGTCAATCGGTTTCTGACAGTCTTGATAGAAGTCAATTACTCTAACCTCTCCACCTGAGATTGTCTGAACAAACCAAATAGATGTCATGTCAGCCCATCCTAAGTCCCAGAAGGTGCTTACAGGGATAGACTTGTCTACAAATATATCTTTAATTCTGCTATCTTCTTGAGCCTTCCTTAGCTCATTAGCATATACAGCGCCATCTAGAACTTGTCTTGTATTGCCTTCCCAAACATTCAGGTAAGCATCCATATCCCTAGACTTTAAATCTTCCATCTCATCTCTTAGGACTTTAGGAAACCAAGGATTGTCAGACCAGTTTACTTTGACTACTTTTGCATTGCTTGGTGGCACTACTACAAACCGCTTGTAAGTCTCATCTGTATCAAGCTCAGGGTTGAAAGTAATCCATATCTCTGAGCCTTCTTTACGGATAGTAGGAATCAATACATCCCAGCTAGACTTAGAAGTAGTCTGTGCTTCTTCTACCCAGCAAATGTCTACACCTTCAAAAGACTTAATCTTTGTGA
>JACCDQ011195715.1_pt1 | contig 21057 bp, 24 predicted proteins | sample 7446031 | NCBI WGS metagenome assembly JACCDQ01 (sample SAMN15323442, study PRJNA562643) | freshwater metagenome | isolation source: river surface water | place: USA:Blue River Watershed | collected 2017-08-17
AATCGTTGGTGGCTTCTGCCCCTGTCGTGGTGGCTGCTCCTGTACCTGCACTTAAAGCAGAGACCAAAGCAGAAGCTAAACCAGAAGCTAAACCAGAAGCCAAAGCTGAAGCGAAAACGCCAGCCAAGCCAGACGTGAAGGTGGACACCAAAGCCGAAGCCAAGGCCCCCGCAGAGCCGGCTGACAAAAATGTGGCTAAACCTAATGCCAAAGAAGCCGATACCAAGTCGGATGAGGCTTGGGTGAACCAATTGCCTGCCAACGGCTATGTGTTGCAGTTGGCGGCGTTTGACACCGAAGAGGAAACGCAGTCTTTCAAACGCGGGCAGGCGGTGTACGCCAAAGCGCGCGTGGTGCGTGTGTACAAGAAAGACAGCAAAAAGCGTTATTTCATCTTAGTCGCCGGCCCTTGGGCGACCAAGGCAGAGGCCGATGCATTCATGCAATCGAGCCCTGTGTTGGCCAAGGGATGGTTGCGCAGTGCCAAGTCACTGAAAGCCCAATTTACAAAGCCTTGAGGCTGAGGTCAGGAATGAAGTCATGAAACCAGAAGAAGTCAGCGTGATCCGTGCCGATCACGACGCGACCACCACCGTCATCGACGAAGCGCCTGCCTTTGAGCCCGGCTACCAGCCCGAGCAATTGCCCAAATTGGAAGTTCCCAATTTGGATGCCGAGGTACAAAGCCTGTCTGCTGCCGAGTTGGCCCAAGTGCCTACCCTGATGGAGCAAGTGGGTCAGGAGCCGCAAGAACCCGTGGTGGCTGCCGCTGTGGCACCTGCCGATGCGGTACTGGCTGAGCCAGTCCCCGTCAGCGAGCCAGAGAGCCACGCTCAAGAGATGCCAGTTCAAGCCGATCATTTGTTTGAGCTGTTTCAGGTGCGCATGGACACATTGGTGGCTGACATCAAGAAGCTGAACGATCGACTCGATCAGCTCGAAATTAGATCAAAGGTTTGAATATGGCGGAATCCCAACAACCCACAGACGACGCGGCAACGCCACATTTGGATGTGGAGGAAACTGCTGATCGCTTGACCGAGCTGGCCAATCAATCGATGGACAGCAATGAAGTCGCGCGTCAAATCGAAGAGCTCACCTCGGTGGTGCTCGACTCGGCCGAGGTGTCCACACGCTCGGCCTCGATCGCTGCAGACGTCAGCGCGACCATGCGCGCTGTGGTGGCCAAGATTCAAGAAACCAACCGTCGCAACGTGCTGCATTCGCGCATCACCTTGGCGGCGTTTGTGGCGTGTTTGGTGGTGGCCATGGGTGTGTTTTTGGCGGTGACGCTGAAGATGACCAAGTCCATCAAAGAACTCGACACCATGATTTACGCCATGGCCAAGCGCGTGATCGAAGTCGATGCGAGCTTGACCGCGATTGGCAAAACCAACTCTGACTTTTCAGAAATCACTGAAAAGCAAGAGGCCATGAACACCACGCAAACCCAAGTGGCGAATCGACTCGAAGAGTTGAACAAAGTGCTCACGGGCATGCCCACGGTGATTGCGACGCAGTCGACCAAATCGACCGAGGCGCAGTTCCAAGCCATGCAAAAACAATTGCAAGCCGTGGAAGCCAAGGTGCAAACCTTGAGTCAGGCGGCGGCTGCGCGTCAACCAGCAGCTGCACCGGCCAATGGTCCAAGCACCTTGGCCTTGATGGCTGAGATTCAAAAGCTCAGAACCGATGTGAGTGCCGGTTTGCAAGCGCGCGAAAAATCGCAGTCTGCGGCTGAGCAAGCCGCGGTGAAGACCTTGGAGAAATCCGCCGACAAAGCCATGGCTGCGGCGGCGGCGGCAGAGCGCGCGGCAGAGAAGGCCGCTGCATCTGAAAAAGCATCGGCGGCTGAACGCTTGGCATCGCAAAAAGCAGCGGCTGAAAAAGCCGCGGCCATGCGTGCAGCACCTCCCGCGCCGCCTGAGAAGTCGGCCGAGAAAATTGCGGCAGAAAAAGCTGCCGCGGCGGCAGCCAAAGCAGCCGCAGACCGTGCGGCGACCGAACGCGCCGCAGAACGCGCGGCCAATGCCGAACGTGCGGCTGAGAAGGCCCGCGCTGCAGCAGCGTCTGCGGCATCGGCTGCTGCGGCTGCGTCAGCTGCCCAAGCCGCAGCACCTGCTCAACGCGATCGTCCGATCCAATACCCTCGCGTGCCTCCTGCCTCTGCAGGCCAGTGATCAGGCTGGGTTGAAGCCGAACTGTGTCGCGCTGGCCAAGTGCCAGTCGCGGTACACGAGCGGCAAAGCGCTGAGATCGTCTTTGAGCAAGGCACCTGCTTCTAAGGTGTCGACCAACTCCGACAAATGCAAGGTTTGTGTTTCGCTCACGCGGCGCATGATGTGCCGCGGGGTGATGTCGCTGGGCATTTTCAGGCCCGAGGCTTCCATCAACTCTTGCAGCGCTTCGAGCGTGTGGGTGTGAAAGTTGTGCACGCGCTCGGCCTTGCTGGGCACCACCAGTGCCATTTGGCGCTGTGGGTCTTGCGTGGTGACGCCGGTGGGGCAGTTGCCCGTGTGGCAGGTCTGCGCTTGAATGCACCCCAAGGCGAACATGAAGCCGCGTGCGCTGTTGCACCAGTCGGCGCCTAAGGCCAAGGCACGTGCCATGTCGAAGGCGCTGACAATTTTGCCGCTGGCGCCCACACGAATTTGATCGCGCAAGCCCGCACCCACCAAGGTGTTGTGCACCAAGCGCAGCGCTTCTTGCAGCGGCATGCCCATGTGGTCAGAGAACTCCAAGGGCGCGGCCCCTGTGCCGCCTTCGGCACCATCGACCACCACAAAGTCGGGGCGGATGCCGCTTTCCAACATCGCTTTGACCATGCCAAACCATTCCCAAGGATGGCCAATGCACAGCTTGATGCCCACGGGTTTGCCTTCGCTCAAGGTGCGCAGTTGTTGCACGAATTGCATCATCTCCAGTGGGGTCGAGAAGGTGCTGTGGCTGGCGGGTGAAATGCAGTCTTCGCCGATGTTGACGCCGCGGGCTTCGGCAATTTCTTCGGTCACTTTGGGGCCGGGCAGCACGCCACCGTGGCCGGGCTTGGCGCCTTGGCTGAGTTTGATCTCGACCATCTTGACTTGGGGCGAGCGCACGTTCTCGACAAAGCGCTCGGGGCTGAAGTGTCCGGATGCATCGCGGCAACCGAAGTAGCCTGAACCAATCTCCCAAATCAAATCGCCGCCGTGTGTGCGGTGGTGGCGCGAGATCGAGCCTTCGCCCGTGTCATGCGCAAAACCACCCATCTTGGCGCCCAAGTTCAGCGCCAAAACAGCGTTGGCGCTGAGCGCACCAAAACTCATGGCCGACACGTTGAACAAGCTGATGCTGTAGGGCTGTGTGCATGCGCTGCCGCCGACTTGCACGCGAAAGTCGTGGTCGTGCAATTGCGAGGGGGCGATGGAGTGGTTGATCCATTCATAGCCCACGGCACGCACATCGAGCTGTGTGCCAAAGGGGCGTTTGTCGGAGGCGCCTTTGGCACGCGAATACACCAAGGTGCGTTGTGCGCGCGAGAAGGGCGAGGCCTCTGTTTCTGACTCTAAGAAATACTGGCGAATTTCAGGCCGAATGGTTTCGAGCATGAAACGCAAATGCCCGATCACCGGGTAGTTGCGCAAGATCGCGTGATGCTGTTGTTGCAGGTCATACAAACCCACCAAGCTCAAGAATAAAAAGAACACGGGCCACCAGCCACTCAGGCCGGTGACGCCTGCGCCCAGCAGGGTGAAGATCAAGAGCACGACCGAGGCGATGAAGGCGGTGTAGCGCACCGGATACATCTGATTGAGTTTGTCCAGCATGCGTGAGGCCTCCTAGGCGACGGTAAAAAAGTTAAGGCTTGAGTTTCGCCGCTAATTTGGTTTGCGCTAAGGCCGAGACTTCCACCCGCAATTGCGCGGCGGCCAGTTGTTCGTCGGCGGCTTGTTGCACATCGTTCAAACGTTCCATGATGGTGCCGCGCAGATCAACCAAGTCTTGGTCGAGCTTGCGCAGCCGTTCTTGCAACTCGCGCTGCAGGGCCATGCGTTGGGTCAGCAGGTTCACTTCGGCAGCAATGGTGCGCCAGGTTTGTGTCAACTCGTCGGTGGGAGAGACACGCAGTTGCTCAAACAGTTCGTTGATCAGCGGATCGAACAGGGGCGAAGACGGGTCTTCGCTGGGGTCTGGAATGTCGGTCAGCGTGGGCACGTTGTCAGGCACTGCGGCATGTGGCTCGTTGGCCGGCGTGGGCGGTGTGGTTTGTCGATGTGATTGCAGCACATCGTTGACTTGCCCCCAGCCTTGCTCGGGGGTGTATTGCTTGAGTCCTTTGAAGGACAAAAATTGCGGCTCGGCACTCATTTGCTGATCACACCCATGGAGATGCGTTTCAAGAATTGGGGAATGCCCATGGCGGCCATGTGACCTGTTGCGGTGGTGGGCTTGGCAACGGGTGCCGATTCGTCAGGCCGCACTTTGTGCAAGCGGTGACGACCCAGGACCGAGTACTGACTCGACAAGGTGCTCGAGGTGGCTAAGAGGTTGTGACGCGCGGCGGCGGCCGTGGCGGATGCATGCGCACCCAAGATGCCATTGCGCAGCGGCGGGCTGGTGCGCACCGCGCTGTTGGCGGGGCGTGCGGTGTTTTGCGCTTGTGCGGTTTGACGCATGTCGCGTGCGGCGCCCACGGCTTTGCCGAATTCCACAAAGGACGCGCCACAGGCGTCGGGCAAATCCATCAGGTAGCCACGCTCAAACATTTCGCGTGCGGTTTGCGCTTCCAAGATAGGTGGCGCGAGCATGAAGCTGACGGGAAAGCGCTGCTTGGAAAACACATCGCTGCGCAGTTGTTCGGGTTGCACGCGGGTGGGGCAGACCAGTAGCGTGGGGGGCGTGTGAATGGCCGAGTCGAACACCCAACGGTGGCGGCTCAAGAAACCTGCGGTGGCGGCCAGTTCCATTTCTGAGACCGACGTGGGCACGATGACCAGGTCGTACTCAAACATCAATTCGCCGGCGATGGAGTCGGTCCAGGTGAGGTCACAAATCACCACTTCCGAGCTGCTCGCAGCACGGCGCAAATGCAAACGCGCATCCAAGATGGGACGGTTGCCGCCTTGGTCCAAGGGCAAGATGTGGTGCTGAATGGCAACCCCAATTTGGGGGGCGCGGCGTAACCAAGTGCTGGAGGAGCCGTGGGTGTCAAAGTCAATCAAAGTCACCGTTTGACCTTGGCTGCGCATGTAGGCCGCCAAGTTGGCAGAGACCGTGCTCTTGCCGACGCCACCTTTTTGACTGGTGACCAAAATTTTGAAAGTTGACATGTTGCTTCTCCATCCGCGCCAAAAATCAGCGGGGGGAATGGAATTTACATGTGACGCATGACAAGCGCAATGCAAGCACTGGCGCGGCTTCTAGGGGATTTCAACGCTCAAAAGCCTGCTTATGAATACCTTTGAATTAGTAAATTCAATAAAAGAAACGAAATTAAGAATATTTGGCATGTTGTTGATTTATAAAGTATTTTTCAAAATGTCAAAAAAAACAACACTTTCACCCCATCAGGGCTGGCATGGCGTGCCGTGACCGTCTTTTCAAGCGTGTAGCGCGCTTGTCATATTCAACAAAGTCCGTCCGTTAAAATTAATGGGTTAACTTTTTAAAAACATTCACTTCATGTCCAAACGTCACATCGCGCTTCTTTCTTTTGTTTCATTGGCCTTCTTGTCGGCCTGTAGCTCCACCAAGTTGGACAACAACACTTCGGACGTCACCGGCAAAGCGGTGGACGCCACTGGCGTGAGCAATGTGGCTCCTGTGGTCGCCGACCACTTGAACCCCAACAGCTTGATTTCTACACAACGCAGCGTGTACTTTGACTTTGACCAGTTCAACGTCAAGTCCTCTGAAACTGCCGTGGTGGAACGTCAAGGCAAGTACTTGGCTTCCAAGCCCAACCTGGCCATCCGTTTGGAAGGCAATGCCGACGAGCGCGGTGGTCGTGAGTACAACTTGGCCTTGGGTCAAAAGCGTGCCGAAGCCGTGGCCCGCGCACTCAAGGTGTACGGCGTGAGCGACAAGCAAGCCGAACCTGTGAGCTTTGGCAGCGAGAAGCCTAAGGCTGCGGGTCATGACGAAGCCGCTTGGGCGCAAAACCGCCGCGTTGACTTCGCATACCCTGCGAAGTAATGCACTTCGCTGAGCGCGTGCGCTGATGCAACTCAACAACGAAGTTGTCACCACACCACCCAGGGCTTCGGCCACGGTGGTGTTGTTGCGTGACACATCACACGCGGGCTTGGAAGTGTTTTTGTTGCGCCGCCACACGGCTTCGGCTGTGTTGGGCGGCGCTTATGTTTTTCCGGGTGGCAAATTGGACGAGGCCGATTGCGCGCCTGCCCTGCATGCGCACTTGGACCGTTCTCCCGAAGCTTTGCACCAAGCACTGGGCGAACCCGATTTAGAGGTGCACACCGCCGCTGGCTTGTATGCCGCTGCAGTGCGTGAGTCTTTGGAAGAGTGCGGCGTGTTGTACGCCCGTGCCCGCCACCAAGACAGCTTGGCGCATGACGCGGCACAACGCCAGCAATGGCAACAACAATTGCATGCCGGTGCCACATTCGCCGACGTGCTGCGCGGCGCAGATTTGAGCGTGGACACACAGCACCTGGCCCCTTGGTCGCGTTGGATCACCCCGCTGCAACCCTCGGTCACCAACAAACGTTTTGACACCCGATTCTTTGTGGCGGCCTTGCCCGAAGGGCAGGCACCGATTCATGACAACGTGGAAGCGGTGGACAGCGTGTGGTTGACGCCGCGCGATGCCTTGCATCGCTACTGGGCGCGTGAGCTGGCGTTGGCACCGCCTCAAATCATGACCTTGGTGAGCTTGCAGGCGCACAGCGATGCGGCCAGTGTGTTGCGCGCTGCCGCCGCCCAACGCCCACCCACCGTGCAGCCTGAAACCTTCGACGAAGACGGCATTCGCCACATTTGCTACCCCGGTGACCCGCGTCATTCGGTGTCCGAGCGTGCATGGCAAGGCCCGTCGCGTTTGCGCTTTATTGACGGACGCTTTGAGCCCTACGGTGGCTTAGACGCTTTGCTCAATCCCTGATTTCAATCAGATGACATGGACCGTGGCCTCCATGCCATGGCCAACACGATAGACCGCCATGAACGACATCACAGAAACCACCAACGACCCTCAGAACGAGTGGCTCGAAAACTATCCCTACGACACCATCGTGGTGGGGCAAGCGGCACGCATGGTGCGCACCTTGACCTTGGCGGATATCCAAGCCTTTGCTGCGGTGTCGGGCGATATCAATCCCGCCCACCTCGATCCCGAATATGCCAACGCCACGCTCTTTCATGGTGTGATTGGTCATGGCATGTGGGGCGGGGCGTTGATCTCGAGTTTGTTGGGAACGGTGTTTCCCGGGCCCGGCACGATTTACCTCGAACAGAATTTGCATTTCAGCCGCCCTGTGCGCATTGGCGATACGCTGAACGTGACGGTCACCTGTGTCGACAAGCATCCGGACAAAAAGACCGTGGACCTCGATTGCTTGTTGGTCAATCAAAAAGGGGAACGCGTGTTGTACGGCATGGCGCGTGTGATGGCACCACTGGAGAAGTTGCGCATGCCACGTCTGCATGCGCCGCACATCAGCTTGTTCGACCCCGAGATGCGTCATCGCAATCTGCTGGCGCTGGGGGCGCATTTAGAGCCCGTGCGCTGCGGCGTGGTGCACCCCTGCGATGCGGATTCACTGCAAGGCGCGATGGATGCGCATCGTGCGGGCCTTATTCAGGCGGTGCTGATTGCGCCAGAAAAGAAACTGCGCACCCTGGCCGCCGAGGCGGGCATTGACATCAGCGATGTGACCGTGATCGATGTGCCGCACAGCCATGCGGCGGCAGAGATGGGGGCGCAGATGGCGGCCAACCAAAAGCTTGAAGCCTTGATGAAAGGCAGCTTGCACACCGACGAGTTGATCCACGCGGTGGTCATGCAGCCGGGCTTGCGCACGGGGCGACGCATGTCACACGTCTTTCGCTTTGAGGCGCCGATGTACCCCAAGCCGCTGTACATCACCGATGCCGCATTGAACATTGCCCCCACCTTGCAAGAGAAAGCAGACATCGTGCAAAACGCGATTTTGTTTGCGCAGATCATGGGCGTTGCCGAACCCAAGGTGGCGATTTTGTCGGCCGTCGAAACGGTGAACCCCAACATTCCCTCCACCCTGGACGCTGCCGCGTTGTGCAAGATGGCCGATCGCGGGCAGATCAAAGGTGGCGTGTTGGATGGCCCCTTGGCGTTTGACAACGCGGTGTCCACCCATGCGGCAGAGATCAAACACATCAGCTCGCCTGTCGCGGGCCAGGCCGATATTTTGGTGGCCCCAGATTTAGAGTCGGGCAACATGATGGCCAAGCAGCTGGAGTACTTGGCTGGTGCCTCGGGCAGTGGTGTGGTGTTGGGTGCTCGCGTGCCCATTGCCTTGACCAGCCGTGCCGACACAGCCACCACGCGCATCGCATCGGCGTTGCTGGCGAAATTGATCGCTCACCATTACCGCACCCATCCCGCATGAGCATTCTGTCTGTCAATGCGGGCTCCTCAAGCCTGAAATTCGCGCTCTATCCCATCGCTGGCGAGGGCATTGCCGAAGCTGAAGTCACGGGCAACATCGAAGGCTTAGAACCCGCAGGCCAACCCCGCATCAGCTTTGGTGTGGCGGGTCAAGCCAAAGCCACAGCGGCGGTACCCGTGCAAGCGGGGCAAGATGTATTCGATGCGGCCTTGCTGACGCTGAAAGATTTACTGGCCACGCGATTTGCGCATGTCCGCGTGCAAGCCATTGCGCACCGTGTGGTGCATGGGGGCTCGCATTTCTCAGCCAGCGTGCGCGTCACGCCCGAGGTGTTGACGCAGCTGGCGACCCTCAATGCCTTGGCGCCTTTGCATCAGCCCCACAACTTGGCAGGGATTCGTGCCTTTGCCGAGTCGTTTCCGCAGCTGCCTCAGGTGGCGTGTTTTGACACGGCGTTTCACCGCACCTTGTCGCCTTTAGAGACCACCTTTGCAATCGACAAAGCACTCACGGCAAGCGGCGTGCGTCGTTACGGTTTTCATGGGCTGTCGTACCAGTATGTGAGCCAAGTGTTGGCACGTGTGTCACCACGTTCTGCGCAGCGCACGGTGATGGCGCATTTGGGCAATGGGGCCAGCGTGTGCGCCACGACGGCGCATGCAAGCCGCGCGACCACGATGGGGTTTTCTGCGCTGGATGGTTTGATGATGGGCACGCGCAGTGGGGCCATCGATCCAGGGGTGTTGCTCTATTTGATGGAGCAAGGTTGGAACCACGACAAAATTCAAAAGCTGCTCTACAAGCAAAGTGGCTTGCTGGGCGTGTCGGGCGAGAGTGCCGACATGCGCACCTTGCGTGCCTCTGCGTCTGAGGCCGCACGCTTTGCGGTGGATTTGTTCAGCCACCGCGTGGTACGCGAAGTTGGCGCGCTGAGTGCCTGTGTGGGCGGCTTGGATGTGCTGGCCTTCACCGGGGGCATTGGTGAGCACGATGCTGTGTTGCGCCAACACGTGGGGGAGGCCTTGGCTTACTTGGGCGTGCGTGTGGATTCGTCACGCAACCAAGCGGCGGTGGGCGATGCCACCCAAGCCATTCACGCCGATGACAGCCGGGTCGAGGTGTGGGTCATTCCCACCGATGAAGGCCGTGTGGCGGCGCAAGAAGCGTTGTCACTGCTCCCGCTCGCTGGATGACGGGTCGTCGCTGCGAGGTTTTTTCTTCTTCGAAAAAATCTTGTATGTGGCATAAATGGCCAACACCAAGAACACACCGCAGATTGCCATTTCGGTGTGGGTGAAGTTGTCGTCGAACAAGTCGACATCCTGGTAGGTGGACAAGGGCGTGTTCACCTCTGGATTGGCTTTGCGGTATTGCTCGTAAGCTTTGTTATCCATCCCTGTGTCCTTGTATGGCTGAGTAAATTGAAATTATCGACGAAGCAAGGATCTGCTTACTCACCGGGGATGCGCGTGGGGTGCAAATGCACCACTTGTTTGGCACGTTTTCTGAAGCGGATGTTGAGCAACTCCACCATCACTGAAAACGCCATGGCAAAGTAGATGTAGCCCTTGGGGATGTGATGCCCAAAGCCCTCGGCCACCAAGACCACGCCGACCACCACCAAGAAGGTGAGGGCCAGCATTTTGATGGAGGGATGCTTGGACACAAATTGGCCAATGGCCGATGCAAACACCATCATCAAACCGACAGAGGCAATCACGGCGGCAATCATGATGGCCACTTCATCCACCATGCCCACAGCGGTGATGATGGAGTCGAGCGAGAACACCAAGTCCACGACCATGATTTGCAAGATCACGTGCGTCAAAGTGGCGCGGCCTACGGCGCTGGCATGGTCTTCTTCACCTTCCAGTGATTGATGAATTTCGCCCGTGCTTTTCCAGATCAAGAACAGACCGCCCAAGATCAAAATCAAATCGCGTCCCGAAATGTCCTGTTCAAAGACGCTGAACAGTGGCGCCACCAGTCCCACAATGACCGAGAGCACCAGCAGCAAACCGATGCGCATGAACATCGCCATGAACAAACCAATGCGACGTGCCAGTTCACGTTTTGCAGCAGGCAGTTTGTCAACCAAGATCGAGATGAAGATGATGTTGTCAATGCCCAGCACCAGCTCAAGGGCGGTGAGGGTGGCAAAAGCGATCCAGGCTTGTGGGTTACTGAGCAGTTCCATGTCTTTCTTTCAATTCAACCGCAAAGGATAGTCAAGGAAATGAAGACATTGAATTTGTAGGGACTAAGCCCACACCTGCCATGGCCACTTCGCGCGTGACGGATTTATGGCTTTCCATTTTGCGGGGCATGCGTGACCAGTCGGGCGAGCAATTCGGTCAGCAGATGGGGCAGCAAGTCTGAACATTTCAACCAACGCCAAGGGCGTGTGGCCGCCAGACTGCCTCCTACAACGGCGGCACCCAGCATCAACCACCCAGGATGGCGTTGAGCAGCGCTGCGCAACAAGGTCTCAGCAGTCTTGAGGGTTGAGAAATCTTGAGACTGCTGGCGCAGTGGGGTCGATCGACGGAGCAATTTTTCGGCGACAGCGATCAAAGCCAAACCTGCCAACACATGAGGAATTGTGGATTCAGCGCTGGTTTTCAGATCGGTGTTGGACGATGTGTCCCCCAGATTTTTCTGTGCCCAATAGTGTGAGATGGCCTGACGTGTGTCTGCCAGCTTGGCGACCGCGCGGGGGCTGGTGTCAGTGGGCATTGTTTTTCAGCAAGGCAACATCGATGGAGATTTGCGCTTGCAACTCGCGCCACAGTGGCGTTCTTCGTTTGCGCAGTAACGCAACCAAACTGAAGACGGCACCTGCCAAAGGGACGCATGGGACGAGCCACAACACCCATGCGTGCGCGTGGCCTTCGGCTGGTGTTGTGCCCCACAACAGCAAGGCCACACCCAGCAAGCCCACAAAGAGCAAACCAAAGCCCAACAACATCACCAGCATCAAGCTGCGGTAGCGCAGCTCCGCCACGGCAAGTTCAGTCTCATCGCGCATGAGCATGGCGTAATGGCTCAGGTGAGCCGCCAAGAGGTTGGGTTGCGACAGCAGCAAATCCCACAAACGTTCGACCATCGCAGCGGCATTCATGCCATGCATCATTTGATGCGTTGACTGAGCCAGTTGCTCAGCAACACCAAGGCAGCGCCTGTTGCCGCAGCAATGAAGACAGACTTGACGGGCTCGTGTTGGATGTAGCCCAATGTTTTCTCGCGGACCTCTCGAACTTGCGTGCGCAAGTGCTCTGTTTGTTCGTGCAAGGCTTGCGAGCTTCGATGCATCAACTCTGCAGCTTCTGCATTGATTTCTTCCACGGTTTTCTTCACCGTTTCACTCACCTGTTCTGCGGTGGTGTGCGTCTGGGCGTTTGACTTGTCGGTCTGAGGTGTAGGCGTGTTCATGGCCAATCTGCTTTCAGAAAATAAAGAGAAAGCGATCATGAACGGCCGTCTTTGAAGCGTCTGTTCGCCGACACACGCATGGTCAGCACCAAAGCAAAACGGCCCCCATTTCTGGGAGCCGCTTTGTGATTTTGGTGGTGGTAGCGGGATTTGAACCTGCGACATCAGCATTATGAATGCTGCGCTCTAACCAACTGAGCTATACCACCGAAGCCCAGAATTATAGCGTATCTCAGTGCCCGATTTTTAAGCGATCCTCAGCTGTTCAAGCAGGTCTGCTGGCGTCTGTCCGCTTGTTTGATCACGGCAGCCAACTGCGTAAAGTAAGCATCGGCCCATCAGAAATTGCGCTATTTGCTCGGGTGAAGCGCTGCAGCTTGCGTCATCACTTGGCCAAGGTTTGCAAAATATTTGTCTGCTGCTGGCGTGGGGACGAGGTATTTTGTGCGGCGATTTTTGCCTTCAAAGACTTGTTCAATCAGACCGGCTTCGCGCAAGTCGTCAATTTTTCTGTGCAGCGTTGCAGGGCTTGCAATCGCGCCCATCGTCATGGCTTCGGTGACCGTCAAGGGTTTGTTGTCTGCGTGGCGCAGTGCAATCGTATTGAGCAGTTGCTTGGCTACTTCGTCGACAGATGACAACGCACCAGACGCGGGGTCCATCGCGTGCATCAGCGACAAAAAGCGCAAGTACGTGTTTTTCATGCTCAAAAGTGTAGGGACAAAGCTTGTTCGTCGGTGAGTTTGTGAAGGGCTTAGGTGCTCAACTTAACAAAACATAGCCTTTTTGAATCAGGCATTGGCGCACATCAATGATGGCGTTGTTGGAGATGTATTTATCGCCGTATTGCTTGAGGATCTGCTTTTGGCACAGGGCCACATCTTCTTCGTACTTGCGGCGCTCCTCGCCTTTCAAGTTCACATCGGGGACGTAGTTGCCGTTGGCAGTAGGCAAGCTGAGGCTCCAATTTGAAGAGCATGCGCTCAGCATCAGCAGAGCACATGCACAGAAGAAATGTTTGTTGAAGTGGGTCAGCATATTATTTTTCTCGAATTTGATAATTATATCAAATGAAAGATAATTATCCGCATGAGAATGCAGATCTCGCTGACCCTGATCCACCCAGGGCGGGTGCGCTTTATTGGTGCTTGAACTCAGCCTTGCGTTTGTTCACGAACGCGTCCATGCCTTCTTTTTGATCGGCGGTGGCAAACAAGGCGTGGAACAGGCGACGTTCAAACATCACGCCATCGGCCAGGCCGCTCTCGAATGCACGGTTGACCGACTCTTTGGCGGCCATGACCGCGAGTTGTGAATAGTCACAAATCATCAGGGCGGCACCCAAGGTTTCTTCCATCAGCTTGTCCAAAGGCACGATGCGGCTGACCAAGCCGGCTTGCTCGGCTTCGGTCACGTTCATCATGCGACCGGTCAAGGCCAAGTCCATGGCTTTGGCTTTGCCCACTGCGCGCGGCAAGCGTTGTGTACCGCCCGCACCTGGAATCACGCCCAGTTTGATTTCGGGTTGTCCGAACTTGGCGTTGTCTGCGGCAATGATGAAGTCGCACATCATGGCCAGCTCGCAACCACCGCCCAAGGCAAAGCCGCTCACTGCAGCGATCACGGGTTTGCGGATGCTGCGGATGGCTTCCCAGTCACGCGTGATGTAGTCGTCCTTGTACACATCGGCAAAGCTGTACGTGGCCATGGCGCCAATGTCGGCACCGGCAGCGAAGGCTTTTTCATTGCCCGTGATGATCATGCAGCCAATGGCGCGGTCTGCGTCGAAGGCCTTCAAAGCTTGACCCAACTCGACCATCAGCTGGCCATTCAAGGCATTGAGCTGCTTGGGACGGTTGAGGGTGATGACGCCCACTTTGTCTGCTTCGGTGTGGACGGTGATGAATTCGTAAGCCATGAGGGCGCTCCAAAAAACGGGTTGAAAAACAGGATGGCTTCAACTATAGCCAAGCCCATGCAAGGGTAAACATTAACCAACCGATCGGTCGGTTAATGATAAATTTCTTTCAGGAGACAACCATGACAGCATCCCAAGAGACATCCACCGTCTTGTACGAAGAGCGCGGCCCTGTGGCCTTGGTCACGCTCAATCGCCCCCAAGCACTCAACAGTTTCACGCGTCAAATGCACCACGATTTGTGGGCCGCATGTGACCGCGCCGAAGCCAATTCAGCCATTCGCGCCATGGTCATCACTGGCGCGGGCCGTGGTTTTTGTGCGGGTGCTGACTTGTCTGAATTTGACTTCGCGCCTGGGCCCAACTTGGTGGCGCGTGCCGATCCGGGTCCCGTGATTGACAAAGCGTTCAATCCCTCGGCGCGCAAGCTGCAAGCCTTGCGCATGCCCACGGTTGCGGCGGTCAATGGCGTGGCCGCCGGGGCTGGCGCCTCGCTGGCCATGTGTTGCGACATCGCCATTGCTGCACCCGCTGCCAGTTTCATCCAAGCCTTCAGCAAGATTGGCTTGATTCCCGACGCAGGTGGCAGCTGGTTGTTGGTCGAACGCTTGGGCCTCGCACGTGCCATGGCCTTGGCCATGACGGGCGACAAATTGGGCGCAGCCCAAGCCAAAGAGTGGGGACTGATTTGGGATGTGGCCGAAGACAGCGTGGCCGCCGCGTTGGCCATGGCCGAACGTCTCGCCGTGATGCCTACGAAAGCCTTGGTTCAAACCCGTCATCTTTTGCGTGAGGCGGGCACACGCAGCTTCACACAGCACCTCGATGCAGAGCGCGACGCGCAATCGGCCTTGGGCCGCACACACGATTACATCGAAGGCGTGACGGCCTTCTTAGAAAAACGCGCTCCGGCGTTCAAGGGCGAATGATGCGTCACGAATTGCAAAACGATCCACAAGCCATGGCAACCGCCAAGCAAGTGGCAGCGTCGATGTTTGCGGTGGACACCGCCACCAAAGACACCATGGGTATGGAAATTTTGGTCTGCGAACCAGGACGTGCCGTGCTGCGCATGCCTGTGCAGCCACTGCACTTGAACGGTCATCAAATTTGCCATGGCGGATTCATCTTCACGCTGGCGGATTCGACCTTTGCCTTTGCATGCAACAGCTACAACAAAGCGGCGGTGGCTGCAGGTTGCAGCATCGAATTCTTAAAACCCGCCAAGCTGGGCGATGTGTTGACCAGCGAAGGTGTGGAGCAAACCCTCTCCGGCCGTCACGGCATTTACGACATCCGCGTGACCAATCAACACGGTGACACCGTGGCGATGTTTCGTGGCAAAAGTGCACAAATTCAAGGAACGGTGATCCCCGAATGAAACACGTGGCCCAACAATTCCCGCTGGAACCCATCGAAAAAGCCAGCATCGATGAGCTGCGCGCGCTGCAGCTCAAACGTTTGCAAGCCACCTTGCATCAGGCTTATGCCCATTCGCCGGTGTACCGCGCCAAGTTCGACGCGGCAGGTGTGCATCCTGACGATTGCCGCAGCTTGGCCGACTTGGCCAAATTTCCTTTCACCTCCAAAGCCGATTTGCGCGACAGCTACCCGTTTGGCATGTTGGCCAAACAGCGTGAGCAATGCGTGCGTATTCATGCGTCAAGTGGCACCACGGGCAAGCCCACGGTGGTGGCCTACACCCAAAACGACATCGACACATGGGCCCACGTGGTGGCGCGCAGCATTCGCGCCGCAGGCGCTCGCCCCGGCGAGATGGTGCATGTGAGTTACGGCTACGGCTTGTTCACGGGTGGTTTGGGCGCGCATTACGGTGCCGAGCGTTTGGGCCTCACGGTGATTCCGTTTGGTGGCGGCCAGACCGAGCGCCAAGTGCAGTTGATTCAAGACTTCAAGCCCGACCTGATCATGGTCACGCCGAGCTATATGCTGGCCATCGCCGATGAGTTTGAGCGTTTGGGTTTGTCTGTGGCGGAGTCGAGCTTGCGTTTGGGCATCTTTGGTGCTGAGCCCTGGACCAACGACATGCGCCGCGCGATTGAGCAGCGCTGCGGCATCGATGCCGTGGACATTTATGGTTTGTCGGAAGTCATGGGGCCAGGCGTGGCCAGCGAGTGCGTCGAGACCAAAGACGGCCCCACCATTTGGGAAGACCACTTCTACCCCGAGATCATCAACCCCGAGACGGGCGAGCCCGTGGCCGACGGCGAAATGGGCGAGTTGGTGTTCACCAGCCTCACCAAAGAGGCTTTGCCCATCATCCGTTACCGCACCCGCGATCTGACGCGTTTGCTGCCCGGCACAGCGCGCACCATGCGTCGCATGGAGAAGATCACAGGCCGCAGCGACGACATGATGATCGTGCGCGGTGTGAATGTGTTCCCCTCACAAATCGAGGAATACATTTTGAAGCGTGCAGAGTTGGCACCGCATTACCAATGCGTGTTGACCCGCGAAGGTCCGATGGACAACTTGCATGTGGTGGTGGAAACACGCCCAGGGATTGATCCGCACAGCGCTGCGGCGCAAGCGGCTGCACAGCAGCTCAAGCACGACGTGAAGATGTTTGTCGGCACCAGCATCGGCGTCGAGCTCAAAGCCGAAGGCGGCGTGGAACGCAGCCAAGGCAAAGCCAAGCGCGTGGTGGATTTGCGGCAACTCAAGTGAGCGCGCTGCAACAGCGCATGGCAGCGCGCTTCAAGCGCCCAGCACTTACGCCAACCAAGCTTTGACTTTGGCCTTGTTGCTCGGGGCCAAGCGCCAAGTGGTGGGCGTGTTGGCTGGCGGCAGTGTCAAGGTCAGGCGCAGTAATTGCGCATCGCGGCTGACCCAGGCGGTGACTTTTTTGGCGCTGCCCGCGTAGAGCAGCACCTCGTCGAGTTTTTTCAAACGCCAAGCCGATGGGTGTTTGCCACCCACTTCCAGACCCAGCCACTCGTCACCGGGCGCAAAGCCTGCGCGGTGCGCAGCACTGCCATTGAGCACTTGCTTGATCTGCACGCTGTGGTCTTCGCTGACGCGCAGGCCCAAGCGTTGTGCCAGTTGTGCGGGATCGTGATGCACCGTCACGCCGTGTGCGGTCAGCAATTTGTCGACGGGAAGTTCCCGTGTGCCATGCACCCAGGCTTTGATTTCAGGCGCCCACGAACGACCGGTGAGTTCTTTGAGCACCGCCAACAGATCCGCTTCTTGCATGGGGCCTGCTTGGCAGCGGGTCCACAGGGCGCGCATCACATCGTCTAAGCACACGCTGTGGTTGCGCACGCCGTGCTGGCGCAGCGTCAGGTCTAGGCACAGCGCCACCAAAGCACCTTTGGTGTAGTAGCTCACCGTCAGGTTCGGGCTGTTGGCATCGGGGCGGTAGTACTTGGTCCAGGCTTCGAAGCTCGACTGCGCCACGCTTTGCACTTCGCGCCCGGGTGTTTGCAGCACTTGGTTGATGGTTTTGTTGAGCAGTCGCAGGTACTGTGCATCGTCGATCAGACCCGCCCGTCGCAGCAGCAGGTCGTCGTAGTAGCTGGTGAAGCCTTCAAAGAACCACAACAACTCGGTGTGGTTTTCTTGGGCGTAGTCGTAGCGCGCAAACTCGGCAGGGCGCAAGCGTTTGACGTTCCACGTGTGAAAGTATTCGTGGCTGATGAGCCCCAAGAGCGTGGTGTAGCCCTCGCTCAGCGGTGCGTCCTTGGCGGCGGGATCGGCCACACGCGGCAGGTCTGCGCGTTGGCAGATCAAGGCGGTGGAGTTGCGATGCTCTAAGCCACCATAGCCATTGGCCACGGCGTTGAGCATGAACACATAGTTCTTGTGTGGAATGGCCGAGCGCTTGTTGCCGTGCCAGAAACGGATGGCGGTTTCGCAAATTGTTTGGCTGTCGCGCAGCAAGCGTGCGCCATCGAAAGAGGGCGGAGCGCCCGCCACCACAAAGCGGTGTTCCACACCACAAGCGGTGAAGGTGCCTGACCAAAACGCACCCATCTCAACGGGGCAATCGACCAACGCGTCGTAGTCCGCCGCCATGTAGACGCCAAACCCTTGACGGTTTGTTTTGACCGCTTGCAGTCCGGTGGCCACTTGCCAGTTGGCCGTGTGGGGATGCGCGGCTTCGGGAGACACCAATTCCAGCAGATGAGGCACATCGCTTTGCCCCTGCACCTGCAAACACAAACTTGTGCCATTGAAGAAACCGCGTTGTGCATCAAGCCATGCTGTACGGACCGAGTCGTCATGCGCATGCACTTGGTAGTGCAACGTGAGTGGGGCGTCGTTGGTGCAATCGATGTCCCAGGTGCATTTGTCGATTTGTTGCACGGCAACGGCGCGTGTGCCTTGGCGTGCGCTGATGCTCAGCAGCTGTTTTGAAAATTCACGCACCATGTAACTGCCTGCAATCCAAACGGGCAAGGACACGCGTTGCTGTGCGCTGGGTTGGGCAATGGTCAGGGTGACGCCATACAGATGCGCATGTAAGTCTGCGACTTCAACGAGGTAGTGCTGCATTTATGTCGCCGCTGCGCCCAACAAACAAGACAAGGTGGACACCACGGTGAGGCGAAAACGCATGGTCATCCAATCGCGCAAACCGGCTTCGGGCCAGGTTTTGCGATCGACCAAATAGCATGCAATCAGCAGCACGCTCAACACAGGCAAGCCAGCATAGGCGGGCATGATCACGGCAATCCAAGCGACCAATGAGGGCACCACGCCCCACACCATGTGCAGCTTGCGCTGTGGTGCGTTGTGACGCAAACCAATGCCCCAATGAATGCCGCCTAAAAAAGCGGTGATGGTGGCGGCATACGCGCTCAAGGCGATGGACACAAAAGGGTGTGCTTCGGGGGTGACGATCCACATCAACAAGGCCAAGCTCACGAATGGAATCAAGCCGGCGTAGCCCAAGCGTTGAATCAAAATGCCCGCGTTGCTGTCGGGATCGATGGGGGTGTGAACCATGTTGTTGCTCGCTTATTTGCTGGCGTCGGCCAGGAGTTTTTCAATTTGTGCGGTGTTGATGGCGCCAGGAACGCGTGAGCCGTCTTGCGCGATCAAGGTTGGCGTGCCGGTGATTTTGTGTTTGCGACCGAACTCGATGTTGCGTTCAATCGCAGCGGTGCTGCACTGTGCGTTGGCGGGTGCTTGGTCGCGGCTCATGAGTTGGGTCCAGGCGCTGGCCGGGTCTTTGGCGCACCACACATTGCGTGACTTGTCGGCTGAATCAGCACTCAAGATGGGGTACAAAAACAAGTAGATGGTGACGTTGTCGACCTTGCTCAAATCGCGCTCGAAGCGTTTGCAGTAGCCGCAGTTGGGGTCTTCAAAGACGGCGAGCTTGCGTTTGCCGTTGCCGCGCACCAGGGTGATTGCGTCTTTGAGGGGCAGGGTGTTGAAATCGATGGCGCTGAGCTTGGCTTCGCGCTCTTCGGTGATGTTGCGACGGCTTTTGGTATCGATCAAGCTGCCTTGAATCAGAAAGTTGCCTTCCGCATCGCTGTAGTAAATCTCGTTGGTGCTCAAGCGCACCTCAAACAGACCGGCCATGGGGGTTCGGCTGATTTCTTCGATCTTGGGAATTTGCGGAATGCGCTCGCTCAGGTTTTTGCGGATGGTGGCCTCTTGGCCTTGTGCCCACGCGTTACCCAGAACCAGCCCCAGAGTGACGATGGCAGCGAGGCGTTTGAAGATGTGTTGCATGGTGTCTCGATTCAGAAAAAATCAGTTCATCGCTTGTTGCATGGTCCAGCGTTTGACGGCGCTGAGGTTATTGAACCCGTTCATGCCCCAGTTGCGCAATGCTTGCACGCTGACGTGAGGGTGTGCAAACAAGCGTTGCAAACCATCGCATGCGGCCCATGTGGGCATCATGTGGGCTTTGCGCGCGCGCTCGTAGCGGCGTAAAAAGTAGCGGTCGCCCACGCTGCGCCAATAGTCTTGGCCGTCGCGGGCTTGGAGCACTTGTGCCAACTCGGCCACATCGGCCAAACCGAGGTTCAGGCCCAGGCCTGCCAGTGGGTGGATGTTGTGTGCGGCGTCTCCCGCCAGCGCCCATGCGCTGCCGTCGGCAAAGGTGCCTGTCCAGCGCTCGGCGCGGGCGAGTTGCAGCGGCCACATGGCGCGTTCGCTGATGAGCTCCAGCTGACCGAGCACGCCGTGGCTGGCTGCTTCCAAGGCTTGGGCAAAGGCCTGCGCGTTCAGTGCCAGCATCTCTTGCGCGCGTTCGGGGGGCAGGGACCAGACCAAACCTGCGGTGTCCCCATGGACACCCCCCATCGGCAGCAGGGCCAGAATTTCCAAACCTTTGCCGTGATGGGCAAACCATTGCAAGGCTTGCTGGCGGTGGGCGATGCTGCCGCGTACACGCGCAGCGACGGCGTGTTGTTGATAAGGCAGCACCTCAAAGTTCACGCCCAATTCATCGCGGGTGCTGCTTCGGCGTCCTTCGCACACCACGGTCAGCGCAGCGGGGGCAGGCGCATCGAGCCGGGTGATCTCCGCTTGGTAGCGCACCGCTTCGGCCAATTGCGCTTCCAGCGTGGGCACGTCCACGATCCAGGTCAAGCCCTCGGGTGTGGGGCTTTCGAAATGCGCAAATCCACCGTCATCACCCCACACACGCATGTGTTGCACAGGGGTGGCATGCAGCGCGTCAGGCCAGCATCGCAGGCTAGAGAGCAAGTCCCTGGAAGCGCTGTTGAGTGAGTAGGCCCTCACGTCATCTTTGCGATGGTCCGTTGCTTGTGTGGCGTGTGAGACCAGCCCCACACGCAAGCGCTGGCGCGCCAGAAGCAAGGCCAAGGTGCGTCCCACCATGCCATCGCCACGAATACAAACGTCGAATTTCTGAGCCATGCCAAGGATTGTAGGAGGGCGGCACTGTGCGCGGGGGCATGGGGACAACAAGGGCCCAGATGGCGCAATTAGTACAATGGCCCGCAGTTTCCCCCGCTACTTGGTGAATGCGTCGCCTTTTTATGACGCGATGGCCCTAGCTTGATTCGGGGTCTTGATTTCTAAGGATATTTTTATGAGTTTGAAATGCGGCATCGTGGGTTTGCCCAACGTTGGCAAATCCACCCTGTTCAACGCCCTGACCAAAGCGGGCAT
>JACCDQ010877945.1_pt1 | contig 21054 bp, 19 predicted proteins | sample 7446031 | NCBI WGS metagenome assembly JACCDQ01 (sample SAMN15323442, study PRJNA562643) | freshwater metagenome | isolation source: river surface water | place: USA:Blue River Watershed | collected 2017-08-17
CACTGGCTTATGTGATCAGACCGAATTTCGATACGGTGCTGGCCGAACTCGCCGCCGGCCGCCCCGTGGTCGTGCTGCAGAACCTCGGCCTGTCCTTCGCGACACGCTGGCACTATGCAGTTGCTATCGGCTACGACCGGCCTTCACAGCAAATGATCCTGCACTCGGGCACGACAGAACGCGAATTGATGAACTACCGGACGTTCGGCCACACGTGGGGGCGCTCCAACCAATGGGCCATGGTCGTACTGGCACCGGGTCAATTACCGCTGCAGGCCGACGTGCCGGAACTTGAAAAAGCGCTGGCGGCGCTGGAAAAATATGCCGACCCGATACACATGGTGCGCCATTACGAAGCCGCCAGCCAGCGCTGGCCGGACAACTATCTGTTCCGCATGGGTCTGGGCATCAATGCCTACAATGCAGGCAAGCTGGACATCGCCGAGGCGGCCTTCAGGACGGTCACCGAAATGAAGCCCGATAACACGGCCGCGCTGAACAATCTGGCGACCGTATTGCAAGACCTCGGACGCCTCGATGAAGCGCTGGCCATCGCTGACAAGGCTGTCGCGCATGGCGACCAATGGCAGGCACAGGCGCTGGCGACACGCAATGGCATCAAGCAGGCCATGCAGAAGCGTCAGCAGTAGCCAGCACCCGCCGCCGGCAATCCCTGGCACCAGTCCTCAGCACCAGTCCCCAGGCGACCATCGCGGCGAGCCTCTTAGCTAAGGGCGAAATCCGCAAGCGCCGGTCAGCGCGGCACCCAGCCACCGCAGACCGGGAATACCTGCCCCACGAAACAATCGGCATGCGAGCTGCACAGGTAGGCGGCAAACATCGCATCCTCGCGCGCGCCCACCAGCCGCCCGAGCGGCACTTCCCATTTCAACCTTTCCTTGAAGGCCGGATCAGCCTGCACTTCAGGTGGGAAATACGTCGGGTTTTCAACGAAGTTCTGCGCGATCGCATTCACCTGCACCTTGTGTGGTGCGACTTCGACGCCGACCGACTGGATATAGGCCAGTTGCGCGCCCCGTGCCGCACTGTACGTCGATGCGCGCTTCATGCCGCGCAATGGTGATGCGCTTCCCATCAGCAGCACCTTGCCGTGGCCGCGCGCCGTCATCTGCGGCAGCACTGCGCGCACCAGTCGCGGCAAGGGATCGACCATGTGGCGGAATGCATGGGACCAGTCATCATCGCTGGTGTCGACGGCTGGCTTGCGCGCCGCCGGCACCGCCAGATGCGCGAGCAGGATATCGATATGGCCAGCCTCGGCCACCAGCTGCGCAGGCCGCGCCGGATCGTCGATCGGTCCGTGATGGGCGATCACCTCCGCGCCGAGGCCGGTGAACACCTCGGTCAATACCGGCCCCATGAAGTCCGAAGCCTGCGTCAACAGCACGCGCTTGCCGGCGAGATCAAAAGCAGCCATCCATGTCTCCTTTGATTGTCGTTATCGGCCCATCATAGCCGATCCGCTTGAGCGCCCTCACCGCTGCGCCGCCCTGCACCATTAGCATGGTCGTCGATGCGCATCCTCGTAGCCCACAACCAGTATCACTATCGCGGCGGCGAAGACACGGTCGTCGATGCCGAGGTCGCGCTGCTACGCCGCCACGGGCACGAGGTCGAGGTCTATCGCCGCGACAATGCGGAGCTCGCGCGCATGAGCACCCCCGATGCCGCGCTGTCGACGCTGTGGTCGCGCCGCACCGTCGATGACCTTGCGCGCATCGTCGAGCGCTTTGCGCCCGACCTGGTCCATGCGCACAACATCTTCCCTCTGATTTCACCATCACTGTATGTCGGCGCGCGCCGCCATCGCTTGCCGGTCGTGCAAACGCTGCACAACTTCCGGCTGGTCTGCCCGCAAGCGATGCTGGTGCGGCGCGGTCGTAACTGCACCGATTGCGTTGGTCACCTGCCCTGGCGTGGCATCGTGCGGCGCTGTTACCGGCAGTCCTTCATGCAGACCTCGGCGGTCGCGGCGATGCTGGTGATGCACCGGCTGCGCCGTACCTGGCAGCGCGATGTGACGCGCTATATCGCACTCAACCAGATGTGTCGCGATATCTTTTTCGAAGGCGGCCTGCCACTGGACAAGCTGGTGATCAAACCTAACTTCGTGGTCGCCCATGGCAAGCCGGACTGGGAGTGTCGGTCGGGCGGACTTTTCATTGGCCGGCTGTCTGAAGAGAAGGGTTTGCATGTGCTGATGCAGGCGATGCAGCAGCGGCCCGGCCAGCGTATCGCCGTCTATGGCAAGGGCCCGTTGCAGTCCTTGGTGATGGATGCGCCCGGCCTCGACTATCGCGGCTTCCAGACGCCCGATGTGCTGGCGCGGCGCATGCATGCCGCCGCCTATCTGGTCATGCCCAGCACCGGCGTGGAGAGCTTCGGCCTGGTCGCGGTCGAAGCTTTTGCCTGCGGTACGCCCGTGATCGCCAGCCGACAGGGCGGCTTGCTGGAACTGGTCGTGCATGGCAAGACTGGCCTGCTGGTGGCACCCGGCGACGCGGATGAACTGGCGCAAGCAATTACCTTCGCCGAAGCTCATCCTGAGCGCATGCGCGAGATGGGTCGAGCCGCATGGGAGACCTATCTCGCGCATTACACGCCCGAACGCAATTACGAACAGCTGTTGCGCATCTACCGGCAGGCGATAGCTGCCTCTCCCCTGCCGGACCCGCCTCCCCTAGCCTATGACTATCCAGACCTATGACGACGCTGGCACTGGTCGTCAATGAACCCCCGCCGTACCGGATACCGGTATTCAACCGGGTCGCGGCGCATCCGGGGCTGCGCCTGCACGTGATCTTCTGCTGTCGACGCGAACCCAACCGCGAATGGGATTTGCCGGCGATCGCCTTCGATCATCAGTTCCTGCGCGAACGCATCACGACGGTCCACGGACGCTATATCCACAATAACCCGGACGTGCTGACGGCCCTGTCGCGCATCCGGCCGGATGCCGTAATTGGGAATGGCTTCAATCCTACGCACCTGTACGCAATGGCCTGGTGCATCGCCTTTCGTCGCCCCTACATTCCGATGACGGATGGCACGCTGCGCTCGGAACAAGTGCTGGGCCCCTTGCATCGCCGCTTGCGCCACTGGACCTATGGCCGCGCGCGCGCCGCAATCGCAGCAAGTCAGGGCGGTCTGGCGCTGCTGCAAAGCTATGGCGTGCCGCGCACGGCCTGCTACCAGTCCTGCCTGTGCGTAGCCAACGAACGCTTCCGCCCGCCTGCCACAGCCGAAACGCCCTGCTGGGATTTGCTGTTCTGCGGACGACTGGAAACAGCCAAGCGGCCATCGTTTGCGCTTGAGGTGGCGGTGCAGGTGTCGCGCCGGCTGGGCCGCAAGACGCGGCTGCTGTTCGTCGGCTCCGGTAGTCTGGCGACCCGCTTGCAGGTCGAGGCCGCAGCCTGCGCCAACCAGGTCGAGACGGCTTTCCACGGATTTGCATCACAGGCCGCATTGCCACGCCTGTACCGATCGGCGAAGCTGTTCCTGTTCCCGACCGAGGCCGATGTCTGGGGCGTGGTGGCCAACGAGGCTTGTGCCGCTGGCCTGCCAGTGATTGTGTCGCCGCAGGCCGGCGTGGCTGGCGAGCTGATCGTTGACGGCAGCAATGGCTATGTGCGCGAGCTCAACGTCGCAGCCTGGGCCGAGGCCGCCACGCAGTTGCTGTCGGACGAGCGCCGTCGCCGCGCCTATGCGGAGCGTTCGCTGCTGATGGTGGAACCGTATCGCTTCGACGCAGCCGCCGCGGGCATCGTCGATGCCTGCCTTGCCGCGACCGCCGGCACGGCGACGGGCAAAGGCAAGAGAACAGCCCCGACTGCCACGGCCGCCGCTACGCTGCCGTCAGACGGCCGGTCTGGTAATCGATGATGGCCTGTTCGATCTCGGCCGCCGTATTCATCACGAAGGGGCCGTACTGCGCGATGGGCTCATTGATGGGTTTCCCCGCCAGCAGCAGGAAGCGCGCGCCTTCCGGCCCGGCGACAAAGCGCACATGGTCGCCATCGGACAGGATGGCAGCACTGTGTGTGGCCAGCAGGCGCTCATCCCCTGCGATGCCGACCTGCCCTTCGAACAGGTAAGCCATCGCCTGATGGCCGGGTGTCAGCTGCTGCGTGAACGATGCGCCGGCTGGCAGCGAGACATCGAGATACAGCGGCTCGGTCGACAGGCCATCAATGGGGCCGGTCACCACGCTGCCTTCGCTGCGCAGCTGGCCGGCGATGACTTTCACCTCGCCGCCGCCGGTGAGCGCATGCACAGGAATGTCGTCGGGCTGGATGTCGCGGTAGCCGGCAGGCTTCATCTTTTCCGCGGCGGGGAGATTGATCCACAACTGGAAACCGCGCATACGGCCTTCGAGCTGTTGCGGCATTTCGGAATGGATGATGCCGCGCCCGGCCGTCATCCATTGCACGCCGCCGCTCTTGAGGTCGCCCTGATTACCGAGATGGTCTTCATGCCGCATATGGCCATCGAGGATATAGGTCACCGTCTCGAAACCGCGATGCGGGTGCGCAGGGAAACCGGCGATGTAATCGCCCGGGTTCATCGATGAAAATTCATCCAGCATCAGGAAGGGATCGAGGCGCGTGCCTTCGCCGCTGCCAAGACTGCGCCGCAAGCGCACGCCGGCGCCGTCGGACGTGTTCATCGCGGGAATGATGCGCGCCAGCTTGCGCGGCGAGGATGGGGTGTTCATGGAATCGCGTGCGGAATGGACGCCTGCAACAGGCAATGTGGCGATTCTACCTGCGCACCGTTTCGCTTGCGCTGTAATGAGCTGCGCAATCAGCTGCGCGCGCTCATGCGCTGATATGCGCAAGCAAGGGCAAATGATCGGAGGCAAGCCGCGCCAGCGGACTCGCATGCACACGCACCTGCACCAGCCGGTGACGCGGGCGTATCCAGATGCGGTCCAGCGCAAACACGGGCCGGCAGGCCGGAAAGGTGGCCGGCGCCGGCACCGACTGAAAATGCGACACCAGCGTGCGCAAGGTGCGGCCCCAGACGAACCATTCGTTGACGTCGCCCATCAGCAGCACCGGCATCTCGGCCGTATCGAAGACCTGCAGCAGCCGCGCCACCTGCGCACGTCGCTCTGCGGCTCGCAGCCCGAGATGGGTCGCGATCACGCGCAAGGGGCTGCCATGGCAATGGATGTCGGCATCAACCGCGCCGCGCGGCTCGCGCGCGCCGAAGGAAATGTCGATGCACTGTGTGCGCAGCACCGGGAAGCGCGATAGCACCGCATTACCAAAGTGGCGGCCGCCGACGCTGAAGGTCGGCCCGGGCACGCCAACCCGTCCCAGCGACTGGCTCAGTATGGCCAGCACATCCGGCCAGTGCGTGCCGCCCAGCGGCACTTCCTGCAGCGCGACGATGTCGGCATCGGTCTCGCGCAGCACATCGGCAATCCGCTGCGGCGAGAAATGACCGTCGCCCCCTACTGCTGCATGGATGTTCCAGGTCGCCACCGTCACCGGCCACGGATCGGCCGGCGTCATTGCCGCTCTGCGCCGAGGGCGACCAGCCGCCGCATGGCGATGCCTACGCCGACCAGCAGCAGGGTGATCGTCAGCATCGGCGGGCGCGTCGGCCCGGGATCGAAAGGCGGCTGTTGCGGTATCAGCGCATCCATTTCCGGTTGCGCCAGCGGCTCGAAGGATTTCAGGTAGCGCGGCGGCCGGGACAGTGCATCGATGGCGTCGAACAGCGTTGGATGCAAATCGCACGCCGCCAGCACGCGCTCCGGCGCGACGGCGAGATGTTCGCCAAGCAGGCGCGCACGCAAGGCCGCAATGCCTTGTCGCAGACGTTCACGCTGTGCGGGCGGTCCGTCGGCCACGATGCAGAGGTTGCACTCGGTGTCGCAGGCCAGCGAGCGATTGGACAGGTTGGCTGAACCCACGGTCAGCGCATCATCATCGGCAAAGCACAGCTTGCTGTGCACGTTCAGGTAGCCCTCGCCATGATCGGGCAAGGCCGGGCACACCAGCCGGTATCGGCTGTGGCCGTCGGCCTGCTGCAGGCGGCGGTGCACGCGCGAACGCAGCACGCCCATGGTGGCCTCTTCCAGCCAGCCGCTCTGCCGCTGCGGCGACACCACCAGTACTTGCGGGCCGTGCGGCGCGGCCAGCCGCCGCACCAGCGCATCGGCGACCAGGGTCGATGTGAAGTACTGGTTCTCGAACACCAGGCTGTGGTTCGCACGTGCAATCACATCCGCGTACCACTGCGCGATTTCATGCACGGCCGGCCGGCAGTCAAATTCGGGTTCGGTGCGGGCAATGCCGATCTCGAGGTCGCGCAAGTCCGGCACGATGTGGTCGGGCCAATGATCTTCCTCGGCGGCAGTGCGTATGGCCACAGGCACCACCTGCCCGGTGGCTCGCCGCCAGCGTTCGCGGCATAGCTCGCCGAGCGCGCGGGCGGCATCGCCATCGACCATCGCCTGTACATCATGAAAGGGTTCGCAGGGCTGGCCATCGCTACCTTTCCGGCGCTCATCGTGCCAGCGATGTTCGGGCGTATCCCAACGCGCGCGGGTCAGATCGAGGCCACCGACAAAGGCCAGCGCATCATCGACCACGATCACCTTCTGGTGGTGCGCCGCACCCACAGGATGGCGGCCATCGAGCCGGAAATCCAGTCGTTTGTGCGTGCGCCAGCCGAGGCGATAGGCTGCCAGCCATTCGCGCTCCATCGCGTACAGCATGGTGTAATCCCAGTTCAGCAGCCGTGCCTGCAGGGTCGGCCTGGCAGAAACCAATTCGTGCAGGAAATCGCCCAGCGGCTCGGGCCAGCCATCGTGCGCGCCTTCGGGCACGAGGCGCACCCGGCTGTCGATGTCCCACGAGAGGATGAAGATGCTGTGCCGTGCCGAGCGCAGCCCGGCACGTACGGCCGCAAAGCAGGCGGCAGCGTCGACCAGCAGCGCAAAGCGCGACGCATGCGCGGTACGCCAGCAATTGCGCCCGGGTGTTAGCAGATGTTCAGGATCCACACCGCATTGGACGCGGCGTATCAGTGAAAAATCTGGCCCTGTTCGCTGCGGTTGAGCAGTACCTGCTCGAATTTTTCCGGACGCACAGCCTCGCTGAACAGGAAGCCCTGCACATAATGGCAGGCGGTAGTGCGCAGGTAGTTCAGCTGGTCAAAGGTCTCGACGCCTTCGGCAATGACCTTGATCTGCAGGTCACGCGCCAGCTTGATGATGGCCGACACGATGGCCTTGTCTTCGTGGTCGCGCGGCAGGTTGCGGATCAGCGCCGGGTCGAGCTTCAGGATGTCGACCGGGTAATCCTTCAGGTAAGACAGGGTCGAGATGCCGGTACCGAAATCATCGACGCTGATGGATACGCCCATCATCTTGAGCTTGTCCATCACATCGCTGCCGCGCTCGCGTGCCAGTACCAGCGCGCTTTCGGTGATCTCGATCTCGATGCGTCGCGGTGACAGTTCATGCTGCAGCAGTAGCGAGGCCAGCATGTCGGTGAAGCCCGGCGACAGCAGGTGGGTCGGCGCCACATTCATCGCCATCCGGAATTCCGGCAAGCCGGCCGACCGCCATTTCGCCAGTTGTTCGAGCGCTGAGTGCATCACCCATTCGCCCAACGCGATGATCAGGCCGGTCTCTTCGGCCAGTGCGATCACCTTGCGAATCGGCATCGCCTGCAGCACCGGGTTCGCGCATCGCAGCAAGGCTTCGACACCCACCACCTCCAGCGTATGCATCTCGATCTGCGGCTGGAAAGCCAGTTGGAACTCACCCTGAGCCACGGAGTCGCGCAGCGCCTCCTCCTGCTGCTGGCGCAGTTGTACCTCGGTCAGCATGCCGGGCGAGAACACCCGGTAACGGTTGCGGCCGCTGGACTTGGCGCGGTACATCGCGAGATCGGCCTTTTGCAGCAGGTCACCGGCTTCGCCGCCATCCTGCGGATACATCGCAATGCCGATGCTGGCGCCGCTGTTGATCGCATGCCCTTCGAGGTCGAAAGGTCGCGCCAGTTCGCGAATGATGTTCTCGGCAATGATTTCAGCCGACTGCAGCGATTTGAGGCGTGTGAGGATCACGACGAATTCATCGCCGCCGAGGCGGGCGACGGTATCGGTTTCGCGCACGCAGCTCAGCAGGCGGGCGGCAACATCCTTCAGCAACTGGTCGCCTGCGTGGTGGCCCAACGTGTCATTGACAGCCTTGAAGCGGTCGAGGTCCAGCAACAGCAGCCCGCAATAGGTATTGTCGCGATCGGCATTGAGCAGCGCCTCGTGCAAGCGCTCCAGGAAGCGCGCCCGATTGGCCAGCCCCGTCAATGGATCGTGATTGGCGAGGAAAAATGCATTCTGTTCGGCCAGCCGGCGTTCGGTGTGGTCCCGCATGATTTCGACGAAACCCTTCACCTTGCCGTCGTCGTCATGCAGCGCGCCGATCACGCCGGTGCACCAGAAGCGCTGACCATCCTTGCGCATGCGCCAGCTGTCCTCCTCGGAGCGCCCTTCGGCGACGGCTTGCCGCAGCTTGCGCATGGGTTCGCCGCGCAGCTGGTCGTCTTGCGTGAAGAAGGTGGCGAAATTCTGGCCGACGATTTCGTCCTTGCGGTAGCCGAGGATGCGCTCGGCGCCGGGATTCCAGCTGACCACCAGGCCATCGACGTCGAGCATGAAGATCGCGTAATCGGTGGTGCCCTCGACCAGCAGCCGGAAATGTTCTTCGGCGCGCTGCAGGTCATGCCGCGCGCGGTGGCTGTCGGTCACGTCGCGGAACACATCGACCGCACCGACGATCTCGCCATCGGCCGCCTTTAGCGGCGCCGATGCATGGCTGAGCGTGACGCACAAGCCGCGCCGGCGGTCATACAGCGACAGTTCATAGTCGGCGACGGTCTCGCCCTTGAGCGCGCGCGCCAGCGGATGCTGGTGCCAGACGCGCATCCCGGCTTGCACGCCCTGTTCGTGCGTATGCACGGCCTTCACCTGCGCCAGGTTGGTCAGCGGTTCATCGAGCTTGAGCATGGACTCGGCCGAGCGGTTAACCAGCAGCAGTTCGCCGTTCTCGTCGCAGACGATCACGCCTTCATGCATGCTGTTGAGGATCAGCTCGAGGATGCTGGTCTGCCGCCGCAGCGCTTCCTGCATCATCACCTGCGCGGTGATGTCGGTGGCGGTGCCGATCAAGCGGCGCACCTGATGGTCGACGCGCTGGTAAGGCGCCACGCGCACCCGCAACCAGCGCCAGCTGGTATCGGCGTGCAGGATGCGATGCTGGTTTTCAAAGACTTCGTCGCCATGCGCTGCCAGCGCCTTGCCCAGCCACGCGGCGAAGCCGGCGTGGTCGTCAGGGTGGATGAAATGCCGCTCCAGCCTCACATGAGGCGCGACGAAAGCCTCGACCGGCCAGCCCAGCACTTCGGTCACGCGGTTGTTGCAGTAAACCAGCCGGTCGTCGAGGCAGTCGTAAATGAAAATGATGTCGGGGCTGGTGGCCGCGATCCGGTCAAAATCATCATGCCCGCCGGTGGGTATAGGCGCGCCTTCCGGTGGCGTGGCGCCGCCGTTTTCCGTCGTCGTGGACCTCAATTGGATTCCTCGTAGGGATGACGCCCCGGGCCGTGCTCTGAATCGCGGATGGAGCGGAAACCCTCTGATCGTATTCTGTTCAGGCAGGTAGAGCGAGGCATTTGCCGAGACAGTCGATTGACGAATCTCAACCCCGACCGTGATTTTCAGCAACTGCGTGCATTCTTCTTCCTGCAAGGAACTTTATTATTTTTTTTAGATCGATTGCGCCTCATCCGGCAGGTCGGCGGGTCTTCCCCGAGGAAGGCTCGCGGCGCAAATTCAGGACTGCGAGGCTGCCAAGGTACACTGCAGGTAACTTGTTAACCGAACACACCACATGGATTTCCACGTCATCGACAGTCTCGTCTCCCCGGAAGGGAAACTTGAAGTTCTTTCTCGCCAGGAAATAGCCAAATTACTGGACAACAGCCACACCGGCTTGCACCAGGTCTTCCGCAGCTGCGCGCTGGCCGTGTTGAGCTCGGGCGACCACCTCGACAATGGCAAGAAGCTGCTCGACACCTACCCGGACTTCGACGTTCAGATCGTCCACCGCGAGCGCGGCATCAAGCTGGAATTGAAGCATGCACCGGCCAGCGCCTTCGTCGATGGCGTGATGATCCAGGGCCTGCGCGAGCACCTGTTTTCGGTACTGCGCGACATCCTGTTCACCAGCAGCGAAGTGGCCCAGCATCCGGACGGGATATCGGCGGATCCGGTCGCCATCACGGACCTGGTATTCCACATCCTGCGCAATGCCGAAGTCATGCAGCGCACCACCACGCCCAACCTCGTAGTGTGCTGGGGCGGCCATTCGATCTCGCGCATCGAATACGACTACACCAAGCGCGTCGGCTACCACTTCGGCCTGCGCGGCCTCGATATCTGCACGGGCTGCGGCCCGGGCGCGATGAAGGGTCCGATGAAGGGGGCCACCATCGGCCACGCCAAACAGCGCCTCAACGGCGGCCGCTATCTCGGCTTTACCGAGCCCGGCATCATCGCCGCCGAATCGCCGAATGCGATCGTCAACAACCTGGTGATCCTGCCCGATATCGAAAAGCGGCTGGAAGCCTTCGTGCGCGCCGGCCATGTGATCACGGTGTTCCCGGGCGGCGCCGGCACGGCCGAAGAGATTCTTTACCTGCTGGGCATCCTGCTGCATCCGGACAACCGCGACCTGCCGTTCCCGCTGATCTTCACCGGACCGCTGGAAGCGGAAGCCTATTTCTCGCAGATCGATGAATTTATCGGCGCGACCCTGGGCCCGAGCGCGCAAGCCTTGTACGAAGTGATCATCGACGATCCCGAGCAAGTCGCCAAATCGGCGCGGCAAGGGATCGATACCGTACGTGGGTACCGCAAGGCACACAGCGATGCGTACTACTACAACTGGCGTCTGAAGATCGACCCGGCTTTCCAGCAGCCTTTCGTGCCCACCCATGCATCGATGCGCGCGCTCGACTTGTCGAAGCAACAGCCGGCCCACCAGCTCGCAGCCAACCTGCGTCGCGCCTTCTCCGGCGTGGTGGCAGGCAATGTGAAAGTACAGGGCATTGCGGAAATCGAGCGCCACGGACCGTTCGAGATCCATGGGGATCCGGCCATCATGGAACAGATGGATCGCCTGCTGTCGGCCTTCGTTGAGCAAGGACGGATGAAATTGCCGGGCAGCTGCTACCAGCCCTGCTATCGCGTGGTGCGCTGACGATCTTCCGCTGAAGATCTTCAGTCGAAGGTCTTCAGCTTTTCCCTGTCAGCGTTGACGCGTCAACCTTCCTTCGGTGGCTTCAGCAGCGCCAGCTGCGCGCTGTCGAGGTGACACCACTCCCCTTCCTGCAGGTTCAGCGACGCGAGCGTCAACTCGCCGATTGAAATCCTCTGAAGCGCCGCACAATGATTGCCGGCCGCGGCCAGCATGCGCTTGACCTGGTGGTATTTGCCTTGCTCGATTTCGATTTCCAGCTCGTGCTCGCCCGCCTGCCGGCAGTGCGTGGCCTTCAGCGGTGCGGGCTCGTCATGCAGCTGCACACCTGCCAATAACGCCTCGACCAGCGCTGCCGTGACCGGCTCGGCCGTCGTGGCGAGGTAGAGCTTGGGTACGTGGCGCTTCGGCGATGACATCGCGTGGTTGAAGGCACCGTCATCGGTCAGCAACAGGAGTCCGGTCGTGTCATGGTCGAGCCGGCCGATGGCCTGTACATCGCGCCAGCCGAATTCTTCCGGCAACAGGCTCATCACGCCCGGGTGGTGGCTGGGCTTGCGCGAACATTCGATGTCGCGCGGCTTGTTGAGCGCAAGGTAAAGGTGCTCGCGGTATTCCCACTCGTCGTCGAATAAGGTGAAGCGCAGGCCTTCGGTATCAAAGCTGGCGCGGTGGTCGGTGACCACCTGCCCTTGTATGCTCACTTCACCATCGGCGATCAGTTCGCGGCACCATTTGCGCGTGCCTATGCCCTGCGATTGCAGGATACGGTCCAAAGTCATTCTTGCCATGGCGGCACTGTAACAGACGCACAGCACGCCATGGCACGAAAGCACCGAATCCACCGATTCCGCTCAGCAGGGCGCGCCGCCCATCAGCGCGAGGCTTATCGGCGCGGCTCAGTCGCTCCTTCGAAACGCTCGTCGCCCGGCTGCCTGGCGCGCTCGGTGCCCGACATCTCACCCGGCTGCAGTCCGCCGGTGCCCGAGGTGCCCGATGTTCCGGGCATGTTCAGTCCGCCACCGGACGGTGCCTGGGTTCCGACGCCGGAAGTACCTGAGGGCGAGCCCGAGCGCGAGGAGCCGCTGTCGGATTCGGTGCCGGTCGGTCCCTGAACGCCGGACGTACCGGTCGTGCTCTCGCCAGCGGAAGTGCCGGTGGTGCTCTCGACGCCTGACGTACCTGCAGCGCCCGACGTACCGCCCGCGCCGGGCATGTTTGACGGGCCCGCGCCACCCGGTGCCGGCGTCATGCCTCCAGCGGGCTCAGCCGGCATTTGACCGTTCCCGGACGTACCTGAGGTTCCTGCAGCCCCGGAGGTGCCGGAGGCATCTGGAGTACCCGAAGTGCCCGAGGTGCCTGAGGTGCCTGATGTCCCTGATGTGCCTGAGGTCTCAGGCGTACCCGATTCCCGATGGGGATTTTGCGCGCCGCTGGTCCCCGCCGCTGCGCCGCCCATGTTCGAACTGCCCGAGGTACCAGAGCTACCGGAGGTACCGGACGCCCCTGCAGAAGTGCCTTCCGACGGTGATTCGGTGACGCTGCGGCCGGACAGGTCCTTTGCCTTTTTCTCCACGTCCGCGGCACGCGACGGATCCGTACTTTCACGCACGCCACCTGCCGGCGCGTTCTGCGCATGGGCCCAGCCAGCGGCCAGCAGCAATGACAATACCAAGGGCGGGACGAATTGCTTCATGAAAGCCTCCAAGTCTTGACGATGACAATGGAAGGCTCTGCCAGCCTTCCTCGCAGAATGTCCGTTCGTCACCAGCGATGGCGCGAACGGGATGCGAGTCAGACTGGGGATGCAGCTTGTAGTTTCATCAAGGCCGGGCGGCCTGCTGCAACCGCGCGTCGAGTGCGGCGGCGATATCGCTGTGTCCTTGAGCGCGCGCAAAGTCAACGGCGTTCAGCCCGACGTCATTCTTCAGGGACAGGTCGGCCCCTTCATCGAGCAGGTATTGCACCGCTTCCCGCCGTCCGGCGCGCGCGGCCATCATCAGCGGCGTGGTCTTGTTCGGGGATTCGGCATCGATATACGCATGATGGTCGAGCAGCACGCGGATCACCAGCACGCTGCCTGACGATGCTGCATAGTGCAGCGGCGTCCAGCCCGGCCGGTTGACTTCGGCGCCGCGCTCGAGCAAGGCCTGCACGGCCACCGCATCCGGCAGGAAGGCTGCCACCATCAGCGCGGTATCGCCATTGCGCGAACGCGCATCGACATCGATGCCCGGCGTATCGATCAGCACGCGGAAGACTTTCGTGGCGCGCTCGCGCACGGCGATGATGAGGCCGGTATCGAAACGGCCGGCGTCCAGCGTATTGACGTCGAAGCCGCGCGCCAGCAGCGCACGGCAGGCCTGGACGTCATCGTTGCGAATCGCGCGGAACCAGTCGTCCCATGAACTGCGGCGAACGCCCAGCTTGGCGAAAGGCTCGAGCAGGCGCTCCAGTCCGGGCAGCAGCGCTGCTGCAAACAGCGCGCGGCGAGACGGATCCTGCACCGTCTTCATCAGGCAGCTTCCGCCAGAGCGGGCACACCGAACAAGGCGCGGAAATTCGCCGATGTCGCTTCAGCCAGCGTGGCCAGCGGCACGCCCTTGAGGTCGGCGAGGAATTCGCCCACATGGCGCACGAAGCCCGGCTCATTGGTCTTGCCGCGCATCGGCACCGGTGCCAGGTAGGGAGAATCGGTTTCGATCAGCATCCGCTCCAGCGGCACGGCGCGCGCGACCTCCTGCAATTCCTTCGCACTCTTGAAGGTCACGATGCCGGAGAAAGAAATGTAGAAGCCCATCGCCATCGCCGCTTCGGCCACGGCCAGCGATTCGGTAAAGCAGTGCATCACGCCGGCCACGCCGCCGTCGCTGGTGCCGGCCTTTTCCTCGCGCATCAGGCGCAGCGTGTCTTCGGAAGCGCTGCGGGTGTGGATGATCAGCGGCTTGCGGCTCTCGCGCGAGGCACGGATGTGCGTGCGGAAGCGATTGCGCTGCCATTCCAGGTCGCCGGTCAGGCGGTAGTAGTCGAGGCCGGTCTCGCCGATCGCAACCACGCGCGGATGACGGGCCAGCGCCACCAGTTCCCCGACGCTAGGCTCGACCGTGTCTTCATAGTCCGGATGCACGCCCACCGATGCGTAGATGTTCGGATGCGCCTCGGCCAGCGCCAGCACCTGTGGAAATTCCTGCATCGTGACCGATACGCACAGGGCGTGTGACACCTGATTGTCCTTCATGCGAGCAAGGATATCGGGCAGGCGGCCGGCGAGTTCCGGAAAGTCGATATGACAGTGTGAATCGATGAACATGGGCGAAGGTGGGCAATGTCGCGGGACGGCCTGCACAGGCAGGCCTGCCCCGCCTGGAAGCTCGCTATTTTACGCCCGGGGCCGGATCTGCCGCTGAACGCGGCCCGCGCCTGAAGGGCTTACAGGGTGTGCGTAGGCTGGTCCGACGCCAGCAGGGTGCCGAGGATGTCTTCGATGCGCCGGCGCAGTCGCAGGCCAGCCTCGTCGCCGGGAAAATGCACGCCTATGCCTTCGATGCGCGCGGAACCGGCCGGCGTGATCCAGGCAATCCTGCCCGCCACCGGATAACGATGCTCGTCATCCGGCAGGCTCAGCAACAGGAATACTTCATCGCCGAGTTCGCAGTCCCGATGACAGGGAACGAAGATGCCACCATTGACCAGAAAAGGCATGAAGGCCATGTACAGCGATTCGCGATCGCGGAACGCATGCGACATGACGGCCGGCCGTGCGGATGACGGTGGTGTTGGTTCTGCTTCAGCCAAGTGCGCTTCTCCCGCAGCCCGCACGGCAGCGTGCGCCGCACGCTTGCGACGCAGGCCCGCCAGGGGCTGATCCGATGATCAAGAGTCGATGAATCGATGAATCAATGAATCACTGGATCAATGAATCACTGGATCAGCGCATCGGGGATACGCCCGATCGGGATGAAGCCCGACCGGGCGAACGTTCAGCGGAACAGGCCGGCATACGCCAGCAGCATATCCTCGATGAACAGGCGGGCCGACAGCGGATGATCCGCCACGGCGCGCCTTGCGCCGGCATCCTTCAGTGCCTGTTGCAGCTGTTCGGACGTCACGCGTGACGCCAAGGCTGCAAGGCTCTTCTGGTGATGCGGGAAGTAGCGTACACGGCCGCCGAGCTTCAGCGACGTGAGGTCGTACAGCCAGCGCTGCAGCCATGCGACCAGTTGCGCCAGCGGCGCTTTCTGTAGCCGATCCGCGACGACCAGTGCCAGCGCGCGCTCGGGCTTGGCCAGCAAGGCCAGCAGTTCATCGCGTTCGGCCCCGCTTTCACCCTGAGCTGCCGCCAGCGCCGCCAGCGGTGCACCGCCCTGCTCGGCCAGCCAGCGGTCGGCATCCTTCACGCCTTCGGCCGTTAGCCAGGCCAGTGCCGCCGCGGGGTCGGGCGTGGCCATCGCGAACTTGCGGCATCGCGACAGTATGGTCGGCAACAGCCGGTCGATGCGATGCGTCACCAGCAGGAACACGGTATCAGGCGGCGGTTCTTCCAGCGTTTTCAGCAAGGCATTGGCCGACGCCGAGTTCAAGGCCTCGGCCGGGTACAGCAGCACGATGCGCAAGCCGGAACGGTGGGTGGACACGTTCATGAAACTGGCCAAGGCACGCACCTGCTCGATGCGAATATCTTTGGAAGGCGTCTTGCTCGACGACTTCTTGCCGCCGCCGTCATCGGCGCTGGCGCCGGAGTCGGCGGCTTCCTCGGCTTCTTCGGCGTCCAGCGCCTCGGGGCGCAGCCGACGGAAATCCGGATGGCTGTATTGCGCGAACCAGCCGCAGGAGGCGCAACGGCCACAGGCCAGGCCACTCGCGTGGGGCGTTTCGCACAGCAAGGACGCAGCAAAGGCATGCGCGAACGCTACCTTGCCCGTGCCTTCGGGGCCGTGCAGCAGGATCGCATGCGGCAATCGCTCGCGCATCTGCTGCAGCTGCGTCCAGTCACGCTGCTGCCAAGGATAGAGCGCGCTCTCGAGCTCGCTACCGTGCGCGGTATCAGTCATGGTGTCGCTCATCGGGGTCGCCTGTCGGTGCAGCCAGTCCTTGCGGTCATTATCGCGTTCACAGCGAGGCCAGCAGGCCTTCGACCTGCTGCCATACCTGCTCGACGCTGCAGGTGGCATCGACCACTTTGACGCGCGCCGGGAATTGCGACGCGCGCTTCAGGTAAGCGTCGCGCACGCCGGTGAAGAAGTCATCCTTTTCCTGTTCGAACTTGTCCAGCGTGCGGCTGCGATGGAGGCGCTCGCGCGCCACGTCCAGTGGCACGTCGAACAGCAGCGTCAGGTCGGGCTGCAGGTCGGCATGCACCCATTGCTCCAGTGCTTCGAGCTTGGGCAGCGACAAGCCGCGGCCGCCGCCCTGGTAGGCGAAAGTCGCATCAGTAAAACGGTCCGACACCACCCAGTCGCCACGCGCCAGTGCCGGCGCAATAACCTGTGCGATATGTTCGCGGCGGGCCGCGAACATCAGCAGCGCCTCGGTTTCCAGATGCATGGGCTCATGCAGCAGCAGTTCGCGCAGCTTCTCGCCGAGCGGCGTACCACCCGGCTCGCGGGTGCTGACCACGGTGTGGCCTTGCGCGCGTAGCCAGTCGCAGGCGGCATCGACATGGGTGGATTTGCCGGCGCCGTCGACGCCTTCAAAGCTGATGAATTTTCCTCGGTTCATGCGGTAGGTAGCGAGACAGTGATGCAGGGCGTTCAGCGCCGCTGGTATTTGTTGACGGCCCGATTGTGGTCATCGAGGTTACTGGAGAATTCGCTGCTTCCGTCGCCACGTGCCACGAAGAACAGGTCGTTGCCCGGCGCCGGGTTCAGGGCGGCGTCCAGCGATGCCCTGCCGGGCAGCGAGATCGGTGTCGGCGGCAGGCCGGCACGCATATAGGTGTTGTACGGCGTATCGGTCTGCAAGTCGATCTTGCGCAGGTTGCCATCGAACGCAGGCCCGACCCCGTAGATCACGGTCGGGTCGGTCTGCAGCAGCATACCGCGCTTCAGGCGATTGACGAAAACTGCGGCCACCCGCGTGCGATCCGCTTCGCGGCCGGTTTCCTTTTCGACGATGGAGGCCATGATCAGTGCCTCATAGGGCGTCGTGTACGGCAGGTCGGCACTGCGCTTGCTCCAGCTCTGCTCGAGCATCTTCAGCATGCGCTGGTGCGCCTGCTGCAGCACCAACAGGTCGCTCGCGCCACGGTCATAAAAATAGGTATCCGGGTAGAACAGGCCTTCGGGATGCTGGTAGCCGGGCGCGACCTTCTGCAGCAATTCTTCGTCGGACAGGTTCATGCTCGCCGGCCGCAGGTGACGATTGCGGCCCATCTCGGCGCGCATCTGCGCAAAGGTCCAGCCTTCGACAATGGTCAGCGTTTCCTTGATCGTGTCACCGCGCGACAGCTTGTCGACCAGCCCGACCGGCGTGGTGCCCGGCTCGATTCGGTAGCTGCCGGCGCGCACCGGCGGGCTGCCCAGCCCGCGTGCGAGGATTTCGAGCAGCCACGGCGAGGCCGGCACACCGGCGTCGTGCACCTGCCGCATCGCACTGCGCATGCTGCTTCCCTGCGTGATGTTGAACTCGACCGCAGGCGCGCCAGTGACGATCAGCGGCTCACGCGACCAGTAAATCACAAATGCCACCGCAGCCACCACCAGCAAGACCAGCAGTGCCAGCGTCTTCTTGATCAACCCCATCCTTATTCCCCAGGCCGGACCTGCCTGCAAGCCATCATGGCGCCGGCAGACCGTATTGTCGGGCCGCGGACTATCCGCGGCCGGCACCAAAATGCGAGCGCCTCTATAATTCCGGCGTAATGATAGTCTCCAACGCGTATTTTCCCTGATTTCATGTCCGACACCGCCGTTTCCTGGCCTGACTTCCTGCTCGCCCAAGGCGCCACCCTGACGCCCGACCTGTCTGATGGCAAGGGGGGCAGCGTGGACTTTGCCCTTCCTGCTGATGCCAGCCAGGGTTTCCTGTGCGCGCTGACCCACCTGGGCGTGATCGCCGCCAGCGGTGACGAAGTCGAGCATTTCCTGCACAACCAGCTGACCAACGATGTCGAGAACCTGGGCAGCAATGAAGCACGCCTGGTCGGCTACTGCTCACCGAAGGGCCGCTTGCTGGCGACGATGCTGATGTGGCGCGCCGGCGACCGCATCCTGCTGGCCCTGCCGCGCGAGCTGCTGGCTGCAACGCTCAAGCGCCTGCAGATGTTCGTGCTGCGCGCCAAAGTGAAACTGGCCGATGCCAGCGGCGAGATCGTGCTCATTGGTGGGGCAACAAGCGGCGCGACCAACGACGCTATCGTGACCGCGCCGTGGCAGCGCAAGGACTGCGATGGCGGTGCCTGGTTGCGCGTGCCAAACGCCGGCGAACTGCAGCGCTGGCTGTGGGCCGGCGCTATCGCCGACGCGGTGCCTTTCTGGCAGCAACAGGCGGCAAAGCTAGCCGCTGCACCGGCGTCGTGGTGGCGCTGGAGCGAGATCATCGCCGGCTTGCCCCAAGTGGTCGAGGTGACCAAAGAGCAATTCGTGCCGCAGATGATCAATTTCGAACTGGTCGGCGGCGTCAACTTCCGCAAGGGTTGCTACCCGGGGCAGGAGATCGTCGCGCGCAGCCAATACCTCGGCAAGCTCAAGCGCCGCGCACTGCTGGCCTTCAGCGATGATGTCAACGCGCGCGCGGGCGTGGACGTGTATTCCGATGCCGACCCCGGCCAGCCTTGCGGCATGATTGCCAATGCCGAGCGCGGCCCCGATGGCCGTATCGCCTGCCTGGTCGCGCTGAAGATGGAACTGGCCGATACCGTGGTGCGCGTGGCTTCGGCAACGGGCGCGCCGCTGCAGTTTGCGCCCCTCCCCTACGAACTGGCCGATCCGGCCTGAACGGCACGCGGACCCGATGGATCTGTACGTCTACTATCGCGTCCGCTCCGATGATGCCATTCGCCTGCAGCCGCAGGTCGAGGCCATGCAGCGCGCGCTGGCGCACAACCATCGCGTGGCCTGTGCATTGAAGCGCCGTCCGGAAGAAATGGAAGGTCGGCAGACCTGGATGGAAATTTATCTCGACGTGCCGGCCGGCTTTGCCTCCGCGCTGGCCGGAGCAGCGGCTTCGCTGCCGCTGATCGATGGCGACCGCCATGTCGAAACCTTCGTGGATCTTGCCCCATGTGCCTGATCGTCTTTGCATGGAAGCTGCTGCCGCACTGCCCGCTGGTGCTGGCCGCCAACCGTGATGAATTTTTCGTGCGTCCCACGCAGGCCGCGAATTGGTGGGAAGACCATCCCGATATCTATGCCGGCCGCGACTTGCAGGCCGGTGGTACCTGGCTGGGCATCAACCGCAGCGGACGCTTCGCGGCACTGACCAACATCCGTAACGGACTGCCCAAGCCCGACGACAAGCGTTCACGCGGCGAGCTGGTGGCCAATTACCTTGCCGGCGACATCGATCCGCTCGATTACCTGACCCAGGTTCGGGATAGCGCGCAGGACTATCACGGCTTCAACCTGATCTTCGGCGACGAGCATGCGCTGTACTGGATCACCAACGGCGAAGAAGTCCAGTTCAAGCCGCTGGAGCCCGGCATCTATGGCTTGTCGAATGGTTCGCTCGACACACCGTGGCCGAAGGTGGTGCGCGCCAAGGCGCAGTTCGCCAGCCTGCTGTGCCAGGGTGCGCCGGATGGCGCGTACTTCGAGATGCTGGCCGACACCACGCGTGCGTCAGACTGCCGGCTGCCCAAGACGGGCGTCAGTCTTGAATGGGAAAGGCTGCTGTCGCCGATCTGCATCGAATCCGACGATTACGGCACCCGGGCTTCCACCATCATGCGGCTTTATGCCGAGGGCAAGGCCGAGTTGCATGAAAAATTGATCCGGTAGCGTCGCTACCGGTCAGGAATGCAGGCTGGCTCAGCCGCCTTCGCTGTATCTCTGCTGAATATCCAGCAACTCCTGGGCATGCGCAATCAGCGCATCGACGCATTCGGCGTCCAGCTTGCCGGCCTGCTGCATGCGCCTGATTTCCTCGAAGGCCTGCTCCTGTAGCCATCCTTCCTTGTAGGGGCGACGGGTTGTCAGTGCATCATAGATATCTGCCACGGTCACGATCCTGGCCTCGATCGGGACTTCGTCACCCTTCAGCCCATTCGGATAGCCTGAACCGTCAAGATATTCATGATGGCAAGCGACGATATTGCGAAGGATCTTGCCATTGACGAGGCTCTTGTCCGCCGTCTGGCCGGCGATGCGATCGACGACTTGCACGCCCTTCTCCACATGCCCGCGCATGATCTCGCGCTCTTCGTCCGTGTAGCGGCCGGGTTTGAGCAGGATGCGATCCGGGATGCCGATCTTGCCGATGTCATGCAAAGGTGCGAAGACATACACCGATTCGACGAACTCATCCGTGAGATTCAGGCGCAGCGAGATCGCCTTCGAGATGATGCGAGCGTAACGCGCCATGCGTTCCAGGTGTGTGCCGGTCTCGAAATCGCGCACTTCAGTCAATTCGCGCGCCACGCGTACCGATTCCACCAGCGTCCGCACCGCCGAGATCTCGTTGAGGATCGCCATCGAGATCAAGCTGCAATACAGCAGCAGCTCGCCTTGCAGGCTGGGCGTGAACGCGGCAGCTTGCCGCGAATCGAAAAACACGAAACCCAGCAACTCGTCGCCATTGAACAGCGGCACCGTGAAGGA
>JACCDQ011526956.1_pt1 | contig 21028 bp, 17 predicted proteins | sample 7446031 | NCBI WGS metagenome assembly JACCDQ01 (sample SAMN15323442, study PRJNA562643) | freshwater metagenome | isolation source: river surface water | place: USA:Blue River Watershed | collected 2017-08-17
GGCGTTTACACCAGGAACGAGTTGCCGCACTTCATCAGCAGGATGCCGTTCGAGTCGCCCGGCAACCCGGAGCTGGGTGAAATTTTGGCCAAGACTTGCAACGACTTTGGCGTGGAAACCCTGGCCCACCCCGCCACCACGCTGGACCCGGAATACGGCACGCTGGTGCCGCTGCGCTACATGAACGCCGACCAGCATTTCAAGGTGGTGAGCGTGTCGGCCCTGTGCATGGTGCACTACCTGAACGACAGCGCACGCCTGGGCTGGGCCATGCGCAAGGCGGTGGAAGACCATTACGACGGCAAGGTGGCCTTTCTGGCCAGCGGTTCCTTGAGCCACCGCTTCGCGCAGAACGGCCTGGCACCCGAGTACGCGCACAAGATCTGGAGCCCCTTCCTGGAGCACCTGGACCACCGCGTGGTGCAGATGTGGCAAAACGCCGAATGGAAAGACTTTTGCGCCATGCTGCCCGAGTACGCCGTCAAGGGCCACGGCGAAGGCTTCATGCACGACACCGCCATGCTGCTGGGCGCGCTGGGCTGGTCGGATTACGAGGGCCAAGCCGAGGTGGTGACGCCGTACTTTGGCGCGTCCGGCACGGGGCAGATCAACGCCATTTTCCCGGTCACGCCGCAAAGCGGGGCGGCCATTCCAGGGCCCCAAGCGTCCGCCGCTGATGGTTACACCTCGGTGGCCACCCGGCTGTGATCGCTTGAACGAACGCAGGAGCCTGCCATGCCGCACCTGGTGATCTACTACACCCCCAACCTGGACCGCGAAACCGACATGACCGCCCTGTGCCGCAGCCTGGCCGACACCATGCTGGCCGTGCGGGACGAGGACGGCCAGCAGGTATTCCCGACCGGCGGCACCCGCGTGCTGGCCTACCCGGCGGCGCATTGCGCCGTGTCGGACGGTGGCGCAGCGGGGCGTGCAGCCCAAACACACACTGGCGCTGCGTCGGGCGACCCGGGCGACTACGCCTTCGTCTACCTGAATCTGCGCATGGGCCGTGGGCGCAGCGGTGCCACCCACAAGAAGGTGGGCGATGCCCTGTTGCTGACCTCGAAATCGCACTTCCAAACCCTGTTCACGCAACGCCACATCGGCATCACCTTGCAGATCGACGAAGGGCAAGAGGTGTTCGACGCCAAGCACAGCAACATCCACCCGCTGTTTGCGGCTCCAACCCAGCCCTGATCACGCCCGGCCCGCACCCACCTCGGCCTCATCCATACGCCCCGCCATGCTGCCACCCAACACCATCACCACCCTGGCGCGCCAGCTCTACGACGCGCGCAAAACCCGCACCCAGCTGCGCCATTTCTCTCGCCAACACCCCGACATGACGATCGAGGACGGCTACGCCATCCAGCGCGAATGGGTGAAGCTGGAACAGGCCGACGGCCGCACCATCAAGGGCCGCAAGATCGGTTTAACTTCACGCGCCATGCAACTGTCCAGCCAGATCACCGAGCCGGACTACGCCCCGTTGATGGACGACATGTTTTTCGAGTCCGGCACCGACATTTCGATGCAGCACTTCATCGCGCCTCGGGTGGAGGTGGAACTGGCCTTCATCCTGGGCAGGCCCTTGAAGGGCCCGAACGTCACGATTTTTGACGTGCTGTCGGCCACCGAGTACGTCACGCCCGCGCTGGAGATCATCGATTCGCGCATTGAGCAGTTCGACCGCGACACCAAAGCCATGCGCAAGGTGTTCGACACCATTTCCGACTTCGCGGCCAACGCCGGCATTGTGCTGGGCGGGCGTCCGGTCAAGCCGCTGGATGTGGACCTGCGCTGGGTCGGCGCCTTGCTGCACAAGAACGGCGTGATTGAAGAGACCGGCCTGGCCGCTGGCGTGCTGGGCCACCCTGCCACCGGCGTGGCGTGGCTGGCCAACAAGATCGCACCGTACGGCGAACAACTGAACGCGGGTGACGTGGTGCTGGCGGGCTCCTTCACCCGGCCCACGCCCGCCGTGGCGGGCGACACCCTGCACGCCGACTACGGGCCGCTGGGCAGCGTGTCGTTCCGCTTCGTTTGAAAACACAGAACCAGGAGACACCTATGACATCCGCCTACCTGCGCCCCGCCCGCTTCAGCCCCGAAGAATGGGAAGCCCGCGTGCAACTGGCCGCTGCCTACCGCATCTTCGACCACCTGGGCTGGTCAGAGCTGATCTACAACCACATCTCGCTGCGGGTGCCGGGCGAAGCCGACACTTACCTGATCAACCCCTTTGGCCTGCACTACAGCGAAGTCACGGCCTCCAACCTGGTCAAGGTCAACACAGCCGGTGACATCGTGGGCCACAGCGACTGGCCGATCAACCCGGCGGGCATCACCTTCCACGGCGCCATCCACGCCACCTTGCCCGATGCGCATTGCGTGATGCACGTGCACACCACGCCCACGCTGGCGGTGTGCTGCCTGGACGAAGGCCTGTCGTTCACCAACTTTTACGCCGCGCAACTGTGGGGCAAAGTGGCCTACCACGACTTTGAAGGCATCACCGTGCGGGCAGACGAGGGCGCGCGCATCCTGGCTTCGGCAGCGGGCAAACCGGTGCTGCTGCTGCGCAACCACGGACCGGTGGTGGTCGGGCATGCCCTGCCCCAGGCCTTTTCTTTGATGTGGCTGGTGCAGCGGGCCTGCGAGGTGCAACTGGCGTCGCAAGGCAAGGGGCCGCTGCGACCCATTCCAGAACCGGTGCTGGAAGCCTGCGTGCGCGATTCGCTCAACTTCAACCCCCAATACGGGGCGGGGCAAGACGCCTTTGCTGCGTTGCAACGCCTGATCGACGCCCGCGATCCGGGTTACCGCGTTTGAACCAGGGGCCGCAGATGACGAATCCACTCAAAGTGGCCGTGGTGGGGGCAGGCGCCATCGGCGGCCTGTTTGCTGCCGGCTTGGGCCAACTGCCAGCGGGGCAAGTCCAGCTGTCCGTGTTGGCGCGCGGGCCCACCTTGCACGCCTTGCGCAGCCACGGCTTGCGCCTGGAACAAGGGGGCGAACAGCGCAGCGTGGCCGTGCATGCCAGCGACGATGCCGCATCCCTGGGCCCACAAGACCTGGTGGTGGTGTCGGTCAAAGGACCGGCATTGGCGCAGGTGGCGCCCCAGGTGCAAGCGCTGATGGGGCCGCACACCCGGGTGCTGGTGGCCATGAACGGGGTGCCCTGGTGGTTCTTCCATGGTTTCGGCGGGGCCAGCCAGGGCCTGGACTTGCGTTCCGTGGACCCGCAGGGCGCCATCGCGGACGCCATACCCTCGCAGCAAGTGGTGGGTGCGGTGGTGCACGCCAGCGCCACCGCACCGGCCCCCGGGGTGGTGCGGCACATGGCAGGCAACGGGCTCATCATCGGCACACCCCATGCAGGCGGTGGCGCCGAACTGGCGCCGTGGGCCGACCTGCTGCAAGCCTCCGGCTGGGCCGTGACCGTGAGCGACCGCATCCAGAAAGACATCTGGTACAAGCTGTGGGGCAACATGACCATGAACCCCGTGAGCGCCCTGACCGGCGTGACCTGCGACCGCATCCTGGACGACCCGCTGGTGCGCGGCTTTTGCAGCGCGGTGATGCAAGAGGCGCAGGCCATCGGGGAACGCATCGGCTGCGCCATCGACCAGCAACCGGAAGACCGCCACGCCGTCACGCGCAAGCTGGGGGCCTTCAAAACCTCCATGCTGCAAGACGTGGAGGCTGGGCGCTCGCTGGAGATCGACGCACTGGTGGGCGCGGTGCAGGAAATCGGCCGCCACCTGGGCCTGGCCACGCCCAACATCGACGCCCTGTTCGGCCTGGTGCGCCTGATGGCACAGGGCCGTGGCCTCTACCCCTTGAACTGACGCTTCAATCCCCATGATGGATATCCCACAAAACACCTTCAAAGCCGCCCTCAAAGCAGGACGTTCCCAGATCGGTTGCTGGGTCGGACTGGCCGACGCCAACGTGGCCGAGGCCCTGGCCGGTTGCGGATTCGACTGGCTGCTGCTGGACGGTGAACACGCCCCCAACGACGTGCGCACCGTGCTGGCGCAATTGCGCGCCGTGGCGCCGTACCCGGTGCAGCCGGTGGTGCGGCCGGTGCAAGGCGACGTGGCACTGATCAAACAGTACCTGGACATTGGCGCCCAGACCCTGCTGGTGCCCATGATCGACACGCCCGAGCAGGCCGCGCTGATGGTGCGCGCCATGCGCTACCCGCCGCATGGCATCCGGGGCGTGGGCGCCGCGCTGGCGCGGGCCTCACGTTGGAACCAGGTGACGGATTACCTGAACCGCGCCGACGACGAAATGTGCCTGCTGGTGCAGGCGGAAACCACGCTGGCGGTGCAAAACCTGGCCGCCATCGCCGCCACCGACGGCGTGGACGGTGTGTTTTTCGGTCCTGCGGATTTGTCGGCCTCCATGGGCTACCGGGGGCAACCCGGACACCCCGAGGTGCAAAAAACCATCCTGGAAGGCATTGCCACCGTGCGCGCCGCAGGCAAGGCAGCCGGCATTTTGATGGCGGACAAGACCCTGGCACAGCGGTACCTGGACGCCGGCGCCCAGTTCGTGGCTGTGGGAGTGGACACCACCTTGCTGGTGCGCGCTGCCACCGACCTGGCGGCTCACTTCAAGGGCACAGCCGCTGCTGCGGCCACACCTGCGGCAACAGCCCCACGGGTGTATTGAGATTCGCCGCAACCAAGGACACCATGCCTGTCAACGCGAAGGGCGTGATGGCAAAGGGGACACAACAAAAAGAACCGCTCAAACGCCAAACACCATGCACACCGGGCTGCCACAGGGCCAGCCTTTGTCGGTGGCACGCAATGCCCCGGTGCGCGGCTCTTTGGCGAACAGCACGATCGAATCGCTGTCTTCGTTCAGCACCCACAGCCAGGACCCACCCGGCAACGAGACAAAAAAACGTGGGGTTTTGCCACGGGCCGGTACCGTTTGTTGCAGGCACAGGGTGCCCTGCTCCGGGTCGATGGCGAACACCGCCAGGCTGTCTTCACCGCGGTTGGACGCGTACAGGCAACGGCCCGAGGCATCGACCTCGATTTCCGAGGCCCGGCTGTTGCCGGTGTAACACCCGGCCAAGGCGCTGACCACCTGAAACGGCCGCAGGGCGCCGGTGCGGGCATCCAGTTCGTACGATGTGACCGTGGAATCCAGTTCATTGACCACATACACCCAAGGCCGGACCGGGTGAAAGGCCAGGTGCCGGGGCCCCGCACCCTCGCGGCTGTCCACCCAGGGCACGGCGGCTGGAACCAGTCGACCGTTTTCAAAGGCAAAAACAAACACCTTGTCCACCCCTTTGTCGGGCACCAGCACCCAGCGGCCACTGGGGTCGAAAGGGTTGAAGTGGGGCTTGGCAAACGGCTGCTCTTTGCGGTGCGGGCCGGGCGGGCCGTCCAGCGGCACCAGTTGGCTCACGGGTTGCAGCGTGCCGTCCGGGGCCAAAGGCAGCACAGACAAGGAACTGCTAAGGTGGTTGGAGATGATCAGGTGCCGACCGTCCGGCGCCAGCGCCAGATGCACCGGGTTGCGTCCGCCACAGTCCTGCTGGTTCAGGCGACTCAAGCAACCCGTGGCAGGGTCCACCCGGAAGGCGCTGACCGTTTGCTGATCGCCATGCACGGCATACAACACCGGCAGATTGGGGTGCCTCAACAGAAAAGAAGGGTTGACCAGCCCGCCCAGGACCTGCACAGGCGTCAAATCGCCGGTGACCGGGTTGACCTGCCAGACGGTGATGCCGTCGCCACGTGCATTTCGTTCCCGCGTGGTGCGGGAGCCCACATATGCGTACATGACATCACCCCCCTTGCAGCGCTGGCGCCACCGACGCCCCCTGGATGCCGTGGCGCTGGAGCGCTTCGGCCACGAAACCCTGGGCCTTCATGTCCTCCACAAACCAGCCCAGAAAGTGGATCGCCTCGGTGCCGCGCCCTTTGGGCATGCCCATGGCCTGCTGGATCAGCATGAACCGGCCAGGCAACAGGCGCAAGCCAGGAAAACGTTTCTGGTCGGCTTGCAGTTGCTGCCTGACCCCGGCGGCCACATCGGCGGCCGTGGCCACAAACACGTCCACCACGGTGGGCGAGGTGGGGGCCCGCTCTATGGTGGCGTGCTGCAGCGCCCGGGTCAGGTACAGGTCGTAAGCGCTGCCATGCCCCACCACCACACGGGTGCCAGCGCGGTCCACTTCCTCGTTGTCTTGCAGAGCCGACGCCTGGCGCACCAAGTAACTGCCTTCGATCAGCACGTAGGGGGCGGTGAAACCGATGCCCTCCCCACGCAGCGGGTCCACCGCAAAGAACCCCACATCGGCCCGCTCGGCTTTGACCGCCTCCACCGATTTACCGGCTGCGTCGAACACCACCAGGTCCAGGGGCAGCTGCAGCCGTTGGGCCAGCGCACGGGCCAGATCCACGGACACACCCCCCACCTCCCCGGTGCCGGGGTAGCGGTGGGCCAGAATGGGGTTGCCCAGGTTGATCGAGGCGCGCAAGCGACCATTGGGAGCAAAAGCGTTTTGCAAGTCGGATAGGTCTGTCATAACGTACGCCCCAGCAGGGCGCTGATCTTGGCCAGGTTGGTCAGGGTGGCCCCCAGGTGCTCTCGCATGGCGGCGGCCGCATCGGTGTTGCGCCCTTGCTCCAGCATGTCCAGTATGTGCAAGTGCTGGTGGCAATGTTCCTGGTAGCGTTTGCGGTCTTGCATGGAACGGTAGGAAAGCAGGCGGCGCACGCGGTTGACCCGCCGTATGGTGTCGATGAAGAACGGGTTGCCCGAAGCCTCCACCAGCGATTCGTGAAAGTTCACGCCCCGATCGTGCAGCTGGTCGGCGGTGTCGGTTTCGATGCCGCCCTCCAGCAGGTGGGTCTCGGCCGCCCGGCACCGTGCCAGCACCGGGGCATCCAGCCGGTACCCGGGCTCCAGCAGGGCGGCGGGTTCCAGTGCCAGGCGCAACCGGTAGGACTGCAGCAGGCTGTCGGGCGTGGTCAGCATGGGGGAGAACGCCCAGCCGTAGCCCGGCTTCTTTTCTATCCAGCCTTCCTGCGCAATGCGGCCGAGCAAGCTCTGCAACTGGGCCGGGGTCAGGCCATAGCGTGTCTTGAGCAGCACTTCCGAGACTTCCTCGGGCAAATCGCCTTTCAAACGGTCTTCGGCCACCTGAAAGTACAGGCGAGTCACCGCGTTTTTCTCTTCCAGGCCCAGGCGGCGCGCCACCGCATCGGCGGGCTCTTCTATGCCTGGACCGACGAAAAAGCCACGGTGCCTCTCACGCTGCACCAGGCCTTGTTCGTGCAGAAAGGCCAGCGCCTCGTTGATTGGCGAGCGGGACACCCGCAACCGGTCGGCCAGCATCTGGGCGGGCAGGTGCGCGCCGGGCGGCAGTTGTTCTTGGCGGATCAGGTCCAGCACCTGGGCAACGATGGTTTTGTCAGCACTCATGGTGCCGCCATGGTACGCCGTGGCAAGGGCCATGGTCACACCAGGGCCAGGCTGCCGTGCGCTGCCAGTTGGTCGCGCAGGATGGTGGGAATGACACCGCCTTGGCGCAGCAACCGGACTTCGAGTTGTGTCTCGACCGCTGCCGTGACCTGCAGGGTATCGCGTCGGCCATCGGCCCGCCACAGCGTGACTTGCAATTCCGCACGGGGTTGCAACCGCTGCGGGTCGGCATCCACCTCCAGGCGATCGCCTGCTTGCAGCTTCAGCGTTGCGGGGTGATCGCCTGCAGCAAACTGCAGCGGCAGTATGCCCATACCGATCAGGTTGGATCGGTGTATGCGCTCGAAACTGCTGGCCAACACGGCCCGGATACCCAGCAACCGCTGGCCTTTGGCGGCCCAGTCGCGCGACGAACCGGTGCCGTAGCGTTCACCCGCCACCAGCACCAGCGACTCCCCCGCATCGTGGTGGCGCTGCGCCACCTCCCAGATCGGGGCCACCTGGCCACTGGGCGCGTGCAGGGTGTGGGCCACCGGGGCGCCCGGCGCCAGCAGGTTGACCAGGGTTTTGCTGTGAAAAGCGGCCCGCACCATCACTTCCCAATTGCCACGGCGCGAAGCGAACACGTTCAAATCGTGGCGCTGCTCGCCCCGGGCGACCAGAAAATCGGCCACCTGGCTTTGCGAGGGAATGGCACTGGCCGGCGAGATGTGGTCGGTGGTGATGTCGTCACCCAGCACCAGCAGCGGGTAAGCCCGGTAGCGCCCCAGTTGCGTGCCTTGCGACAAACTGGCAAACGGCGGGCGGCGCAGTGCGTTGGAATCGGCCTGCCAGGGAAACAGCGGGGTGTGCGGTGCCTGCAGGGCCTCCCACTGAGGCTGGGCACTGGCCTGTGCAAAGGCGCGGCCGAAGTCGTGAGGGTCCAGCGCGGTTTTCAAGGCAGCGTCCACCGCCGCCCGCGTAGGCATCAGATCACGCAGGTACACCGCCTGCCCTGCCCGGTCGTGACCCAGGGGTTCGTCGCTGAGGTTGCGGGCGGCGTCTCCGGCCAGGGCAAACGCCACCACCAGCAGCGGCGACATGATGAAGGCCAGCTCAATGTCCGGGTGCACGCGCCCCGGGAAATTGCGGTTGCCTGACAGGATGGCCACGCCCTTGCAGGCCTCTTGCGCCTGGGCCTGGGCCACCTCGGTGGGCAAGGGCCCGGAATTGCCGATGCAGGTGGTGCAGCCAAACCCCACCAGATCGAAGCCCACGGCGGCCAGCTCCGCGTCCAGCCCACAGCGGCGCAGGTAGTCTGCCGCCGCCGGGGAACCGGGGGCCAGGGATGTCTTGACCCAGGGCGCCGCCCGCAACCCGTGCGCGTGCGCCGCCCGGGCCAGCAGGCCCGCCGCGATCAGCAAGGCCGGATCAGAGGTGTTGGTGCAACTGGTGATGGCGGCCAGGGCCACCGGGAAAACAGGCAGATCGGTCGCGGCGCGAGGCGTGAACCCCACACCCGCCAAAGCTGCGGCGGTTTCGCTCAGGTCCATCCTGTCCTGGGGCCGCCGTGGCCCCGCCACTTGCACCCCCACCCGGTCCAGATCAATCTCCAGCGTGCGGGTGTAACGGGGCGCGGCATCGGGCGACAACCACAGACCGTTGTGGCGGCAGTACGCCTCCACCAGCATCACCTGCTCCGGGCCGCGCCCGGTTTGCTTCAGGTAATCCAGCGTGTGTGCGTCGACCGGGAAGAACCCGGTGGTGGCCCCGTATTCCGGGGCCATGTTCGCCACCACGCAGCGTTCGCCGGCGGTCAGGGTCGCCACACCGGGCCCAAAGAACTCGACAAATTCACCGGCCACCCCCATGGACCGCAGGCGCTGGGTCACAGTCAGGGCCAGATCGGTGGCTTGCGCCGCACCGCGCAGCCGCCCCACCAGCTTCACGCCAACCACATCGGGCACGCGCAGCATGGTGGGCATGCCAAACATCACCGTCTGGGCCTCCAGACCGCCCACCCCCCAACCCAGCACACCGATGCCATTGACCATGGGGGTGTGGCTGTCGGTGCCCAGCATCATGTCGGGCACCGCCCACAACCGCCCCTCCCGTTCCACGGTGGTGACCACGGTGGCCAATTGCTCCAGGTTGATCGTGTGCATGATGCCCGTGCCCGGCGGGTGGATGCGCACCCGGTCCAGCGACTGGGCGGCCCACCGCAGAAACCGGTAGCGCTCGGCGTTGCGCCGGATTTCATGCGCCAGATTCACCTCCCGTGCGTCGGGCGTGGCATAGGCTTCCACGGCCAGTGAATGGTCCACCGACACATCCACCGGCAGCACCGGATTGAGCACCCGTGGGTCCACCCCGGCTTCGGCCAGGGTGTCGCGCATGGCGGCAATGTCCACCAGGGCCGGGGTGCTGGTGGTGTCGTGCATCAGCACCCGGCCGGGCTGAAACGGCACTTCGGCTTCGCTGCTGCCCGTGTCCAGCCACCCCAGCACGGCGGCTTCGGCCTGTTCGCGTTCTTGCCCTTGCGTTTCGCGAACGATGTTCTCCAGCAACAGACGCAACACCACGGGCAGGCGGTAAAGGTCAGCACCGTAACGCTCGGGCAAATCGATGTGGGCGTAGCTGGTGGCGCCCACGGTCAGGGTGCCCAGCGTCGTTTTGTAGGTGTTTTCCATGATGTTTATTTTGCATTTATCAAACATAAAATGCAATACATCGTTAACCCTAACCGGCAAATGACCGGTTGTTTGCTGCAGGAAAGCACCCCATGAACATGACTCGACGCCCCTGGCTGACCCTGGCCTGCGCCCTCTGGGCCTGCACAACACCGGGCTGGGTGGCCGCGCAGGACTACCCTTCACGCCCCATCACCCTCGTGGTGCCGTTTGCGGCCGGTGGCGGCGTGGATGCCACCGCGCGTCTGCTGGCCGACAAGCTGCGCACCGGGCTCAACGCCACCGTCGTGGTGGAGAACAAAGCCGGCGGCAGCGGCATGATTGGCGCGCAGGCCGTGGTCAAGGCCGCGCCCGATGGCCACACCCTGTTGCTGGGTTCGGCGGGCGAAACGGCCATCAACCCGTTTGTTTACAAAGGCCGCATGAGCTATGCGCCCGACAAAGACTTGGCGCCGGTGTCCCTGGTGGTGCGGGTGCCCAACGTGCTGGTCGTCAGCAACAACCTGCCGGTCAAGAACCTGGCCGAACTGGTGGAGCACGCCAAGCGCAACCCGGGCCGGGTGTCGTACTCCAGCAGCGGCGTGGGCAACCCGCAGCACCTGAACGGCGAATTGCTGGAAGAGCTGGCCGGCATCCACATGGTGCACATCCCTTACCGGGGGGCGTCGGCCCAGCTGATCGACGTGTCCACTGGCACGGTGGACCTGACGTTTGTGAGCTACACCGCCGCCAAGGCCTTCATCCAGTCGGGCAAGGTCAAGCCGGTCGCGGTGACGTCGGCCACGCGCGCGCCATTCGCCCCCGATTTGCCGGCCATGGCCGAACACAAGGCCCTGGCCAAATACCAACTCGAAAACTGGTTCGGCCTGTTTGCGCCAGCCGGCACACCCGAGGCTGTGGTTCAGAAACTCAACAGCGCAGTGTCACAGGCGCTCAAAGACCCCGACCTGGCCAAAAAGCTGCGCGACCTGGGCGGTGAACCCAGCCCGCTCACGCCCCAGCAGTTCCGCGACTTCATCAAAAAGGAATCGACCCAGTTCGAGCGGATTGTTCAGAGCGCCAAGATCGTGGCCGAGTGACCCCCGCGAAAACGTAGGTGATTCTACGAATTCAAAAACAGCAAATGGTTTTTTATAGTTGTTAAAAACCTTATTGCGTTTTTTAACACGACCAATTTTCAACCCACCTCCAGGAGACCCCATGACACCCACCGGACTGACCCGCCGCTCACTTCACCTGGCCGCAGCCGCCTTGCTGTCGCTGACCGCCCTGCCCCAGGCCCACGCCCAGGCCGCGCTGGAACTCAAGATCACCGCCCCCGCTGGCGCCGGCGGTGGCTGGGACAGCACCTCGCGCGCACTGCAACAGGTCATGACCGGCATTGGCGCGGCCAAGTCGGTGCAGGTGGTCAACGTGCCCGGCGCGGGTGGCACCATCGGCCTGACCCAGTTCGCCACCACCGGCAAGGGCGACGGCCACCAGTTGCTGATGATGGGCTTCAATCTGGTGGGGGCGGTGATGACCACCAAAAGCCAGGTCACGCTGGAACAAACCACCCCGATTGCCCGCCTGACCGGTGATGCACTGGTGATCGTGGTACCCGCCAATTCACCGCACAAAAACGCCAAGGATCTGGCCGCGGCACTCAAGGCCGACACCTCCAAGGTGGTCTGGAACGGTGGCTCGGCCGGTGGTGCCGACCACATTTTGGCCGCGCTGCTGACCAAAGCCGCCGGGGGCGATGCCGCCAAGCTGAACTACGTGCCCTTCTCGGGCGGCGGCGAGGCTTTGGCCGAACTGCTGGGCGGACGCGTGACGGCCGGCATCTCCAGCTACAACGAATTCGAATCCATGATCAAGGCAGGCAAGCTGCGTGCGATTGCGGTGTCATCGGCCGCCCGCCTGGCCGGTATCGACGTGCCCACGATCAAGGAACAGGGCCTGGACGTGGAGCTGATGAACTGGCGTGGCATCGTGGCCGCGCCCGGCATTTCAACAACACAGAAAGCCGAATTGGTGGCAGCCGTGGACAAGGCCATCAAGTCACCCGAATGGGCGGCCATCCGCAAGCAACGCAGCTGGGACGACGCCTACCTGGGCGCTGACGCCTTTGCCGCCTACCTCAAGAGCGAGAACGCGCGCATGAAGGACACCCTGACCGCCGTCGGTCTGCTGAAGTGAGCCAGCCGGTGAGCACCGATTCCCACACCTTTGGCCCGGGCTGGCGCACGCTGGCCGGTATTGCGGCCTTTTTGCTGGTGCTGGCGCTGTTCATTTGGCTCGACGCCAACCGCTTGCCCGAACCGGGCGCGGTGGGTGTGGGCCCGGCAGCCGCCATGCGCCTGGTCTCGGTGCTGGTGGCTGCGCTGGGCGTGGCCCACGGCGTGATCGCATGGGGCCGCCGCGTGCGTGAAACCGAAGAAGGGTTCACTCCACGCGAAGCCGTCCCCGCCACCAACCTCGGGGCGCTGGCCTGGATCCTGGGTGGCCTGGCGGCGCTGGGCGTGTGCGTGCACCTGGGCGGTGGCTTCGTCATCGGTGCCACCGCGCTGTTCGTGGGCACGGCCCGCGCGTTCGGCCAGCCGCTGGGCCCACGCTCGGCGGGCATCGGCCTGGCGCTGACCGCCCTCGTCTTTCTGTTTTTTGCACGGGTGCTGTCGCTGTCGCTGCCAACCGGCCCCCTGGAACTCCTGCTGTTGGGCTGATTCATGGAAACCTTGACCCTTTTATGGAACGGCATCGCCGTGGCCCTGCAGCCCGGCAACCTGCTGTTTGCTGGCATCGGCGTGCTGTTGGGGACGCTGGTCGGCATCCTGCCGGGCATCAGTCCCTCGCTGACGGTGGCGCTGCTGCTGCCCGTCACCTTCAAGCTGGACCCGACCGGCTCCATCATCATGTTTGCCGGCATTTACTTCGGCGGCATGTACGGCAGTTCGACCACCGCCATCCTGCTCAACACCCCGGGCGAGGCGGCATCGATCGCCACCGCCATCGAAGGCCACCGCATGGCCAAGAGCGGGCGCGGTGGCCCGGCGCTGTCCACAGCGGCCATCGGCTCTTTCGTGGCCGGCTCCATTGCCACGCTGGTGCTGGCGCTGCTGGCGCCGGTGATCGTGGAGTTCGCGGTGCAGTTCGGCCCCTGGGACTACTTCGCGCTCATGGTGCTGGCGTTCATCACGGTATCGGCCACGTTTGGCGATTCGGTGCTGCGCGGCTTGACCAGTCTGGTGCTGGGTCTGGTGTTCGGCCTGGTCGGGCTGGACAAGCTGACCGGCCAGGGACGGCTGGCCTTCGACGTGCCCAACCTGCTGGACGGCATCTCGGTCACCACCATGGCGGTGGGCCTGTTTGCCATCGGCGAAACCCTGCATGTGGCCTCGCGTTTCAGCGGCGCGACCGACACGGTGGAAGCCGTGCGCGGTTCGCTGTGGATGACGCTGGACGACTGGAAGCGCTCGTGGAAACCCTGGCTGCGCGGCTTCGGTCTGGGCTTCCCAATCGGTGCGTTGCCGGCCGGCGGGGCCGAGGTACCGACCCTGCTGTCCTACACCATCGAACGCAAACTCAGCAGCAAGCCCGAAGAGTTTGGCAATGGCGCCATCGAAGGCGTGGCCGGCCCGGAAGCCGCCAACAATGCCGCCGCCACCGGCACCATGGTCCCGCTGCTGGCGCTCGGCCTGCCCACCTCGGCCACCGCCGCCATGCTGCTGGCGGGCTTCCAGCAATACGGGCTGGTGCCCGGGCCGCTGCTGTTCGTCACCAATGCCGACCTGGTGTGGGGCCTGATCGCCAGCTTTCTGGTAGGCAACCTGATGCTGCTGGTGCTCAACCTGCCGCTTGTCGGGCTGTGGGTCAAGCTGCTGTCCATACCCCAGCCCTGGCTGTACGCCGGCATCCTGGTGTTCGCGGCCATGGGCACACTGGCGGCCAACCCATCGTTGACCGAACTGGCATTGCTGGTGGGCTTTGGTGTGGCTGGCTACCTGATGCGCTGCTGGGACTACCCCGTGGCCCCCATGATCGTGGGTTTGATCCTGGGCCCCATGTGCGAAAGCCAGTTCCGCCGTGCCATGCAGATCAGCCTGGGCGATCCCTGGGTGTTTTTCAAACACCCGGGATCGGCCACCCTGCTGGCCCTGGCAGGGTTGGCTTTGATCGCCCCCTTGCTGTTCAAACGCTTGCGCGCCTTCAAAGGCGACGATGCTTGAGTCAGTCCGTCGCCACCTGCACCTGATTGCGTCCTTGCCGCTTGGCGCGGTACATCGCTTCATCGGCCCGGTGCAGGGTGCTTTCGGCCGTGTCTGCGGTGGCATGCAAAGCCACCCCCACGCTGATGGTGAACCGCACCGGCGTGGCCCCTGTGGTGGGCACGGTCTGCGTCTCCACCAGTTCGCGCAAACGCTCGGCCGCCGCACAGGCGTTTTGCAGCGTGCTGTTGGGCAGGAAAATGGCGAACTCTTCGCCCCCCAGCCGCCCCATCACGTCTTCTTTGCGCAGCACACCACTCACCACGGTCACAAAATGCCGCAGCACCTGGTCACCCACCTGGTGCCCCCAGGTGTCGTTGATCTGCTTGAAGTGGTCCACATCGATGACCAGCACCGGCAACGGCGCACGGATGCGCGACGACATGCTGCAGGCCTTGTCCAGCAGTGTCAGGAAAGCGCGGCGGTTGAACACCTGGGTCAGCGGGTCCTGCTCGGCCAACAAACGCAACTGGGTGGTGACGAATTCGTTGGCCAGCATCAGCACCACAAATGCGATCAAAAGCACCGCCAGCAAGGACTCCAGCATCACAAACTGCGACAGCTGCAGGGCGTAATGCCCATCAAACAGCCCCACATCGCCGACCCCGAACAAAAAAGGCCGAACCAGCAGAAACACCGCGTGCCCAGCACAAGCCAGGGCATAAAGGTAGCGTGCCGGATACACCGCCCATCCACCACCGACCATGGCCCGGGCTGACAACAGAAACAGCACGGCAGCAGGCCAACTGGCGATCAGGTAACGGGCCTCGTGGTGCGGCACCGCCACCGTGAAATACACCGCCAGCCCGGCCAGCGCAGGAATCCCCACCACCGCAGGCCAGACCCAGGGTGGCGGTTTGCCCACATAGGCATGGCCGGCACGCAACAGCCAAAAAGCCATCAGCAGCACACACGACTGCGTGAGAACCACCGACACAGGTTCGGGCAGCATCGGACGAACCAGCAAATTGACGCAAAACAGAAAGCCGAACACGTAGCCCACCGTCCACAGACGCATGCCGGGCGTGCGGCCGTTGATGCGGCTGGAAGCCAGCAACACCAGGGTCATCAAGCCCACCAACAGGGTGGTCACGATCAGGAGTGTGGGGCTGTGCACAGGATTCAGGGTGTGGCCGCAGCCAGCACTTGAGGGACCGTGTTGGCAAAATCGTGGGCTTCTTCCACCCGGTTGCGGCCCATGGCCTTGGCGCGGTAAAGCGCCTTGTCGGCCCGGTTGATCAGCTGGCTGAGCGTTTCGCCCACCGCAGGACGGTAAGTGGCCACCCCGATGCTGACATGGCAAAGCGGCAAGTGGGCCTGCGCGGTGGCGCTGGCCCGGATGCGCTCGGCAGCTTGCAAGGCTTCTTGCCGGTCGGTGTCGGGCAGCAAGGTGATGAACTCCTCCCCGCCAAAGCGGGCAAAAATCGCCGGGCGCCGCAACATGCCCTGGGCCCGTTGCACAAAATCAACCAAAACCCGGTCGCCGACCTGGTGGCCGTGGTGGTCGTTGATGTCCTTGAAATGGTCCAGATCCAATGCCAGCACCGACAACGACTGGCCGTTGCGCTGGCTGCGTGCAACCTCGTTTTCTGCCAGTTCGAAAAACGCACGCCGGTTCAAGGCACCGGTCAGACTGTCCTTGCTGGCCAGGTGTTCGAGTTCGGTTCGCAAACGCTCGGTCGCCATCAAAATGCCCCCTATCGAGAACAGCAACAGCCCCAAACCAAAGCTCCCCAGGTACAGCCCCTGGAGCAGCGAGGGGGCGAATATGCTGCTCCCAGGCGCGAACACCCATACCGTGACACCGCGAACGGCCATTACCAGCGCCAGCACCAGCAGCACCGTGAAAGTGAAGCGGTGGGCGAAAGTGCGTCGTCCATAACGCCACACCACCCCGGCATGGGCCAGGAACAAGGGGGCCATCAATCCACAAATCAACAGCAGACGGTGCACGTAATAACCTTCACGACCGCTGAGCCAGGCAATGAATGGAAACGGCAACAACACCAAGGCTGGCAAAAACCAACGCGGCAAAGGGCGCTCAAAGTGCTGGCAGGTGCCCATCATCAACAACCCGGTGGCAACCACCAGCAACAGGTTGGCCAACCCCATGGACAAGGCATGGTGCAACACCCCTTGCAAGCCAAACAACATGGTGGACGCAAACGCCATCACCTGGCCCGTAGCCCACGTGCGCATACCCTGTATGGTCTTGGGGTAGGTGCGCGCCTGCGCAAACAACACAAGCGCCATCAAACTGGCCATCACCCCGGTGAGGACCAAAAACACGCGCAAATCAACGCCAGACACGACTTGTTGAACCCCTTGACTGCAATGGGGTCATCATAGGTCATGCCGACAACGCCTGTGCACGTTAAACGCAGTGGTTGACCAAACCCCTCGCCACCTGCGGGACAAGCCAGACGCCATGTTACGCTTTGGCGCCCATGCCCGATTTGCCCCCGCCCGACGACACGGTGTTTCTGGCCCGGCACCTGACCAAGGTGTACGGCCAGGGCGACACCGCCGTGCACGCCCTGCGCGGGGTGGATTTGCGCATCGCGCGAGGCGAATTTGTGGTGCTGCTCGGGGCGTCGGGCAGCGGCAAATCCACCTTGCTCAACATCCTGGGCGGGCTTGACAGCGCCACATCGGGCTCCGCCTGCTGGTCGCATGCGGGCCAAAACCACGAACTGATTGGGGCCGACGACAGCGAACTGACCCGCTACCGCCGCGAACACGTGGGCTTTGTGTTCCAGTTCTACAACCTGATCCCCAGCTTGACCGCCCGCGAGAACGTGGCCCTGGTGACCGACCTGGTGAGCCACCCCATGCGCCCCGAGGATGCCCTGGCATTGGTGGGGCTGGCCGAGCGGCAGAACCATTTTGTCGCGCAGCTGTCGGGCGGTGAACAACAGCGGGTGGCCATTGCCCGCGCCATCGCCAAACGCCCGGCCGTGTTGCTGTGCGACGAACCCACAGGCGCGCTGGATTGCGCCACCGGCGTGCGGGTGCTCGAAGCCATCGAGCGCGTGAACCGCGAACTGGGCACCACCACGGTGGTGATCACGCACAACGCCCCGATTGCCGACATGGCCGACCGGGTGTTGCGCCTGGCCGACGGACGCCTGGTGGACGAACACCGCAACGCCGACAAACGGCCTGCCTCGCAACTGCATTGGTGACACAGCCATGACAGCGCTCCAGACCAAGCTGTGGCGTGATGTGAGCGCTTTGCGCGCCCAGGTGGCCACCATTGCACTGGTGGTTGCCATCGGCGTGGCCGGGTTTGTGGGCATGTTTTCGGTGCATGCGTCGTTGCAGTCGTCGCGCGATGCCTTCTACGAAACCCACCGCCTGGGCCATGTGTTTGCCACGGTCAAGCGCGCACCGTTGGCTTTGCAAGCCCGCCTGACAGCCCTGCCCGGTGTGGACGACGTGCTGCTCGAAGTGGTGATGGATGCCCAAATCGCCTTGCCGCAAGCCGACCCACCCGTGACGGGGCGTTTTGTGGGCGTGGACTGGACACAAGCACGGCACCGCATGAACGGCCTGACGCTGCGCAGCGGCCGCTGGCCCGAAACCAGCCGGGGCCTGGAAGCCGTGGTGAGCGAACGCTTCGCCACGGTGCGCGGGCTGCAGGCGGGCAGCCGTGTGCAGGCGATTTTGAACGGCCGCCTGGAATGGGTGCACGTGGTAGGCACCGCCGTGTCGCCAGAGTATGTGTTCGCATCGCGCGGCGGCGCCCCCGACGACCAGACCTTTGGCGTGTGGTGGGTGGACGGCCAGCGGCTGGCCCGCACGTTTGACATGGAGGGGGCGTTCAACCACGTGGCACTGCGCCTGGTGCCGGGCGCGTCCGAGGCGCAGGTCATTGCCCAGCTGGACCCACTGTTGCAACCTTACGGCAGCCTGGGTGCCGTGGGGCGCGACCAGCAGCTGTCGGCCAAGATCGTGTCCGACGAGCTTTCGCAACTCCAGGTCATGGGCACGGTGTTACCCGCCATTTTTCTGGCGGTGGCCATGTTCATTTTGAATGTGGTGGTGAGCCGGCAAGTGGCCACACAGCGCAGCCAGATTGCCGCCCTCAAAGCACTGGGCTACAGCAACGCCGCCATCGGTTGGCACTACACCCAGCTGGCCCTGGTGGTGGCCGGTTTGGGCACGGTGCTGGGCTGGGGCTTGAGCCTGTTGCTGGGGCAAGGCATGTTGGGCCTGTACGACGAGGTGTTCCGTTTCAACCAGCTCAACTACATCACCGCGCCCTGGCTGGTCGTGGCCTCGGTGGCACTGGCCACCACCGCTGCGGCGCTGGGCAGCTGGACCGCCATCCGCGCGGTGCTGCGCCTGCACCCCGCCCAGGCCATGGTGCCGCTGGTGCCCGCGTCGTACCAGACATCGTGGCTGGAACGCCTGGGGTTGGCCCGCGGTTTGCGCACCGCTGGCGTCATGGTGCTGCGCCAGTTTGCGCGACGCCCGCTGCGGTCAGCGTTCACCGTCAGCGGCATCGCCATGGCGGTGGCGCTGCAAATATCGGGCGCCTTCTGGCTGGATGCCATTGCCCACATCGTGGACGTGCAGTTCCGCCTGGTGCAGCAAGGCGACGTGACCGTGAGCTTTGTGCGCCCGGTGCCGTTGTCGGTGGTGAACGACCTGACACGCCTGCCGGGCGTGATGCAGGCCGAACCCTACCGCAGCGAACCGGTGCGTGTGCGCCTGGGGCCACGCGCCCAAGACGCGGTGCTGACCGGCCTGCCTGACAACGCCCAGCTGCTGCGCACCGTGGACGAAGCCCGTGGCCCGGTGCGCTTGCCGCCCGATGGTCTGGTGCTGTCGGCCCTGCTGGCACGGGCCGTGGGTGCGCGCGTGGGTGACCGGGTGGAGCTGGAATTCCGCTTGTGGCACCAACGCCGCGTACAGGTCGAAGTCTCGGACGTGGTGCACACCCTGATCGGGCAACAGGCGTTCATGAACCTGCCCGCCATGAACCGGCTGGCCCGCGATGGCGCGGGGGTGGCCGAAGCCTCTTTGAAGGTGGATTCCTGGGCCCTGCCCGCCTTCTGGACCGCCGTGAAGCAGGCCCCGCATATTTACGCGGTGTTCGACAAAGCCAGCTCGTTGGCCAGTTTCAACGAAACCACCTCGCGCAACATGGGCGTGTTCAGCGGCACCCTGACCCTGTTTGCGGTGGCCATGGCTGTGGGCATTGTGTACAACGCGGCGCGCATCAGCTTGTCGGAACGGGCCTGGGAACTGGCCAGCCTGCGCGTGCTGGGCATGACCAGGGCCGAGGTGTCGGTGCTGCTGTTGGCCCCTCTGGGGGCCGAACTGGTGCTGGCACTGCCGCTGGGTGCGCTGGCAGGATGGGGGCTGGCGTCGCTGCTGATGCAGCTGATGTCGTCCGACAGCATTGACTTCCCCGTGGTGATTGCCCCTGCCACCTACGCCACAGCGGTGTTGATTGTGCTGGCGGCCGGGCTGGTCAGCGCCCTGTGGGTGCGGCGGCAGGTGGACCGGTTGGATCTGGTGGCTGTTTTGAAGGTTCGAGAATGAAAAAAACATCCCTTTTGGTGGCGCTGGCTCTGGGTGGCGTACTGGGTCTGGCTTATTGGGCTTTTCAGCCCCAGGCACTGACGGTAGACGTGGCAGCGGTGGCGCAGGGTCGGTTTGAACAAGCCCTGGAAGAAGACGGCCAGTTGCGCCTGAAACAACGCTATGCGGTGGCTGCGCCGCTGGCCGGCCAGTTGGCCAGGCCCACCCTGCAAGTGGGCGATGCGGTACGGGCGGGCGACGTGGTGGCGGTATTGACCCCTTCCGCCCCGCCCTTGATGGACGCCCGCACCCAGGAAATGCTGAACCAACGCCTGGGTGCGGCCCAAGCCACGGCCCGCGCCGCTGCGGTGCAGGTGGAGCGCCTGCGTACCGCACATGCGCAGGCAACAGCGGATCTGCAGCGGGCCCAAGCCTTGGCCCAAGACCGTTTTGTGGCCCCGGCCGCGCTGGACCAGGCCCGGTTGGCCGAACAAGCCGCCCGCCAGGCATTGCAAACTGCTGAAGCACAAAGCCACGCGGCCGACCATGCCTGGGCCGAAGCCCGGGCCGCGCACAGCCAACCGAGCGAAGCATCCCAGGCCCACCCAGCGGCCTCAACAACCATCCGGGTCAAAAGCCCCGCCACAGGCCGGGTGGTCAAACTCAACGTGGGCAGCGCCGGCCAGGTGGTTGCGGGCCAGCCCCTGCTGGAAGTGGGCGACACCCGCGCCCTGGAAGCGGTGATCGATGTGCTGTCGACCGAAGTGGCGCAAATTGCACCGGGTGCCAGCGTGACCCTGGGGCTGGGCCCGCACGCACCGGCCCGCAGCGGCCACGTGCAGCGCATAGAACCGGTGGCCTTTACCAAAGTGTCGGCCTTGGGCGTGCAGGAGCAGCGGGTGCAGGTGGTGGTGGCATTGGATGAACCGGCACCAAGCTCACCCGCCTTGGGCGATGGCTACCAGGTCGATGCCAGCATTCTGCTGCGTGCCGAAGACAACGCATTGCTGGTGCCGACCGCCGCCTTGGTGCGCGATGGCGAAGGTTGGCGCGTGTTCGTGCTGGAACACAACCGTGCCAACGCACGCCCGGTGCAGGTGGCGCGCCGCAACGCCC
>JACCDQ011976860.1_pt1 | contig 21027 bp, 19 predicted proteins | sample 7446031 | NCBI WGS metagenome assembly JACCDQ01 (sample SAMN15323442, study PRJNA562643) | freshwater metagenome | isolation source: river surface water | place: USA:Blue River Watershed | collected 2017-08-17
AGTATTACCGCCGCCACCGCCGCCACCGCCGCCACCGCCGCCACCGCCGCCACCGCCGCCAGCGCCCCACGCAACCAGATCGTCTGCCGAAGACGTCTTTGTGACGACTTGACCTACAGCGCCACCTCTAGGAATGCGCGGTCCGCGGTCGTCCAGCGCGCGCTTCAGCTGCGGCAAGCCCAGGCCGGCGCGGTGCGCTGCTCGCAAGTCTCGCTCATCTACAGCCACATCAACCTACCTTCGTGACCTGCGTCACCTGAATGAGTTCGCCGATTCGGAAAGGCCCGGTCACGGACAGCCCGGCGTCTCCTACTCGCACAACGCTGCCGAACACCAAGTATTCACCAGCTGGCACGTCTAAGGTGAGTTCATTGGCCGCAGACTGTACATGGAAAACACGCATAAACGGAAAACCGGGTACGCCTTGCACACCTTGCGGCCCCATAGGGCCTTGTGGGCCAGTCGGGCCAGCCACGCCTCGCGGGCCGACCGGTCCGGACGGGCCTTCCGGGCCTGTAGCACCAGTGACACCAGCAGGACCTTGCGGCCCGGCAGGCCCTACGTCACCTTTTTCACCCTTCCTACCTTCGTAGGTTTTCACACCAGGCGGCTGCGGGTCTCCAGCGCGCCGAACCATTGAACTCGATTGTCCGCGGCGGTGCGCTTCTCTGCGTGACTCGTCCATCTTGTTACTTTAGCACGCCGGCCTTCCGGCCTAACTGCTTATACCAAACTTCCTTCTTGACATCTTCGTTACTGGGCTGGCGCTGCCTAGTAACGACACTTGGGGCTACCTTGCTAGCTGCACCGAGCGCCTTGCCAGCTACGTCCGACACAGCACCTCCAGCACGCACAGCAGTCGCCGCTGTTGCCGGTGCCATGCCTGTACCGGCACGACTGGCCATGGCAGCCAAACCACCGGTCGGTCCGCCACCTACAGCGGCGGCTGTAGCTAGGTCTGTAAGTCCAAAACCTCCTTGTGCTTGACGCTCAGCGAGGCGCAGCGCGGGGTCGTATGCCGTAGCCGCAGTAGAGAAGCGTTCGTTATTTTTGAAGTATTCAAGTAACGCGGACTTGTCTACGTTCGGGTCGTTTTCAAGTGCGGACCTGATCTGGTCTTTCATGCCGCCCCATACAGCTTTGCGGGCTGATTCGTTTCCGTACGACTCCGGCCTAGCGTTCGGGCGCTTCTGCCAGTTTACGCGGTCAGCCATGAATCTTTTGGTCGCCATAGCCTCGTTCAATGGCATGAACTCCCTGGCTATCTGCGCCTGGGCGGGATTCAGAGGTGTACTCATTTCCGGCTGTGGCCCGCGGTTCGGATTCGTCAACGGCAGTGCCTGCTGTTCGCCTTCCAAACCCTGAGGTCTCCAAGGTTGTTCAACGACAGGCTTTGCCGCCGGCTCCGGCAGCCGCATCGACAGCTGCTGTTCTGGCAGGCTGAGTTGTTGAGCTTCAGGGCTAGGTGCTGTGGTTCTGGGTGGCGCCGGCTGCCGCGGCATGCTAAACGACGTTTGTTGAGGCCCGATGTCCAGCTGTTGAGGTGTTTTAGCAGCTGCAGCTGCAGGTGCAGCCACCGAGGAACCTGCCGGCGGTCTTACAGGCTCTGTTCCTGAGAACAGCGACTCTTGCTGAGTTCTGATATCTATCGGCTGTGACCGGTTGATGCGAGTCTGGTCGAAACCAAGGCCACCTTGGGTTGGACCGAGGTCCATCTGCAGCTGCCTGTTCGGCATCTGCCGCGGCAGGTCCATCTGCAGCTGCTGTTCAGGTGGTTTAGGAGGTTGAGGGCGGGACAGGTCTAAAGCCAGTTGCTGGTCCGGCATAGTGCGCGGAGTAGCAAAAGACATCTGTTCGCCTTCTAGCGCAGGGCGCATAGGGAATTGCGCGGGTACGTCTGGTTGTTGAGCGAACACCTCAAGCTGTTGCGGCGTCGGTTTGGCTGGAGTCTGAACTACGGGCTGCCGGTACCAGTCTGGAATAGCTGGCGGGCGTTCGACCTTGCCGGTCACAACCTCTGCTGATGGCTGGTCCAGCATGTCCGCCTGCTTGCGGAACGTTTTCGCCGTGCGTCCGGCGTCCAGGTCCGGAACGCGCTCGACCTGCGCAGCTCGCTCTCGGAGGCTCTGCGCTACCGGCCGCACGTCCACGTCCGGATTGATCCCGGCCTCATCAAGATTCTGTTCAAATTTCTTGATGCCGGTACCTGACTCTTCCATCACGCGCGCGGCGTTGTTCGCTACACGTCGTGCAGTAGCTGGTCGGAAGTAATCCAGCCACGATTCCGGCTTGAACAGCCCGGCGGCGCGAGCGTCAGCACCAAGCTCTGACAACGCGTCAGGCCCTTTGCGCGCCTGCAGCGCGGCCCGCTGCTCCGGCTGCATGAACACTTGAGTCAGCAAGCGGTTCGCCAAGGGTTGGGCGCCTTCTGCCACTGCGTTCAGACCTTGCGACGCGCCCTGAAGCGCGCCGCCAGTCACCGCTCCGGCTGCGCCGCCCTTGACGGCACCCTTCAAGCGCTCGCCGGCCTGTGCACTGCCAGCTCCCATCAGCGCGCCCGTGCCGCCACCGACAAGCGCCGCCCCCGCAGCTCCAGAGACAGGAAGCGCCGCAGTAGCTGCCATAGCAGCTGGCGCAGAGCCTGCAGCTTCCCCAGCGATGAACGCGCCCGGGTGTTGCTTGCGCGCTTCTTCATCGGCTGCTCGCTCAGAGCGCGTGACGTCAGACGCTTGCGAGCCGGCTGCGTAGTTTCGCGCAAACCCTTCTGGATCAGCCGGCTGTGGTAGGTGCTCAGCGAGCCAGCCTTGAGCCTCATCTCCGAAACCTGCCGTTGCGCCTTGCGCCGCCCCCCTGCCTAGTGCTTGATACCAAGGTGTAGGTTTCTCAGGCGCAGTAGGACGCGTTGCTTCTACAGTAACGGCTGGAAGCTCTACTGGCGCAGCCGGTTCGTCCGCCGTTTCAGACAACCCCCGCAGGAAGTCATCAGCTTCCTGGTCCAACGTACCTGCGTCACGCAGTGCTGCATCTACAGTTTTGGGTTTGCCGGTCGTGACGGTAAGCTTCTCCGGCACTTCCGGAATGTAGTCGTCATCGTCCTGAAGCGCGAACGCCTTGAACTCTGCGTCTAGCTCTGGATTAATCACTTCTGGTTCTGGAGGCATTACTGCACCTGAATGACGTTTTCGGCGCCGTACGCCTTGACAGCTTCATCATAGCGCTTTTTGCTGAGCGGATATGCCGTCGTCGTGCCACGCGGCGTGCGCAGCTGAAAAAAGCCGTACGTGTTCGCCGGAACCTTTGAGCCTTTGTAGCCGGCCGGAGCCTGTGGGGGGACGCCCGCGGCCTGTCCGGGCGCTGCTGGAGTCACAGCTTGCGGTGCTGGCTGCTCGCCGTGTCTGCGCACGGGCGGTCGCGCGTACGTGCGCACCTGCTGTTCGGCCGGCTTGGCCAGTCGGTTCCCTCCGGTCGGTCGCTCCGGATCGTCTTGCTCGTAAATGCCGTACAGTGTCTTCAGCTGTTTGCCCGTTTCGTTTCGGTAGAAGTCACCGGTCGAACGCCAGTCGGACTTACCTTTGAACAGCGTGCCGATGTCACCGGCGTTGGGGTTCACAGCTTCAACCATTTGCTGCTCGAACAGCTGCGGAACACCCATCGCGCCGAGCCGGCGAGCTGCAATGTTCATCTCATGCGTCAAGCGCTTGGCGCGGGACAGAAGCTCTTTCGATTCATCATCACCCAGGTATCGCAGCACGGTCGTACCAGCTGCAGCCGCCAGACCGTTAGCTTCTTCCAGCTTGTCTTGAATCTGCTGAAGCTCGTCCGAACCTTTAATCATCAGGTCGCGGTCGGACACAGCTTGCCGAGCCTTCGACACCTCAGCAGTGCTGGGTGGCGTGTCGTTCGCCCACGCCCAGCCCGGCACGAAAGCTTCTTGCCGGCGTTGCTCTTCCTTGCGTTGCTCTTCGTCCACACGAGCAAGCTGTTCGCGCTCTTCTTTGCCGAGTGTTTGGTTTTCTTGCCGGTCTTGCTGACGATCGAACTCTTCCGCTCGGAAGTCCTCAGACTCACGCTGCATGAGCGCGGTCTTGCCTTCCTTCAGCTGCGTCGCGTTGAACTGACCGGCCTGCTCAGGCTTCAGCATGCCTGCCTGCACAAGCACTTGCTGCGCCGAGCGAGATTCAGGACTGTTAGGATCAGCCTTAGCGAACGTTTCTTTGGCTTCGTCAACCTGCTTCTGCCAAAGCTGCTCGTTACGCAGCTTGGTCTTGAAGTAGTTCATGCCACCGAGGATTTCGTTCGGGGTCATGCCTTGGTTGCCAGAACCTTTTCCGGCTGTAGCCATCTGCGCTTCGAGTGCGGCGCGTTTTTGCTGCTGGTCAAACTGTGCAGACTGACCGCCTAGCAGTGCACCTAGCACTTGTGAGCCAACGCCGAGCATGCCTGCTTTTTTGTGCTGCCCGGCTACGAAGTCGGGCTTGAAGCCTGCGCGTTCGTAGTAATCTGCTTTGGCTTTGGCGGCATCAGCTGCAGCGCCGACGCCAGCTTGAGCTGCAGCGGCTCCGGTAGACACAACAGGTGGAGCGTCAAAACCGTCAGCATAGCGTTTGTACCAATCTGGGCGACGGTCGAACAGCTGCGCTTTTGCAGCTTGCGCTTGCGGGTTGTTTTCCGACCCTACCGTTTGCAAGTACAAGTCTTCAAGCGCTTTGGTTCGCTGGTCTTCCTGGGGTAGACCTTTTTCTTGAAGGTAACCTTCGTCTAGATACGAAACGGTCACAGCAGCCCCCATGATCTCTCTTCGGTGTCAGACGCGTCTTTATTATCAAACTTAGCTTTCTCGCCCTTAAATCCGGCCTGCAGGTCGCTCAAGCCGCTTGTCTGCATCATCGTGCCTTGCGTGCCTACGCCGATTTTCATGTTTCCCATACCCATTTTGGCGTTTGTAATGTCTTTGATTTTGTTCTCACGAGCGGCAGCAAGGTTAGTGTCGGCGTCGTAGACAGTGGCGTTGCGTTTCGCTTCAGCTTCGTTCTCGGCAGCTTCGCGATTGGACTTTGCGACCTGATAGTCTTTCTTCTGACCTGCATTGAACTGCTCGGTGAGGTTCTGCTGAGTGCCTTCAGCAATGCTTTGGTCACCAGCCTTGAACGCTCCTGTCTGGTACTGTCCGAGAGCGGCAAGGGCTCGCTGCTGCGCGTTCTGGTTCGCTTTCATCTCTTCAAGCGCACGCCGCTGCGCAAGCTCCTGCTGTGTTCCGAGAAACCCGGCGACTTCGGCTCCGGATCCGTACACACCACGCTCTTTGAGATTCTGCGCTTGAGCTTCTCGCTGCCCGCGAAGATCTGCCTCCATAGACCGTCGCGCGAGCTCGCGCATAAGCTTTTCTTCGGCGGTCTCTTTCGTGTCAGTCAGACCCCAAAGTTTACCTTGCGCTTGTTTCTGCGCTGCAAGGTCCGCCTTTGAGCGCTTTGCCTTGCTAGGGCCGGTGTACCAACCCTCGTCCGAGCCGAAATCAACACGTTCAATGCCTCGAAGGGCGTCTGTAAGTGTTTCAGTGGCAGTGCTGCGCTCTTTGAACGCCTCTTCCAACTGACCAGGCAGTGTGTCTCGGTGTTCGGCTTCGTAAAGTGCCTTAGCTTTTTCAGCGATCGCCTTTTTGTTCACCTCTGCCGGTTGATCAAACGCAAATTTCCGGCCCGACGGCGTATTGCCGTGCACTTGGCCGTTGCCCTGCATGGGCGTTTCTCTTCCGGCCGGCGCTGGCGCCGGCTGGCCAGTTCCTGAAGGTACCCACATCAGCTGTCCAGATGATGCGTCAAATTCGAAGCTGCCAGCGCCAGCTCCTCCGGAAATAGCGTCAAGGAGTTCCTTGGTCGTCGCCGCATGAGACGGCGGAGGGGCTGGCGCGGCGTCGCCGGTAGAGTATCCCGCCTCTTCTAGAAGCCTCTTGTAGATTTCCTCTTCGCTGTGCCCGAAGATGTCTTTGTCGAGGCCCTCAACAATCGCGTCGTTCTTTTGCGCGCGAGCTTTCTTGAGCTTGAATTCGCTGTCCGCAGCCGCTTGCGCACCTTTGGCGCGTTCTTCGGCGGCTTTTTCGGCACCTGTGGTTATCAAACTGTCAAAGGCGCCACCAAGCATCATGCTATCTGACAGAAAACCTTCGGCGCCGCTGGCGAAATCTGCATCTCCAGACTCTGTTCGGTAATCGTTCGGGTCAAAATCGCCGTACAGCTCTTCGTCTTCCTTAGCCATTAGCCGAGCACCTCAAACGTAATGTCGTACGTTTCGCCAGACGTAAGACCTGGTATGTCATCTATGCGTACGCGACCTTTGTCCCACGTCCATCTTGGCAATCCGGGGTTGACTGTGGTTGTCGAGTTCACGCGGGCTACTCTTACGGAGACTGGGCTGTCTAGACGACTGCGGCCCGAGCGGACCGGTACGTCTAGGTAGAAAGGTACGGACCATTTGACCCGTACCTTGTACACCGTACAGTCTAGCACGCTGCCTAAAGCTTCGAGAATCTCAGTGAGAAACCGGCGAAGTGCCCCTTCAATCGCGTCTGGCAGCTGGGGTAAGTATTTCATTGACGCTTGATCACTTTGCTGGCTGCTCTGTGCTGAACGGCTGCGCCCTTCATTTGATAGTAGCAGTTTCCAGGCATCTCCAGACCGATGACAAGTTCTGGGCTGCGGCCCGCCCGCCTAGGCACTAGGCTATGCGCAGCGAACGCCCTGCGGGTGTCAGCAGTCTCTAGCGTCAAGGAGTTGCTCGGTCGAACACGCTCTAGGTCCAGCAGCGCACGCGTTTCAAGCCCGCGAACTTCCGCGCCGCCGTACATGTAATGCAGGGTGACCGGATTGCCGTCCGTGCTTTCCAGCATGTCCAGGAACCAGTTGACGTCTACCCACTCTTTAGTGTACGCAGCTGTAGGGCTAGTGAGGACGTTGTAGACAATAGTGCTCGGGCGGTAAAATCCAGGCTCTTGAAGGGTGTAGGCTGCGGAGCGGCCCTCGATGAAGGCTCTGCGTGTACGGCTGTACCCGCCGGACCACGTTTTGTGAGCGTCGTCTTCTGCACGTACCTGAGTCCACATCTTCGTACGCACGTTGAAGATGTAGCTGAACGCCACCTCTCCGCTAAGTGCATTCGCGCACTGAAAGCGCACCTCGTGATTAATGCGGTCCACTCTGACAAAAGTGCCCCACGTCTGCCTCAGATAGCTGAAAAAGCTGGCGCCCTGAACAGCAGCTTCTAGCGAAGGGCCTATAGCGTCTTCGCTGATGACCTCAACAGACTGCTCTGTAACTACAGCAAGCCCGTGCTCCACCCACGCCCAAGCTACGTTTTCAAAAACATCAACAGCGTCAGGGTGCATGAGTACGTCAGTCTTGCTGATCTGACTGACGCTCCACTGATTTCCAGCTCCGGTGATTCGGAAAATACCGTCCGAGCAAAAAGCCAGGATGCTGTTTTCCGTAGGAACGAGCCTGTAACACTCGCCGGAGCCTATAGCTAGGTAGTTCACTGGTGGCACATGCTCTGGCTCAGACGTCTTCGAAAACCAAGCCAGGTTTTGCTGCCGGCGACTTGCAGACTCGGCAGTGCCAGTACCGTCTGCATTTGCCTTGATGTTCCATCTTGCAGCCACAGGAACAGTCACGCGCAAAGCTGTGTAAAAGCCGGGGACCATGGCAGAAAACAAGAACGTCGGGTTTTCAATCTGCGAGTGGTCCTCAACAGGTCTATCGAGTTCCAGACGAACGTTGAAAATGTTGTCACGAACCTGAGTCAGAACGGTGTCAAAGGACCCGAAACCTATCAAAATGTCAGCAGAATCAACGACTGTGTTTCCTCGAACGGCTTCTATCCGAACGATGTCACTCACACTTACGGTTCCGCTTGCACCCAAGTTTTCGTTCACTGTGAACGACGTCGGACCGGTTGACACTACTCTGGCAGCAGGGGTAAAACCGACGCCGTCCACCCGCTGACCTACACCTACGTTAACCATGCTGGCTACATTACTGGGCGTGACCACAGAACCTACAACTGTCGCTGCGAACGAGTGACCGCCCAGAGCTTGGCCGGCAATGCCGTTGAAAAAGCCGTTCAGTGTTAGGCTAACCACAGGATTTGGCGACGACTCAAGATACCAGGTGGTATCCTTAAACGTCGTGACGTCTTTAGACGCCGGGGGGTGAAAATTGGCCGCCAACGATCCTTGAATACCGGAATTTGTGTACAATTCTTCAGCTATATCCAAAGGAGGTAGTTGGTCTCGTATAGCAGCGAAACCGTTAATGAGGTCTGTAGCTGTCAGCACCATCGAAGCCACCTTGTAATAGGTGTCGTTAATGGCGTCAGGAGAAGTCGCTGGTTTCGTGCGAAACACGATAACTTCGTCGTTCAACTTGACGTCTTGAGATCCGTGCCAAGACGCCACCACTTGCACGTCGGATGCTACAGACACCACCTCCGTGCGCATTTTTATAGACGGGGCTGACGTGATCTGAAAAAATCCTGCGCTTCGTCGAAGCACTACTGTGTACGAAACACACTCTCCGATCTGCAAGGGCGGGTCTTGGGTGGTGTTGGTGTGCGGGTTGGTAGCCACAAATAATCCAACGGGTGGGGAGATGCCTGCTGGTCGGACTTCCGACCTCACCCAAGGTGCTGCGAAAATCACAGGCGCTCGGACATCTGCCGCAAGCGTCGGACCTACCTCCATTCCTGAAATGAGCATACGTCCGTTTGACATGACGGCGCGACTGGCCGCAGGCCGCATCACCAGTTCATGCTGAACGTACCCGAAATCTAGAGAGTCTCTGATTCCAATCTCGTCGCTGAAGCGCAAAACCGGACCAAATTCTGTCAGTGGCTCTTCAATTGCTGCGAAAAACGGCGCGTCCCAGTCGGCAAACACCGACAACACCTTTCGCCCGGCGGGTTGAACAACATCTGGATACGGCTGCGGATCCTCTAACGGCTCTAAAATGCCGTTGCGCCGGTGCACGACGTTGTCCGCCCACAGAAACGTCCCTTCGGGCTTCGCTATGTCGTTCGGGCCGGTATCTAGCCCAGCTACAGCTACCTGAGCCTTGTCTGGCATGTCAGAACCTTCGTGGGACATTCCGCCGCAACCAGCTGTTGCGGCTAGAAAACTTGAAAGGGTGAGTCTTACCGCGCGGAGTGACAACGTCCACGAAGCGCGTGATGTCTTTGTCTGCTTTACTTGCAAGTGGTACTGCTCTTTCGTCATCGCCATTCGCAATAAGAATAACAGCAGCCGTGTAACATGCAAGCGCATGGTGCAACTCCACTGGCAGGGGGATCTGGTCCGACTGGTCGGACGGGCGCAGAACCTGACCTATGCGCACTTTAGATACATCGGCAGACGTTGTGCCTTGAACGCGGTAGGTTGTTCCTCCAATGAACGAAATTGCCACATAGGGCAGGTCAGCTGTCACAACTTCGCAGCTGCCGTCAACGTTTACTACGTCAAGTGTACTTGACGTCATTGTAAGCAGTGCTGAGGGGTCTCCCTCCATGTCGATCTGTTGACTGGCGTAGTTTACCGCGGTCACTTTGCCAAGAGCGCTGGGCGCAATCAGCTTACTCGGCCGCAAGTTTGCGGTCAGTCTGAACATCTGCTCGGGCGAGTTCGGCGTCGGATACACCTTCAAATACCCGCCGCTGTACGAAAAGAACATCGGAGGACCGCCGGAACTTGACTCGTACGCACCCGCTCGGCCAGGCGTGACGATTTTCATCGGGCGCCATCTGTGCCCACCGTCTGCAGACGCCTCAAACTGTATGAAACTGTTCGCAAGGCACCTAGGCGGCAGCCGGTAGTCGTCTTCTCCGGGAACAGCTGGAAACACCCAAGACTGTGCCCACCAAGACTCACCGAGATTCTGAATCGGCTGGCTAAAACGCGTGTAGAGCGCGTTCGTAGCCTCCAGCAGAATCTGGCTATCGGGCCAGTCTTCAGCGTCAGTAGGCAGCTTTCCAAGCTGCCGAACTCGTTCAAGCAGCTCAGCTGTGTTCATATCAGTACGTCTTTGGCTTCCAGCCCATACCACTCGCGATACCGCGAGCCTTGCTCACTTCATCGTCCATGTCGTTATCAGGCTCTTGGTCTGGCTCAGCGTGAGACAAGCCTAGATTGCCTAGATTGCCAAGCACGCCTCCGGCCGCGCCTTGTCCTCCACCGCCGTAGAACGACCCGAGCATGTTAAGCGCGCCTTGCATTTTGTTTTGGTCTTGTGCTTGACTGTTTTCTCCCTTGCGGTTATCCTTCAGGGACTTGGCGGCCATCAATGCTTGAATGATCGGGAACATGTGCACCTGCAAGAGAAAAGGCTGGCGCCGAAAGTGGCGCCAGCCTAAGCAAAGATCAGCTCGGGATGTAATCGCCCGTGTTGGTCAGGCCGGTGAACCACACCATCTGGAACGGCTTGTGGCACAGAAGCGCCTGGTCGGAGTACACGCGAATACGTGCACCGGTCTTGTTGTCCATCTCCTGGTAGAAGAACTCATTGCCCTTCGACCCAGGAAGACTGAACGTGATATCGGACGAACCGATACGATTGCACTGCGACGTCGGGCACGCGAGCGCGTGGCCCTGCTTCATATATCTGTACTGCTTGATCTGAATAATGCCACAAGGCCCGTGGAACTCCAAGGTCTTGTAACCAGTCTTGACCTTGTCGTTAGTCCCACCACCGCCATCACCAAGGTGACGACGCAGCGCCGCCTCGTCCGTCATCAAGTCCGTCCACGTACGTGGGTTGAGGTACAGCGTCAAACCTTCTTGGTTGCCGTTGTCGCCGCTGGCCGTGACGCCCTCCATGACCTTGTCGAAGTTCAGAGCTCCACCGACAGGGTAGTTCACGACGCGCCACTGAGGGTACTGCGTCGCGCTGATGCCAAACAACGTACTGGTGTTCTCGCTGATGGCTTGAAAGCCAACCATGCTGTTGTTCCGCGCACCGGCAAAGTGCAGCACGTCGTTCGCCACGATTGCGGCTGCGTCGGCGACAGCGCCGGTCAGCTGCACGCGAGCTTGCGACGCGTTCACGCCGGTCACGGTCATCTTGCCAACGGCGTTGCGCAGAACACCGCCGGGGCTGTACACGTCGATCTGTGCGTTAGCAGCTTCGTTCCAAAACGCCGGAATGAACGAACCTCGCGAAATGTTGATGGTCACCACACCTGCAGAGGCAGCAACGGCAATCGCCGAAATCACGCCGATGTTAGCGAGCCCTGCCGCGCCGCAGCCATACATCAGGTCCATCTCCAGGTGCTGGCTGGCACCATCGGACAGGTCCATGATCTTGACGCCAACGGTCTGGTCGTACGCCTTGTCAGAGTCGCCCTTAGACTCTGACAGCTGGGACATGTCGCCGTAGCTGAACTCAGCAGCACCGATAATCTCTGAGCCCTTCAGCGACGCAACTTCACGAACCGCCTCAACGGCAGGCGCCAGCGTGACGCTGGTGTGCGAGTTGCTGCGGGTAAAGCCTTGCTCAAGGCCGAGACGCACCGGCTCGCGGTAGTCTTCGCCGGTCTTGTGAGAAGTGTTGAACTTAATGTCTCGCGCAAGAGTGTTCTCAGGTGCGAGAGGGTTGACAAGCGGAGCATAACGCCGCTTCAGAAGAGACTGCAGATTAGCCACGAAAAGTTACTCCTTGTACGATATGTAGTACGACGTGATACGAAACATTCGCCGCGTTCCTGGAGTGTCCTTCGTGACTTGTGCTCGTCCGGGTCCCTTGCGGGTTGTCCTTCTGAAGCGGCCGTCGAGACTCAGGGTCCGGTCGGAACCGGGCTTGAATTTAGTATACCACAGAAAATTTGCACTTACCGGATTCCAAGCTGCTTACGGAAATCCGCCGTAGACATCCGGCCGGCGCCTACGTTAGTCTTAGCCTTGACGGGCGCGCCGCCGTCGGCTGGTCGCGCCGCCGTAGGTGCCAGCTTCGGCTTAGCGGTCTGTTGTTGCTGGTGCTGACTGACGTAGCGCTTGGCGGTGTTGACTGCGTTCTGAACGCAGAAACGCACCTGCTCAATGGTTGGGGGCGTACCTTGCGTCTGCCAGATTGGCGTGATTTCTTGCACAAACATGTTCCACAGTCCTGGGCTGAGCTCTTTGACGCCGAGCGCCTGGAACTGCTTGTGCGCTTCGGACCGCACGCGATTGCCCATCTCGGCACCTTGCTCTTCGGTCTGCCGACTGGCGGCTTCCGCCTCAGCACGGGCGCGCTGGCGCTCAGCCTGCGCGACCTTGCGCTCCAGCGCGGCCTGCTTCATGAATTTTTCGGCAGTGCCGGGCGGGAACTCGCCAGACTGCTCCAAGCTCAGCAGCTTGTCGCGTTGAATCAAACGATGTGCGAGAGCTTCCGCCATGCGCTCAACCGGCATGCCCAAAGCTTCCAGACCACCGAGCAAAGACTCTCCAGAGTCGTCGTCACGCCAACCTTTCATGTAGTTGACGAAGCCTTCTCGCTCGGCTTTGAAAGCCTTCTCTTCAGCGCGAAACGCCTGCATGTTTTGCGTGAACTTCGCCTGCATTTGCGCGCCGTTGCGCAAGTCTGCAATCGTTCCGGTCCACTCAAGGTCACCATCCTTGAGCGGCAGCGTGACTTTGTCCCATAGCGCTTCCGGGATCTGCCCAGTAGCTAGCGCTTGCAGTAGCTCGTTCAGCGGAAGCCCGTGCAGGCCGTCCTTGTACTCGCTAAGTGGCTCAGCCCACGAGAAGTCACTTTCCGGCTGAACTTCGTCCTGAGTTTGAGACTCTTCGGGAGGAAGCTCAGCCGATTCTGGTTCGTGGCTTTCGGCCTGCTCGGCCGCCGGTGACGATGGCTCTTGCACGTCTCGGCTGTCGCCGCGCATGACCTGCGACCTGAAGTCAGCCGTGGACATGCGAGAGGTTGATGGTTGGCTGACGGGCGCAGACGTACTAGCTGTGCTAGTGGTCGGAGCCGCAGCCGGCGTTGCGGTTGTTGCGGTTTCGGACATTGTTTCGCTCAGTTACGGGTTGTGAAGCTAAGTTGTCTGTCAGCCGGGCGGTTTTGCCGCCGTCGGAAGTCTTGGGCCAGAGCCCGAATCGTCTTTGGCGTCCGCTGTGACGCTGGTAGCGTTCTTGACGGCTTCGTTGTCTGGTCCAGAGCCGTTGTTGCCGCTGGGCGCGCCTTGCGGCTGGCCAGCTTCTGGAGGCATCGGATTGCCTAGCACGGTGGCCAGGAATGGATCGCCGTCGCGCGCGGTGTCGAGGTGCTTGCGGATGTGCGCAAGCGCTGCCTTGAGCACAGCCGGATTAGACCGCGCTGCCGGGCTGTAGACGACCTCAAGGTGTCCAATGAGATGTGTTGCGATGTTGTCGCACGCGTTAACGGGAACGGTCGGCACGTCCTGCTTGGTGAACGGCTGGCCGGACATCGGGTCGATTTCTTGCGTCTCAACCACTTCCGGACCGTTGAGCAGTTGCTCGTTCTCCCAGCGCACGCTAAGCTCTTGGACACGCATCGGATCCGTCAGAGGCTTCATCTGCCCGCTAGAAATCAGGTCAATGATGCGTTGTGGGTCCTTGAGCGGCTGGCCCGGCCAGTCGCGCAAGAGCTCAACAATCTGCAAACGACCTGCGATAGTACGCAGCGCAGGGTGCGCTACCTTCATGGTGATGCGCTGCACAGGCTCCCAGTCATCGGGACCGAACTCCTGCAGATACGCCCGCTCGTCTGCGCCCGCGATGCTGACAATCTGCGGATGCTTGGCGAATTTTTTCAACGCCTTGAGAATGCCGTTCGCGACCCGTTCGCGGTGCAGATCCACTTCTGTTTGCCGAGGGTTTTGGTTTTCTACCGCTGTCTGCGCATACAGCGCGGCGTGCGCGCCGCTCGTAATGTTCGCAGACGTGTCTCCACGGTAAACTGCATTCACGCCGCTAGCGGACTGCTTCAGATGGCGCATCATCTCCACAAGACGTGGACTGATGTCTGGAATGGTCGGAAACTTGACAGTTTCTGGAGTTGGCGTATTCGGCGGAATAAACAGCACCGTCTGACCATTCGCCAAACTGTCAAGGTCAATGTCTGTACCCTCTACAAGCGCGAGCGGGGGCCGGCCGAATGCATCGATGTTTGTAGCCATGTCCGACAGGACCTGGTTCATCATCTGTTCGGGTGGGATAATGTTCCACATCTCAGACGTGCCAAAGCTGGTACGGTCCAATTCGCACGTCATCATCGGATAGACCGGGATTTCATCGAACGGCAGTTCTTCGTCGTAGACCGCGACATCATTAATGAAAATGACGTGTCGGCCTTGGCGGAGCGCTGGAGTTTTGGCGTGGTAAAAAATGTGCACGCTGCATGTGTCGGGCGAGTCTTTGCTGGCCGGGTCGTATCCAGGCTTCATTGACTCCCACTTGTCCCCACAAGGTGCTGAATCCTGCAGCTGTCGGGCGTACTTAGGCCATCGCGCGACTGCTTCCCACTTGGACATACCTGGCTTTTTGACAAGTCGCCAGTTGTGCCCGTCTACTTCACTACGGTAAGGCTCACATATGACGTCCCACGGGTACATCGCAGATAGGCAGATCTCGCCAGACTTTTCAAGTTCCGGTGGTCCTTCAATCGGGCCGGCCGGTGTGTCAATCTGCGTAGGAACTTCGATGTCACGCCCTGCGTCCGGGTCCCACTCCAAGTGTGTGTACGCCTTACCGTAGCGCACTTCGCGCTCAACAACAGCTTTTTCCTTGCGCTCGCCGTATACTTGCTCGTACAAGTACTTAACGGTGATATCCGAGGCTGAAATCTGTGAAAATGTGCGATAGTCTGTGTTGGTGGCCTGCGCCTGAAAGGCGGGGCGGGTTTTTGTGACCATGTTGGTCACCTGGTCGTAGAACCCGCGTAGCTCGTTGATGTTAAGCTCAACTAGTTCGCCGTCGTCCCCGGCGAACGACATGGTCTGAGTTGACCAGTCAAAAGGCATGCTGCCGGACGTACCGCCGATTCCGAAGTACATGCTGTACACCAGCCGGTACAAAGCAAAAAACCCGCGGCGGTTCAACGCTTGGTGGAACTCTTCCTTTTTGGCCTCCAGCGTTCGCCAAAGCTCTTCAGGCGGTCTGGCTGGCCAGTACTCAGCCAGAATGTCTAGCGCTTCCTGCGCTGACGATGTTTGCTCTTCGTCGTTCACAGCGCGACCTCGTCCAACAACTGCGCAAGCTGCTCAGCCGTGAGAAAACTCATCAACACATCATCGGACGTGTCTACTTCTGTGTCCGTAACTGGCGCCAGAAGCGGCTCTTGAGGCATGTGCTTATCTTAGCACACGACGCCAAGAGCCTGGTTGGCGCCGCCCAGGCATGACAGACTGCATGGCCGCGACAGCTTTTCGCTCGGACTTGAAGTCCGCTGGCTTCATGAACATCAGCTCCATGGACGTTTTGTTGTGCAGATACAGGTGACCTTTTGGTGGGACTGGGTTGGTGGTGCGACAGGTGTGGCGCCATGCGTATTTCGCGACGTCTACGAAGTCGAAGTGTCCGTAGACTTCGTTGCGTTCGTACGAGGTGCGTTGCTTGTTCCACACCGCGTTTTTCATGTGCTGAATCATGTGCGAGCAGTCGCTGTGAAGCTCTATTTGCTTCTTCTGCAGGCCGACGCGCAGCTGATTCAACGCCGCCTCGGCGCCGTCCTTGTCAGCTCCCGCTATTTTGATGTCGTGCAACGAGTTTAGGTCTAAGATAAGCCGTGCTTCTGTGTCCGAAAAACGTAGATGCGGGTTTTCAACTATTGCTCGGCCGTTCCAGTACTTGCAATTAGCGAACGTCTGTGCTTCTATAGTCTTCAGGGCGGATGCGACGGCTGCGGTGTTGGCGCCCCGCTCTCCCCAGCAGCGCCGGAAGTACAGCACGCTTCGCTCGAAATCCCACCAACCGGTAGCTACGGCGCAAATGTCTCGAACAGCCGGGTCAATGACTGTGATGCCAAGCGCCCACTCTGGCGCTTCTCGATCAACTACGTGCACCAGCTCGTCGAACTCTGGCAGCACTACGCGGTCAACGCTGCGTATTCGTTCGCAAAAGTACTCTCGGCGGCAGTTTTCGCTGTCTCGGCCACCAGCAGCCTCGATGAACTCATCCCGCTCAGCTTCGGACAACAGCGGGTTGTCCATGATGGTTTTCAGCACGTATCTCTTGTTGTCGCGACAGTCAGGCGTGATTACGTCGTCGTACCACGTGCCGGGGTTGGTCGGCGGCGTGCTATTAAGCATGATGGTAGCGTGCAGCCGGCCTTGCAGCTGCGGCATGATGACGCTTTTGATGCTGTATTCAAGCGCGTCAACGAAGCCAGCCTCGGACACTGTTATGCCGTCGCTGTACCGACCACGCAGGCCGTCAGGATTGCGATCGATACCGACCAGCTTGATAACGCTGCCGTTCTTGAAGTAGTAACCGCCTTCGGCTCCTTGGTCGGAGCGCTTGAAGTTCGGCTTGATCTCTGGCGGACAGTCCTCGCAGATTGACTCAATCAACGGAATGACGATAGCGCTGATGTCTTTACCAAAAGACGTGGCATACGTCAGCATCTGCTTCGGCTTGCGAAGCGCATCTTCTACGCGTATCAAGATGCCTAGGTAGTCTTTGCCGAACCGGCGAGAGCAGTCCGCGAGGAAAATACGCGGAAACTTGCCTGGAAGGCGCTCTTTGCGTAAGCGCGCTTCAAAGCAGGCTTTCTCCCACGCGCGGTACTTGTCGTACGCTTCACGCTGTCCTGCGTGAAGCTTCCAAGACAGTCTGCCGGCTCTCCAAAGAACCTTGCTGTGCTTTTCAATCTCTTCGGTCAACACGCATACAGTGTATCACAGGTCTTCCTGACTGCGAAAGCCAAGAAACACGGGATGCCGCGGTTTATCTAGAGCGCCGTGCTCGAACCTCTTGTACTTCACCAACTGGCCCCGGTATCGGTCCTGCTGAGACCAGATTTTCTGCCGCAAGGCCTCGCTGAAGCCTGTGCCTATTTCAAACTCCACTCCGCTAACTACGTCCTTCACAGCGAGCGCTCCAAGCATGTTACTGCCCCGCTTGCCCGCTTGGGCGTGACTGCGCTTGCTCAGGCCAAGGGCGTCCGTAATAGACAAGTTGTCGTTGTGCAGGAGTTCGATGAACCCTAAGATCGTGGCTTCACCGTCTTGAAACCTCTTAAGCTTCAACAGCTTCTGCTCGCGAAGCGTGCTGCGGCCGTGCTTATACGTACCTACAGGATCACGAACCATCACACCTTCAAAATCCATGGCCACTGCTGTGCGCTCAAACCCTTCAAGGTCTTCTGGTGTGCTGATTTCTGACTGTTGCACCAGAGTAACGTGCTTGCTAGCAATTACCGATACTTTCAGTGCCGCAGTGAACAGACGATCTCTAAACGTCCGGTCTGGCTCGGACCACTCATCAAACACCGCGAAAAACCACTCTTCCGGCAGAGGCTTGTCTTTCGACATGTACAACGACGAAATTTCGTTGAACGCCGCTGGCAGCATCAGCTCTCCATCCAAACCGTTGAGCTCAGGCTTGTTGGAGAAAAACTCCTGAACGTGTTTGTTCGGAATCGGCTTCAGCGTCCGTGACAGCGCCACGCCGTTATGCACCAGGCACCGAATGCCGTCCAGTTTCGTGCTGGCCAGCAAAGGATACCTGAGCGTTCGAATGTCTGTGATGCTCTCAGCTAGCATTGGCCTGATTGGTGTCATTCAGGCGTTGTAGCACGCTCAGCGGAACTGAGCAAGCTCTTCTGCTGGCAGGTCCATAAGCGCCGCGGGCATCATCGATTCCACCGGAGGCTTCGGCGGCATGGACGGGTTGCCAAGCAACTGACGAAGCGCGGCGTCAATGTTGTTGCCGCGGGCAGCCGGCGCTCGCATGGTTGGCTTCGGGGCAACCGGAGCCGGTGCTGGAATTGTTTTAGGCGCTTGGGGGTTGCCTTGCAACTGCTTCAGTGCAGCTTCAATACTGTTGCCTGAGGCTGCTGGAGCTGGAATGGTCGGCGTACCACCAGGCGCGGGCACGGTCGGGCGCATCGTAGGCATGGCTGGAGCGGGCGCCGGTACAGTCGGGCGCATCGTAGGCATGGCTGGCGCGGGCGCTGTTGGACCGGCTCCTGGTGCTGGCACGGTCGGATACGCGGTCGGGTTCGGCACCGGCATTGTGGCGGCGGCACGTGGTGCTGGCACGGTCGGAGCAGGTGCAGCTGGCGCGCGGCGTCCGGGACGGACTGTGCCTGCCGTTTGTGCCGCCGTGCGGGGCTTGGCGGACCGGTCCATGGCGCGCTGAGCGTCTTGCAAGCTGCGCACCTCGGCCTCTGACAGTTTCCTGCCCATTACAGCCTTGGCGCTGTTGGCGGACATGGCTGCGTCCGCTAGATCGTCCGCTGCTGGAAGCTGGCTGGGCCGGAAGCCTGGGCTTGGAGCCCGCGGAATGGTCGGCATACGTCCTGTGTCTGCTTCATCTGCAGACTTCGGAGGCAAAATACCTACTGGGCGCCTGCTAATCCCGGCCGTCGCCAGTGACGGCGTGGCGGCCACTGGCGGAGCGTTCGGCGGACCGCCGTGTAGTGACTTAAGCGCGGCTTGGACAGCAGGTGCCGCCTCTCGGGCGGCAGCGCCGGCCGTTCCGAAGGCTCCACCGAGGGCCGCCCCTCTGGCGGCGGAGCTTGCCATGTCTGCTCCATCAGCTGTACCAGCTCCGTGTAGCGCTCCAAGCGCACCGCCTTGAAGCCCATTAGCGGCAATGCGTGCAGCCGCACTACCACCACGCGCTGCAGGTACTGCAAGAGCTGCAGGCAGCCCAGAAGCAAATTCAGCTCCACGGTACGCAAGCGGGTGCTCCGCGGCGGCGGACGCATTTGCGTTTCGCTCGGTCTGTAGGTAATCTGAGGCTCTGCTTCCGGCGGCATACTCACGGTTTTCACCTGCTGTTGGATCTGGAAGCAATTCCAGTAGCTTAGCTACCGCTTCGTCACCCCAACCTAGTGTAGCACCTTGTGCTGCACCTCTAGCCAAAGCCTCAGACTTGTCTACCATTTAGTGTACCGCTTCCGTTGCACGTGACGTTAGCAGCTCTGACAGACGCTGCTCAGCTTGTGTAAGGTCTTCATCTGTCGGGTTTTCAACAACTTCGTCAAGAATCTTATCTTCTTGAGCCAAAAGCCTGCTGGTGCGGTGCTTTTCCCGCTGCGTTAACCGCTTTTCATAGACCCACGCCATGGCTGTTTTGTCACCGGTCCGAGCAAGTTCAATGAACGCCGTGGAAATCATGTTTCCGAGCTCTGCGTTCGCTCTGTCGACAGCGCCAACAAACTCCACGAAGCCTGGTTTGCCTCGGCGTCCTAGCGTGATCCACTTCTCAAGCAAAGTCACCGGAATGCCTGCCAAAACGCAAGCGTGCTCAAGATACACTGCGTTGCGCAGGTGTCCGAGCACGGCTTGCACTTGAGCGTGTGTGGGAGGTGCTACGTTTAGGTCTGGAACCTTACGCATGCTACTTAGTGTAGCAGATCACGTAACTTGAATCTTGATCAGTTTGTCAGATGGCTGAGGGTCGGCGCTGAGCGTACAGAGGTACACCTTTCCTGACTTGGAGCTGTTACAACGTTGCGTAACGTCGTCCAGGAGCGTCTGAAAGTTCATTTCGTAGCTGTATCCGTCCATGCTGCGTTTGCTGTGGTCGGCCAGCTTCACCGGCTTGGACACGTGCAGCTCAGCGACCGGACCAAATGTGCCGTCAGCGCGCTTCTTGCGCTCTGTCGAGACGTGCGCTATGTACACGACAGCGTCTGGAGGTAGGCGCGCCGCCTTCAGTTCAGTGTGCACGGCAGGTTCGACCGCAAAGTGCTGAAAAACATCAACAAGCAGCTCTGCGCACTGCTGCTTTTCGATGGTCGGCACCAGAAAAAACACCGGAACCTTACCATCAGTGTGGTCAAACTTAGGTTTCTTGTCTGCTGCAGAAGTGTTGGTCACGTCAAAAGTCCTTTCATGATTGTAGCATGACGAAAAAGCGCGGATTCTGCTGCGGATTTCGCTTCGGCAAGCGAATCACAGCTGCGAATGTGTCCTACAACGTTAATAAGTGCGGTGTCAAACTTCGTTTCGCCTGTGGCTGCGTTAAATCTCTGCCAGACACGTGCGTGCACAGCGTCAGCCGAGACAAAATCCCAGGTTTCTGGTTTATGTCCAGGAATCCAGCCGCCGTTCATCGAAACATCTCCTTCACGACTGGCGAGTTGTTCAAGTATATACGCAAATGCAAGAGTACGTCTGCTTTGCTAGGCTTCGGCTCCTTCGTGTTGAACTCTACCTGATAGAGTTGCGGACCTTTAGCTGGTTTCACGTTAATGCGCCATGTAAAGCCTTTGGCCTGCTCTACTTCAACGCGCAGTTGGTTCTCCTGCAGCCACTGTTCTAAGTCCAGAACTGGCCGTGGTTCGCTAATGCTGATGATATCGGTCATACTGCTCCTTAATGGCCGCTTCCAGTTGCAGCACGTAGGTGATTTTCTCTGACATTATCTGCTGTTCGTTGCCAAACGCACTTAGGGGCGGCGTGAGAATACTTGCTTCCCAACCTCTGCCACCTCCGCGCGGCTGGTATCGCAGTTCAAGCACTGTCATATTATCGTCTTGCGGGTCTTCACGCAAGGCCGTGATCCCGCAGGCAAGTTCGGTCGTTCTGCACGTGTACTGAATGTCTTGGACCATAAAAACACTGTAGCACCGGTATAGAAAGCTGCAATCAAGAACATGAAAAAGCTGTCGTAAAACTGCCCACGCAATAGCAGTTGCATGGCCAGTGCGGCTGTTATGAGCGTAAGTAGTCCGAAACCTGTTGTGAGATATTTGAACATCATGACACCTTCAGGAACTTACCATCCGCGCACTTATACGTGACGTTCGCCTCAATGCCGTCCTCGCCGACGTATGCGACGGCTGTACGTATGCGCTTGCCGTTCCAATACTCACAGCG
>JACCDQ010250675.1_pt1 | contig 21021 bp, 17 predicted proteins | sample 7446031 | NCBI WGS metagenome assembly JACCDQ01 (sample SAMN15323442, study PRJNA562643) | freshwater metagenome | isolation source: river surface water | place: USA:Blue River Watershed | collected 2017-08-17
TAGAAGATTTTGTCAGGCGAAACGCTATTTATGGGCATCATTGCAAGAGCGACAAATAGTACACGGTGTAATTATTTTGTCCTAATTGTGTGAGGCGGCATTTTGATTAATATAAAGTATAATCCTTGAAACCTTTGCAGAATAATGCTTCTGAGAGGGTTAATCTCTGATTTTATTTCTTGTATTATTAACTGTTCTCTGTTTGCGTACGGAATGTGGGTTCTGACAAAGCTTTCAGCCTTTTCTCTCTCATGTTTTGTCAGTCAATCAGCGTGACAAGTCTGTGGCAACGCAGATAAGACACAAACTAATTCGGAATTAGAATGACCATGGACAAACCAGTAGCTTAATCTTCACCCAATTTTATGTTTTAGCTAATATAGAATGTGGATTTTAAAACACAGTATTCAAATCATTTCAGCCAGCGAATCCTTCACTAATTCGAGCAATATCTCGACGATAAACCCAGTAATTATAATCCTGCCATTGGGATTGTGACCAATGATCATTATTCAAAGTTGCCTCTTGCAGTTTTGCTAAAAAAGGACGGCGAATGGTTTCGTAATTCCTAAAAGCTTGGCCAATGTTTTCTTCATTATCTAATTGTTTATGGTGAATTAAACGAGCAATCAACGTTCCTAATAAAGCCGCATCTTCTAACCCTTGATTGGCTCCCTGGGCCGTAAAGGGAGGCATACCATGGGCTGAATCTCCCGCCAAAACAACCCGGCCTTGACTCCAAATGGTTTGATTCTCAGGGGCAATATTCGCTGAATGTAAATAATAAGCACGATAAAGCAATTGTTCAGGGTTGGTTAAAGTGACTAATTCCATCACTATACTCGGAAAATTTGCCTGAGCCAGTGACTCTTTTGCAATTTCAATAATTTCAGAAGCGACTTTATTTTCTAAGGCTTTTTCTTTTAGGGGTAAATGCAGAAGATAACCGATAGTTCCCTCTGGTTTGCGGGTCATAATGATACGAGGAGTCGGTACATTAATCCCATTTTCTAAGGTTAGGTCGGCATAAAGGCTGACCACTCGTTCTCCTTGAAAATAATTGGTCTCTAAAGCTTGCTCTAACTTCTCTGGAACCGTTTGACAGTGAAAACAACCGATCGCACTAAATCCTGAATAGTGGGGATTAGCCCAGCATTCTAGGGGGGTATTGTGATAAAAATTCTGTCGAATGGTCGAGTGAATCCCATCCGCCGCCACCACTAATTTGGCGCAAAGAAACTGTTGATGTGGCTCCAGATTCTCTCGATCAACAGTAAGCGGATTTGAGGATAACTTGACAGCGGCCTTTTGCATTTCCCAATGAGCAAAGGGATTATCTTGAATACTGCGGGGTAAATAGGTAATTTTGACAACATGATTTTCTTCACTAACCCTTAAACAACGACAGCCAATGCGAATTAAATCTGAGGGGAGTTGCTCCCTTAAAGCTTGCTGTAATCCGAACCAAGTTAGAGAAGCTCGACCTTCACCGTATTGCTCCACCCAAAAATCAAAATTAAGCGGTGTAGAACGAATTAAATCTCCTGTTAAAGTGCGATGATGCCAAAAGCCCGGAACTTTCCCAGGGGAAGTTGGCTGACGAGGAGAAGGATTTAAAGACAACTGAACTTGCTTGATCGCTTGGTAAGTTTGCTCGTCAATATAGCGAATCGCTTTTAAACCATTGGGTAATAAATCTAATACTTGACCCACTGGACGAAATTCCTGGGTTTGATCAATGACCAGAAGATTAGTAATTCCCTTACGATACAAGGCGATCGCGGTTGCCAAACCGACAGGGCCAGCCCCCACAATGACGACATCATAACAGGGCAATAAATCATTGATATTTTCTTGAGGAATCACGGTATCAACCTTGTCTATTTGCAAAATTAAATTAAAGTTTAATGAAAGATAACGCGCCACTTTTTATGAATAAACTCAACAGCCGCTTTCTTCAGGAATATTAACCCAGAGTAACACGCCTTTTCTTGCGCTGACCCTGGCAATCTGGACAGAGAGAATTGACAAAATTGAGAGTCTAGGGCGACTGCCAATGCCGACTCGCACAGGTTCCACACATCTGCCATCGGGCGAGATCCTGGGGACGGGTTGGCCCCTGACATTGGGGACATAAAGGCAACATTTCTCGACGTGCTTCGATCGCCTGTGTCCAACGTTGAAAAGCTTCCAGGGGCGTTTGGGGAGAAGGCATTTCAGGCACTCGGATCGGATGATCGCGGACGGAAGGGGATGTTGTTGCCTCCGGTCTTGCCGCTCTTTGGGGAGAGCATTGATACCAGTAACCCGGCGAATAACGAATATCCAATAGTGGAGAGGCCAGATGAACATTCAGCTTTTGCAAACAGTGATGCCGCTCTAGGGTTAAATTCTGGGCAATAACTGCACTGGCCGTTGCCACCCATAACACCCGACGACGAACGGCGATCGGCCTCGCTTGGGCCACCAGGTCAGAATCCATCACCTTTGGCCAAACCTGTAAAACCCGTTGAAATTGATTTTGTGGCTCCCAACTAGGCTGTTGTTGGATTTTGCTTAACAGAGAATTCAGAGAATTAAAGCTCAAAGAGGACTCTCCAAAATGGGGTAAAGTAGGACAAGCAATGCCTTGCTATACCGTCTTTAACCATACATCTATTTAAGGAGCAGTTATGCTAACCCTCAAAATTGCCGTTTATATTGTGGTAGGCTTTTTTGTCTCGCTGTTTATCTTTGGTTTTCTTTCTAGTGACCCGACCCGTAACCCCGGTCGCAAAGACTTCGAGTAATCACCAGGAACGATAACGCTATGCTAACGTGAGGTGAGTAATGGTGGGGGCGAGAACTTGACTCGTCCCGACGCTTAAGGAACAATCTCAGAGCCTGGGGTAAATTCCCTAAGTGTTAGCCGCCTGGCGTGTGGATTGGCCTGCCCAGCGTCAATTCCTATCCGGTTAACCCAGAGGGAATGGGAAGCCTCCCCCTTCTCGTTGACTATTTTTACGATTGAATGCCCTTTCCTGTACTGCCTTTCTATCCCCCAGTGACGGTGGAAATTCGTTATCAGTCCCATCCTCAGCCGACTGTTCCGATTTTGATAGCACAAAGTACGGGAACTTCTCAGCCAGTTAAGTCTTCAACGATCCCTTCCGTTGTCGAATTTGATTATTCTCCTGCTCAAGATCGCCCGGCCATTCCCTTCGTTAAGCCGATCGCCCCTCGTTCCGCCACAGAGTTAGGGCAACCTATTTCGATTCAGCCTCCAACACCCCCACCCAAGCTTGCGCCCCTCGTTCCCCAGGCATTGCTAACCTCGCAAAACATTTCAGGGTTACAGCAGGGAAATCGTCAACAACCCAGGGAACAAAGGCTGATGACCCAAACGCGAGACGGAGATAACCAGGAATTTCAAATCACCCCCGCCTCTGACTCTCCCAATCCCGACTCCCCAACTCCCGACTCCCCTCCCAAAATCCCCCCTCCCCCCCCCGAAGTCGTCGAATTAGTCGCCGATCAACAGGAATACGATACCAACGGGCAAATTGTCACCGCCACCGGCAAAGTGACCATGCGCTTTTCCAATGGTGTTCTCCTGGCCGATCGCCTACGAGTGAACTTACCCGACCGGTTTGCCGTGGCCGAGGGCAATGTGGTTTTAACACGGGGGGAACAAACCCTGAAGGGGGAACGCTTTGAATACTTTTTTGTGCAAGATAAGGGAGTTGTTTATAACGCCAACGGGGAAATCTTTCAGCCTTCGACGGGCCGGGATCTCTCCCCCAATTTACCGACCGATGCCAACCGGAATATGATCGCCGGGCCAACCCTCAATGAACGGTTAGCGGCCAATCAACCCCTTCAACAGGTATCTCCCAACCAAGGTCTAGGGATTGGGTTTGGGGGCGGTTTAAATCTGAATCAGTTTGGGACGGCAGGCAGTGCCGGGCAAAAGGGCGGCCAAGTGAATCGTCTCCGGTTTCAAGCCGAGCGGGTCAATTTTGATGCTGAGGGCTGGAATGCAGAACAGGTAAGGTTAACCAATGATCCGTTTTCTCCCCCAGAGTTAGAGGTGCGGGCGGATCGGGCGGATTATTACAATGTGGGGCCCAAGGTAGATGAAGTGAAATTAACCGGCTCCCAGGTGGTACTGGATCAAACGACCAAATTACCCTTTCAAGACCGTCTGACCATTGACCGCCGCGATCGCCAACCGGGGGTGATCAGTTTTGGCTATGACGGGCAGGACCGGGGTGGCCTATTCGTACAATCTAGTTTTATTCCCATTGATAACCCCATTGCACGGTTACAAATTAAACCGCAATATTTAATCCAAAAATCCCTTTTTCCCGATGCGTTTCCCGAAGCCAATAGCAGTAATTCCGAAGTGTGTGCCATTTGTCCTTCTGTATTTGGCTTAGTCACGGATTTAGAAGTTAATTTAAGCGATCGCACCAAATTAATTAATACCTTAAACTTCTCTAATCTGAATTTAGATTATTTAGGAGATTCCCTGCGGGCCAAGTTAGGCTTACAAAATAAAGTCAATATCGGTGACTTTAATGACCCCCATGATCTACGAGTGGAATATAACTATCGGGAACGATTATTTAATGGCTCGTTAGGTTTTCAAACCGTGAATAGTAGTTTTGGTACCCTGTTAGTTTCCCCCACCATTAGCCTAGGCGATCCCACCTTTTCCTTAAGTTATCAAGCCTCTATTCAAGATATTCAAGCTGATACCGATCAAGCCGATTTACTCAGTCCCATTAGAGAAGATAATCTCGTCACCTTAGTGCGCTATCAGGGAGCCGTAGCCTTAAATAAATCCTTTTTTCTCTGGTTGGGAGAAGCCTTACCTTCTACCCCCAATGAAGGATTGAAATACTCCCCCGTCCCGGTCGTTCCCTATCTCCAGTTATTAACGGGGGTAACGGGAGTGACCAGTTTTTATAGCAATGGTGATTCGCAACCCTCCATTACCGGCAGTGTGGGACTTCAAGGCCAATTTGGTCATTTTTCTCAGCCTTATTTTGACTACACCGGCTTTAATCTCATTTATCAACAAGCCTTAAGGGGAGATGCGTCACCCTTTTTATTTGATCGCTTTGTGGATACCCAAGTGTTGACCTGGGGCATTACCCAACAACTCTATGGCCCTCTCCGTTTTGGCATTCAAAGTGCCTATAGTATTGACACCAACAAGGAAATTAGCACGGATTATTTTTTAGAATATAGTCGGCGGACTTATAATTTTCAAATTCGGTATAATCCCCAATTACAGGTTGGTTCCATTAATTTACGCATTAGTGATTTTAATTGGAGTGGCAATCCTGGGGGGTTTGAAGGAACGGATATTCGTCCGGTGATCCAAGGTGTCACTCGCTAACCCTAGACTGAGAAAATACGGTGAGAAAACGATGAGAATGATCGCCTATGTCGCTAACGATCCCCTAGGAGAAAGGGTGAATGGTCAGGCAATTTGGGGGGTAGAAGTGGATCACGTCTATGAAGATTGGGGCAGTGATCAACAATTACAACAAATGTTGCTCGATTGCCAGGCGCATCCGCCCACCTATTTACTCCTACGGCGTTTACAGGAATTAGGGCCAACCTTAACTATCATCGGCGATCGCCTCCAGCAATTAGAACAGCTAGGCATTGAAGTCCTGGCGATTGAACAGGATTATAGTACCCGCCAATGGCAGAGAGCGTCCCCTTCAGAACAACGACAACACTGGCTCAAATTAAGTGAATTGATTACCCAGGAACTACGGCAGACTCGTCAAAAACAGGGCCATGCCGAGCGGCGTTTACAGACTTTACCGCCCCCCGGTCGCGCTCCCTACGGCTATCGTCGGACAACGGAACATTATGGAATAGATAAAACAACGGCTCCGATTCTGCGGGATTTTTTTGAACACTATTTACGCTATGCTTCGTTACGGGCGGCCCTGCGCTACATCGAACAGAAATATCATAAAAAATTTGCGGTTTCAACGGGGCAACGATGGTTAACCCATCCCGTTTATCGGGGGGATTTATTACTCAGAAATCAAGATATTATTCCGAATACCCATCCGGCGATTTTATCGCGGGAGGAAGCCGCCCAAATTGATCGTCTCTTGCGTCGTCATCGGCAGTTTGCACCTCGTACTGCCAGTAATCCCCATTCTTTGGCCGGTTTAGTCGTTTGTCAAAGCTGTCAAGGAAAGTTAACCCTGGCTTCGGTTACCCCTAGGAGAAATTCGGCCCAGTCTCCCCGTTATCGCTATTTACGCTGTTTACAGTGTCCCCACCAACCCAAATGCCCGGCGATCGCCTACGACGCAATTTTGACCCAAACCATTGCCCAAATTTGTCAAGAATTACCCCTAGCCGTCGGTCGTTTTCGATCGCCAAATTTACCCCAAATTACCCAGGGTATTCAGGCAAAAATCACCCAAAAACAACAGATTTTAAATCAATTACCCGGTCTGATTCAACAACAGATTTTAGATCCCGAAACGGCTCAACTGCGGGCCTATAAATTACAAACCGAAATTGCCCAATTACAACAACAGTTTAATCAATTGCCCCCCGGCGAATTAACCAAGTTAACCCAGGCGATCGCCCTGCCCCAATTCTGGTTAGATTTATCAGAAATCGAACGACGCTTTTACTTTCGGGAATTTATTCAACAAATTCAACTGATTCGTCCCGGTCTCTCAACAACAATGCTTTCGACTCCCCACTCACCAAAAGACTGGAAAATTGCGCTGAAGTTTGTTTTTTAACCCGTCCTAGACAAACAAACCGGAAAAATCACGCCCATCGTCTGCTTTTTCGGGAAATCTCTGATTAATTCCCGCAAGGGGGGGGAAAGGTGTTACGATTGCCTGAGAAGAAGAAACGTGATAAGTAAGGAACAAACGCTACATGCAAGAGTTTGAAAAGTCAATATCCTTTGACGGAAGAGATATTCGACTCAAAATCGGGAGGCTCGCGCCCCAAGCTGGTGGGGCCGTCCTCATCCAGTCAGGTGATACAGCAGTGTTAGTCACCGCGACGCGCTCCAAAGCCAGGGAAGGGATTGATTTTCTTCCTTTAACGGTTGATTACGAAGAACGTCTCTATGCGGCAGGTCGGATTCCAGGGGGGTTTCTGCGGCGGGAAGGCCGTCCTCCAGAAAAAGCGATTTTAATTAGTCGTCTAATTGATCGTCCCTTGCGTCCTTTGTTTCCCAGTTGGTTACGGGATGATCTGCAAGTTGTGGCCACGACCCTCTCGATGGATGAAGAAGTTCCCCCCGATGTGTTAGCCGTAACCGGGGCTTCGGTGGCGGTGATCCTGGCCAAAATTCCGTTCCTTGGCCCCATGGCGGGCGTGCGAGTCGGTTTAATTGGTGATGACTTTGTGATTAATCCGACCTATCGGGAAATCAATGCTGGGGATTTAGACCTCGTAGTGGCCGGTTCCCCGGATGGTGTAGTGATGGTGGAAGCCGGGGCTAATCAGTTACCGGAGCAGGATATTATCGAGGCCATTGATTTTGGCTATGAAGCCGTTCGAGATTTAATCGCCGCTCAACGGGAGTTGATGACCGAGTTGGGTCTGAGCTTAACCTTTGAAGAACCCCCGCCCGTAGATGACCTGGTGGCTAAGTTTATTGAGCAGCAGGCCGCCAAACCGATTACCCAAATTCTGACTCAGTTCGATCTCGGTAAAGACGGTCGAGATACGGCCCTCGATGAGATTAAGGCCTCAAAAGTGGAAACGGCGATCGCCGAACTACCGGAGGAAGATCCTGTTAAAGTCGCGGTAGCCAATGATCCAAAGGCCGTTCCCAATCTGTATAAAGCTTTAACAAAACAGTTGATGCGTCGTCAGATCCTAGAAGACGGAGTACGGGTAGATGGTCGTAAGTTAGACGAAGTGCGTCCGATTAGTTGCGATGTCAGTCTGTTGCCTCCCCGTGTCCATGGCAGTGCCTTATTTAATCGCGGCTTAACCCAGGTTTTATCCATTGCCACCCTCGGCTCTCCCGGCGATGCCCAGGACTTAGCCGATGATCTACACCCGGAAGATGAAAAACGGTATCTACACCACTACAACTTTCCGCCCTTTTCTGTCGGGGAAACCAAGCCCCTGCGTTCTCCCGGTCGTCGGGAAATCGGTCACGGAGCCTTAGCTGAACGGGCCATTCTGCCGGTTTTACCGCCCCAGGAAAAATTTCCCTACGTGATTCGTGTCGTATCAGAAGTGTTGTCCTCCAACGGTTCCACCTCCATGGGATCGGTGTGTGGTTCTACCCTAGCCCTGATGGATGCGGGGGTTCCCATCACTCGTCCGGTTAGTGGCGCGGCCATGGGATTAATCAAAGAAGGGGCTGAAGTGCGTATCCTCACCGATATTCAAGGCATTGAAGACTTTTTAGGGGATATGGACTTCAAGGTGGCCGGGACTGACCGGGGGATTACCGCCCTGCAAATGGACATGAAGATCACGGGATTAAAAATGGAAACCGTGGCCCAGGCGATCCAACAGGCCCGCCCGGCTCGTCTGCACATCCTCGAAAAAATGCTGACGACCCTAGCACGTCCTCGTGCCGATCTGTCTCCCTTTGCCCCGCGTCTCTTAACCATCAAAATTGATCCAGAGTTAATCGGTCTGGTCATTGGGCCGGGCGGAAAAACCATTAAAGGCATTACCGAGCAAACCAGTTGCAAGATTGACATTGCCGATGATGGTACTGTAACAATCACCTCTAGCGAGGGAGAACGGGCTGAACGGGCGCGGCAAATCATCTACAACATGACCCGCAAACTCAATGAAGGCGAAGTCTATGTCGGTCGCGTGACACGGATTATTCAGATTGGGGCGTTTGTTGAAGTCTTGCCCGGTAAAGAAGGCATGATTCACATTTCCCAACTGGCAGAAGGTCGCGTGGGTCGCGTGGAAGATGAAGTCGCGGTGGGTGATGAAGTTGTCGTTAAAGTGCGGGAAATTGATGCGAAAGGCCGGTTAAATTTAACGCGGTTAGGCATTCATCCGGATGAAGCGGCGGCGGCTCGTCGTGTAGCTCAATCGCCCCAATAGTGGGCAAAATCCGGCTAAAAACCGGATCTTTCTAACGTGTGTGGCCTCCTAATCTTGGATTTTAGGGGGCTTTCTTATGGGTATCTCTTTTCTGGGTTTTGGGTTTGTTCACGAACTAAAGCGATCGCCTTCCTCAAACTTGATACAGCAGCGATCACCCTTTAACTTCCACAATTCGGTTGCGACTAACGAAACATACTACTAACCGAACTTTCTTCGTGAATCCGCCAGATCGCTTCCCCTAGTAAATTCGCCACCGACAAAATGGTTAATTGGGGAAAACGATGATCCTCTGGAATGGGAATGGTATTCGTGACGATGACTTCCTCTAAAAAGCCACTAGATAACCGGGCGATCGCCGGCTCAGAGAAAACAGCATGGGTTGCACAAGCATAAACCTGTCTGGCTCCCTGATTGCGGAGTAGTCGGGCCCCCTCCTGAATCGTCCCGGCGGTGTCAATCATGTCATCTACTAAGACCGCCGTTTTACCCTTAACATCCCCAATCAAATTCAGCACTTCGGCCACATTATGGGACTGACGACGTTTATCAATAATGGCGAGGGGAGCATCATTTAACTTTTTGGCAAAGGCCCGCGCCCTGGCCACCCCCCCCACATCCGGCGAGACAATCACCAGGTCTTCTAACTGTTTACTGAGGAGATAGTCAATAATGACCGGGGAGCCATACACATGATCAAAGGGAATATCAAAATAGCCTTGGATTTGGGCAGAGTGGAGATCCATGGCCAAGATCCGTTGCGCCCCTGCCTGGGTAATTAAATTAGCGACTAACTTGGCGGCGATGGATTCCCGGCCGGCGGTTTTGCGATCAGCCCTGGCATAGCCGTAGTAGGGTAAGACTGCCGTGATCTGTCTTGCCGAAGCCCGACGACAAGCATCAATCATGATCAAGAGTTCCATCAGGTTGTCATTAACCGGATGACAGCAGGGTTGGATGAGATAGACATCACCCCCACGAATAGACTCTTGAATTTGGATATAAAGTTCTCCATCCGCAAAGCGTTTCCGTAACATGGGGCCAATATCCATCCCCAGGTAAAGTGCCACTTCCTGGGAAAGTAATGGATTGGCTGAACCTGAAAAAAGACGGAGACGATTATTTTCCGCTAATGACGGTAACATCGTTTGGCGTGTTAAAGTGGCAGTTAGGCTCACGGCGGCTACTTTACCCTCGATTTTGGCGTTTTCAATGAGTCCAGAATGGATCCTTTCTGAACGGTGACAACACATCACTCAGCTATCAGTTTACCCGATTTGACCAATCTGTTTTGCGTTTTGGGGTCACTCTTTTTGAGGATTTCGCTGACGGTTTTTTCGATGATTGAATTATTTCTTGTTGAACGATAGGGCGATCGCCATGGCAACGTTATTCATTTCTGGCACCGATACGGGCGTAGGTAAAACGCTAGTGACAACCCTATTAGCGGCTTATTGGCGACAATATGCAGGGGGGAAATCCCTGGGGTTAATGAAACTATTACAGACGGGGATCGGCGATCGCGAACATTATCAAGACCGGTTTGGGGATCAAACGACCTGGGATCTCGTCACCCCCCAACAATGGCAGACCCCAGTGGCTCCTCCGATCGCGGCCCAACGGGAAGGTCAGGCGATCGCTTTGGACGTGGTATGGCAAAAACTGCGGGAATTACAGGCGCGACATCCCCAAATCTTGGTCGAAGGTCTAGGCAGTTTGGGGTCTCCCGTCACGGAGGAGTTAACCGTCGCTGATTTAGCGGGGCTATGGAAATTAGAAACCCTGTTAGTCGTCCCCGTCCAATTAGGAGCGATGGGGCAGGCGATCGCCCAGGTGGCCCTAGCTCGTCAATGTAAAGTTAAATTGCGGGGTTTGGTCTTAAGTTGTCATAGCCCAGAATCCGCCGAAAAATTACGAGATTGGGCTGATCCTGACTTATTAAAACAATTGACGCAATTACCGATTTTAGGGATCATTCCGCCCTTAAAAACAAAACATTACCATCATTTAGAAAAGTTAGCTCAAGTAGCTTCTCAGTGTGACATTAATGCCCTACTACTAGGATTAAAAAAACAGGATTCATCGGAATACAATGTATAGATAGGGTTTAATAAGCAAAATTCCCTTGCAAAGGAAACTGGGCCGGATTGGGACTTGCACTACCCCTTGTCATCCCCGATGCGGGAGTGGGAACATCGTAATTAGCCTGTAAAACTTCTCGGTTAGACCCGATCCCCACAAACGTCACCATCTGCCCGTCTTGATTGTCGCAAACCTTTGCGTCATTCGCCTGATACACCGTAAACCGGTCATTGACGACGCAGAGATCAATCGTGGAGACATTGGGAAGCGGCTGACGACCCACCGGATTATCTTCGTTGTACTTGAAAAACGTGCTGACGGTATCCGCGTAAACCACACAATTACCGGGTTCAATCACCCACCAACCTTGACTGACCCAGACCTGATTGCGGCTTTGATGGGCTTGAGCCATAAAAAGATTGTTATTGATGTAGTTACAGGTTTCTCCCGCCTGGGCAGGAGCCGCGCCTAGGTTCATCCCTACACCCCAGGGCATCAAACTGAACAACAACAGACCAATGGTTTGCTTCATGGGTAATGATTCAAGAAAGTGGGTCAAAGCGATCTTACCTGAAAACTTGGGATTGGCCAAAACGTTGCTTAGTTGCGAAAAGGGAGATTTTGGCGAAACTCGTTGCGGCGGATTCGGCTTTGGTCTGGCACTGTCTTCAATCCGAAAGGCTTATCCCATAAGGAATTAGCTGTGCCACATGAATCAATCAACCGCCGTATGACTGAAGCAGACTTTTCCCGTTAAGTCTAAAATCCAGCAGTGTAAACTTCTAGACCAGTTAATCGGCTCCAAAGAATAAGGGTTTCAAACTCTTCGCCGTTTCCAATAAGCTGGATTTAATGACAATAGCCGACGAGTACATTCTGTGAACAAATCCCCCCTTTTAAGGCAATGGACTGAGCCTATTAAAGCGGGGATTTAGGGGGATGGGATCACATTGGACAATCAAAAAACGATGGGTTTTGAGTTAGACGAGTTTTAAAACTGACACTCCCATTTTTTGACCGCCGCTAAATAGAGATCCATATCATGATCTTTAATACTCTCTAACCCCCCCTCTGGAACGTCTCCAATCATTCCTTCTACTGCATCTAAAAAGCGATACCAAAATCCAATATCATTATGAATTTTTTGATCTTCATCAATATACATATAGGAACCCACATGACTATAGTTCATCAAACGAGCAGGAGCGCGGGTTACAATATCATTATTATTTTGAAAACGGAAAAAGCGAAATTTGGCTTTACCGTCAAAAATTGTTGCAGTTTGATGGGTCATTGCCCTGGGTTGTCCAAAAGTATAAGCCGAAATGAAAGGGGTATCTTGTTGCAAGAGTTTAGCGGCCGCAATGGTGGCCATGGCACCGCCCAAACTGTGGCCTGTTAAAAATAGAGACCTGACTGGCTTTTTTAATGTTTGACGATTCTTCCGATCTTCTGCCTGACGTTGTTGATAAGACAGAAATAAATCCTGCCAAATGTCATTTGTTGCGTCCCAGAACCCTTTATGAAAATAGCCTTTCAATGATGCTTCTTTAGAATCTTTCAATAGTACTTCTTGGGGAATCAAGTCAAGATTATCCTTCCAGTCAGATAGCTCGTCTGTGCCGCGAAAGGCGATGGCAAAATATTTTTTATGTTCGACCAGGATTCCTTGAGAGCTTTTTGCATTAGCTCCCTTGATATCAATGAAATCTGGGTCCTCTTTCTGTAAATCGGCTTTGATCGCATCCGTATCCGGGGAACCATCAGGTTTTTTGGTATAAGCGGCCTTCGCTAACCGAGCCATCCAATAGGCATTACCCGCATCTAGGGATGTTTTATAAGGATTTACGGTCTTGCCGGGCTGTTTTTCGTTAGCCATGAGCTTTTTCCTCAATCTTTTATTCCCTATTCTAGCCTAAAGGAAAAATTACCCTTTCATAGCTTGTTTTTGTTCGGCTTTGAGATCTCGACGACTCGCGGCGGCTAACTCGGCATCCATCAAGGTTTGACCCGTCGCCGCTAAATACACATCATCTAAACTCGGACGGGACTGGGCCAGACTAAAAATGGGTAAACCGATCGCCGTTAGGGCCTGTTCAATTTGTGTGAGGGGATTCCCCTGGGGCGTGACCACCAAATTTAACGAATTCCCCTGGGTTTGATTAATAATGATTTTTTCCACAAAGGGTAACGTCGCTAAAACGTGCTGGGCTTTCTCCGCCTCCTCTGTTGTCGTAAATTCCCGGATTCTTAACGTCACGCGATCGCCCCCAATACGGTCTTTTAACTCCCCTGGGGAGCCCTCTGCCAAAACTTGACCCTGATCAATAATCGCTAAACGATCCGCCAACGCATCAATTTCCTCCAAATAATGACTCGTAATTAATACCGTCGTCCCCGCATTTTTCAGTTGACGCAGAAAATCCCAAAGCACCAACCGACTTTCAATATCCAACCCCACCGAAGGCTCATCCAGAATCAGCACCGTTGGCTGATGCAGTAAACCCGCCGCCAAATCCAACCGCTTGCGAATCCCCCCCGAATAGGTTCCCGTCTTTTGATCGGCATAGTCCGTTAACCCCAAAAGCGTTAACAACGCCGGAATCCGCTCCTGGCACTGACGAGGCGATAAATGGTACAAAGCCGCCTGCAACGCCAATAATTCCCGGCCCGTCAACATTTTATCCAACGCGACTTCCTGGGCCACATAACCCAGATAACGACGCGCTAACTTCGGTTGAGTAATCGCCGAAACCCCCGCAATTTCCAATCGTCCCCCATCGGGTTTAGCCAACGTACAAAGACAGCGAATCGTTGTCGTTTTGCCCGCCCCATTGGGGCCCAACAAACCAAAAATTTCCCCTGGTTGCACCGCAAAGGAAATATCTTGAACGGCGGTCACTGTGCCGTAACGTTTTTGAAGATGCTCAACTAGAACAGCAGGACGCATAGAGGATGAAAAATGAAGATTAAATACAAAAAAGTCTAAAATGCCAAGATTTTTATCAGCCGAACCGGGAGATGAGATTGCGCCTTGACTGCTACTCTTGAACCTTGTGTTGAATCAGTTCAATTTTGTAACCGCTTGGGTCTTCCACAAAGGCGATCACCGTTTGACCATGCTTCATCGGGCCGGGTTCACGGGTCACTTTTCCTCCCTTAGCCTTAATCTTTTCACAGGTTTCGTAAATATCATCCACACTGATCGCAATATGGCCAAAGGCATTACCGAGGTCGTAGTGTTCTACCCCCCAGTTATAGGTTAATTCGATCACCGCATGATCCGCTTCATCGCCATAGCCCACAAAAGCCAGGGTAAATTCCCCCGTCGGATAATCCTTTTTACGGAGTAGTTGCATCCCCAAAATATCGCAGTAAAACTGTAGGGACTTGTCCAGATCCCCAACTCGTAACATAGTATGAATAAGACGCATGATGTTTCTGAAAAGACTAAACCCTTGGGATGATAGCAAAAACAGTTAAGCTAGAACAATGAAAACTCTAAATAATCTTACAATAGCGTTTTCTATGGGTTTCTCCCCAGTTAGAATTTCTAAATTTGACCAGGACTTTCCATGGCGATCGCCCGGTTTGACCGGTAGTCGCCCGGTTCGACCGGTAGTCACCGTTGGTTGATAACCAATCTTGGTTAAGTAGCCTTAACTGCTCTGGTGTGAATAACTCGGTTTGTAGGTAATACCAAGTTTCTAAATACCTGACAGACATCAGCCAGTCAAAATCCAAGACCATCCAGTTAAATAACCAAAATTATCTTTAGATAATGAAAGCAATATTTTATCTAACTTTGCCCTTAACTCATCTAATATCTGGAAATTTTGCCATGCTATAAACTTTTGGGAACCTCGAATACAAGATTTTGCTGACAAATTGAAAGCCACCCATGAGCTTAACCCCTTTTAAGGGGATTTTCTCTTTGACAATCGTATGACACCAAAACGGTTAAGCATTTAGTACGGGTTTGACCTGGCTCAAAATGTAGTGTAGGCGATCGTAGTCGTCTTTGAGCAATAAACTTAAGCTTCTTCCGAGGGACACTAGCCAAGCGCGGTCATGCTGACGTAAATGATAAACCTCCCGAATGGTGGCCGCAATTAACGCATCTACTGGCACTTCACTAATCTGTAATAAAATGCGTAAAAAATCGGGCTTTTCGGTAAAGTGAATAATTTCCTGGCGATCGCAATGATAGACCGCTTGATGAATTTGGGGCGGCCGGGGCGGCAAATAATGATAGACCTGGCCCCTCTGCGGAGTTTTCCCATTTTTTTGGGAGGGGAAACTCTCAAAACCGACAATCACCGCCTTAAATTCCGTCGTTAACATGGCAAAAATTTGGGGTTGTTGTTCCCGCAATTCAGCCAACGATAACCCTAATGCCCTGGCTCGATGAATGGAATCAATGGGAGAAGTTGTCACATAACTGACCACCGCAATCACCCAATTACCCGATTCTTCATCCTGGGCTTTCACCCAACTACCAAAGGGCGGCATCACCGGAAACGTTAAATCTTCAGGCTCTAAACATTGGGCTAAAAAATCCGTCGTAGTGGTTTCAATCACTTCAGCAATGTGGTGAGCGGGACGGTTTTCACCCGTAAATTGAGGCAGAGGCGATCGCATAAAAGAAGGACTTGGTGTTCTGAAAACTATCCAGAACTGCGGCTAGTTTCCGAAAATATTATACAGGCTACAGCTTAATGACCCGCTTGATTGGTAATGCTGGCTCCTATTGACTCATCGAAAAAAAGGGTCTGAAGCCCCGTCCTTTAGGACGGCTTTGGATTAGAATTAAGATACCAGACACGAAAACCAAGTGGTTGGTATCGCACCTTGAAAACTAGGCTTAGGGGGTTCTTGCCAGAAACGCTGGGTAAGGTAAAAAGTCTAAGCAACAAGCACTAGAAGCATTTTGCGGAAACCGTACCGTGGGACACACGGGATCGGGCTTCTGAAATGGAGCGAAAGTCTGTGGACTCTGTGTAAGACAGTACATAGTTTCGACTGTGCTATGCGACGGTGAATGAAGCAGAAACTTGAATCGTGAGGTTCAGGAATCCTCTTGCTTTAGCAAGGGGAGGATGTCAATGACTTTCCCCTTTCTGGACAAGGAATCTTAAGGATTTCTTTACCATTCGGGGCAAAGGGGGGAACCGGCTCTGTTAATGGTCTAAAACATGATCCTGGTGATAACACCAACGGAGCAGGGTCACTCCCAAAATCAGTTTAAGCACTTCCAAACCCCAATAAACCCCATGCAGGAGCAGTAGAGGCGAGGCGACCTGACAACTACCGTTGAAGGCCATCATCTCAAAGCCGAGGGAACTCAGGGCGGGGGTTAAACCATAGGTATAAACCAAGGCGATCGCCAACAAACAGCCGGCAAAAAAGAGGGAAAATCGTTCTTGCAGAGCCGTAAAGTAATGATGATGGGCAAAGATAAAACACCCAGTTAACACCAGGGAGGCACACAATAATTCCAAATGGTTAAAGATGCCAAAAATGAGATAACCCGCATCAACAAAACCCGCTTGACGAGTCATCCCAGTGGCCATCATCCCCGGCATCATCACGAAATCAATCACAAGACTGGCACTTAACCAGAAACCCAGGGCTACCATGACCAACAAAGTCCAGGGATATTTATTAACGGTATTTTTGACGACAAAACTCATATCTTTATGCACCTTACAGGGAAATTTTGAGAGATAAGCCACGCCTATTTGGGAAACTGTAGTTTTTTTAGACCTATCCCATAGATACATCCCATGAACAAGTCTCCCTTTTAACGGGGATTTAGGGCGATCACCTTGGGCCATCAAAAAACGATTCGTTTCAAGCTAGACGGGATTTAATCTTAATTATTAATAGCTTTTTTAAAAAATAGTCTAACTTGATAAGTAAATTTACAAAAATCCGTTACCTTTTATCGAATTCGTTACATTTATTTACTTGGTAACAAAAAATTACAAAAATGTTGGGTTCTCGGAAAACGAAATTAAGATTTTATACTCAGACCCCTAACTTCATTCTTGGCCGTTGATCATGTCTCGTCTCTCTTCTCTCTCTTTACTTTCCCTCGGTAGTTTGATCTGGCTGTTCAGTTTGGGTCTAGGGGCGATCGCCGGGGCCGAAACCATTCCCTTTACCCTGTTACACTTTAATGATGTCTATGAAATCATGCCGATCGCCGGGGGAAAATGGGGCGGTTTAGCGAGAGTTGCCACCCTCCGTCAACGGTTAAAACAGGAAAATCTCCACACCTACACTGTTTTAGCCGGGGATCTTTTCAGTCCTTCGGCCCTCGGAACCGCCCAGGTCAATGGCGATCGCCTAGCGGGAAAACAAATGGTCGCGGTTTTAAACCAACTGGGGCTGGATTACGCTACCTTTGGCAACCACGAGTTTGACCTATCCCAAACGGAATTTTTGCAACGTCTCCAGGAATCCCAATTTCAATGGTTTTCAGGTAATGTTACGGATCAAAAGGGCCAACCCTTTCCCAAGGTCGCGCCCTATCAAATTTTGACCATTCCGGGGGCTGACGGGGGACAAGTGCGGGTCGGTTTAATCGGTCTGACAATCAATAGTAATCCCGCTAACTATGTGCGCTATCAGGAGGCGATCGCCACGGCCCGTCGTCAAGTCCAGACCCTCGCTTCCCAGGTGGATGTTTGGATTGCCGTAACCCATCTGTCCCTTGCCCAGGATCAAGACCTGGCCGCGGCCATCCCGGAACTGGATTTAATCCTAGGGGGCCACGAACACGAAAATATTCAACGAGGTTATCTCTTTGCCAAAAATGCGCGTCCCGACTGTCCTAGAGCCATGACCCCCATTTTCAAAGCCGATGCCAATGTCAAGACCGTTTATATTCATCGGCTCACCTACGATACCGAAAAACGCTGTCTGCGAATCCAATCCCAACTACAACCCATTACCGATCAATTACCCGATGATCCCGCTACAGCCAACGTCGCTCAGTATTGGCAAAATCTAGGATTTCAAGCCTTTCGTCAAGCGGGATTTGACCCCCAGAAAATGATTGCCACCTCTCCCCTCTCCCTCAATGCCCTAGATGCGGATGTGCGGAGTCGGGCCACCAATTTAACCCAACTCATTGGCCGGGCAATGCTCAAAGAAAGCGGTGCTGATCTGGCAATTTTTAATGGCGGCATGATTCGGCTCGATGATATTATTTCCCCCGGAGCCATTTCACAATACGACGTTATCCGACTTTTGCCCTTTGGTAATAAGATGGTCACGGTTAATATGACAGGAGAATTATTACAAAAAGTCTTAACCCAGGGAGCCGCCAATCAGGGAACGGGAGGCTATTTACATTGGGCGGGATTAAATCCCCAGACCTTGAAACTGAAAACGGTTTACCGTGTGGCGATCCCCGATTTTTTATTAACCGGCAAAGAAGTGGGTCTCAGTTTTTTAACCCGTCAAACCCCCGGTTTAATTGTCCTACAAGAGCAACGGGATCTACGTCATGTTTTAGTGGATTATCTCCAAAAAACTGGCCAGCAAGCCTTTGAAGGGCTGACTCAATAAATCTGACTCAATTCAGCAGATTGGCTAACCCGTTCATTAATCGTTGAATCCCTTCTTGAAAGGCAGAAAAGCGGAGTGCGCCATAGGCTACTCGTAAATAACACCCCTCAACCATGCCAAAGGTCGAACCCGGTAACACTGCGACTTGATAGCGTTCAATTAATTGTTTGACTAGGGCAAAATCCTGATGTTTTCCCGGAAGACGCAGAAAGCCATAGAAGGCTCCCTGGGGCATCACCCAGGCTAATTGAGGGGCTAACGGTTGTAATTGTTCGAGGAACACTTGACGATTTTGGGCAATTTCTGGTAAAAATTGCTGACAGTAATCCTTGCCCGCCGCTAAAGCCGCGATCGCCGCATATTGACAAACGACGGGAGGACAAATCAGATTCGTATCTTGAATTTTTTTGACCGCTAATAATAGGGCTTTAGGAATCACCATGTAGCCAACCCGCCACCCGGCAAAACCATAGCTTTTTGAGAGGCTAAAAAGGGAAATGGTATGACCCACACTATCCGCTAAACTACCGGGTGAAAAGTGGGAAATTCCATCATAGGTGAAATATTCATAGGCCTCATCACTAATATGATAAAGCCCTTTTTCTTTACATAATTGATTGATTTGTGTTAACACCTCGGACGAATAAACAACGCCGGTGGGATTATTAGGAGAAATTGTGACGATCGCCCTGGTTCTAGGGGTAATTGCCGCCACAATTTGCTCAAATTGTAATTGGTAACGGTCATTTGTCGGTACTGTAATTGCTTGACAACCCGCCATTTGAATAGCCATTTCATGATTAAAATAGTACGGAGTATTGAGAATAATCTCGTCTCCCACCTGGGTAATGGCTAATACCGCATTGAGAAAACCCATATTTGCGCCCGCCGTCACCACCACCGCATTTTGCCCCGACTCTACGGTGATATGATTATCCCTAGCCAATTTTTGGGCGATCGCGGTTAACAAAGGCGGAATCCCCTGAACTGCCTGGTATTGATGATTGGTGACATCCTGAAAACAATCAGTCAGGCTGGCCAGCACCGTCGCCGGCGGAGGATAAAAAGCAATCCCTTGACCTAACGAAATCGTGCCAGGATTTTGGCGAATTAATTGCCCGATCTGGGGAATCACTGGCGACTGAACCGCCTCCATACGAGAAGTCAAGGGAAATAACGTCATAGTTCACAACTCTTTTGGGGTTAGTCTAAAGCGGAGGAGAAGCTAAAGTCATTCCATCAATAGACCTAAACACGAAGAATCCATATGATTCAATCGAAAAAAGACTCAGTCCCAACAATTTTGCTCCCAGGGAACAAAAGCTTGCTATAAATAAAATGATTGGTTTTTATCCTATTTTACTCTATGCCCTATCCATTTATGATAACCCGTAATGTTAGCGTCGTGTTGAGTCTTCTAGCCCTGGGTCTGGGGGGAGAAATGATCAGTATTCCTCGCTCGGTAACGGCGGCTCCCCTGATGGCCCAAACGACGAATAATCAATTAACAGAAGCCAAAGTCCGCGAAGTCATCAAGGCCATTGATCAAGCCCAACAGGAAGAAAATCAAGCGGTTTTACTCAGTTATTTATTGCCCTATACTGTTTCTGAAATTGCGGTGGAATCCCAGGGAAAAACCACCACTAGTACCCTAGAAGGGATTGCGGCTCATCAACAAATCTTGGAAAGAATGTTTGAGCAAATTAATGACCGTAAAACCTTGAGTGAATATCTCACGATTCGCATGACTCCTGATAATCAACTGGCGATCGCCACCCGCATGACCACCAAAGAATTAACGGCCAAGGATGGTCAACGGTTTATTAGCTCAGGAACGGACATTTTTCGTATTGCTTGGGTTAATAATCAGCCCAAAATTGTGTCTATTAAAAGCCAAGGCTGGATCGAGGAACGTCCTAAAAGTGCGACTAACAAGCCTTAATAGCTAACCCAAAATCCTATTTTCATTGTTACTTTTTTACGGTATCATTTTGATATGAAATCTTTTTCTATTCTGACCATCACATCATTATTTACGGTGAGTTCTCTCGCCTTTTATCCGACTGTTGCCCAGGCCAGTTGGGGCGATTTTTTCCTCGGTGTCGGAGCCGCAGTGGGGGTTGGGGCGATCGTCAATAGTGCCCAACGTCAGGAGGCCCAACGATATGCTCCCGCTCCTCCCCAGGAGGAATACTATCGAGGGGTGCAGGACGGCATGAATGGAGCCAAATATGATAATCCCCGCAACTCTCCCCAGTATGACCAGGGCTATGAAGTGGGGGTACA
>JACCDQ010124128.1_pt1 | contig 21018 bp, 18 predicted proteins | sample 7446031 | NCBI WGS metagenome assembly JACCDQ01 (sample SAMN15323442, study PRJNA562643) | freshwater metagenome | isolation source: river surface water | place: USA:Blue River Watershed | collected 2017-08-17
CCTTCAGCACGTTGTGCAGCGTGAGCCCGTACTTGAGGCAGTGCACGCCGCCGGAGTTCTCGGCCACGTTGCCGCCAATCGTGCAGGCGATCTGGCTGGAGGGGTCGGGTGCGTAGTAGAGGCCATGAGGGGCAGCCGCCTCGCTGATGGCCAGGTTGCGCACACCGCACTGCACCACCGCCGTGCGGCTGACCGGGTCCACGGTCTTGATCTGGTTGAAGCGTGCCATCGACAGCGTCACCCCCATGCGGTGAGGCATGGCGCCCCCCGACAGGCCCGTGCCCGCGCCGCGCGCCACCACCGGCACCTGCAAGGCGTGGCAGGCCCGGAGCACCGCCTGCACCTGGGCTTCGGTTTCGGGCAGCGCCACCACCAACGGACGCTCGCGGTAGGCGGTCAGACCATCGCATTCGTAGGGCGTGGTGTCCTCGGGGGTGTAGAGGATGGCGTCCGGTGGCAGGGCTGGGGACAGGGCCTGCACCACGCGCTGCTGCAGGGCGGCGCGCTCGGCTGCGGCGGCAGCGTCAAAAGGGATCGGGCTGTTCATGGGGCCTTACTGTACGCCCAGACCCGAGGTTTTGCATTGAAGAAAGTTTGACGTTGGCGTGAAAACCGGCCAAGGGCCGGGGGGCTCAGGTCAGCGCATGCTTGAGCCATTCGGCAAAGGTGGCGCACTCCCAGCGCTCCATGGTGCCGGCGCGCCAGCACAGGTAATGGGCGTGCGGGCTGGGCACATTGCGCTCGTACAAGCGCACCAGCTGACCCGATTCCAGCCAGGGGGCTGCGAGCTTGAGCCGCACCAGGCCCACGCCCAGGCCCTGGGCGGCGGCATCGCACATCAGACCGACATCGTTGAAGGACGAACCCTCGGCGGGTTCGGGCCAGTCCAGGTCGTGGGCAGCAAACCAGGTGCGCCAGGGCTCCAGCGGGCTGCGCAGCAGGTTCAGGCCTTCCAGGTCTTCGGGGGTGTTGAAGGGCCCGTTCTCACGCACCCAGGTGGGTGAAGCCATGGGCGTGACCTCGTCCTTGATCAAGCAGGTGTGCTCCATGTCGGCATAGCGCCCGGTGCCGAAGCGGATGGTCAGGTCGGCATCTTCGGCCACCACGTCCAGCAACGGGATGCTGATTTGCAGGGTGATGTCGATTTCGGGATAGGCATCCAGAAAGTGCTTGAGGCGAGGGATCAGCACCGAACGCGCAAAAGTGGGCGTGACCGCCAGGCGAAACTTGCGCCGGCCCGGTGCCGGCCCGGCCGAAGGGAAACGTTGCAGTGAGGCCAGACCCTCGCGCACATGGGCCAGGTATTCGATGCCTTCGGTGGTGAGTGAAAAGTCGGCGCGACCGAACAGCTTGGTGCCGATGATCTGCTCGAGCTGCTTGACGCGGTGGCTGACCGCGCTGGGGGTGACGAAAAGTTCTTCCGCTGCCTGGGTGACGCTGCGCAGCCGGGCCAGGGCCTCAAAAGTCTGCAGGCACTGAATGGGAGGGATGCGCAGACTCATTTAAAAATAACCGTCTTGTGGCCATTGAGCAGCACACGGTGCTCGCTGTGCCACTTGACAGCGCGGGCCAGCACCTGGCTCTCCGTGTCGCGGCCCTGGGCCGTGAGGTCTTCGACCGTCTTGCTGTGGTCTACGCGGGCCACGTCTTGCTCGATGATGGGGCCTTCGTCGAGGTCGGCCGTGACGTAGTGGGCCGTAGCGCCGATCAGCTTCACACCCCGGTCGTGGGCCTGGTAGTAGGGCTTGGCGCCCTTGAAGCTGGGCAAAAAGCTGTGGTGGATGTTGATGGCTTTGCCCGACAGTTTGCGGCACAGATCGTCCGACAGGATCTGCATGTAGCGGGCCAGCACCACCAGCTCGGCCCCCTCGGCCTGGATGATTTCGTACTGGCGCGCCTCGGCCTGTGCCTTGTTGTCCTTGTCCATCGGGACATGGTGGAAGGGCACGTTGTAGCTGGCGGCCAGTTGGTAGAACTCGCGGTGGTTGCTGACGATGGCACGGATGTCCAGTGGCAGCAGGCCTGACTTCCAGCGGAACAGCAAGTCGTTCAGGCAATGGCCTTCCTTGCTGACCATGATCACGGTGCGCATGGGCTGGGTGGTGGCGTGCAGCTGCCAGTCCATCTCGAAGCCCTGGGCGAACGCCCCCCATTGCTGGCGCAGCGCATCGGCCGGTGTGCCACAGGCAAACTGCACCCGCATGAAAAACAGACCGGTGTCGTGGTCGTTGTACTGGGCGGCTTCCTCGATGTTGCCGCCCCGTTCGAGCAAAAAGCCAGAGACGGCGTGCACGATGCCGGTGCGGTCGGGACAAGAGAGGGTCAGGATGTAAGTGGGGTTCATCGGGCTGCAGGGGCTGCCACAGGGCCTCGGACATGGGCGCTGGGCTTGGGGGCTTATTGTAGGGATTCGCCCGGTGGGCCGAGGGGGTGCAGTAGACTGCAAACCCTGCACGGCCATTGCCGTGAAGGGTTTCCAACAGATTCATCACGCCTGCCACACCACGGCGACCATGCAAGACTACGCCTCTCGACAGCGCCAGCCGCGGCGCCATGCCATGGGCATGGCGCTGGTGGTGCTGTTGCACCTGTTGCTGTTTTGGGCCATCCAGTCGGGGATGTCGCGCGCAGTCATTCAGAAGGCCCAAGTGGTGGTCGATGTTTTGCTGTTGACCCAAGACAAGCCCAGCCCACCGCAAACCCCCTTGCCCACGCCGCCCAAGAACACGCCCCCGCCACCTGCCAATACCCCGCTGCCGCAGGCGCCGGTGCCCCCTGTGCCGGTGCAAGCACCTTCTGCCAATGCTGTGGCTGTTGCACCCAGTGCGCCGCCAGCCGTGTCCGTGCCCACCGCCCGGACCGAGCCTGTGCGCACGGCTGCGGTGGTCAATGCCGCCCACTGCGAAAAGCCCGACTACCCCAGCGCTTCGCGTCGCATGGAAGAAGAAGGCACGGTGCACCTGCGTTTTCTGGTAGGTGCCGATGGCAAGGTGATCCAGTCCGAGGTGGAAAAATCCTCGGGCTACAAACGGCTGGACGAAGCGGCACGCGCCGGGCTGGCCCGATGCCAGTTCCGTGCGGCCACAGTCGACGGCAAACCCGAACAAGCCTGGGCCAGCATGCGCTACACCTGGCGACTTGAATGACCTTTCAAGAATGACCCATCCGATTTCCCAAGGAGTTGTTTTCATGCGCAAACCGAACCTGTTCCTTCGCGTGGCCACAGGCCTCCTGGGGGGGCTTTGGCTGGCTGGTCAGGCCTGTGCTCAGGCGGCCGATGCCGCGACGGCCACGGAGGCCAACCCCTATGGTCTGGCGGCCTTGTGGTCGCAGGGGGACATGGTGGCCAAAGGCACCTTGCTGATCTTGTTGCTCATGAGCATGGGCTCCTGGTATGTGATCTTCACCAAGCTGGTGGAGCAGCTGCGGCTGGGGCGCCAGGCCAAGGCTGTGGAGGAGCAGTTTTGGAGTGCAGGTTCAGTGCGCCAGGGCGCCGATGCGCTGGCGCCGGACAGTGCCTTTCGCTTCATTGCCGAGAAGGCGCTGGAGGGGGCCTCCAAGCACACAGGCCTGCTGGGCGCGATCGACTTCAACGACTGGGTGACGATGAGCATCCAAAGGGCGATCGGCAATGTGCAAAGCCGCATGCAAGATGGCCTGGCTTTGCTGGCCACCGTGGGCTCCACGGCCCCCTTTGTCGGTCTGTTTGGAACGGTATGGGGCATCTACCACGCGCTGGTCAAGATCGGCGTCAGTGGTCAAGCCTCGATCGACAAGGTGGCCGGTCCGGTGGGAGAGGCCTTGATCATGACCGCCATCGGTTTGGCGGTGGCGGTGCCCGCAGTGCTGGGCTACAACTGGCTGGTGCGTCGCAACAAGGCGGTGATGGAGCAGGTCCATGCCTTCGGCTCGGACCTGCATGCGGTCTTGTTGGCTTCTGCCCGCAAGTGAACGTTCCCCCGAGGACCAAACACCATGGCCATGAACCTGGGTCCGCAGGACGATGACGAGATCATCGGCACCATCAACACCACCCCGCTGGTGGACGTGATGCTGGTGCTGCTGATCATCTTCCTGATCACCATCCCGGTGGTCACCACATCGGTCAAGGTGGAGCTGCCCAAGGAAACCAATGTGCTGCGCGAGACCCTCCCCGAGAACCTGATCGTTTCTGTGGACAAGGCTGGGCGCATTTACCTGTACGACACCCCGGTTAAAAATGGCCAGGACCTGTTTGAGCGTGTCAGCAAAGTGGCCGACCGCAAGCCTCAGCCCGAGGTGCAGATTCGGGGCGATGGTGCGGCCGATTTCGAGGCGGTGGGCCGCGTGATGCATGCGGTGCAGCAGGCGGGCATTGCCAAGGTCAGTTTCATCACCGAGCCGGCTGGCCGCTGAAGGAGTACAGACATGGGCATGAACCTTGGAGTCGGTGCAGGGCAAGAGCCCGAGGTGATGATGGACATCAACACCACCCCGCTGATCGACGTGATGCTGGTGCTGCTCATCATGTTGATCATCACCATTCCGGCGCAGCTGCATTCGGTCAACATGGACATGCCGCAGGCCAGCACCACCAAGCCCCCAACCCCGCCCGTGGTGGTCAAGGTCGATGTGGATGCCGGCAATGTTGTTCGCTGGAATGGCAAGTCCCTGGCGGGCAAGGCCGAACTGGACGAACGCTTGCAGGAAGCGGCCCGTCAACAACCGCAGCCTGAGCTGCACCTGCGGGCCCACGCCCGGGCAAAGTACGACACGGTGGTCGGTGTCATGGCCGGTGCCCAACGCCATGGCCTGACCAAGCTGGGCATCCTGGGCGCGGAACAGTTCAGCGATTGAGCTGCTGAATGGCGCGCATGCGAAAGCGCCGGGCAGCGGCATCGGGCTCGTCGCCCGTGAAACGGCGGCCACGCAATTCGCGACCGCATTGCGCTTCAGTCGCCGTGGCTTGCCAGGTGGCGCTGATGCGCAGACCGTCTGCACTTTCTTCCATCGTCAGGGTCTCGTCATCCCAGTCGGCCGCCACCAGATGGCGCTCGGCGCCTCGGCTGAGCTGGCCCTTGAGGCTGCCTGCGTAGTCCGGGTGGGGGGCCAGCACCAAGGTCCAAGGTTCTTCGCCGCGCTGGCGTCCGCCGTCGGTCCATTCCACGCGCCAGGCACCCACCAACATCTGTGGCGTGATCTCGGCGGCGGTCGGGCAGCCCACCTGGGCGCTTGCCGCTGCGCAGATCAGATTGCTTGTGAGGCAGGCGATGGAGAGAAACAAACGCCTCATGGTGTGGGTGCGGCAGTGGCGGCGCGCTTGGCAAATTCCGCCCGCAGGGCCTTGAGCTTTTCGCGCGGGTCTTCTTTCACAGTGGTTTTGTCGAGCCCCATTTCGGCGATGAAGCGGCTGGGCACACCGGCCACCGTTTCGCGGCCCTGTTTGCGCCGGCGCGTCCAGCTCACCGCCAAGCTGCGCTGGGCGCGGGTGATGCCCACATACATCAGGCGCCGCTCTTCCTGCAGGCGTTGCAAGATGCCTTCGCTCATGGGGCCGCTCGCATGGCCGCTGGCGTTGTTGTCGTCACCGAGTTTGAAAGGCAGCAGGCCTTCGTTGACGCCGACCAGCATCACATGCGGCCACTCCAGACCCTTGGAAGCGTGCAGTGTGGACAGGGTGACCACGTTCTGTTCTTCTTCCCGCTCGTTGAGGGTGGAGATCAACGAGATGGTCTGCGCCACCTCGAGCAGGCTTTTGCGTTCGGTGGCCTGAGCGCCGGTGGCGTCCTCGATCTCACCACCGCAGCGGCCGGCCATCCAGTCGCAGAACTCCAGCACGTTCGTCCAACGGGCGTTGGCCACTTTCTCGTTGTCCTCACCGTCGTAGAGGTGCTTTTCGTAGCCGATCTCTTTGAGCCAGTCGGTCAGAAAACGCATCGCGTCTTCCTTGCCCACCGTGTGGCGGGCGCGGTATTCCAAGTCATTGAGGTAACGACCGAACTCGTGCAGGCCGTGCACGGCGCGGCTGGAGACCGCACTGGGCAGGCTGCTGGCGAACAAGGCCTCGAACAGGCTCACCTTGTACTGGGTCGCAAACGTGCCCAGCTGGGCCAGTGTCTGGTGGCCGATGCCACGTTTGGGGCTGGTGATGGCACGCAAGAACGCCGGGTCATCGTCGTTGTTGATCCAAAGCCGGAACCAGGCGCACAGGTCTTTGATCTCGGCCTTGTCGAAAAAGCTCTGCCCGCCCGAGACTTTGTAGGGGATCTGCGCGCGGCGCAACGCCTGCTCGAAGGGTCGGGCCATGTGGTTGGCGCGGTAAAGAATGGCGAAGTCCTTGAACTCGCGGTGCTGCGCGCCTTCGGTCGTGGTGCCAGCGCGGATCGACTGGATGCGTGCCACGGCGCGCTCGGCCTCGTGTTCCTCGTTGTCGGCGTCGACCACGCGCACCGGCTCACCTTCGCCCAGCTCCGAAAACAGCGTCTTGGGAAACAGCTTGGGGTTGGGCTGGATGACGTTGTTGGCCGCGCGCAGGATGGCGCTGGTGGAACGGTAGTTCTGCTCGAGCTTGATGACCTTGAGTGCCGGGAAGTCCTGCGGCAGGCGCTTGAGGTTGTCCAGTGTGGCGCCGCGCCAGCCGTAGATCGATTGGTCATCGTCGCCCACGGCCGTGAAGCGTGCCCGCTCGCCCACGATGTGTTTGAGGACTTCGTACTGGGTGGCGTTGGTGTCCTGGTATTCGTCGACCAGCACATGGCCCAGCGTGCGGTGCCATTTGGCGCGCACCTCGGGGTGCTCGGCCAGCAGCTTGAGGGGCAGACCGATCAGGTCGTCAAAGTCCACGCTTTGGTAGGCGGCTAGCCGCTCCTCGTAGCGCGCCATGATGCGCGCGATCACCCGGGTGTTGTCGTCGGGTGCTTGCGCTTCGGCCTGGGCCGCGTTCAGGCCCTGGTTCTTCCACAGGCTGATGGTCCACTGCCACTGGCGGGCGGTGGCGGCGTCGGTGGTGCCACCGCAGTCCTTGAGGATGCTGGTCACATCGTCGGCGTCCAGGATGGAGAACTGGGGCTTGAGGCCCAGCACATGGCCATCTTCGCGCATGATGCGCACCCCCAAGGCGTGAAAGGTGCAGATCACCACGTCCTTGGCGGCCTTGCCGATCAGGCCACGGGCGCGTTCACGCATTTCGGTCGCCGCTTTGTTGGTGAAGGTGATGGCCGCGATTTGTTTGGGCTCAAGCCCGACCTGGATCAGGCGCTGGATCTTGTGCGTGATCACCCGTGTCTTTCCCGAGCCGGCGCCGGCCAGCACCAAGCACGGGCCGGAGACGTAGTTCACGGCGTCGAGTTGGGCGAGGTTGAGACCGGCGGACATGGCAAGAGGCGGTAATGTGCAAGCAAAGCGCGCCATCATAGCGGGCACACCGCAGTGCATCCCTGTGCGTGTCTGACCGGGGACCGGCATCCAGGTGATTTGCCGCGACAATCGACGCATGCTGGATGTTTTGCAGGTCACTTTCCCTTTTTTCGCTTTGGTCTTGTGCGGGTACCTGGCTGCACAGCGTGGATTTTTGCCGTTGGAAGCCATTCCTGGCCTGAACGGTTTCGTGCTGTTTTTTGCTTTGCCCTGCATGCTGTTCCGTTTTGGCTCCAGCACGCCAATTGCGCAACTGCTGGACGCGACGGTGTTCCTGAGCTACCTGCTGTGTGCTTTGACCATGGTGGCGCTGAGCGTGGCGGTGAGTCTCAATGACCGGATTCGCTGGAAAGACGCTTCGCTGGGTGCGCTCGTGGGGGCGTTCCCGAACACCGGCTTCATGGGCGTGCCGCTGCTGGTCGCGCTGCTCGGCTCGGCGGCTGCCGGGCCGGCGATTGTGACCATCACGGTGGACATGGTGATCACGACATCGCTGTGCTTGGCCTTGTCGGAAATGGACGCGGCCGATGAGCATGGTGCAGCGGTCGCTGCGCGCAAGGCCTTGTGGGGCGTGCTCAAGAATCCCTTGCCTTGGGCCATCACGCTGGGCGGTGTGTTCTCGTGGCAGAACCTGGCGCTGGCCGACCCTGTGGCCAAAACCGTTGGCTTGCTGGCCGATGCAGCCTCGCCCGTGGCCTTGTTCACCATCGGTGCTGTGCTGGCGCGTTCGCAGATCTTGGCCCATGAACGGCCGCATGGGCCTTTGCGTGCACGGGACTACCTGCCCGTGGCCGCGCTCAAATTGGTGGTGCACCCCTTGCTGGTGTTTGGTGTGGCCAGCACGGTGGTATGGCTCGGCGGCAAGATCGATCCGTTTGCCTTGATGGTCATCACCTTGGTGGCTGCCTTGCCCAGTGCCAGCAATGTGTCCGTGCTGGCCGAGCGTGTGGGGGCCGACAATGGCCGAATTGCACGCATCATCTTGGTGAGCACCGCACTGGCTTTTCTGACCTTCTCTGCTGCCGTGACCCTGCTCAAGGGCTGAACACGCAGGCCCGCAGGCGGGGGTCAGATCGCCTGAGGATCCACATCCACCAGCCAGCGGATCACACCCTTGTGCGCCGGTTCATTGCGCAAGGTGTGCAGCACCTCCTGCAGCCGCGAGAGCACGCGGTGCAGGTGCTTGCGCGAGGGGCTTTCGATCAGCATTTGGGCCCGCTCCACATCGGCCACTCTTTGCAGACTCATGGGCACGGCGGGGTAGAGGCTGACCTGTTCGAGCACTTCGTGGCCGCCTGTTTCCTGGGCCAACCAGACCTCCAGCGTTTGCCGGGCTGCTGTCAGAAAGCCCTGGGCCAGGGCCTGATCGCGGGCATCGGCCCGGAGCAGGGCCTGGTGGCTCATGGGGGGCAGACCCGCTGTGGTGCGCTCGACCAGTTCGTTTGCAGCAAAGGCTGGGTAGTCGTGGCGCTTGAGTGCCTCGAACAGCGGGTGCGCCGGATGGAAGGTTTGCACCAGCATCTCGCTGGGGCCCTGTCCAACGGCACGGCCGGCACGGCCTGCGGCCTGCATGAGCAAGGCAAACAACCGCTCTGGCGCACGGAAATCGCTTGAAAACAGCGCGCTGTCGGGGTTGATGGCCGCCACCAAGGTGATGCGGCGAAAGTCATGGCCTTTCGCAATCATCTGGGTGCCGACCAGCACATCGACTTCGCCACTGTGCACGGCAGCCAGCTGGCTTTCCAGCGTGCCCTTGAGCTTTGTGGTGTCGGCGTCAATGCGCGCGATGCGCACTGTCTGGCCATCGGGTCGTTGCACGCCCGCGAGCAATTCGCTCAGCTGTTCTTCGAGCTGTTCGGTGCCACGGCCCATGGGGGCGATGTCGGCGTTGCCGCAACCTGGGCAGGCGCGGGGCACGCGGTCGGTGGCGCCGCAGTGGTGGCAACGCAGGGTACGGTCAATTTTGTGGAACACGCGAAACGCGCTGCAGTGGCGGCATTCGCTTTTCCAGCCGCAGTCGGCACAGTACAGCACGGGGGCGTAGCCGCGGCGGTTGAGCAGCAGCATGCTTTGTTCGCCTTTGCGCACGCGTTCCTGGATGGCTTGCACCAGCGGCGCCGACAGCACCGTGCGCCGGGGCTGGTGGTTCATGTCCACGCGGCGCACCACGGGTAAGGCCGCGGCGCCAACGCGTTCGGGCATGTGCAGGCGCAGGTAGCGGCCGCCCTCCTCGGGTGCGCGGCTCTGGTACCAGCTTTCCAGCGAAGGCGTGGCTGAACCCAGCAGCACTTTGGCACCGCATTGCTGGCCACGGTAAATGGCCAGGTCGCGGGCGGAATAGCGTGCGCCTTCCTGCTGCTTGTAGCTGGGGTCGTGCTCCTCGTCGACCACGATCAACCGCAGCTGTGGCATCGACGCCAGCACCGCCATGCGTGTGCCCAGCACGATGCGTGCGGCACCGCTGTGCGCGGCCAGCCAGCTTTTGAGACGCTGCGCGGGCGTCAGGCCACTGTGCATGGACACGACCGCGTCCTGGCCAAAGCGTTCGCGCACGCGGGCTTCGAGCTGTGGTGTCAGGTTGATCTCGGGGACCATGATCAAGGCCTGTGCCTGTGGATCGGCCAGCAGCGCTTGCTGCACGGCGCGCAGGTAGACCTCGGTTTTGCCGCTGCCAGTGCTGCCAAACAGCAAGAATGGGCCGCTGTGGTGCTCGATTTGCCGCAGAGCGTCGCTTTGTTGTGGTGAGGGTTCGGGGCAGGCGCCCACAGCAATCGGGCTGGTGGTGCCCAGTTTCTTCAGACGTCGCGCCAGTTGGGCGCTGTCCAGGTCGCGCAACTGCGGGGGCAAGCTGTTGAGTGCCATCTCGCCCAAGCTGCGTTGGTAATACTGGGCCGCAAAGGCCATGAGCTGGCGCCAATGCGCATCCAGTGGGGCCAGCCCTTCCAGCGTTCCCACAACGTCCTTGATGGCCTGTGGTGCCAGGGTGGGGGCGGGTACGTTGACATTCCAGACTGCGCCCAACACTTCTCGCCGTCCCAGAGGCACCCGCACCAGCTGCCCAACTTGCAGCGCTTGTGCGCTGCGGTAGGTCAGCAGATCGCCCACACCGCTGTGCGCCGGCGTCTGCACAGCGACTTCGATCCAGTGGCAGGAGGGGGTGTTCATGGCGCGTTCAGCAAAGTTTCACGACTTAGCAATTTTCTCGATATTCGATTTAAGTGCTTGATTTTTATCGGTTTTAATAGTGATCCAGAATTTTTGTGGATAACTTTGTTGAAAAGTCAGGTTCGCGGTTCCGGAGCCCTTGAGAATCAAGGCTTCTGTCGAAATGCCCATTCGATGGGCAGGAAATCAAAGTCAATGAAATCAAGCACTTAGCGCTTCTTTGTCGCTTCGCAAAGCGGGGAAAAACAGAGGTTCCACGCCAAACGGGGCCCTTGTCTGTTTTGTGTATAAGTCAAGCCCTTGGATGCAAATTTTTCGAAAAAAAAGTGCATTCGGGACCGAAATTTTGTGCTACCGGCCTCAAGCGCTGCCGCGCAGTGCCCGTGAGTGGCTGTGCACTGCCTCGACCAGCGCCGCCACATGCTCGGGCGGGGTGTACTGGCTGATGCCGTGGCCCAGGTTGAAGATGTGGGTCGGTCCGGTGGTGCTGGCGTCGGTGTGCGGGCGACCAAAGCTGTCGAGCACGCGGCGCGCCTGTTCGGCCACCTTTTCGGGCGGGGCGAACAGCACATTGGGGTCGATGTTGCCCTGCAGGGCCTTGCCGGTGCCGCCGACCTGGCCGCCGACCATCGCGCGGGCTTTGCCCAGGTTCATGGTCCAGTCCAGACCCAGCACTTCGCAGTCGAGCTCACCCATTTCGCTGAGCCACAGGCCACCGCCCTTGGTGAAGACGATGCGCGGGATGCGGGCGCCCGCGTGCTCGGTTTTGAGCTGCGCCAGCACGCGACGGGTGTAGGCCAAACTGAACTCCTGGAAGGCGCCGTCGGCCAGCACGCCGCCCCAGCTGTCGAAAATCATCGCGGCCTGGGCGCCGGCTTCGATCTGGGTGTTCAGGTACAGGGCCACCGCGTCGGCGTTGATCTGCAGGATGCGGTGCATCAGGTCCGGGCGGCTGTACATCAGGCTCTTGACCTGGCGGTAGTCGTCGGAGCCTGCGCCTTCGACCATGTAGCAGGCCAGCGTCCAGGGGCTGCCCGAAAAACCGATCAGCGGCACGCGGCCATTCAAGGCCTTGCGGATGCTGGTGACGGCGTCGAACACGTAGCGCAGCTTGTCCATGTCGGGCACGGCCAGCTGGGCCACAGCGGCTTCGTCGCGCACGTTCTTGGCGAACTTGGGGCCTTCGCCCTGTGCGAACGACAGGCCCAAGCCCATGGCGTCGGGCACCGTGAGGATGTCGCTGAACAAAATGGCGGCGTCCAGCGGGTAGCGCTCCAGCGGTTGCAGGGTGACTTCGGTGGCGTAATCGACGTTGGTGGCCAGGCCCATGAAGCTGCCGGCTTTGGCGCGGGTGGCGCAGTATTCGGGCAAATAACGACCGGCCTGGCGCATCAGCCAGATGGGGGTGTGGTCGGTGGCCTGGCGCAGGCAGGCGCGCAGGAAGGTGTCGTTCTGCAAAGGGGCAAATGAAGTCATGCCCCGATTGTCGCAGGCCACCCAAGGGGGCCGGCTGACATCCATCAGGGCAGGGCGCGAATGAGCTCTTCGGCCGAAGGCAGTTCGGACAGCAGCACTGGGGCTTTGCCGGGGACATAGACCGCATAGACCGGCACGCCACTGCGCCCGAGCTGGCCGAGTTCGGCGCTGATGGCCGCATCGCGCCGCGTCCAGTCGGCGCGCAGGGTCAGAACCCGCTTGCTGTCGAAAGCGCCCAGCACGTCTTCCCGTGAGAGCACGGTTTTCTTGTTGTATTGACAGGTCACGCACCAGGCAGCGGTGAAGTCCACAAAGACGGGGCGACCAGCAGCCAGTTCCCGCTGCACGGCGGCTTGGCTCCAGGGCTGCCAGCGTTCCTGGCTCTGGTGGACGGCAGAGGCAGCGGTCTCTGAGGCAGGCCACTGGCTGAGCAGCCCGACCCCCAGCAGCGCGGTCAGCGTGAGCAGTCCCAGACGCGTGCGGCCTTGGCGCGTGCCCGCCCAGACGCCGAAGGCCAGCAGCACCAGCGCAGCAAGCAGGGCGGCGGCCGTGTCCATGCCGGATTGTTGGCCCAGCACCCACACCAGCCAGACCACCGTGGCGAACATCGGAAAAGCCATGGCCTGGCGGAAAGTGGCCATCCATGCGCCCGGTCTCGGCAAGCGATGGGCCAGTGCTGGCCACAGGCTGACCAGCAGGTAAGGCAAGGCCATGCCCAGGCCGATGCTGGCAAACACGGCCAGCGCCTGCCAGGCCGGCAGGCTGATGGTCAGCCCCAGCGAGGCGCCCATGAAAGGCGCGGTGCAAGGCGAAGCCACCGCCACCGCCAGCACGCCCGACAGGGCGGCATCGACCACTGGATGGCGGCTTTGCAAGGTGGCCAGCGAGGAAGGCAACATCTGGCCGAACTCGAACAAACCCGCCAGGTTCAAACCAATCAACGTGAAGAGCAGCGCAAGAGCGATCACCATGGCGGGGGATTGCAGCTGAAAGCCCCAGCCCAGCTGTTCACCCGTGGCGCGCAAAGCCAGCATCAAGGCGCCCAGCAGCACAAAGGACAGCACCACGCCCAAGGTGTATGTCAGGCCTGCGCTGCGGTGCTGCGAGGCCGTCGTGCCTGGTCGCACCAGAGCCAGCAGCTTGATCGCCAACACCGGGAACACGCAAGGCATGAGGTTGAGGATCAAGCCGCCGATGAAGGCGCCGAGCAGGGCGATGCCCAGTCCCAAGGCCTCGCCAGGTGTGGGGGCTGTCGTCTGGGTGTTGGCAGCCAGGGCTTTGGCCAGTTCGGGTGAAATGCCGGTGCTTGCGGCTGCCTGCTTTGGCCAGGCCCCCTGAACTGGCGTCTCGACCTGAAAGGCGGGGAGCTTGGGCGAGGTTTCCGGCCCGAGGGCCAGCACCCACTGCATCCGCGTGGGGCTTTCGCTGCGTTCGACCGAGACTGGCATCTGTGCCGTCCAGGTGCTGCCCTCCCATTGCTGACGCCAGTCCTTGCCCTGTGTGGCCGCGTTCTCCACCACATTGGCAGTGACCGGCAGCAGCGTCAGGGTCTGGCCGCGCCAGGCTGCAGGCAATTGTTCGACGCGCAGTTGCAGGGCTTTGCCGTCTTCGGTGACTCGCGTGTGGTGCTGGCCGGGCAGCGGCTGTGGCGTGGCGGCCTGGGCGGCTTCAAACAGGGCGCCATGCAAGGCAGTGGCGCTGCGCATGGGCAGCTCCGTCGCGAAGCGACCTTCCTGCGGGATGCACTCCTGGCGGCAAACCAGCCATTGGGCCTGCAGTTCGACGCGCAGCTTGCCATTGAGCGGGGTTTGGAATTGCGGCGACACGGTGACGGGCACGGTCAGCAAAACCGTGTCTTCGTAGCCGTAGTTCGCCAGCGAGCCGATCGGGATTTTCTTGGGCAGTGGCCACGCGATATGGCCTGCTTTCAGGCCGGCGGGAAGTTGCCAGTTCAGCTGGGTGGGCAGACCCGAGTCACCTGGGTTTTGCCAGTAGGTGTGCCAATGCTGTGCATGGTCGATCTTCAGGCCCAGCCAGAAGGTTTGCCCGGGCTGCACACCCTGCGGTGCGTGGGCCAGCAGTTCGGCCTGTACCTGCTCGTTGCGGAGCGTGGTTTGTGCCGGTGCCGCCAGCGACAGGCACAGCAGACACAAGGGAAGCAGACAGCGCAAAACAAAAGCCATGGCGAGACAGGTGGGCAGAGACAGTGCGCACTGTACACCCCGGGGCATGACCTCCTATAAGATGCGGCCATGTCCACCCCCTCACGCTTCTGGGCCGATCTGGCCACCACCGATTTCGCTGCGCTCGACCGCTCGCGGGCCATCGCGGTGTTGCCGGTGGCCGCGACCGAGCAGCATGGCCCGCACCTGCCGCTGTCGGTGGACACCGACCTGGTCGATGGCGCGGTGCAAGCCAGTTTGGCGCACCTGCCGGCCGATTTGCCTGCACTGTTTTTGCCAACGCAGGCGGTGGGCTACAGCCCCGAGCACACGGCCTTTGCCGGCACACTCACGCTCAAGGCCGAGACCCTCATTCGCCTCTGGACAGACATTGCCGAGTCGGTGGCGGCCAGCGGGGTGAAGAAGCTGGTCCTCTTCAACAGCCATGGTGGACAGGTCAGTCTACTGGACGTGGTGGCGCGTGACTTACGCGCGCGGCTGGGCTTGCTGGTCTACAGCGTGAGCTGGTTCAACTTGCCGCTGGTCGATGAATCTGGTTCAGATGTGAGCGCCTTGTTCAGCGCCGACGAGCACCGCTTTGGTGTGCACGCGGGCGATGTGGAAACGTCCATGATGCTGGCGCTGCGGCCTGCCCATGTGCGCATGGACCAAGCGCAGGATTTCCACTCCACCGCGCAGGACCGTGCGGCGAAAAATCCGATCCTGGGCAATGGCCGGAGTGCCAAGCTGGCTTGGCAAATGCAAGACTACAACCTGCAGGGCGCCGCCGGCAACGCCGCTGCCGCCACGGCAGACAAAGGCCAGGCGCTGTTGCAGGCCGCTGGCCGTTCGTTGGCCCGCTTGCTGGTCGAGATCGATCAGCTGCCGACCGATACCCTGCGCTGATTTTTGTTCAGTGCGTGAAGCTGGGCAGCACCAGCTGGCAGCTGTGGCGGCTCACGCTGCGGGGAAATTCGCGCGTGGCGTCGATGCAGCCGCCCTCGGCATAGACCCCCTGCGGGTCGCGCAGGCGCATCATGCAGTCGAGTGCGCTCTGCAGCGCCGCCGGATCAGCGCGGGTGGTGCAAACGGCTTCTGCCACCCTGGCTTCGTCCATGGCCAGTTGGCCGTCCGCGCTGGTGTGGACGCCATCGCGCCAGTGAAAGATTTCCAGGCATTTGGACTCCAGCGTGAAGGGCCGTGCCCGCTCCCAGAAGTTGCTGAACAGCCCGTTGCCCATGTAGATGACCCAGGAGCCTTCGTAGCCCTCGATGTCGGAGGAGCGCGCGTCCGGGTTGCGGAACCACAGGCGGTCGCCGGGCACGTAGTAATGTGCGGGCAGGGGGGTTTGCAGGGTGCCGTATTCGGTGAGGAACACGTCGTGGAATTGGCCTGAACGGATGGCGTGGACTTGGCAGGTCTGCTGCAGCTGTGCATACAGCGCGGGGTGGTGTTCGCGCAATTCCAGGGCGATGCCCAGCAGGATCACGTATTCGCTGGCACGGTAGCAGGAAAAATCGTAGAGCCGCCCAGTGGCCTCGGGCTGGGTGGCGGCCACGATGGCCTCGATCAGGTCGCAACCTGGGCGCAGCAGAAAACCGTGGTCTTCGTCGTAGTGCCAGAAAGCTTCGGGTCGTTCGGCCGCCTGGGTTTTGAATGCCAGGGCGGTTTGCCGCGCGGCTTGCACCATGTGGCAGCGCACCCGGACCTGCGACTGCAGGGCTGCAAGATCGCCAAAGGGCAACAGCTGCGGGGCCGCCAGCAGGGCCAGCAGTATTTCCTGTTCCAGCGTGGCGGTCTGGCCACGGTGCTTTTGCCAGCGGTGCTGCAGGTCCAGGGTGTCGTGCAAAGGCAGGTACTGGATGCGGTAGCAGGGGTCGAATTGGCAGATGATGCGGGTGCCCGAGGGGCCAGTGATCTGGTGTGTCACCACCCCGTCTCGCAGGCCCGTGCAGGCCAGCCATTCGCGCAACGCAGCCTCATCCCGATCGGGGTGCAGGCTGTCGAGCAGGACGCCACCCTGACACACGAGGTGTTGCGGGGTCAGTTCCGAGAGGTTCATGCACCCATTCTGTGCATGTCTGGCTCAGAGTGGCGTTGGGGATTTCACTATCAGGGCGAACACTTGGATCAGGCGTAGGTCACCCAGCTTTGGTGGGCATCGCTGTCCAGGTGGGGCAGTGTGTTGTAAGTCACCAGCATGTGGCGCTTGGGCGTGAAGGCGAATTCTGTCAGTGCCGTGTTGCGGATGCGCAGGTTCAGCTCGATGGTGGTTTCAGGTGGGGTGCCCAGCACGCGCCCGACCGCAGTCGAAATGGGCCCGCCACTGGAGACAATCAGCGCGTTGCCGTCGGATTGCTGGCGCACATGGTCGAGGGCGTCTTCAATGCCTTGTACGAATTGGGCATAGCTGGGCATGCCGCGCGGCTGCGTGTGCCCGCTCATCCAGGCCTTGAGTGCATCGCGCAGCAACCGGAAGTGGTGGCGGTACAGCTCGGGGGTGTCGGGCTTGCCCAAGGGTTCAGGGTGAATGGCTTCGATGAGGGCTTCGCTGTCGTATTCGTTCAGGCCAGGCCAGATCGCCGGGGTGTGTGACCAGCCCGCACCCTGGGCCATGCCTTCCCAAGTTTCACGGTGGCGGCGCAGGCTGCCCATGAGCACGGTGTTGATCTGCATGCCTTCACGGTCAAAACGCTGGCGCAGGTACTCGCCCAGGCGCTGCGCTTGCTGGTGGCCAAGCGGGCTCAGGCGGTCGTAATCGTCTTGGCCGAACGAGGCCTGGCCGTGGCGCACAAGGTAGAGCGTTCCCATGAGCGTGGATTGTCGGACGGGGTCTGATGGGGCCCTGTCGCCTGCGGGATGTCAGAGCGTGACTTCGCCCCGGATGCAGGCGACCACATCGCCGCCGATCCAGACTTGGCCGTTGTCATCGCGCTGTACAAACACCTCGCCCGCACGCCCCAGCGCAGTGCCTTGTCGGGCGCGGTAGCGGGCAGGCATGTGGCCGTCGGCGATCAGCCATTGCGCCAGTGACGCATTCAGACTGCCAGTGACCGGGTCTTCGGCAATGCCCACGGGGGCGGCAAAGCCACGCACTTCCAGGTCGGTCGTGTCGGCATGGAGGGCAGCACGAGCTGAAAAAGCGCGGGCTTCACGGCTGGTGCGTCGGATCAGGCTTGTAGCCGCTTGACGGCGCGCAGCCACGCCGACCTTGATGCCCAAACGTTTGAGTGCTGCGTGGTCCGGGGTGAGCGAGAGCACGGTTTCCACATCGGGCAGCAGCAAACCCAGCCAGTGGGGGCCGTTGTCCAGGTCCTGGGCGGCCAGCACTTCATCAGGGTCCAGGCCAAGTGCGTTCAGTACGGCGGTCAGCTTTTCGGGCCCGGGGACGGCCCGCCGCAATGAGGGCGCGGCAAAGGCGTAGCGTCCGTCTTGCTGGTGCAAGGTGACGAGGCCAACGCCACATTCCTGGACGAGCCGATTTTCCGCCTGCGGCTGACCCCCGGCCTGCAGCCAAGCGTGCGCCGTACCCAGGGTGGGATGCCCGGCAAAAGGCAACTCGCCGCCGGGGGTGAAGATGCGCACGCGGTAGTCGGCGCCGCTGGCGAGCCCTTCGGGCGTGGGCGGGAGCACGAAGGTGGTTTCGCTCAACTGTGTCCAAGCCGCAAAGGCTTGCATTTGTGCATCGCTCAGGCCTTCGCCATCCAGCACCACGGCCAGTGGGTTGCCACGCAAGGGTTCAAGTGTGAAAACATCGACTTGTTGGAAAGGGCGGACTTTGCGCATCGGGTGCTCAAAAATTGTGGCGCATGCCCAGGAGGATCCACAGGGCTGTGCTGACCAGCGCCGCGGCCATGAGCCGGTTGAAAAACAACAGGCGGCGACCTTGTGCCAGCCAGTGCCGCAGCACCGAGCCGACCAGTGCGTAGCTGAAGTTGCTGCTGAAAGCAAAGAACACCATCAGTGGCAAAACCTGCAGGTAGCGCTCAAACGTGTCCGGTCGACCGGCTACCCAGCCGGCCACAATGGAGAGGGAGATCATCCAGGCTTTGATGTTGAGGAATTGCAGCAGCACGCCTTGCACGAAGCTCACGTTTAACTTTGCTGCATCGGCCTGCCCGAGCTGGCCGCTGCCCCACAGCCGCCGAGCCAGCCACAGCAGGTAGGCCACCCCGCCGAGCACGATGGCCCAGCGCAGGGTGGGCGCCGCCATGACAAGGGAGCCCAGGCCAGCGGTGCTCAGCGTGAACAGCAGGCCCCAGCCCACTGGAACCGCCAGCACGAAGTGCAGCGCGCCACGCAGTCCCCGGTTGGCCGCCAGTGCGGTGGACAAAGCAGTATTGGGCCCTGGGGTGAAGCTGGTGGCGGTGGCCAGGACCAGCAGGGCAGACAGTTCGGCAGCGGTCATGCAGGCACTGTAGCGGCAGCCCTGGTCTGGTGCTGTCGCAGATTTACACGGCTTGGAGGACTTCGAGCCTCTCCATCGCGGCCATCCACTTTTCTTCGACTTCTATGAGACGCGAGGCCATTTGGGCCGCGCGGGGCGGGTCGCTGGCGTACAGCGACCCATCGGCCAAGGCTTTTTCCAGTTCCGCCTGCTCTCCCTCCAGGGCTTCTATCTGTCCGGGAAGGGCTTCCAGTTCGCGTTGTTCCTTGTAGCTGAGTTTGCGTTTGGTGGTTGCCGTGGCTTCGCGTGGCTTGACGACTTCGGTGCCTGCAGCCGCTGTGGCATGGGTGACCGAGGTTTCCCGGTTGCTGGCCTGAGCGGCCAGCGCCTGGGCCCGGACAGATTGGGTCAGCCAGTCTTGCACATCGCCTTCGTATTCGCGCCAGAGCCCATCGCCTTCAGCCACCAGTGTGCTGGTGACCACATTGTCCAGAAAACGCCGGTCGTGGCTGACCAGAAAAACTGTGCCTTCGTATTGCTGAAGCAAGTCTTCCAGCAGCTCCAACGTGTCGATGTCCAGGTCGTTCGTGGGTTCGTCGAGCACCAGCACATTGGCTGGGCGTGCGAACAGCCGCGCCAACAACAGGCGGTTGCGTTCGCCGCCAGACAATGAACGGACCGGTGAGCTGGCGCGGGCGGGCGAGAACAGGAAATCTCCCAGATAGCTTTTCACGTGGGTGCGGCGGTTGCCAATCTCGATCCACTCACTGCCAGGGCTGATGAAGTCTTCCAGCGAGGCGTCCAGGTCAATCTGATCGCGCATCTGGTCGAAATAGGCCACGCTGAGGTTGGTGCCGCGGCGCACCGTGCCGCTGTCGGGCTGCAGTTCGCCCAGGATCAATTTGAGCAAGGTGGTTTTGCCGGCACCGTTCGGGCCAATCAAACCAATTTTGTCGCCGCGCAGGATGGTGCCACTGAACTCACGCACCACGGTTCGGGTCAGCCCTTCGGTCGTGGCAAAGCGCTTGCTGACGCGCTCCAGGTCCGCCACGATCTTGCCGCTGGGCGCGCCGCTGGCCACCTCGAGGCGCACACTGCCCATGGCCTCGCGGCGTTGTGCCCGCGCTTCGCGCAAAACCGTCAGCCGGTTGATCCGCCCTTGGGCTCGGGTGCGGCGGGCTTCCACGCCTTTGCGGATCCAAACCTCTTCTTGGGCCAGCAATTTGTCGGCGCGGGCATTGACCGTGGCCTCTTGGGCCAATTGCTCTTCTTTCAGAGCCTGGTATTGCGCGAAATTGCCAGGATAAGACGTCAGTTTTCCCCGGTCGAGCTCCACCATGCGGGTGGCAACACGGTCCAGAAACGCGCGGTCATGGCTGACCGTGATGACGCTGCCACGGTAGTTGAGCAACAGGTCTTCCAGCCACGCGATGCTGTCCATGTCCAGGTGGTTGGTGGGTTCGTCCAGCAGCAAAACATCGGGGCGCGTGACCAATGCGCGTGCCAGAGCCACGCGTTTGCGGTTGCCGCCGGACAGGTTGGCGATCTGGGCATCGGGGTTCAGGTGCAGTCGTTGCAACGTTTCGGCGATGCGTTGCTCCCAGCCCCAGCCGTCCAATGACTCGATTTGACTTTGCAGTGCGTGCAGGTCGCCGCGGTTGTGGGTGTAGTCGTCGATCAGCTGCAGCACGGGCGCTAGCCCCTCCTTGACCGATTCAAACAGGGAATGGTCTGCGTTCAGTTGTGGTTCCTGTGGCACATACGTCACACGCAGACCTTGCTGCACGTGAAGCTGGCCATCGTCAGGCCTCTCCAGTCCGGACAAGATTTTGAGCAGCGATGATTTGCCAGTGCCGTTGCGGCCGATGAGGCCGACACGTTCGCGTGGTTCGAGTGAAAAGCTGGCACGGTCCAGCAAGGCCACATGGCCATAGGCCTGTGACGCGTCCAGCAAAGTGATGAGTGACATGCCGCGCATTATCGGCAGTGCTCTCGGTGCTGCAGGAGGCACTCGTGATCAGGCGGGCGAAAGTTGTGCCATAATCGCAGGCTCCGCTGAACATCACTGCTCAGTGGAAACCCTTCCAGGCCTTCGGCCGGCTTGCCCGGCAAAAAAATGAAGCGCCTCGCAAATCTCTCAGAAATTTGTGCCATAATGGAAGGCTTCGCTGATCGAAAGTGGCTTTGGTCGCAAATACTTGGCGAGGCAGGTCGAAAAAATTCGACAACACGCCAAAAAGCGTGCTATACTGCAAGGCTTCGCTGATCGCAGCGGGCGAGACGAGATGACGATAAGTTGTCTTGGGTTCTTTAAAAACATACAGCCGATAAGCGTGGGCGTTTGATGGTGATTGCCAAGTTCTTCGGAACTCGGCTTTTAGCCGACAAACGCTCATGAGAATAGAAGTGAAGTTCACTTCAATTCCGTTTTTA
>JACCDQ011367981.1_pt1 | contig 21010 bp, 14 predicted proteins | sample 7446031 | NCBI WGS metagenome assembly JACCDQ01 (sample SAMN15323442, study PRJNA562643) | freshwater metagenome | isolation source: river surface water | place: USA:Blue River Watershed | collected 2017-08-17
AACGAAATTTCAAATCATTCAAACAGGCTGCTTCTGAAGCTTCAATGAGTAGGTTGTATGGAGGAATTCATTACAGAGCAGCTATAGAAAACGGAGTTGAACAAGGAACAAATTTGGGAAATTATATTAATAAAGAAATTAGTTTTTTTAAATCAAAATAAAATACACAAACAATGAACACTAAAATTAAAGGATCTATTTTTATTATTCTAATCGCTTTTATTGCTTGGTATTTTTTGCTTAAGCCTTCTGACTATACCATTCGTTTTGAAGCGAAAGCCGCTACTGGAACTATTTTTCAGGGAATTCAGGAATGGTCAGCTGCTAAGACAAAATCCAATGCTGAAAATTATACTACTGTAGAAAAAAGGAACTTCGATTTTATTAAACAAGGATTAAAAAAAGGGGACGAACATTTAGTCTATTCTTGGACGCTTAACTCAATTAATGATTCAACTACCAAAGTTACAGTTGATGTTAAAGATGAAAATCATAGTTGGTACAATAAACTTACCGTTCCATTTATCACAACTCCTTTTCGAGAAAAACAAATTGATCGTGTAAAAGATTTTAAAATGGGATTAGAAGAGCATTTAAAAGCATTTAAAGTACGAATTGATGGAGAAGGGGAGTCAACTGCTGCTTATGTTGCATATATAAGTCTGACCAGTGTTATGCAAGAAAAGGCGCAAACGATGATTAAAAATGATGCTATTATCACGGGATATTTGTTCAATAATAAAATTAAAATTATCGGAAAACCTTTTATTGAAGTAACTCATTGGGACAAAGACAAGGAGATATTACAATTCAATTATTGTTTTCCAATTCCGAAAGATGCAAAATTTGTTGCGAATCCAAAAGTAAAATTCAAAAGCACCCCTGCCGTTAAAGGATTAAAAGCGACCTATTTCGGGAATTTTAGGACTTCAGATAGAGCTTGGTTTGCATTGTTAGATTATGCCAATAAACAAAATGTAGTCCTAGATTCAAAAGTAGTTGAAAATTTCTTAGCGAATCCTTTCAATGGAGGAAACGAATTAGAATGGGAAACTAAAATCATCATTCCTTTTGCTTCAAAATAAAGGCTCCTTTTTGTAATATAAATTGCATAACTCGAAAACGTTTTCGCCCTATACGAAAACGTTTTTTAGTTGAATAGGGTTTTAGTTTGCTATTTTACGATTACTTTTATGAGCTAACCATCAAACTAAAAACCAATGAGTGCAAAAATAAAATTAAGTTTTTGGCAAATAATAAATATGAATGTTGGATTTTTTGGGATCCAGTATAGTTTTGGTTTGCAGCAAAGTGCTGTCAATCCTATTTATGACTTTTTAGGAGCCAATCCAGATCAAATTCCTATTTTAAATTTAGCAGGTCCATTAACAGGATTATTAATCCAGCCGATTATTGGAGCAATGAGTGATAAAACATGGCATCCACGTTGGGGTCGACGTAAGCCTTATTTTTTCATAGGTGCAATGATTTGTAGTTTGGCATTATTATTATATCCATTTAGTAGTTCATTATGGATGGCTGCTGGATTATTGTTATTATTAGATGTTGGAAACAACACGGCTATGGAACCTTACAGAGCTTTCGTTGCCGATACTTTAGACGAGGAACAACAGCCAACAGGTTTTCAAGCGCAAAGTTTCTTTACTGGATTTGGACAATTCTTATCCTATATTTCACTTTTCTTATTTCCAATTGTTTTTGTGGGGTACACAGGAGCCTTGCCTAATTGGATCTATGCTTCGTTTTTTCTTGGATCGATATTATCTATAACATCTATTTGGTGGAGTATGAAAAAAACACCAGAAATTCCTCCAACAGTAGAAGAATTAGTGCGATTAAAAGCAGAACCCCTACATATTCTTTCCCCTTTTGTAGATATTTACAAAGCGGTGCTGGAAATGCCTAAAGTAATGTGGCAGTTATTTTTAGTGTATTTGTTTCAGTGGTATGCGTTAATGTGTTATTGGCAAAATAATGCTAAAAGTATTGCACTTTCAGTTTGGAATACTACGCCAAAAAACAAATCACTTTATGAAAATGCGGTGGAATGGAATGGTCTTATTGGTGCTTTTGGATTTGTAATTACATTTTCTGTAGCCTTTTATTTGGCCAAATTAGCAAAAAAATACAGTCCGAAATTGGTGCATTTTTCATGTTTAGTATTAGCAGGATTAAGCTTCATAATATTTCCAACAGTGCATAATGAATATTGGTTTTTTGCCATCATTATTGGTTATGGAATTGGATGGGCGAGTATGATGGGGATCCCTTATTTAATTATTGTAAATAATATTCCTAAAGAACGTTACGGAGTCTACATGGGAATTATCAATATGATGATTGTAATTCCTATGATTATTCAAAATCTTACTTTTGGTTACATTATGAAAAATTTCCTATATAATGATGCCCGATCAGCGATTACTTTTGCTGGGGTTTTGTTGTTTATCGGAGCTGTTTTTACGCTCTTTATAAAATCAAAAAAAGTAACAGAATAACAATATACAAATTTTAAACTATCAATCTGAATTGGAAAAAACAGTAGACCTTATATGTGCAGGTGAAGTGCTTATCGATTTTATAGGCCATGAAGTAAATACATCAATTAATAGAACCAAAGATTACCACCGTTTTCTAGGTGGATCTCCAACAAATGTAGCCGTAAATGCTACTCGATTGGGATTGAAATCGGTAATTGTGGCCACTTGTGGAGAAGATGGTTTGGGCGAATATATCGTGAGAAAGTTAAAAGACAATCACGTAATTACCTCACAAGTTAGAAAGTCTGAAACAGAACCCACTTCGGTAATTTTTGTTTCCAAATCAACTGGGACACCTGATTTTATTCCATACAGAGAAGCGGATTATCAAATTTTACCTTCTCAAATTCCGGATGAATTATTAGAAAGCGCTAAGATTTTTCACACCACTTGTTTTGCTTTGAGTAAAAATCCAGCGCGAACTACCATTGTAGAAAGTGCTAAAAAAGCGAAAGCTTTAGGGTTACAAACGAGTATTGATATCAACTTTTCAGAACGCATTTGGCCTGACAGAGAAGAGGCTAAGCAAGTACTGCGAGAGTATTTGTCAACTAATCCTTTAGTGAAATTAAGTGAAGACGATTGTTACCGACTTTTTGCAGCTTCTAAAACAGAAGATTATATATTTGACTACTTCCATGAACTAGGTGCTTCAACCATTTGTTTGACCAAAGGAAAAGATGGAGTCGTTTTATCCGACAAAGAATATGGAATGTTTCATCAACAAGCCACTCGAATTGATGATATCAAAGATACGACAGGTGCTGGAGACGCTTTTTGGACAGGATTTTTATATGCCCGTTTGTTAGGAAAAGATTTTGAACAAACAATTACCATTGCTCAAAAATTAGCGGTTTTAAAATTACAAAATGTAGGGAGATTGCCTGAAGGAATTAATATTCAGGAATATTTAGGGGCAGAGAATTAATGTTTAATCCGATTGATTTTGATCAATCTTAAATTTAATAAGTATGAAAAAGGGAGCGGTCAAAATTGCGATGTATTTGAACTACTTTGTTTTTGCTATTTTGCTCAACAGTGTAGGAATTGTGATTCTTAAATCTCAGGCGAATTACGGTGTAGATGAGTTGCAAGCAAGTATTCTGGAAGCTTTTAAAGATTTGCCTATTGCGATTGTTTCTTTTTTAGTGGCTTCTTTTTTACCTCGAATTGGGTATAAAAAAGCTATGCTTATCGGTTTAGGCTTAGTTGCTGTAGCTTGTTTAAGTATGTATTTTGGTAATTCATTTAATGCAGCTAAGATTTTATTTGCTACGGTAGGGGTTTCGTTTGCCTTAATCAAAGTTTCGGTTTACTCGCTTATTGGAACGGTTACTGAAAGTCAACAAGAACATAATAGTTTAATGAGTAGCATTGAAGGAGTTTTTATGATAGGCATTGCTTTGGCTTATTTTTTATTCCCTGCTTTTAATTCAGATAGTAACCCCGATTCTTGGTTAAATGTATATTGGTTGTTAGCGGGATTAACTTTAGTTTCCTTTAGCTTTTTGTTTTTTACTCCATTTGAAGAATCAAAAGAAATTACTGGAGTAAATCTAGCCGATGACTTTGCTCAAATGTTTGCTTTGTTTGCTAAATTGTTAACTATTGTATTTGTTATTAGCGCCTTTTTATTTGTCATGATAGAACAAGGAATCATGTCTTGGTTACCTACTTTTAATAGTAAAGTGCTCCATCTCCCTGAGAACATTAGTATTATGATGGCAAGTATTTTAGCGATTAGCTTGGCTGTGGGTCGAATACTAGCGGGAATTATTACCAAAAAAATCAATTGGATTTGGGTACTTAGTTTTTGTATCATCTTGGCAATGCTAGTAGTGGTTTTTGTACTGCCAAAAACAGTCGGATTGCAAGTGCAAGAAATCAATACATTAACTGACATTCCTTTGATAGGATTTGCCTTTCCATTAGTAGGGCTTTTTATCGCGCCTATATACCCGTTGTTAAATTCGGTAGTTTTGAGTGCTTTACCTAAAAAGTTGCATAGTGCAATGACCGGATTGATTGTTGTTTTCTCTGCTTTAGGAGGTACTTTAGGTTCTCGAATAATTGGTTATTTATTTAAAAACGAAGGCCCTGAAAACGCATTTTATTACACGTTAATTCCGATGGCATTATTACTAGTTTCCTTTTTTATATTGAAAAAATTAACCACCAAAAATGAAGTTACATCTTGATATTAATCAAACCTTAAATCAACTTCTTCTACAAGAAGATACGGATCAAGACAAACGAATTACCATTGAAGATAAAGGCTCTAAAGTATTTGTTATTGATGGTAAAAATGTTGTTGTTGAAGGGACGTATGCGTTGTCTAATCTTTTGCAAGAACTAATTTTAGCTAAAGAGAGTGGCGTTGATTTTATTGAGACTGATAAAATTTTTGAGTTACCAGCCAATAGATTGTCAAGAGTAATTAAAGATTATTTTTGGGAAGGATTGACGAGGACTATGGACGAAGACGGACTAAAAAATGTCTTGACTGATGTAAAATCTAAATCAGGAGATCCTATTATTTATGTCCCGTTTACAGATCCAGTTGCTTTTGATTTTTACACTCAATTGGCACAAAAATACCAATTCAAAGTAGTACGACTTCCTGAAAAAATTACTCCAGAATATGTGAGTGGAATCAATGATCAAGGAGGGGTTCTCTCATTAAAATTAGTAGAAAAATCAGGGAAACTAGTAGGGAAACCATTTGTAGTGCCAGGTGGGAGATTCAACGAAATGTACGGCTGGGATAGTTATTTTGAAAATATCGGACTGTTAATTGATGGCAAAATAGAATTAGCCAAAAGCATGGTCGAAAATTTCGCTTACCAAATCCAACATTATGGTAAAATTTTAAATGCCAATAGATCGTATTATTTAACTCGCACCCAACCTCCTTTTTTCTCTAGTATGGTGCTAGAAGTATTTAATGCCATGCCAGTTAAAGAGTTGGATTGGCTTAATGAAAATATAAGTATTGCTATTAAAGAATACGAAACGGTATGGATGCAAGCCAATAAACGGTTGACTTCAAATGGACTCAATCGCTATTTTGCAGAAGGGATAGGATTGCCTCCTGAAACTGAAGAAGGTCATTATGATGATATTCTGAAACCTTATGCTGCGGCAATACAAATGACCATTCCCGACTATGAAAGAGGGTATTACCAAAGAAAAATACAAAATCCAGAATTAGATGCTTATTTTGTTCATGATCGAAGCGTGAGAGAAAGTGGTCATGACACCAGTTACCGTTTAGAAGGCATTTGTGCTTCTCTCAATGTCGTAGAATTGAATGCGATGTTGTACAAATATGAAACCGATTTTGCTCAGATTATTGGTACTCATTTTAATAATGAATTCGAATACAATCAAAAAAAATACAACCAAGAATATTGGTTAGAAAAAGCGGCTACTCGCAAAGAATTGATAAATCAGTTGCTTTGGAACGAGGAACATCATTGTTATTTTGATTATAATATTGAAACAAAATCGCAACATTTATTTTTGTCAGCCACTAGTTTTTTTCCGCTTTGGGCAAAAATTGCTTCGCCAGAACAAGCGCAAAAAATGGTGCAACACGAACTTCCAAAATTAATTTTTGATGGAGGTATTGCGGGTTGTGCTCCCGAAGCCTTGGCGCAAATAGGGGGTGACCAAATGAAACGTCAATGGGATTTTCCAAATGGCTGGGCTCCTCACCAAATGATTATTTGGCAAGGTCTAGAGAATTATGGGTACCATGATTTGACACAGGAATTAGTTTATCGTTGGTTGTGGATGATTACCAAAAATGCCTGTGATTATAATGGAACAGTACCTGAAAAATACGATGTCGAAATTGCTTCTCACAAAGTATTTGCTGAATATGGTAATCAAGGAACCGATTTTGAGTACATCACAAGAGAAGGTTTTGGTTGGATGAACGCTTCGTTTCAGCTAGGAATGCAGTTGTTGCGAGAGGATTTAAAGTTGCAATTGAATCAATTGGTCCACCCTGAAAAAATATTTTCTAGAAAGAAATAAACTGATTTGTAATTTGAACAAATATTTTTTTAACTTTATAGTTCACTAAAATAATTTGTTATGACTGTAAACCAAATCTTAAGTACAAAAGGCAAAGAAGTATATTCGGTGCTATCTACCAATACAGTTTATGAAGCTTTGACTGTAATGAGTGAAAAAAACATTGGGGCAATACTTGTAATTGAAGATACTGTTTTAAAGGGAATTCTTTCAGAAAGAGATTATGCTCGTAAAATTGTGTTGAAAGATAAATCATCAAAGGATGCTTTGGTCAAAGAGATTATGGTTAGCGAAGTGATTTGTATTAAACCATCAGATAATTTAGACTATTGTATGGAATTGATGAATACTAAAAAAATTCGTCACCTTCCCGTTGTAGAAAATAATATAGTAGTAGGTATTATATCCATTAGTGATGTAGTTAAGGCTATTATTGAAATTCAGAAAGACACAATCAATCATTTGAATTCGTATATTACACAGTAAAAAATTAGAATAATTAGTCGGACAGCTGCAATTTATTGCGGCTGTTTTTTTTAACTATTATTCAAAAACAGGACTCTTTTCCGTAAAAGAATTGACTTAAATACTCCTTTTTAATTCAATAGTCCTATCTTTGTCAGTCAGAAAAAATATAACAAAAATGGATAAAAATAATAAAAAAAGTGAGGCTTTATTATATCATTCAAAACCCCAGCCAGGTAAAATTCAAGTACTTCCAACTAAAAAATATGCTACACAAAGAGATCTGTCTTTAGCTTATTCTCCTGGAGTTGCTGAGCCTTGTTTAGAAATTGCAAAAGACGTTAATGACGTTTATAAATATACTACAAAAGGAAATTTAGTTGCCGTAATCTCTAACGGTACTGCCGTTTTAGGATTAGGTGATATTGGACCAGAAGCATCCAAACCAGTAATGGAAGGAAAAGGATTGTTGTTCAAAATTTTCGCAGGAATTGATGTTTTTGATATTGAAGTAGACACCAAAAATGTCGAAGAATTTATTCAAACGGTTAAAAATATCGCGCCTACTTTTGGAGGAATCAATCTAGAAGATATCAAAGCTCCTGAGTCGTTTGAAATCGAGCGTCGCTTGGTAGATGAATTGAATATTCCGGTAATGCATGATGACCAACACGGGACTGCCATTATTTCTTCGGCAGCACTTTTAAATGCGTTGGAATTAGCGGGTAAAAAAGCCGAGGACATGAAGATGGTTGTCTCTGGAGCTGGTTCTGCCGCTTTGGCTTGTGCCGATTTATATATTTTATTGGGAGTTAAATTAGAAAACATAGTAATGTTTAATAGTAAAGGATTGTTAACTAAAGACAATCCGTCGCTATCGCCATTGCAACAAAAATATGCTAAGGATATGCCACAAATGACTTTGGCGGAAGCCTTAGTTGGTGCGGATATTTTCTTAGGCTTATCTTCTGGAGATATTATGTCGCCAGAGATGTTATTGACAATGGCCGACAATCCTATTGTGTTTGCCATGGCCAATCCGATACCTGAAATTGATTACAACTTAGCGGTTGCTACTCGAAAAGATGTGATTATGGCTACGGGAAGATCTGATTTTCCTAATCAAGTGAATAATGTACTTGGATTCCCATACATTTTTAGAGGTGCATTAGACGTTCGTGCTACCAAAATTAACGAGGCGATGAAAATGGCAGCGGTAAAAGCTTTGGCAGCCTTAGCAAAAGAAAATGTTCCAGAGCAAGTAAACATTGCTTATGGGGTGACCAAATTAACTTTTGGTAGAGAGTATATTATTCCTTCACCGTTTGACCCAAGATTGATTACTGTAGTGGCACCTGCTGTGGCTAAAGCGGCTATGGACTCGGGGGTGGCGTTAAATCCAATTACAGATTGGAACGAATATGAAGAAGCACTTCTTGAACGTTTAGGGCATGACAATAAAATGGTTCGTTTGATTACCAATAGAGCCAAAAGAGACCCGAAACGAATTGTTTTTGCCGAGGCAGATCATTTGGATGTTTTGAAGGCAGCTCAAATTGTATTTGAAGAAGGAATTGGTTTTCCAATCCTGTTAGGAGATAAAGAAGTAATTTTAGAGTTAAAAGAAGAAATAGGTTTTGTTGCTGATGTTACCATTATTGATACTAAAATTGCAGAGGAAGAAGACAGAAGACACCGATTTGCAAATGCCTATTGGAAAACAAGACAAAGAAGAGGGATTTCGTTGTTAGATGCTCAAAAATTGATGCGAGAAAGAAATTATTTCGCGGCAATGATGGTCAATGAGGGAGAAGCCGATGCTTTGGTTTCGGGTCATTCTAGAAGTTATCCTTCGGTTGTAAAACCAATGTTGCAATTGATTGAAAAAGCACCAGAGGCTTCTATTGTTGCTACTACCAATATGATGTTAACTGCGCGCGGTCCAATGTTCTTGTCAGATACTGCTATCAATATTAATCCTTCTGCCGATGATTTAGCAAAAATCGCTATTATGACGGCTAAAACAGCAAGAATGTTTGGCATTGAACCTGTAATTGCGATGGTTTCATTTTCTAATTTTGGTTCTTCAACGAATGAAGGTGCTGCCAAAGTTAGAGAAGCGGTGGCTTATTTGCATAAAAATCATCCAGAATTAATTGTAGATGGAGAAATTCAAGCTGATTTTGCTTTAAATCAAGACATGCTAGAGAAAAAATTTCCGTTTTCTAAATTAGCGGGTAAAAAAGTGAACACCCTAATTTTCCCCAACTTAGAGTCGGCAAATATTACCTATAAATTATTGAAAGAATTGAATAATGTGGAGTCTATTGGACCTATCATGTTAGGAATGGGAAAACCAGTTCATATTTTTCAATTGGGAGCAAGCGTAGAAGAGATGGTCAATATGGCCGCGATTGCAGTAATTGATGCTCAAGAAAAAGGAAAAAACAATTAAATATACGATATAGTTTATCCCCCACATAATTATGATAGCACATATTCAAGGAAAATTAGTAGAGAAAACACCCACCGAAGTTGTAATTGATTGCGGTGGCGTTGGGTACCATATTAATATTTCATTACATACCTATTCTTTACTTCCCAATTTAGACCAAATTAAATTATTTACGTATCTTCAGGTTAAAGAAGATTCCCATTCATTGTTTGGCTTTTTTGAAAAATCAGAAAGAGAAATTTTTAAAATGCTTTTGTCTGTTTCAGGAATCGGAGCAAGTATTGCCAGAACCATGTTGTCCTCTTTAGAACCGAAACAAATTATTCAGGCGATTGCCTCAGGCGATGTAGGAACGGTTCAGTCAATTAAAGGAATCGGAAATAAAACCGCTCAGAGAGTCATATTGGATTTAAAAGATAAAGTCATCAAATTGTATGATTTAGATGAAGTTTCGATGGTGCAGAACAATACAAATCGAGATGAAGCGTTATCTGCTTTGGAGGTATTAGGTTTTGTTCGCAAAGCTTCAGAAAAAGTAGTCGAAAAAATAATCAAAGAAGATCCCGATGCCTCTGTGGAATCGATTATTAAAAAAGCATTAAAGAGTTTGTAATTGCATAAAGAAACGTTGAATTTTATGAATAAAATTTGTCAGCTATTGCTAATTTTATTTTCTACTTATGTAGTTCAAGCTCAGGCTGTACCTGCCGCTCAAGACACTATTCCAAAAGGTTTTTCTGTTGGGAAAATTAATATAAAAAACCCAAAGTCTGTCCTCTCAGGATATACCTATGATCCTGTAACAGATCGATATATTTATACCAATACAGTTGATGGGTTTACCATTGATTATCCTATAATTTTGACTCCTAAGGAATATGAAAACTTGGTTTTGAAAGAATCAATGCGCAATTATTTCAGAAAAAAATCAGATGCTGTTGATGGTAAAAAACAAGGGGCTGATGCCGCTAAAAAAGATTTATTACCCAAGTATTACATTAAATCAGGTTTATTCGAAACACTTTTTGGAGGAAATACTATAGATGTAAAACCAACAGGGTCCGTAGAAATGGATTTGGGGATGCGTTACACTAAGCAAGACAACCCTTCTTTTTCTCCAAGGAATCGGTCTACAACCACCTTTGATTTTAATCAACGAATCAGCTTAGGTTTGACCGGAAAGGTTGGAAAGCTCTTATCAGTTAATGCAAATTACGATACGCAATCTACTTTTTCCTTTCAAAATCTAATTAAAATTGCCTACGATCCAAAATATAGTGCCAGTGAAGATGCTATTATTCAGGATATTGAAGTCGGAAATGTAAGTATGCCTCTTAATAGTACTTTGATTCGTGGTGCGCAAAGTTTATTTGGGGTAAAAACCAAATTACAGTTTGGCAAAACAACAATTACAGGAGTGTTTTCTGAGCAAAAATCCAAAACAAAAAGTGTTGTTGCAGAAGGAGGAGGGACAGTTCAGAATTTTGATATTTTTGCTTTAGATTATGATAGTGATCGTCATTTTTTCTTGTCGCAATTTTTTAGAAGTAAGTATGATACTGCTCTTAAAAATTATCCATTTATAGATAGTAGAGTACAAATTACAAGATTGGAAATTTGGGTAACCAATAGACAAAATAGGATTACAACTACCAATAATAATATTAGAAATATTATTGCGATTCAGGATTTAGGTGAGAGCCAATTGTCAGGAATGCCAGATAGTGAAGTCGTAGTTTTAAATCCTACCACAGGCATGTTTAATAAACCTGTAGATTCCCCTTCAGATAATGCCAATAATGATTATGACCCTGATCAAATTAAAGCAGGTACAGGTTTGCTGAATAATAATATTCGCGAAATGGTTACGGCAAGTTCTGGATTTAATACTTCGGTAAATGAAGGCCAAGATTATTCAAAATTAGAAAATGCGCGTAAATTGAATCCTAATGAATATACTTTTCACCCTCAATTAGGTTATATTTCACTGCAACAAAAATTAGCTAATGATGAGATACTTGCCGTAGCCTATCAATATACTATTGGAGATCAAGTATATCAGGTTGGGGAATTTGGTAATGATGGGGTAGATGCCACTGTAGTTACAGGAAATAATCCCGCTACTCAAGCGGTAATTACTCAGAGTTTAATTCTTAAAATGCTTAAGAGTAATTTGACGAATGTCAAAAATCCGGTTTGGAATTTGATGATGAAAAATATTTATCAAATACCAGGAGGATATCAATTGAAAAAAGAAGATTTTAGATTCAATATTTTATATACTGACCCATCTCCTTTAAATTATATAACACCAGTATCAGGTGCTCCTTTCCCGCTTAATCCCTCACCTGAAAATAGAGTAGCTGAAACGCCATTACTAAAAGTATTTAATTTGGATAAATTAAATTACAATAATGACCCTCAAGTGGGGGGAGACGGCTTTTTTGATTTTACGCCTGGTTTAACTATCGATGCTCAAAACGGTCGAATTATATTTACTGTAAAAGAACCTTTTGGAGAATTATTATTTTCGAAGTTATCAAATGTAGGATCAGGAGAAAAGTATAGCGATATTGATACATATAATTTAAATCAGAAAAAATATGTATTCAGGAATATGTATCGGAACACCCAATCTGGAGCATTACAAGAGAGTGAAAAAAACAAATTTTTGTTAAGAGGAAAATACAAATCTTCTTCTGGAGATGGAATTCCAATTGGAGCTTTCAATGTTCCTCAAGGTTCTGTGAAAGTTACAGCTGCAGGAAGAATTCTTGTCGAAGGAATTGATTATAGTGTAAATTACCAGTTAGGCCGCGTTCAAATATTGGATCCTTCGTTGCAAGCGTCGAATACTCCAATAGAAGTTTCCCTGGAAAATAATTCTGTGTTTGGGCAACAAACTAGACGATTTATGGGTGTAAATGTAGAACATAAAATTTCGGATACATTTTTAGTAGGAGCCACATTTTTGAAAATGACTGAAAAGCCATTTACACAAAAATCAAGTTTTGGTCAAGAATCAGTGAACAATACTATTTTTGGATTCAATACTAATTTTTCAACCGAAGTTCCTTTCTTAACACGATTAGCCAATAAGCTACCCAATATTGATACTGATGTCACTTCTAATATTTCGGTAAGAGGTGAAGTTGCATTTTTGAAACCAGACACACCAAAAGCAGATCAATTTCAAGGAGAATCTACCATTTATGTTGATGATTTTGAAGGTTCTCAATCGACTATCGATATGCGTTCTCCTCTGGCATGGAGTTTATCTTCAACTCCCGTTAATGATTCAGAAAGCAGCTATAATTTTAACGAAAATTCCAATAATTTAAGTTACGGTTTTAAAAGAGCAAAACTAGCGTGGTATTCTGTTGATCCTGTTTTTTATACTCAAAAACCTTCAGGTATAACCAATGATGACTTGTCGTTAAATTCAACAAGAAGAATTTTTAGTAAGGAATTGTATCCTTTGACGGATATAGCTCAAGGACAATCTCAAGTAGTGAATACATTAGATTTGAGTTATTATCCTTCTGAAAGAGGGCCATATAATAACAATCCAAATAGTGCTCTAAATCCAAGAGATAATTTTGGAGGAATTACACGCGCGATTAATTCTACTAATTTTGAACAAGGAAATGTGGAATATATCCAATTTTGGGTATTGGATCCTTATGTAGGTCAAGGAGCTACTTCGACAGCCAACACGGGTAAAATCTATTTCAATTTAGGTGAAATTTCAGAAGATGTTTTAAAAGACGGTCGTAAACAATATGAAAATGGATTAGGACCAGATCAAATCATGACGAATCCAAGACCGATTTGGGGAAATGTGCCTGCGTCCCAATCTTTGATTTATGCTTTTGATACTAATTCGGCGAATAGAACAAACCAAGATATAGGTTTGGACGGATTGAAAAATGATGATGAAGCAGCTACGTATACAAATTTTGCTACAGAAACTGATCCGGCCGGTGATGATTACACGTATTATCTAAATACCTCGGGCGATGTTGTAAAACGATATAAAAACTATAATGGGGTCGATGGTAACTCTGCAGTTGATATTAATACACCCAATAGAGGTTCGACAACCTCTCCAGATGTTGAGGATATTAATAGAGATAATACCATGAACACCATAAATGCATACTATGAGTACAGCATTGATATGATGTCTAACATGAATGTCGGACAAAATTTTATTACAGATGTTAGAAATACACAAGTAGAATTGCCTAACGGAGCTACTACTGAGGCGCGTTGGATTCAATTTAAAATTCCTGTTTCTCAACCCCAAAATACAATTGGGAGTATCTCCGATTTCCGTTCGATTCGTTTTATGCGAATGTTTATGACAGGGTTTAATAGTCCACTTACCGTTCGTTTTGGAGCTTTGGATTTAGTAAGAGGTGAGTGGAGGAGATATTCTAATACTTTAGATGTTAAAGATACCAATGTAGACGATGACAGGACAGATTTAGATGTTTTGGCAGTCAATCTCCAACAAAATAACGAACGTTGTCCAATTAATTATGTTACCCCTCCTGGTGTGGTTAGAGAACAATTATATAATAATAATACTGTTATTAATCAGGATGAGCAATCACTTTCGTTACGTGTAGGTGGAGATGGGTTAGAGTCAGGAGATTCAAGAGCTGTTTTCAAAAATGTAAGCGTAGACATGCGTCAGTTTAATAAATTGAAAATGTTTTTACACGCAGAATCGTTGCCAAATGAAATCGCAATTAGAGATAATCAAATGATAGGTTTCATTCGTTTTGGAAATGATTTTACACAAAATTTCTATCAAATTGAAATTCCGTTAAAGATAACTCTACCTTCCTCATCGGCTAATTCTAATTGTTCTCCCTTAAGTCCAGAAGTAGTTTGGCCAGAAGAGAACCAAATTGATTTGGTTTTGGAATTGTTAACCAAACTAAAAATTCAATCGATGAGTGTTGACCCTACTACACTCCCACAAGATGGTATTTACTATCAAAATGAGGATGAACTAGATGCGAAATTGACTAATAAACCTAATAAACTCCGATTAGGAATTAAAGGTAATCCTAATTTTGGTTTAGTTCGAACATTGATGGTAGGTGTAAAAAGTAACGAATCATCAAGACGAATTAAAGGAGAAGTTTGGTTCAATGAACTTCGATTAGCAGATATGGACAATAAAGGAGGAATGGCGGCTACATTGAATGTTGATTCTAATATGGCTGACTTTGCAACGGTATCCGCTTCTGGGAAGAAAAGCACTATTGGTTTTGGAACTTTGGAACAAGGTCCAAATGAAAGAAGTAGAGAGGATATTCAACAATATAATATTGTGACTAATTTAAGTTTAGGGAAATTGTTGCCTAAAAAATGGGGAGTTAATTTGCCTTTTAATTATGGTGTAGGTGAGGAGATAATTACTCCAGAATATGATCCTTTTAATCAAGATATTAGATTAAATCAATTGTTGGATAATACTTCTGATGCTGCAAAGAAATCTAATATTCGAAATCGAGCCATTGATTATACTAAACGCACCAGTATTAATTTTATTGGAGTCAGAAAAGAGAAAGTTGCTGAACAAAAGTCGAATATTTACGATCTTGAAAATCTTACTTTTTCGCAGTCTATAAACGAAGTTCAACGACATGATTTTGAAATTGTAGATTACGTAGATCAAAAAGTCAGCACTTCTTTGGATTATGCTTACACTTTTAAACCCTTAGCCGTTGAGCCTTTTAAGAAGGTTTCGTTTATGAAAAAAAGTAGTTATTGGAAGTTGCTTCAGGATTTAAATTTTAATTTTTTACCTGCCAATATTTCTTTTAATACAGATATAGTAAGACAATACAATCGTCAACAATTTAGACAAGTTGAAGGTGTTGAGGGTATTGAATTAGATGCCTTATATAGACGCAATTATGCATTTAACTATCAATATGGCTTTAATTATAATTTGTCGAAGTCATTAAAGTTGAATTATGCAGCTTCTTCGGGAAATATTGTAAAAAGTTATTTGAATCCAGATAATACTTCAAAAAATGATCTTACAGTTTGGGATGATTATTGGAACATTGGAACACCAAATCAACATCAACAGCAAATAGTTGTGAATTACGAATTGCCAATTAACAAAATTCCTCTTTTTAGTTTTGTTAAAGCTACTTATTCCTATACGGCAGACTATAGCTGGCAGCGCACTTCAGAAGCATTGTCGCAAATTCAAATTGATGGGGCCTCTTATAATTTAGGGAATACGATTCAGAATGCAAGTTCAAATAATGTGAATGCGACGTTCAATATGGAGAGTTTTTACAAATATTTGGGATTGACAAAATCAAATACAAACACAAGACCAAGACCAATTGCACCGCCTAAACCAGGAGAAAAAATAGTGAAGTCCAATTCGCAACAAAAAGTAAATTCTAATCCTTTTGTTGATGGATTGATAGGAGTATTAACTAGTATTAAGAATGTTCAAATGACTTATACTTCCAACAGTGGGACAGTATTGCCAGGCTATACTCCTAGTATAGGTTTCCTTGGGACTTCAAAACCTACTTTAGGATTTATTTTTGGAAGTCAAGACGACGTGCGTTATGAAGCTGCTAAAAATGGTTGGTTAACCAATTATCCTAATTTTAATCAAAACTTTACTCAGGTTAAAAACGATATTTTCAAGGCTTCAGCCAATGTAGATTTGCTTCCTGATTTAAAAATTGATTTGAATTTGGATAGATCGTATTCTGAAAATTCATCAGAACAGTATGATGTCTCTAACGGGATTTATACACCTAGGTCACCTTATACTTCGGGTATTTTCTCGATTTCAACAGTTTTAATAAAAACTTCTTTTTCTACTAGTGATGCCATCTCCTCTGTTGCATTCGACGATTTTAGAAGTAATCGGTTAATCGTTGCTAATAGATTGGCCACACAAAAAGGAATAGATATAACAAATCCTGCCAATATAGATTCTGACGGGTTTCCGTTAGGCTTTGGAAAAAATAATCAAGCGGTATTACTGCCGGCTTTTTTAGCCGCGTATTCAGGAAGTGATGTTTCGGGTGCTTCATTAGGTATTTTTAGAAATCTACCATTGCCTAACTGGTCTTTACGATATAACGGATTCATGCGTTATGCATTTTTTAAGAATAATTTTAAACGTGTATCGCTTCAGCATAACTATAGAGCTTCGTATACTATAAATGCATTTCGTTCCAATTTTGAATACGATAAGAATCCAACTGGGGTAGATAAAAACGGGAATTTCTTTAATGCAACTATTATGTCTAACGTCAATTTGGTAGAGCAATTTAGTCCGCTTATTCGATTAGATGTGGAGTTGAAAAATTCATTAAAGGTACTTACTGAAATCAAAAAAGATCGCGCATTATCAATGAGTTTTGATAATAATTTATTGACAGAAGTAAAAGGAATAGAATATGTTGTTGGTTTGGGTTATCGATTTAAAGATGTAATATTTTCTTCGCGATTAGCAGATAGTCCTACAGGAATTATAAAAAGCGATATTAATTTGAAAGCAGATTTATCATTAAGAGACAATCAAACTATTGTAAGGTATTTGGATTATAATAAAAATCAATTGGCAGCGGGACAAAATATTTGGTCGTTGAAAGTCACAGCAGATTATTCGTTGAGTAAAAATCTAACTGCTATCTTCTATTACGATCATTCTTTTTCTAAGGCAGTTGTTTCTACTACTTTTCCATTGACTAATATCCGATCTGGATTTACAATTCGTTATAATTTTGGAAATTAATTTTCAATTCTAATTCAAATTTCGAGCGAAGATGTTACCTTTGTCGTCTAAAATTCAATAATTAATTTTATATACGCATATTATGAATATACCTGCAAATTTAAAGTACACTAAAGATCACGAATGGGTTAGCATTGATGGAGATGTAGCTACCGTTGGAATTACTGATTTCGCTCAAAAAGAATTGGGAGATATCGTTTATGTTGAGGTAGAAACCTTAGATCAAACTTTAGCAAAAGATGAAGTTTTTGGAACAGTAGAAGCAGTTAAAACAGTTTCTGATTTGTTTTTGCCTTTATCTGGAGAAATTATTGAGTTCAATGAAGAATTAGAAAGTACTCCTGAAAGTGTAAACTCAGATCCGTATGGTGCAGGTTGGATGATTAAAGTTAAAGTCTCTGATTTAGGAGAAATAGATTCATTGCTTTCAAGTGAATCTTACAAAGAATTGATTGGTGCTTAAAAATCTGTTTTTTTGGATAGCATTATGTTGGACAGGAGTAGTGCTCTTTTTTTGTTTGGCTCCATCTAATGATATTCCAGCGGTTAATATCCCCAATTTAGATAAATTAGTTCACGCTTTTTTTCATTTTGTATTTACCATACTTTGGTTTTTGTTTTTCAAAAAACAAGTCAAAAAAAAGAATCAATCAAAGTTACTTGTAGTTGCTATTGTTTTTTCTGTATTATTTGGAATAGGAATTGAGATTTTGCAAGATCAATTTACAACTTCAAGAAATGGAGATTTTTCTGATGTTTTAGCTAATTTGACGGGTGCAGTTTTTGCCTTTATTTTTGTGCTTTTTGCTAAAAAAATAAAAAACAGATCAATTTAAAGAATACTAAATCAATCCCGCTTCGGTGGGATTTTTCATATCCCGATTGATGAAATTACAACCGACCTCTGTCATATCGTTTGCTTTGTTTTTGATTACTTTGGCAGTCAATATAGCAATGCCTCTTTTTAGACCGTATGCTGAATTAGCTGGATTTGATAATGGTCAGACAGCTTTAGTATTGGCAACTTATATTTTAGGTATGCTACCTTGTTATGTATTTTTAGGAGGTATTTCAGATAGAATTGGAAGAAAACCGGTTTTGCTATTTAGTTTGTTATTGGCTTTAGCTTCCAATCTTACAATTACATTTTACCCTACAGTTTATGCATTGATTTTTGCTCGATTCTTTCAAGGGGTTGCACTCGCGTTAAGTATGGGGACAGGGACTGCTTATATTTCGGAAATTGTTCATCCAGATGCGAATGCCTCAGTTCGAGCAGCTAATGCAACTTCTATGGCAACGGCAATTGGGTTTAGCGGAGGTGCATTCATGACAAGTGTCGCTTTGTTGATTCATTTTTCGTATTTACCATTTACTTATTTCATAGCCATTGGTATCACAGTAATTGGAATTATTTTGGCTTTTTTCCTTCCTAAATTGCCGCCAATTGGAGGTAATTTGGTTCGGTTACCCTATTTTCCAGAAGGGTATTTTCCAGTTAATCTATCCATTGCAATTTGTTGGGCCACTACAGGTGTAGTGATTGCTATTATTCCAACTCAATTAGCGACTTTCCATTTAACAGCTTATGCGGGATTTTGTTTGGTTTTAATCAATTGGACAGGTGGTTTTATGCAGCCGTTTATTCGAAAAAGATTTCAGCCAAAAACAAGTCTTAAGTTAGGATTTGCTATTATTCCTTTTGGATTCGGGTTGGTTATAGTTGGATCTTATTTTGGCTTTTTGCCTGTTGTACTATTAGGAACAGCTTTCATTGGATTGGCTGCGTATGGATTTAGTTATCAAGGAGGATTAGCTATTATAGCTGATTTGGGCGGAAGTCAAAAAGCAAGAGCGGTTTCGGGCTATATGTTTTTTGGTTACGTTGGTTTTGGAATTCCAGCAGTAGTTTTAGGGTTTTTGGCTGATTCTATTGGGATTATTAATTCTTTGGTGGTTTTTGAAGTTTTAATTTTGTTATTAAGCGGGTATTTGTTCTTCACTTTTGATAGACCAAAGAATAGATAAAAGCATCTTTTTTAATTTATTAAAAAATCATTTTTCTCTTTCTTCATTCTGTAATCTTATTTGTATCTTCGCGCCAGTTTTATACCAAATACATTGAGTACTTTTTCTCTTAAATCCATTTATACCGATTTTAAAGCAATTACTAAAGCTGGTTTAGCCGTAAGTGTTGTGTTTTCTTCTATTGCTGGTTTTGTTCTTGGCGAAGCCAATTTGTCTACTTTTAATTGGATTATATTATTGAAATTAGCTATTGGTGGATATTGTATGGTGGGTGCCTCTAATGCTTTTAATCAAGTGATTGAAAAAGATTTAGATGCCTTGATGGATCGAACTAAAAATCGTCCTATACCCTCTGGAAGAATGCAATCTAATGTTGCCTTGGGGATTGCTAGTTTGCTTACTATAATAGGAATTTTATTGCTTTATACCATCAATCCTAAAACAGCGATGTTTGGGGCAATTTCTATTTTTTTATATACGAGTGTTTATACACCATTAAAAACGGTTACCTCATTATCTGTATTTGTTGGTGCTTTTCCAGGTGCAATTCCTTTTATGTTGGGTTGGGTTGCGGCAACGGGTGATTTTGGTATTGAAGCAGGGACCTTGTTTTTAATTCAGTTTTTTTGGCAATTTCCTCATTTTTGGGCAATTGGTTGGTTTTTATACGAAGATTACGAAAAGGCTGGATTTTTTATGTTGCCCACAGGTAAAAAAGATAAAGGAACTGCTTTGCAAATTATATTATACACAACATGGTTGGTAATTGCTTCACTTTTACCGGTTTTAGGGTATACGGGGCAACTATATATTACACCAATTACCGCAATTATTGTATTTTTGCTTGGCATGTGGATGTTATTCTTTGCGGTGAGATTGTATCAATTGCGAACCGCTAAAGCAGCAAGAACATTAATGTTAGTGAGTGTTTCTTATATTACGTTATTACAATTAGTTTATATATTTGACAAATTTTTAAGATAGAAATGGGAATAACAATGGTACAAGACGAAGAAAAAGCCAGAAAGTCAAGATCGGCGAAATTGATTTTGTTGTTTGCTATGGTAAGTATGACTATGATGTTTGCAGGTCTTACCAGTGCATTTGTTGTAAGTAAATCCAGAGCGGATTGGTTGAAAGATTTTCAATTGCCATCTGCTTTTTATCTAAGTACGATTGCAATTATAGGTTGTAGTTTGACTTTTCATTTGGCTAAAAAAGCAATTCAAAAAGATCAACAATCAAAAGCAACGGCATTTCTTTTAACTACTTTAGGATTAGGAATTATATTTGTGATTTTACAATTTGTAGGATTTGGTCAAATTGTCTCTGAAGGATATTACTTTACAGGACAAGCGAGTTCAATCACTACTACCTTCCTTTATATTGTTACTGTAATGCACTTGTTGCACTTAGCTGGAGGGATAATTTCGCTTTTAATTATAATTTATAATCATTTTAAACAAAAATACAATTCAACACAAACTCTTGGAATTGAACTAGGTGCGATGTATTGGCACTTTCTAGATATTCTATGGGTTTATTTATTTTTATTTTTATTTTTCTTTAAATAAGAAAAAAACGTAAATTTGGGAACTTTTTAACGAATAACTTTTTATGGGAGCTACAGTTACTACTGCAAATAGTGAAGAAAAAACTTGG
>JACCDQ010478029.1_pt1 | contig 21004 bp, 20 predicted proteins | sample 7446031 | NCBI WGS metagenome assembly JACCDQ01 (sample SAMN15323442, study PRJNA562643) | freshwater metagenome | isolation source: river surface water | place: USA:Blue River Watershed | collected 2017-08-17
CATGGCACAGAAAAAAGGCGGCGGCTCAACCCGCAACGGTCGCGATTCCAAGCCAAAGATGCTGGGCGTTAAAGCGTTTGGCGGCGAAGTCGTCAGCGCAGGCTCCATCATCGTGCGTCAGCGCGGCACCCGTTTCCACGCTGGCGTGGGCACCGGTGTGGGCAAAGACCACACCATTTTCGCTACCACCGACGGCACGGTCAGCTTCGCCATCAAAGGCGCTCTGAACCGCCAAGTGGTGAACGTTACCCCCGTTTAAGGGGTTGCGCCCTGTGGCTGGGCTTGCCTTGCGCGGCCCAGTTCGGCAAAGGCCCGCGTTGCGGGCCTTTTGTATTTTGCAGTTCCTAGGACAATGCAGCCATGAAATTCGTGGACGAAGCTTATATTGACGTGGCCGCCGGAGACGGGGGCAATGGCTGCGCGTCCTTCCGGCACGAGAAATACAAGGAATTTGGCGGCCCCGATGGCGGCGACGGCGGCCGGGGTGGCCACGTGTACGCGGTGGCCGACGAAAACCTCAACACCCTGGTGGACTACCGCTATTCGCGGCGTTTTGAAGCGCAACGCGGCGAACACGGCAAAGGTTCTGACATGTTTGGCTGCAAGGGCGACGACATTGTCCTCAAAATGCCGGTGGGCACCATCATCCGCAATGCTGACACGGGTGAGGTGATGCACGAGTTGCTGCAACCGGGCGAGCAGATTTTGCTGGCCAAAGGGGGCGACGGCGGTTTTGGCAACTTGCGTTTCAAAAGTGCCATCAACCGAGCCCCGCGCCAAAAAACCATTGGTCATCCGGGCGACCGCTTCAACATTCAGCTCGAACTCAAGGTGTTGGCCGATGTGGGCCTGCTGGGCATGCCCAATGCGGGCAAGTCCACTTTCATTGCTGCGGTGTCCAACGCTCGGCCCAAAATTGCGGATTACCCGTTTACCACTCTGCACCCCAACTTGGGTGTGGTGCGCGTGGGCCCCGAAAAAAGCTTTGTGGTGGCCGATGTGCCGGGTTTGATCGAAGGCGCCTCTGAAGGGGCCGGGCTGGGGCACCAGTTTTTGCGCCATTTGCAGCGCACGCGTTTGCTGCTGCATGTGGTGGACATGGCGCCGTTCGACGATGCGGTGGACCCCGTGGCGCAGGCCAAAGCCATTGTCAAAGAACTCAAAAAATACGACCCCGCACTGCACGCCAAGCCGCGCTGGCTGGTGTTGAACAAGCTGGACATGGTGCCCACGGAAGAACGCGAAGCCCGTGTCAAGGACTTTGTGAAGCGCTTCAAGCACAAAGGGCCCGTGTTTGAGATTTCGGCCTTGACCCGAGAAGGTTGCGAGGTGTTGGTGCAAAAAATCTTCCAGCACATTGTGGCCACACGCGAAGCGGAAAAACCCCATGTCGAGGTGGACCCGCGTTTCGATGCGCGTCGCGACCACGTGCCCGAAAGCGATGCGACCGAAGCACCCCTGGACGATCCCCGTTTTCGCTCCTGAATGTACCTTTTCGCCCTGACATGACCGAGCCAGCCGTACCCGACACAGTGGCCACTGCGCCCGTTGCTCCCTTGACTGCCCCGGGTGAGATATTGCGTGCAGCCCGCCGCATTGTGGTCAAAGTGGGTTCCAGCTTGGTCACCAACGAAGGGCGCGGCCTGGACGAGGCTGCGATTGGGCAGTGGAGCGAGCAACTCAGCGCTTTGGTCAAAGACGGCCGCGAGGTCATCATGGTCAGCAGCGGCGCGATAGCCGAAGGCATGAAGCGTTTGGGCTGGAAAGTTCGCCCCAAAGAGATCAACGAGTTGCAAGCGGCCGCTGCTGTGGGGCAAATGGGTTTGGTGCAAATGTACGAAACCAAACTGCGCGAACAGGGCATAGGCAGTGCGCAGGTGCTGCTGACCCATGCCGACTTGGCCGACCGCGAGCGCTACCTGAACGCGCGCTCCACCTTGTTGACCCTGCTGCGCTTGGGCGTGGTGCCTGTGATCAACGAAAACGACACGGTGGTCAATGACGAAATCAAGTTCGGTGACAACGACACCTTGGGGGCCCTGGTGGCCAACTTGGTGGAAGCCGATGTGCTGGTGATCTTGACCGACCAAAAAGGGCTTTACACCGCCGATCCACGCAAAGACCCGGCGGCCCAGTTTGTGCACGTGGCCCGGGCCGGCGATCCGGTGCTGGAAGACATGGCCGGCGGGGCTGGGTCCCGAGTGGGCACGGGGGGCATGATCACCAAAATTTTGGCGGCCAAACGCGCTGCGGGTTCGGGTGCTTCTACGGTGATCGCCTGGGGTCGTGAACCGCAGGCTTTGTTGCGTTTGGTGGCGGGCGAGCCCATAGGCACCTGCCTGGTGGCCGAAACCGCCAAAAAACAAGCCCGCAAGCAGTGGATGGCCGACCACCTGCAGTTGCGCGGTGCCGTGGTGGTGGATGCCGGTGCCGCCGAGAAGATTGTGGGCGAAGGCAAGAGCCTGCTGCCCATAGGCATGACAGCGGTGGAGGGCGGGTTTTCGCGGGGTGATGTGATCGCAATTCGCGACGCTCAAGGCGCAGAAGTGGCCCGCGGCTTGGCCAACTATTCGGCCAGCGAAGCCCGCTTGCTGTGCCGCAAATCGTCGGCCGATTTTGAGCGCTTGCTGGGCTATGCCGCAGAGCCCGAGATGATCCACCGTGACAACTTGGTGTTGATGCGGCGCTGGCCCTGAAAAAACGCTGCACCCGAAGCCAGGTGCAGGCCTTAATTGGCGGTGTGGTCGACCGGGTTGTCGCTCGCTGTTTGGGTACCCACAGGCTGTTGCGGGTCTGGGTCAAAGCTGGCACCGGGCGGCAGCTCCACATTCCCTGCGCTGTGGTGAATCGGTTCCATATGGCTGGGCCGGCCGCGTGTGTTGGCACGCAAAAACCGGTTGCGGCTGTCAGAACGCGGCAAATAGCGCGCCAGTTCGCTCAGGGCCATTTCGTACACCCCGCGCTTGAATTCCACCACCACATCCAACGGCACCCAGTAATCGTTCCAACGCCAGGCGTCAAATTCGGGGTGGTTGGTGGCTCGCAGGTTCAAATTCCAGTCGCCGCCCACCAAGCGCAGCAAGTACCAGATTTGTTTCTGGCCTTTGTAGTGGCCACGAGCATCTCGGCGGATATAGCGGTCAGGCACCTCGTAGCGCAACCAGTCCCGCGTGCGGGCAACAATGTCCACGTGCTCAGGGCGCAAGCCCACCTCTTCGTGCAGCTCGCGGTACATGGCTTGCTCGGGGGTTTCGCCCCGGTCTATGCCACCCTGCGGAAACTGCCAGGAGTGTGTACGGATGCGTTTGCCCCAGAACACTTGGTTCTTCTGGTTGAGCAGAATGATGCCGACATTGGGCCTGAAGCCGTCTCTGTCAAGCATAATCAACCTCAAATTTTTAAACTGACCCGATTATGCATCCTCAGGCGCGGCTTGGGTAGCGGTCAGAAACCCCTGGTTTGCACATGAAAGCCTCTCAATTTTTCATCTCCACGCTCAAAGAAGCCCCCGCCGATGCCGAGGTGGTCAGCCACAAACTGATGACACGCGCTGGCATGGTCAAAAAGCTGGGGGCCGGCATTTACACCTACATGCCCATGGGGCTGCGCGTGATCCAGAAAGTGGAAAAAATTGTGCGCGAGGAAATGAACCGGGCAGGGGCCGTGGAATTGACCATGCCGGTGATACAGCCCAGCGAACTTTGGCAAGAAACCGGCCGCTTCGACAAAATGGGCCCAGAGCTGTTGCGCATCAAGGACAGGCATGAGCGGGATTTTGTGGTTCAGCCCACCAGCGAAGAGGTGGTGACCGACATTGCCCGCCAAGAGTTGCGCAGTTACAAACAACTGCCCAAAAACTTCTACCAGATCCAGACCAAGTTTCGCGATGAACGGCGCCCACGTTTCGGTTTGATGCGTGGCCGGGAGTTCATCATGAAAGACGCCTACAGCTTTGACCGCGACCGCGAGAGCGCGCAGCACAGCTACCAGGTGATGGCCGCAGCCTACCGCCGCATTTTTGACCGCTTTGGCCTGACCTACCGCGCTGTGGCCGCCGACAGCGGTGCCATAGGCGGGGATTTGAGCGAAGAGTTTCAGGTGATTGCTGCAACCGGCGAAGATGCCATTGTGTACTGCCCGACCAGCGATTACGCGGCCAACATCGAAAAGGCCGAGGCGCTTGCGCCGCAGAGCCCGCGCCCAGCGCCGTCCATGGCGATGACCAAAACCCTCACCCCGGGCATGAGCACCTGTGCGGCGGTGGCCGAATTTCTGGGCAAGCCGCTGACCAGCAACCTGAAATCGCTGGTGCTGGCCACCGATGAGATCAATGAGAACGACGAGATTGTCAAGGTCCAGGTCTGGTTGCTGCTGTTGCGCGCAGACCACGAGATGAACGAGGTGAAAGTTGGCAAATTGCCCGGGTTGGATTTGGGTTTCCGTTTTGCCACGGAGGCTGAAATCTTGGCCCATTTTGGTTGCCGGCCCGGCTATTTGGGGCCTGTCAACCTGAAGCAGCCCGTCAACATCGTGGCCGACCGCGAGGTGATGGCCATGGCGGACTGGACCTGCGGTGGCAATGAAGCCGATTACCACCTGACCGGGGTCAACTGGGGGCGCGACCTGCCCGAGCCAGACCTGGTGGCCGATATTCGCAACGTGGTGGCTGGTGACTTGTCGCCCGATGGCAAAGGCGTGTTGGCGATTGAGCGCGGCATTGAGGTGGGCCACGTTTTTTACCTGGGCACCAAGTACAGCCGCGCCATGAATGCCACTTTTTTGGCCGAAGACGGCAAACCCAAACACTTTGAGATGGGCTGCTACGGCATAGGCGTGACCCGCTTGCCAGCCGCGGCCATTGAGCAAAACCATGACGACCGGGGCATGATCTGGCCGGATGCGATTGCCCCGTTCACGCTGGTGATTTGTCCGGTGGGCATGGATCGCAGCGATGCGGTTCGCGAGGCAGCGCAAACACTCTACAACGAACTGATTGCGTTGGGGGTGGATGTGCTGCTGGACGATCGCAACGAACGCCCGGGCGCCATGTTTGCCGATTGGGAGCTGATCGGTGTGCCGCACCGCGTGACGATAGGCGACCGAGGCCTGAAGGACGGCCAGGTGGAATACCAGCACCGCCGTGCCGCTGAGGCCACCAAAGTACCTGCTGCCGATGTGTTGGCCTTTGTGAAGGCCCAACTGGGGCTGTGATTTGCCGCCGCGCTTTGCTGCTGGCGGCGCCTGGCTTGGCGCCCGGCTGGGGGTGGGCCGGGGCGCAGCTGGAAGAGCCCTTGGCCGATTCGGTGCGTTTGGCCCTGCGTGCCGCGGTGGACGGTGCGGCACCGCTGGAGCCCGAGTTCCCTTCGACTGAAGCCAAATTGGCCTATTTGCGCTGGCTGGGTGCCATGAGCCCGCGCTTGCAAAAACGCAAGCCCGAGCTGCAGACGAGGGTGGAATTTTTGCAAACCGTTTGGTATGAAAGTCGGCGTGCGGGGCTCGACACCTCCTTGGTTTTGGGTTTGATCCAGGTGGAAAGCGCATTTCGCAAGTTTGCGGTGTCGCGTGTGGGCGCTCGCGGGTACATGCAAATCATGCCATTTTGGGCCCGGTTGATTGGCGACGGCGACGCTGCAAAGCTGTTCCATATGCAAACCAACGTGAGGTTTGGCTGCGTGATTTTGCGGCACTACCTGGACCGCGAAAAAGGCGATTTGTTTTTGGCTCTGGGCAGGTACAACGGCAGCCGTGGCAAAGCCGAATACCCCAACGCCATATTTGCCACCCAGCGCCAGTGGCAGCACGGCTGACGGTTATTGCAAGAAACCCAGCCGGGATTTTCCAGCGGTGTTTTTCGGCAAGTCCACCGGGTCGATGCGATCGCGCCGCGCCAACCGCGCATTGCCAAAACCGGTCATCAGGGCGCGCCGCATTTCGCGTGGGGCCAAGTGGGCCAGTTGGTCCAGCACATCGTTGCTGGGTTCGGTGTCAAATTGGCGGCCCCAATCGTGCTCGGCTCTGAGGTTTTGGTAAAGCTGGCGGGCAATGTTGCGGGCCGCTTCCAGGTCGGGGGCCTCAATCTGGAACACATTCATGCGGTTGAGGATGGGTTCTGGGATGCCGCGCTCGTCGTTGGCCGTGGTGATCCAGATGACCTGGCTCGCGTCGATTGGGATTTCGGCAAATTCGTCGACAAAGTGCTGGGCGGTGTCGTGCTCCAGCAGGCTGTAGAGCGCACCCAGAGGGTCGTATTGGGCGTCGGCGCTGGCTTTGTCAATTTCGTCGACCACGATGACCGGGTTGGCGTATTCGCCATCAACCAGCGACTCAAACACCTTGCCGGGTTTGGAGCCTTTCCATTGCGATGATGAACCCGAGAGCAACCAGCCAGCGGTCATGGAGCTCATGGGCACCAGGCTCATGTCGGTGCCCAACAGGTGGGCAATCTGGCGGGCAAAGTGGGTTTTGCCGACGCCGGGCGGACCCAGCAGGAGCAGGGGCGTGACTTCCAGGTTGTCTTGGCTGTCTTGGCTCAGGGCGACGTGGCGTTTCAGGTCGTCCAGCACGTCGGTGAAATTGGGCAACCGATCGTACAGCGGGGACATGTCGGGCACCCCCGACGGTTTGACCGCAAAACGCTCGGGCCCACGTTCCAGCATGCGTTCGTAGGTGGTGCGCAGGTGTTCGTGTTCGCGGTCGGCGCCATTTTGGTGCAGTTTGGCCAGTTTGCGTTCCACGTCGCTGGCGTGAAACACGCTGCGCATGCGCGCGATGGGCAAACCCAGTGGGGCGGTTGCCACGAGAGAGTTTGTGCTCATAGGGGCCTCCTGTTCCGACAAGAATACGCTTGTATTGAAGCATACCCCGTGCCAGTGACAAGGCCCTAAAAACCCCACATTGCCTGCGCTTTTCAGGGCTTGTGCGGGGGCGGGTTGGCTTCAGGCACCCATGTCTGCCGCCGCTGCATCGACCCACTCGGCGAATTCAATGTCTTTTGCGGTCAGGCCGCCTGCGTCGTGGGTGCTGAAGGTGATGTCTACCCGGTTGTAAATATTGAACCACTCAGGGTGGTGGTTGCGTTGTTCAGCGGCCAATGCAACCCGGGTCATGAATGCGAAAGCAGCGTTGAAGTCTTTGAACGCAAACCGCCGCTCGATGGCGTGGGCGTCTTCGTCAAAGTGCCAAAGCGGCACCCGTGCAAGTTGGTTTGCCAGCCCCTGGCCGCCTAGTTTTAGGGTGGACATGCGGGGGACTCAGTTTTGCCCGCCGATGACTTGCTGCAGTTCACCGGACTCGTACATTTCCATCATGATGTCGGAGCCGCCAATGAACTCGCCCTTGACGTAAAGCTGCGGAATCGTGGGCCACTGGCTGTATTCCTTGATGCCCTGGCGAACTTCGTCGTCTTCGAGCACGTTCACGGTTTTCAAGGTTTTGGGGTCAACCCCGCAGGCTTTCAGGATTTGTATGGCGCGACCCGAAAAGCCGCACATAGGAAAGCTGGCCGTGCCTTTCATGAAAAGCACAATGTTGTTGTGTTTGACGAGATCGTCGATGCGTTGCTGGGTGTCGCTCATGGTTCAACTCCAAGGGTGGGCGCAGCGCCCTTATAGGTTCAAACCCCTATTATCCCAGCTGCGCTTGGCCTTGATGTGTTTGGGCTTTTGAGCAGCCCGCGGGTCTCGATAAAGCGTATGACCTGGTCAAGCCCACTGGATGTTTTGAGGTTGGTCATGACCCATGGGCGGCGCTCAGAATCTGGCCGCATGCGTGCGGTGTCAGCGGCCATGATGTCGAGGTTGGCGCCCACATGGGGTGCCAGATCGGTTTTGTTGATCACGAACAAGTCGCTTTTGGTGATTCCCGGACCGCCTTTGCGCGGTATTTTCTCACCAGCCGCCACGTCAATCACATAAATGGTGAGGTCGCTGAGTTCGGGGCTGAACGTGGCGGCCAGATTGTCGCCGCCGCTTTCCACGAAGACGATGTCGGCGTCGGGGAACAGCACCAACATGCGATCTATGGCTTCGAGGTTGATTGAACAATCCTCACGGATGGCTGTGTGCGGGCAGCCTCCGGTTTCAACCCCCATGATGCGTTCGGCCGGCAAGGCCCCACTGACAGTGAGCAGGCGTTGGTCTTCTTTGGTGTAGATGTCGTTGGTGATGGCAATCAGGTCGTAGTCTTGCCTCATGGCCTTGCAAAGCATTTCGAGCAATGTGGTTTTACCGGATCCGACGGGGCCGCCTATACCCACACGCAATGGGGGCAGGTGCTTGCTGCGGCCAGGAACTTGATGCAAGGGTGTGGTCATGGGAGGGTTTGCAATCAGCTGCGGAAAAGTCGGGTGTATTGGTGCTCATGCCGGGCCGAAAGGATGGCCAAGCGGGGCGTGAAAGCCTGTCGTTCGTCAGGGTCAAGTGAGAGCGCGTGGGCCACGGCTGCGGGTATATCTTGTGCCAAACATGCCAATATACGCTGCCCTGCGTTTTGCCCCAACGGCACCGTTTTGATGGCGGTTTGCGTCATGTTCTCGGCCCAACCGAAGGCAAAGGCACTGCATATGTCGGCCAAGGTGGCGTCGATGGGGCTGGCCGCTACCGCAAAGGCCACCGGCCAGGTGGGAGTGAGGTTGCCCAGTGCGGTAGCGGCTGTCGGGTCCAGATTGCGCAGCCAATCCGTCAGCGATCGCCCCATTTGCACCGTTTGCAGTCGCAGTTCGCTGCTTTCCCGGGTGCACAACACCCAATTGTTGAGCCTGCGCAATTGCGCGCTGTCGTGCGCGCGGTGGGCAGTGACAGCGGCTGCCACAATGGGCAGGTCGCTCTGCGCTAACGCCAAGTGGAGTTGGTCGAGCAGCCAGGCCTTGGCCTGTGCCTCGTTGTGAACGCCCGCCCACTCGACCGCTGCCTCCAGCCCTTCGGAGTATGAAAACCCCCCCACCGGCAGCGCCGGCGAGGCGAGCCACATGAGGCGCAGCAAACCGGGTGAGGCGGTCTGGGATTCAGCTGTTGTCATGCGTGTGGGCATGTCCGTGCGAGTGGCTGTGTCCGTTGTGTCCGCGCGCATCGTAAGCCCCACTTTCTGGTTCAAAGGGGGCTTTCATTTCGGTAACGATCAGGTGCATGGCGCCTAACATGTCGGCCAACACATGGTCGGGCTCAATTTGCAAGTAATCGGGGTGCAGCTCTATGGGCACGTGCCGGTTTCCCAAGTGGTAGGCAGCGCGCACCAGGTCAAAAGGGCTGCCGTGGGTGGCGCAGGGGGTGATACGCAGGACCGCTTGATGGGCTGCTTCCACCCTGACAAGGGAGCCGTCAACGCCGATCAGCACGTCACCGCCACGCACCACGGTGCCCCGGGGCAAAAACACACCTAAAAAGCGCCCTGCGCTGTCGATGGCGTCAAATCGGCTTTTTTGCCGAATGTCCCAGTCGAGTTTGATATGCGGCGCGCGCCGAACCAATACCTGCGAGAGACTTTGCCCACGGGGCACCAGTTTGGCTACCGATATCATGGTCAAAACAAAAAGTACCGTTGGGCCATGGGCAGGCTGACGGCGGGTTCACAGGTCAGCAACAGGCCATCGGCGCGCACCTGGTAGGTCTGGGCGTCGATTTCCATGTGAGGCGTGTAGCTGTTGTGCACCATGTTTGCTTTGGCCACTCTGCGACAGCCCTCCACGGCCACCAGCGCCTTTTGCAGGCCGAAACGCTGGCCTATGTGGCTTTGCAAGCCTGCCTGAGACACGAATGTCAAGGAACTGCGGGTCAACGCGCCTCCAAAAGCGCCGAACATGGGCCGGTAATGAACCGGTTGCGGGGTGGGAATCGAGGCGTTGGGGTCGCCCATCTGGGCTGCGGCGATCATCCCACCTTTGAGCACCATAGAGGGTTTGACCCCAAAGAACCCGGGCTTCCAAAGAACCAGGTCGGCCCATTTGCCAACTTCAAGGGAACCCACCACATGTGAAACGCCGTGCGCTATGGCGGGGTTGATGGTGTATTTGGCGATGTAGCGTTTGACGCGGTAGTTGTCGTTGCGGCTGCTTTGCTCTGCCGCTTGTTTGCGGCCTGGTTCTGGGGCGAGCCAGCCGCGTTGCTGTTTCATTTTGTGCGCGGTTTGCCAGGTTCGCATCACCACCTCGCCCACGCGGCCCATGGCTTGGCTGTCGCTGCTCATGATGCTGATGGCGCCCAGGTCGTGCAAAATGTCTTCGGCTGCAATGGTCTCTTTACGAATTCGGCTCTCAGCAAAGGCCAAATCTTCAGGTATGGCTGCGTCCAGGTGGTGGCACACCATCAGCATGTCGACATGCTCATCCAGCGTATTGACGGTGTAGGGCCGAGTCGGGTTGGTGGAGGAAGGCAGCACGTTGGCTTCGCCGACGACTTTCATGATGTCTGGCGCATGCCCACCCCCTGCTCCTTCGCTGTGGAAGGTGTGTATGGTGCGGCCTTTGAAGGCAGCCAAAGTGTCTTCCACAAAACCAGACTCATTGAGCGTGTCAGTGTGGATGGCGACCTGTGTGTCGGTGTCCTCGGCCACGTTGAGGCAGTTGTCGATCGCGGCCGGCGTGGTGCCCCAGTCTTCATGCAGTTTTAGACCAATGGCACCCGCTTCAATTTGCTCCAACAACCCTTGGGGTTGGCTGGCGTTTCCTTTGCCCAAAAAGCCCAGGTTCATGGGGAATGCGTCAGCCGCCTGCAGCATGCGTTCCATGTACCAAGGGCCGGGGGTGCATGTGGTGGCGTTGGTGCCAGTGGCTGGGCCGGTGCCACCACCGGTCATGGTGGTGATGCCAGAGTGCAAAGCTTCTTCTATCTGCTGCGGGCAGATGAAATGGATGTGGCTGTCGAAGCCGCCGGCGGTGACGATCAAGCCTTCTCCGGCCAGAACCTCGGTGCCTGGCCCGATCACGATGTCCACACCGGACTGGGTGTCGGGGTTGCCGGCCTTTCCAATGGCTGCAATGCGGCTGTCTTTGATGCCAATGTCAGCCTTCACGATGCCCCAGTGGTCAATGATGAGTGCATTGGTGATGACCAGATCGACCGCACCTTGGGCGCGGCTGCGCTGGCTCTGGCCCATGCCATCGCGGATGGTTTTGCCTCCACCGAACTTGACTTCTTCGCCATAGCCCCCGGCAGCCAATGTGAAGTCCTGCTCCACTTCAATGATCAGGTCGGTATCGGCCAAGCGAACTCGGTCGCCCAAAGTGGGGCCGAACATGTCGGCATATGCACGTCGAGAGATGGAAGCCATGTTCACAACGCTCCGTTGACCAAGCCACGAAAGCCCACAGCGACACGGTCGCCAGTGTAGGCCACCAATTCCACCGTGCGCTGCTGGCCGGGTTCAAATCGCACCGCTGTTCCGGACGCGATGTTCAAGCGCATGCCCCGGGCAACTACGCGATCGAAGTCCAAAGCGGCGTTGGTTTCAGCAAAGTGGTAGTGCGAGCCGACTTGGATCGGCCGGTCAGAGGTGTTCTTGACCAACACCGTTAAAGCATGTCGGCCAGGGTTGAGCAAATGCTCGCCTTCCTCAATCATGTATTCACCGGGGATCATGCGAGCACCTTTATTTTTTGGTCATCCACCAGGCAATGCTCAGGCCCAGCGCCAGGGCGATGAAACCCAGAACATCGGTGGCATGCCAGTGCGAAGCGAACAGACCGTGCCCATCGTGGGCTTGGGCCCAGCAGGGGAGCGAAAGGCCAACAACCGAAAGAGCGATGCGTGGCAAGTTGGGGGCAGGTGTCATGGCGGGCTTTCGATTGAGGGGTCAGACAATGGGCTGGTGCACTGTGACAAGCTTTGTGCCGTCGGGGAATGTGGCTTCCACCTGAATGTCAGCGATCATTTCGGGGATCCCGTCCATCACGTCGGCTCGGGTCAGCACTGTGCGGCCTTCGGCCATCAGCTGAGCAACGGTTTTGCCGTCGCGCGCACCTTCCATGATGGCCGCGCTGATCAAGGCCACTGCTTCGGGGTGGTTCAGCTTGAGTCCGCGGCCTCGACGCCGTTCGGCCAGCAGCGCGGCGGTGAAGATGAGGAGTTTGTCTTTTTCGCGAGGGGTTAAGTCCATGGACTGAGTCAGCAAAAGCTGTGCCATGTTGGGTGGTGTTTGTAAATGGCTTGTTTATTGCTTCAAAGGTGGCCAGCCCCACCATGACCACTGAAAACGCCCCTGCTGCTGATCAACGCATCATCAAAGTGCGGCGTGACTACAACACCTGGGTGGCCAATGAGACCATTGAAGACTACGCATTGCGCTACACACCCCAGCGTGCGAGGGTGTGGTCAGCAGGGCGGGTGGCCAACACGGCGCTGGGCGTTGCGTCTTTTTTGGTGCTGGAGGCGGTGGGCGCCACCCTGATGGTGCAGTATGGTTTTTGGAACGCGTTTTGGGCGGTGTTGGTGGCCGGAGCGGTGATTTTTGCTGCAGGGGTGCCCGTGGCATATTACGCGGCGCGCTACGGAGTGGACATGGATTTGCTGACCCGGGGGGCCGGTTTTGGCTACATCGGTTCTACTGTCACGTCATTGATTTACGCATCATTCACGTTTTTGTTTTTCGCGCTGGAGGCTGCGGTCATGGCCTATGCGCTTGAGTTGGCCTTGGGAATTCCGCCCGCCTGGGGCTATGTGGTGTGTGCTGTGGTGGTGATTCCACTGGTGACCCATGGTATTTCAGTGATTTCGCGTTTTCAGGTATGGACTCAGCCAGCATGGTTGATTTTGATGCTGGTGCCCTATGCGGCAGTGGGGTGGCTCAATCCTGGTGCGTTTTCAGATGTGGCGCACAGGACTGGTGAGTTGGCCCCACTCCCGGGTTTGGATTGGCACTTTTTTGGTGCTGCCTTGACCGTGGTTTTGGCTTTGATCACCCAGTTGGGCGAGCAAGCCGATTACCTGCGTTTTATGCCTCCCCCCCCGCCAGGGCGGCATACCCGCTGGTGGATGGCTGTGCTGGCAGGCGGGCCAGGATGGGTGGTGCCCGGTGTGCTGAAAATGCTGGGGGGTATGTTGTTGGCCCACTTGGCGTTGAGCAACAGCGTTTCGCCGGATCAGGCGGTGGACCCCAACCAGATGTACCTGGCCGCCTACGAGCATTTGTTGCCCTATGGCTGGGCGGTGGGTTTGACCGCAACGTTTGTGGTGGTGTCGCAACTCAAAATCAATGTCACAAACGCCTACGCCGGTTCGCTGGCTTGGAGTAACTTTTTCTCGCGTTTGACACACAGCCACCCAGGTCGGCTGGTCTGGGTGGTTTTCAACATCGTGATCGCCCTCTTGCTCATGGAGATGAACGTATTTCGAGTTCTGAGCGAGGTGCTGGGGGTGTATGCGCATATCGCGATTGGCTGGATCATGGCGGTGGTGGCTGATTTGGTGATCAACAAGCCGATGGGCTGGTCGCCTGCAGGTGTTGAATTCAAGCGGGCTTACCTCTACGACATCAACCCGGTTGGAGTGGGGGCCATGGCCGGCGCGGCGGTTTTGGGCGCGGCAGCGCATTTTGGTGCGTTGGGTGAGGCGCCCAGGGCGTTTTCCGCCGCCTTGTCCATGCTTACCGCCCTTGTGCTTTCCCCCTTGCTAGCGTGGGGCACTCGGGGGAGGTTTTATTTGGCGCGCCCGCATTCGCTCCACACCTCGAATTCGGGCTCCCAACCCGGTTTGCAAAGGTGCGTGGTTTGCGAGCGCGACTACGAGATCCCTGACATGGCAGCCTGCCCCGCTTACCAAGGGGCAATTTGTTCTCTGTGTTGCACTTTGGATGCCCGGTGTGGCGATGCCTGCAAGCCGCACGCTCGTTTGCTGGTGCAGTGGGAAACGGCCTTGCAGGCGGTTTTGCCCCGAGCGGTGAGGCCGTATCTGGCTGAAGGCCTGGCGCATTATTTGTTGTTGTTGAGTTGCGTAGGTGCTGTCATGGCGGGCGTGCTGGCTGTGCTGGTGCAGCAGGCGCCAGCAGTGTTGTGGCCGCTGTACGGCCCCACTTACGCTGCCTTGATGTTGCTGGCCGGAACTGTGTGTTGGTGGTTGGTGTTGACGCATAAAAGCAGGACTGTTGCGCAGGAAGAGTCACGCAAGCAAACATGGCTATTGATGCAGGAAATTGACGCACATCGCCTCACAGACGAGCAACTCCAGAGCGCCAAACGCGCGGCAGAAACGGCGAATCAAGCCAAAACCCGGTACATCAATTTGGTCAGCCATGAATTGCGCACACCACTCAACAGCATCCTGGGCTACGCCCAACTGCTGCAGGAGGACGCTCAATTGTGCGAACAACGGGCCCACGCGCTCAAGGTCATACAACATGGTGGCGAACACCTGTTATCGCTGGTTGAGGGCACGCTTGATATTGCACGTATCGAATCCGGCAAGTTGACATTGCAACCGCACCCCATGGCGTTTGCGGACCATGTACAGGAAGTGGCTCATTTGTTTGAGTTGCAGGCCGAGGGCAAGGGCTTGCGTTTTGTTTTGGAGGTGCCCCAAGCCCTGCCTGCCGTGGTAAGGGCTGATTCCAAGCGCCTGCGGCAAATCTTGATCAATCTGTTGGGCAACGCTTTGAAATTTACCCATCGTGGGGAAGTCAGGTTGCGTGTGACCCATGCCCGCGAAATGGCCACTTTCGAGGTAATAGACACCGGGCCGGGGTTGGCACCGCACGAGCTGGAACGGGTATTTGAGCCCTTTGTTCGGGGGCAGGCACCGAGCGGGGAAGCGCCTGTGTTGCAGCCACACGCCAGCGGGACCGGGCTTGGCCTGACGATCGCGAAAATGCTGACCGATCTGATGGGCGGCGAGTTGTCGGTGAGCAGCACAGTGGGTGAGGGCACTGCGTTTGTGGTTCGGCTGTTTTTGCCGGTGCAGCATGGGGTGGCCGCCAAGCAGCCGGTGGTGCCTATGGTCACAGGCTATGCCGGGCCACGCTTGGGCGTGTTGGTGGTGGACAACGAAGAAGCCGATCGGGATCTGTTGGCCAATTGGCTGGAACCGTTGGGCTTTGAGGTGGTCAAGGCGATCCATGGAGAAGACGCCCTGCGGTATTTGAACGATGGTCTTCGTCCTGCTGCGGTTTTCATGGACTTGGCCATGCCGGGCATAGACGGCTGGGAGACCATGCGCCGCATGCGGGCCCACGGGTGGGGCGCGTTGCCGGTGCTGGTGGTGTCGGCCAACGCATTCGACCAAGGGTTGGATAACGATTTGGGTCACGCAGCAAACGATTTCCTTGTCAAGCCAGTGAGGCGCGCGGACGTTCTGGGTTGGCTGCAGCGCCGCTTGCTCTTGACATGGGAGCATGCCAAAGCCCCTGCATTTGAGCAGCCGCTGCGGGCAGCTGCGGTGGCTTGGGCCATGCCATCTCGGGCTGATACCGATGACCTGTTGGCCGCTGTGCGCCTGGGGCATGCCAAAGGGGTGATGCAGTGGTTGGACTCGTGGACCCTGGCCCATCCGGAACACTCGGAGTGGGCCAAACAGATGCGAGTGTTGGCTCGCTCTTTTCGCTTTGAAGTTTTGGAGTCCCGCTTGAATAACCTGCAATGAACCACTTTTCTATGGATTCCCCACCCTTGTTGGTGCTGTTGGTTGACGATGTGCCTGAAAACATAGGCCCTTTGCACGACGCTTTGGATGCCGCTGGCTACACCGTCCTGGTGGCACTGGACGGTGAAAGTGCCTTGCGCCGGGCCGAACAAGCCCTGCCAGACATGGTGCTTTTGGATGCGGTGATGCCCGGCATGGACGGTTTTGAGGTGGCCCGCAGGCTCAAGGCCGATGCCCGGACCGCAGAGATTCCAATCGTGTTCATGACTGGGTTGACCGAGACCGAGCATTTGGTGGCGGCGTTGGAGGTGGGCGGGGTGGATTACGTGACCAAACCCCTCAAGCCGCGCGAGGTTCTGGCCCGTATGAGCGTTCACTTGCGCACTGCTGCGCAGGCCCGGGTGGGGGCGCGGGAGCGGACACAAGCCCACAATGCGCTCGACGCCTTCGGTTATGCCAGCATCACTGTCCGCGCTCAAGACGGGCGCATGCTGTGGCAAACGGCGCTGGCCCGCGATCTTTTGCTCAGGCACTGCCCTGATGAGGTAGGACCTGCTGGCAACGTCACGCCCAAAGCGGTGATGCAGTGGTTACACCGTGTGCTGCCCTCTGTGCAAACAGGCGCTGCGAGCGAACCGCCTCGCCTGACCCTTGAAATGGGCCCGCGTCGTTTGACCTTTCGTTTGCATCAGCAAATCGACGAAGACGACTGGTTGGTGGTGATGCAGGAGACGTCGGACGCGTCGGTACTGGAAGGTCTGACCGCAGCATTCGCCCTCACAGCCCGAGAAGCCGAAGTTCTCTATTGGGTTACCAAAGGCAAAACCAACCGCGACATAGGCGACATATTGGGGGCCAGCCCTGCAACGGTGAAAAAACACCTGGAACGCATCCACGCCAAAATGGGGGTGGAAACGCGCACTGCCGCTGCTGCCATGGCCATCAACCGCATGCCTCAATTGTGACCCTGCAGGGCGGCTGCTTTTATTTGTTCGGGCTTGAGTGCCGGGTGCATGCACGGCACCAACGGTTGCGTTTTGCACAAAGCGGTGTACCCCGGATACGCCACACGGCGTACAGACATGGTTGAGGGTAATCCCTAGCATTGGGTTGTCTGCTGATTTAGCAGTTGACCAACCCTCTGCAACCTTGGAGCTTACCCATGAACTCTCGTCGTTTTTCGCTCAAGACCCTATCCGCTGCGGCGGCGGTGGCCTCCATGAGCTTGTTGGGCATTTCTGCCCACGCAGCAGACACCATCAAAGTGGGTGTGCTGCACAGCTTGTCCGGCACCATGGCCATTTCCGAGACTGTGCTCAAGGACGTGGCCCTGATGGCCATTGACGAGATCAACGCCAAGGGCGGCGTGCTGGGCAAGAAACTCGAGCCTGTGGTGGTGGACCCGGCTTCCAACTGGCCGCTGTTCGCCGAAAAAGCCAAGCAGCTGATCGACCAAGACAAAGTGGCTGCTGTGTTCGGCTGCTGGACCTCGGTGAGCCGCAAGTCGGTGTTGCCGGTGTTTGAAGAAAAGAACTCGCTGCTGTTCTACCCCGTGCAGTACGAGGGTGAAGAGCTGTCCAAGAACGTGTTTTACACCGGTGCCGCGCCCAACCAGCAGGCCATTCCCGCCGTCGAGTACCTGATGAGCAAGGACGGCGGTTCTGCCAAGCGCTTTGTGCTGCTGGGCACCGACTATGTGTACCCGCGCACCACCAACAAGATCCTGCGCGCCTTCCTGAAGGCCAAGGGCGTCGCCGAGTCGGACATCATCGAGGAGTACACCCCCTTCGGCCACTCCGACTACCAGTCGATCATCGCCAAGATCAAGAAGTTCGCCAGCGAAGGCAAGAAGACCGCCGTTATCTCGACCATCAACGGCGACTCGAACGTGCCCTTCTACAAGGAACTGGGCAACCAGGGCCTGAAGGCGACCGACGTGCCGGTGGTGGCTTTCAGCGTGGGTGAGGAGGAACTGCGCGGCGTGGACACCAAGCCGCTGGTCGGCCACCTGGCCGCATGGAACTACTTCATGTCGATCAAGAACCCGACCAACACCGCCTTCATCAAGCAGTGGAGCGACTACGCCAAGGCCAAGAACATCGCCGGCCACAAGGACAAGCCGCTGACCAACGACCCGATGGAAGCCACCTACATCGGCATCAAGATGTGGGCGCAGGCGGTCGAGAAGGCCAAGTCCACCGACACCGACAAGGTCATCGCCGCGATGGCTGGCCAAACCGTGAAGGCACCGGGCGGTTTTACGTCCACCATGGACAAAGAAAACCACCACCTGCACAAGCCGGTGTTCATTGGCGAGATCAAGGCCGACGGCCAGTTCAACGTGGTTTGGAAGACCAAAGGTCCGGTGGTGGCCGACCCGTGGAGCGACTACATTGCCGAAAACAAGGGCAAGAAGAACGTGCCTGAGAAGAAGTGATGCAGTGAGGCAGCCCCTTGCGGTGATCGACCGCAGGGCGGCCTGCTGGCCTGCCGCTGGGCCCGGCGGCAGGCACACCCGATTCCAATGAAAGACGGACCATGCGTCTCCACTCCCATCCACACCCCTGGCTTCCAAACTGGCACAAGGCACTGCTGGCCCTGTGCCTGTCGGCGTCTGCGCTGGCGCACGCCCTGGAGCCAGCCGATGCTTTGGCCTTGGCCGATGGCGACGGCGATACCCGTGTCGCGACCCTGCAAAAGCTCGCCGCTTCCGAAGACGCACGCGCCCAGGCGCTGGTGCGCGCACTGGCCAGCGAAACCGTGCAGTTGCTGGGCGAGCGGGTGCTGATCGTGAAGGATGGCCATGCTGCCGACGCCGTCACCGGCGAAGCCGTGACGTTGGGCGAAGACGCATCTGAAGTGACCATCAACAACCGCTTGCGGGGGGCGCTGGAAACAGCCCTCGCGGGCATGGACTTGCTGGCCGGAGACCCGGCGCGGCAGGTCGAAGCGGCCCTACGCCTGAGAGCCAGCAGCTTTGACGATCCGGACCCTGCTGGTCTGCCACTGATTGAAAAAGCCCTGGCTGGCAACCTGGATACGCGCGCCCGTCAGGTGCTGGAACTGGCGCAGGCCGCCATTCTGTTGGCCAGCGATGACGATGCTCAGCGCTTGCAGGCGGCCGCCAAACTCGGTGAGGCGCGTTCGCCCATTGTGCGCCCGCTCTTGCAACAGCGGCTGGCATCGGAACCCAGCCCAGCCGTCCAGGCGGCGCTCAAGGCCTCATTGGCCACGCTCGACCGTTCGCTGATGGTGAGCAATACCCTCGGCCAGCTGTTCACCGGCCTGAGTTTGGGCTCCATCCTGCTGCTGGCGGCGCTCGGCCTGGCCATCACCTACGGCCTCATGGGCGTGATCAACATGGCGCATGGCGAGCTGATCATGATTGGCGCCTATGCCACCTGGCTGGTTCAAACCTTTTTTCGCCAGGCGCTGCCCGAGTGGTTTGACTGGTACCTGCTGGCCGCCCTGCCGGTGGCCTTCCTCACTTCGGCCCTGGTGGGCGCGGTGATGGAACGCAGCGTGATCCGCTTTTTGTACGGCCGCCCGCTGGAAACCTTGCTGGCCACCTGGGGCCTGAGCCTGGTGCTGATGCAGGGCGTGCGCAGCCTGTTTGGCGCGCAGAACGTGGGCGTGGAGAACCCGAGCTGGATGAGCGGCAGCGCGACGTTGATGGGCAACCTGACGCTGCCGTGGAACCGTATCGTGATCGTGGGTTTTGCCTTGCTGGTGCTGGGCGGTGTGGCCTTGCTGATTGCCCGCACCCGGCTGGGGCTGTTCGTGCGGGGCGTGACCCAGAACCGCCCGATCGCCAGCTGCATGGGCGTGAACACCGCGCGCATCGACACCTACGCCTTTGCGCTGGGCTCGGGCATTGCAGGGCTGGCGGGCAGCGCCCTGAGCCAGATTGGCAACGTGGGACCGGACCTCGGTCAGAGCTACATCGTCGACTCCTTCATGGTGGTGGTGCTGGGGGGCGTGGGCCAGCTGGCGGGCACGGTGTACGCCGCGCTGGGCCTGGGTGTGCTGAACAAGTTCCTGGAGGGCTGGACCGGCGCGGTGCTGGCCAAGATCGCGGTGCTGGTGTTCATCATCATCTTCATCCAGAAGCGACCCCAGGGGATTTTTGCCCTCAAGGGTCGCCAGGCCTGAGCGGGAGGACCAACCATGAACACAACGACCGAGACAACTTCGCGCGCCGCCATTGATCTGTTGCCCGCCAAGGGGCCACTGCTCACACGCAGCGGCTGGGGCAGCATCCTGGTGGTGCTGCTGGTGGTGGGTGCAGTGGCGCCGCTGCTGAACCTGGTGGTGCCGGCCGACAGTGCCTTTCACCTCAGCGACTACATGGTGGGCCTGCTGGGCAAAATCATGTGCTACGCCATCTGTGCGCTGGCCATGGACCTGATCTGGGGCTACACCGGCATTCTGAGCCTGGGCCACGGCCTGTTCTTCGCGCTCGGCGGCTACGTGATGGGTATGTACCTGATGCGCCAGATTGGCCGCGACGGCAACTACCAGAGCGACCTGCCGGACTTCATGGTGTTCCTGGACTGGAAGGAACTGCCCTGGCACTGGGCGCTGAGTGACAGTTTCCTGGCCACGCTGCTGCTGATCGTGCTGGTGCCGGGTTTGGTGGCCTTTGTGTTTGGCTACTTCGCCTTCCGCTCGCGCATCAAGGGCGTGTATTTCTCCATCATCACGCAGGCGCTGACTTTCGCCGCGCTGCTGCTGTTCTTCCGCAACGAGACGGGCATGGGTGGCAACAACGGTTTCACCGATTTCAAGCGCATCCTGGGCCTGCCCATTGCCACGCAGGAAATGCGCATGACGCTGTTCGTCATCACCGGGCTGACGTTACTGGGCTTCTACGTCTTTGCGCGCTGGCTGGTGGGCAGCAAGTTCGGCCGCGTGCTGCAGGCGGTGCGCGATGCGGAGAGCCGCGTCATGTTCTGCGGCTACAACCCGCTGCCGTACAAGCTCACCATCTGGACCATTTCAGCCGTGATGTGCGGCATTGCCGGTGCGCTCTATGTGCCGCAGGTCGGCATCATCAACCCCAGCGAAATGAGCACGGCCGCCAGCATCGAGATGGCAGTGTGGGCTGCGGTGGGTGGGCGCGCCACGCTCGTGGGCCCGATCATCGGAGCCTTTCTGGTCAACGGTGCCAAAAGCTGGTTGACGGTCACCTTCCCCGAAGTCTGGTTGTATTTCCTCGGAGCCTTGTTCATTGCCGTGACATTGTTCATGCCGCACGGGGTGGTGGGACTGGTGCGCAGATTGCGCGCACGCAAAGGAGACAAGGCATGACGCCCGACCTGATGGACGCTGGCGCCCAGCGCCTAAAAAAAATCACTGCTGCGAAGCGGTTGGGCATGACCGAATCCGGGGGGCGCAGCGCAGCTTTCGCGCGCCCGCTGGTGCGTGGGCAGGTGGACACCACC
>JACCDQ010188043.1_pt1 | contig 20993 bp, 20 predicted proteins | sample 7446031 | NCBI WGS metagenome assembly JACCDQ01 (sample SAMN15323442, study PRJNA562643) | freshwater metagenome | isolation source: river surface water | place: USA:Blue River Watershed | collected 2017-08-17
ACGAAGCCGCCGCCGAAGAAGACTCAGCGGTTGCCGATCTTGAACCAAGCGAAGATGCCGAGAGCGATGCCGGCAAGGCACGTAAACGCATACCAAGATTTATCCGTCGACGCGGGCGCAAAAACAAGGATGCAAACTAGGGCAACAGCCCAAAGTCCTACGCCAACGGCGATTGCCAGACGGGCACTGACTGCCGCTGGGGCAGGGTCAGGCTTGCGCTCTGAATCTTTGACGTAGAACCTCATAAGACCAACTCTAGAGCTGGCCGACCACGTAATCGATAGCCTTGGTCAACTGCTCCACCTCAGCCAGGTCGGTTGCGGTGAAGGTTGCGACGCGAAGCTGGTTGCGGCCGAGCTTGCGGTACGGCTCGACATCCACGATTCCATTGGCGCGCAGGGTCTTTGCAACGACCGCCGCATCCACGTCGTCATTGAAGTCGATGGTCACAACCACCTGTGAGCGGTGCTCTGGGTTTTCAACAAACGGAGTTGCGTATGCGCTCGCGTCGGCCCAGTCGTATAGGTGTGCCGAAGCTGCCTTGGTGCGGCTGTCTGCCCATGCGAGTCCGCCGTTCTGGTTGATCCAGTCGACCTGCTCAGCGAGCAGGAACAGGGTTGCGATGGCAGGGGTGTTGAGGGTCTGGTTCAGGCGCGAATTGTCGATCGCGGTCTTGACGCTCAGGAATTCAGGAATGTAACGGTCGGTCGCCGCGATGCGCTCGGTGCGCTCGATTGCGGCCGGTGACATGAGGGCGAACCAGAGGCCGCCGTCCGAAGCGAAGTTCTTCTGAGGAGCAAAGTAGTAAACGTCGGTTTCGAGCGGGTCGAAATCGATGCCACCGGCTGCCGAGGTCGCATCCGTAAAGAAAATTGCGTTCGAGTCAGCGCCGGCAACACGCTTCACCGGGGTCACAACACCGGTCGAGGTTTCATTCTGTGCGTATGCGTAGCTGTCGACGCCGGCCTCTGCCTGAAGTTCGAGGCGTGAGCCAGGGGTTCCGTTGATGACGGTTGGCTTCTCAAGCCAAGGGTTGGTCAGTGCGGTGGCAAACTTTGCGCCGAATTCACCGTGTACGAGGTTCTGCGCCTTGCGCTCAACCATTGAGAATGCGGCGGCATCCCAGAACGCGGTCGAACCACCGTTGCCGAGCACGATCTCATACCCGTCTGGGTTGTGGAACAGGTCCATCAAGCCTTCCTGCACGCGCTTGACCAGGTTCTTGACCGGGGCCTGACGGTGCGAGGTGCCCATCAACTTTGCGCCTTCGGCGGCAAACGCGGCGATTTGCGCAGCGCGTACTCGTGAAGGACCGCAACCAAAACGGCCGTCGACTGGCAAAAACTCAGCGGGGATGATGATTTCAGGCATAAATCCAAGTTTATTGGCGAGAATAGGAGGACGATGACCGCTGATCTGATCGACACAGTTGAGATGTACCTGCGCACCATCCTCGAATTGGAGGAGGAGGGGCAGGTGCCGATGCGTGCGCGCATCGCCGAGCGTCTCGAGCAATCGGGACCAACCGTCTCGCAGACCTGTGCTCGCATGGAGCGACTCGGGCTGCTGATCGTGTCTGACGATCGCCACCTCGAACTCACCCCTGCCGGCCGCCACGAAGCCGTCGCGGTTATGCGCAAACACCGTCTGGCCGAGCGCCTGCTCGCCGACGTGATCGGACTCGAGTGGGAGTTCATTCACGAAGAGGCTTGCCGCTGGGAACACGTCATGAGTGATCGCGTCGAGAAGCGCATCCTAGAAATGGTTTCAATCAAAGACGTTTCGCCTTATGGCAACCCGATTCCAGGCCTCGAAGAACTCGGCTACACGCCAGCTAGCTCGCAGGAAGGCGTCGTCTCGATTGTTGACCTACCAGAGGCGATCGTGAGCCAGGGAACTGTGACCCTCCGTCGCATTAGCGAGCAATTGCAGCTAGACCCTGAGTTGCTAGCCGAATTCCGCGCGGCCGGAATCATGCCAGGAGCCGCACTTTCACTGCGTTTTGAAGATGGCCGAGTGCACCTTTCGGTCGGCAACGGCCCGTCGCTGGAACTCTCACGCGATGCGGCATCCCAGCTCTTCGTCGATGAAGCCTAGGCAGCCACAGCCTTAGCGACAGAGCTGCCGGTTCGAGGGTTGGATTCCTGCAGTTTTCTGCTAATTTCCTGAGTCGGGTGCCCCTGATTTTTCTGTTTGGTAAACTTTTGGGGTTGCGTCGGTAGACCTTGGACCGCGCAATCGAACCAGCTCTTGGTTCGCAACTGGAGGTTTCACTTGGCCAAAAAAGGCAACGGACGTCACCGCGCTCCGGTCGAACTCAATCTTCTTGAAGAGTTCGAACTGCGCAGTCGCCGCTCGGTTCGCGAAGCAGAACGTGCTCGCCAATCACGCGCGGCTCGTCGCCTTGCCCGAAAGCAAGCCAAGCTTCAAAAAGCCGAAAACATTCGCCTCGCTCACCTGCAGGCAAAAGAGGGCAAGACCTCGGGTCGTTTCATCGTTCGTCAGCGCGTAGGCAAGTCGGTTGCTCGAAACAAGACGTTGTCAGGCGCTGCGATGGTCATTTCGATTGGCGTCTTCGGCTCGTTCGCTTTGCCGGCTTACGCATACAACCCAGAAATTGCATCGCTGGTCGGCTTCACCACGACCAACCCAGAGCTGCTCGCCAAGTCAGGCGTCTATCAGCAGCTCGTTGTTTCGGCAGTCAACACCGTAAAGTTTGCGCGAGGAAGCTACTCATCGACGGATGCCGCCGAGATCCAGCGTCAAGAGATCCTGAATGGCGTTCGCACATATAACGGTCTGACCGCTGAGGATTACCTGGCCAACCCGATTTATACCAACGTGAGCGCTTCAAAGGTTCTTGAAGTTGCTGCGAAGTATGTGGGTACCCCTTATGTCTTCGGTGGAATCACCCCGGCAGGCTTTGACTGCTCGGGCTATGTCGCATACGTCTTCTCGCAGTTCGGTATCGCGCTGCCTCACTCGGTGCACGCACAAAACCGCCTCGGTCAGCTGATCAAAGAGAAAGATGCCCTGCCTGGTGACCTCGTTGTCTTTGACGACCTCAGCCACGACGGCATCTATGCGGGCAACGGCAACTTCTATCACGCACCACGCCCTGGCGACACCGTGAAGCTAGCGCCAATCTTCACGCCGAACGTGCACTTCGTGCGCATCTTCAAACAGAAGTAATCCGTAACCTAATCTTCACCAACACGCCCGTTTGCGTGTGCCGTTACGCCTAGCCAGCAGTCGTAATCTGACAACAGGTACAAACCGATTCGTATCTGGAGGGCGCAATGAGACGCACAGACATGCCTGCCAAGCATGTGTTTGCGCTGCAACATTGTTCCCGCCTGTCTGGTCAACAACAACCAGCCCGTTCAAACTGACGCGTCACCATGTCTGGTGGCGCGTTTTTTGATAGCCGGATCGAATCGGTAGTGCATACGAAATGCCCGAAAGCCGTTTGGGATTTTTCGAAAGGATGCGAATGCGCACATTGGTTTTGAACGCCGGATACGAACCGCTCGCGGTCGTTTCATTCAAGCGAGCCCTCATGCTCGTGCTCAATAAAAAAGCGACCGTGCTCGCCGCGACCGGTGACCAGTTGGTCCACAGCGCGAGCGACGAATTCGCGCTGCCGTCGGTCATTTTGCTTCAGCGCTACGTGCGAATTCCGTCGAGTCGCATGATTCCGGTGACGCGCAGGGGAGTGCTTCGTCGAGACAGCCACCGCTGTGCCTACTGCGGTCGTTCGGCTAACACCATCGATCACGTGCAACCGCGTTCGCGCGGTGGGCGAGACACCTGGGAGAACCTGGTCGCCGCTTGTCTCAAGTGCAACAACAAGAAGAGCGATAAAACGCTGGATGAGCTCGGCTGGCAGCTTAGTTTTGTGCCGCGTATGCCGCAGGGCGTCTCTTGGTCGGTGCGCGGAGCCGAACGGCTAGAACCAGAATGGGATGAGTTTTTGGTGTTTGAACGCGCCGCCTAATTCGCTTGCAGTGGCCCCGATAGGAATCGAACCTACGACACAAGGTTTAGGAAACCTCTGCTCTATCCACTGAGCTACGGAGCCGATTTGAGTCTTTTCGCAGAACGCGAAACCCAACATAGGCAAGTCTAAACGGCTGGTGGCAAAGCCAAAGTTAGTCTTGTTACATGGTTGAGCAGCACGATGGCGGGAACACGATTTCACCCGCGCAATGGCAAGAATGGCTCGACCAAATCAAGGCCATCGGCGGCGTCAATCCGCTACTGAACTTCGAGTTCGACGGCTATGCGCACATCGATGTTGAGCGAGCTCATCCGGTCGGTCAGGCGCAGTTCGTCATGGGTCGCCCAACGCTGCTGTCTAACCTGTTTCGCGACAACGCGGTTTTCGCAGAGAACCTTGCTGCGGCTAAGCACATCAAGAGCAAAGCCGAGCGCCTCAGTGAACACTTTGGCATCGACACCATTCACGTTGCCGGCGGTCTAGTCGATCTTTCGGCCGATGGTTTCGACCTGCAGTTGCCGATCATGCTTTGGCCGGTGATGTTGATCTCGCGCGGCAGTGACGAATTCGAGCTGACTCTTCAAAACCAGCCTTCGGTGAACCCGGCCCTGATTGACGCGCTCTCTCAGCACTATGGAATTCAGCTCAACCCTGCCGAGTTGCTGCACCGCCAAAACCTCGCCACCGACTTGGTGCCGCAAGACCTGCTGAGCTACCTGACCACGTTGGTCGCCAACCGCACGAAGGCGGTTGTGTCGCGCAGGCTCATCCTCGGCAATTTCACCTCGCTGCTGACCGAACTGGTTCGCGATTTTGAGCAGAAAGAGACTTCCGTTCTGCGCGTTTTGGCGGGCGTCGAGGCCGCTCAGAAAGACTCGCTACCGCTGCCGGACCCGGTCTTGGTAGTCGATGCGGATGCGACGCAGCGACGCATTGTCTCGCGCGTGCTTGCCGGTGAAACCTTTGCGGTCGAAACGCTGCCGGGAACTGGATACACGCAGACCGTGTTGAACGCCCTGGCAGCTCTGGTGAACGCCGGCAAGCGGGTTTTGCTGGTTGCTCCGCGCCGACAGACCCTCAATGAACTCACCGATCGCCTTGCGGCTGTCGGCCTCAACGGGCTAGCGATTCGTTCGACCGATGCCTGGGTCGATGCCATCGCGGCAATCTCGCGCAACGAGAAGGCTGTCGGGCTCGACGGTCAGGCTGCGCAGAGCCGTGGCACGCAGATCGAGGAACTTGCTCAAGCCGAGGGTGCGATTGACGCATACTTTGAGACTTTGAATGCCAAGAACGACAAGCTCGGTGTCTCGGTCGCACAGGCGCTTAGCAAGCTAAGCGATCTAAGCGGAATGCCGCATGCACCGGTGACCAGTGCTCGACTCGATCGAGACCAATTGGTCGCTCTAAGCGACCGCACCGAGGCGCTAGAGCTTCTGCAGCAAGCCCACGACCTAGGCGAATTCAAGTTTGGCCCCGATGACACGGCTTGGTTCCAGGCGCAGTTTGAGAATGCAGAGCAGGTGCATCAAACCATTTCGGTGGCCAAGAGACTGCACGAAGAAGCGTTCCCAAAACTTGGCCAGCAATTGGCCGAATTCACCAAGGGCGTCAACTTCAAGCCAGCAGCAACTGTCGAGGAGTGGGGCCGTTACTTGCGCCTCTTCGTTGGCATTCGCGAGACTCTAGACCGTTTTCAGAATGTCGTCTTCGACCGACCGCTGACCGAGTTGATCGTCGCGACCGGACCACGTCGTCCAGAGGCGAACGCATTCGGCGATGAAGTCGCAGAGACCAAGATGTCGGGCGTGAACCGCCGCCGCCTCAAGAAACTCGCGAAGGAATACCTGCGCCCGGGAATGTCGGTCACCGATATGCACGCGGCCCTTCGCTCGATTGCCCAGCAGCGAGATGAGTGGCAGCGCTTCTGCACCATTCCGACGCCTCCGCAGGTGCCGCTGGGCATTGCCGATGCGCAAATCGCATACCAATCATTCGTTGGTGACCTCGATCGCCTGCAGGCTCACCTGGACCCTGAATCAACCGAACAGACTCTCGGCAAGCTGCCGCTCGAGGTGCTCGCCAAAAAGCTTGAATCCCTCGCGACCGATGTCGACAGCCTCGGCAACCTTGGCGACCGCGCCCTGGTAACCAATCGTTTGAAGTCGATGGGTCTAGGTCAACTGGTTCGCGACTTGGCTCGCATAAAGGTTTCGCGCGAACACCTCGCTCAAGAGCTCGAACAGGCATGGTGGCAGAGTGCGCTCGAATACCTGGTCGGCAAGAACCCGCAGCTGCTCAGCTACAGCTCGACCGAGATCGCGAAGCTCGAGAATGACTTCAGAACCAAGGACGCCCAACTCATCGCAACCGGTTCTCCGCTAATCGGGGCCGAGTTGGCCAAGCGATGGACCGCAGCCCTCGCTGCTGCGCCCGAGCAGGCCACCCAGCTCAAAAATCTGCTTCGAACCGGAAGAGCCAGCCTTCGCGACCTCGCCAGCGTAGCGCCATCAATCTGGTCGGCTCTTGCTCCTGCTGTGCTTGTGTCGCCGTTTGAACTGCCAGCACATCTTGGTGCAAATCAAACCTTCGACACGTTGTTCGTTTTGGATGCCGCCGGCACAACCGTCGCAGAAAACATCGCGGCGCTCAAGCGCGTGCGTCAGGTTGTTGCTTGGGGTGACGACGCCATCGCCGGACCGGACGGTTTTGAAGTCATCGCGCATGAAAACAAGACCGGGCTACCAACCGAGCGTGAACTGTCGGCCGGGTCGATCTATCAGGCTGTGCGCAACGCATACGGTCTTGAAACCATGCGTCACTCTTGGCGCACGACCGGTCAAACTCTCGGTGTACTGATCAATCGCGAGTTCTATCAGAACCGAATTGTCTTCGAGCCAACCGCGGCCGAGTTCATGAACGAACGCCCGATTCAGCTCGAGTTGGTTCGCGAGGGCAACCGCGCGATCGACAACGCCGAAGGCGCGACTGAGAGTCTCGATGCCGAGGTCGCTCGCGTAGTCGAAATGGTCATTCACCACGCCAAGTGGCACCCGCAGGACTCTCTACTGGTGGCATCGGCAAGCGATAAGCATGCCCAGCGCATCCGTGAAGCGGTTCAGGCTGCTGTTTCGCACTCGGCAGACCTTGCTACCTTCTTTGAAGGTCATGGGCGTGAGCGCTTCGAAGTCAGTTCGATGGCCGATCTAACTCACCGCACAGCCGATCGCGTTGTCTTCTCAGTGGGCTTCGGCTTGACCCAGCACGGCGCGCTGCTATCAAACTTCGGTCAGCTTCAGGCTCGCGAGAGCCGCCGCTACCTGGCTAACCTCCTGGTCAGCTCGCGTCGCGAAATCACCATCGTTTCTTGCTTCGATGCTGCCGCGATGCAGCCAGAAAATCTCCAAAACGGAGCCGTTCTGCTGCGCGAACTTCTGGCTGCTGCCGCCGAGCACCAAATCGAATCGGTTGAGTATGACCGCGACCCGATGCTGGCCGACCTAGCGCTGCGACTTCAAAAACTGGGAGTACGCGTCAACGCGGGATTCGCCGAGCGATTGCCTCTCGTCTGCGGTTACGCGAAGACCGCGGTAGTTATTGAGCCGGACTGGGCTTTGCGCGGTGACTCATACTCTGAAAAGTTGCGTCTGCGTCCGGCGTTGCTGGCTGCACTCGGTTGGCGTTACGTGCGCGTGCACAGCTTTGAGCTCTTCGCCGATCCGCAGTCGGTTGCGAATCGCATTGCCGAATCGATGGGCATTCAGGTGCGTCGAGTCGAGGGTGCAAATCTTCGGGATGAGACCGCCTTTGAAGACACAGATTTGGCTTGGGGAGACCTGCGCAACTCGACCGGTTCAGCCGGGGCGAACGATCAGCGCTTGCTCAATGACAAACCGCCGCACTGGGGCTAGTCGCTTCAGTGCATGTTTATAAACTATGCGGTTTTTTGATGTCGGGGTGAAGAGGTAAAATCAGGTGGCTGCTGGGTTCACAGTCGTGCGACGAGTAAATTTCTTCCACGTTGCCACCTTTTGCCTTTTGGCCGCTTCATTTATTGATCAAACTGTCCGACAGCCATGAAAAACATAGCCGGCGAGGAGGAGTTACACGATGGTAGACGTTAAGCCAAAGCCAGGTAACACCAGAGTGACGGGCAAAGAGCAGTACTACACGCCATCAGCCCTATCTTTGGAAATCATCCAAAGAGTTTGCGAGTCGATTGATAACCCAACATCCCGTTTCTTCCTTGAGCCTGCTGGCGGCACTGGTTCATTTATTGAAGCTGCAAAGAAATTTGGTTTCAAGAACTTTGAATCGGTTGACATAGAGCCTAAACACCCACAGGTCCGAGAGCAAGACTTCTTGCAGGCAAATCTCGAAATTTCGAACGCTGTTTGTGTGACTAATCCCCCCTTTGGGCGAAATAACTCGCTAAGCGTGCCTTTTTTCAATAAGGCAGCGGAGTATTCGGAAATTATTGCGTTTATCGTTCCGAGATCTTGGCGGAAATGGTCTGTTCTAAATCGGCTGGATCTATCCTTCCACCTTGTCGACGATTGGAATTTAGAAATTGATTATGTCGATGAAGAGGGTCTACCAACCCATGGAGTTGGAAAACTTCGAACCTGTGTTCAGGTTTGGAAGAAGAACGACTTCAAGTTACGAAATGTCGTAAAGATTCCAGATCATGGAATTATTGAGAAAACTTCACCTGAGTTTGCAGACGTATCCCTCACGTTATTCGGTTACGGCTGCGGGACAGTCAAGGAAGACTTCCCAAGAGTGCCGAACACGACCCAAACATTCTTGAAGTTAAGGCATCCTCGCGCGTTGGAGGCGCTTAAAGCTGTTGATTTCAGCAGGTTCTACAACCACACTGCCTACACGGAAGCTCTTGGACTCCAGGAAATAAATTTTTTGCTGAATGAGTACCTTGGCCTTGAGGACATGGCTTATTCCAACGACCCGTCAGACGAGGACTACCTTGGACTGAATCATGCCGAACAGCGTCGACTTTGAAATCAATCTTGGATCATTCGAATCCAGATTGGCCACGAGATCGGCCTTAGGAATGATGAAATATCTGAACGGGATTGCCGTTTTGAAGTTGCCTGAGTTTGTGAAAACGTAGAAGTCGTTTTTGTCGTACCCCTTGACCTTGCACAGCTCCAAGGCGCTCTCGTAGTCATTATTCTCAAGAAACTTCTTGACTTTCGGCCCATCGTTATTTGCACCAAATGTGCTAGAAGAGCTGCACCGGAACAGATCCTTCGACTTTGGATAAAGCTCTGGGTCTTCGTAAGCCTTTTGCTCATAGCGCCGACCCAATCCGTCTTTATGGTCAGAACCTGTTGTCTTCTGGAGGTCCGCGAAATCTCTAACTAAGGCTTCAAATAGCATGTAATTCGCTCGCCCACTTGCCAATGCTTCAGGAAAGACTCTTTCTGTGCCGTCTCCCAATATGAGAGCCAAACGGGCAACTCGAATCTCGTACATTGTGAATAGTTCATTACCCATGGATTCCCCCACTTACACGTTTATTGCTGAACTCTGCCCAAGGAGTATTCAGTCGATCTTCTTGCTCGATGAGCCCGGGCCGGCTGAATCGGTTCGATAGAAACCGCTTCCCTTAAAGGTCACGCCAACCTGGCCGAAGACCTTGCGAAGGTCGCCACCGCATTTAGGGCAAGACTTGAGTGCCTCATCGGTGAACGACTGCTGAATGTCGAAAGTGTGTTCGCACTTTTTGCAGGCGTATGAATAAGTAGGCATGGGTCTATTTTAAACCAGCAAAAATGACGAGCTGCGATGGAGTCACCACGGCGTCGACCGGGTGGTCGTGTGGCTCGACCGGAATAGCTTCAAGCAACTCATCGTCGTACACGACAGCTACGACCGGCAGGTTCGTGCCTTCGAGAGCGCGGTCGTAATAACCCTTGCCCTTGCCGAGGCGATTGCCGTTCTCGTCTACTGCCAGTGCGGGTGCGATAACCAGGTCGACGCCATCTAGGCTGTCGACCTTGCCGACCGGTTCAGCGAAGCCGAAGATACCCGTTTCGGTCTCGCCTTCATACATAACCCATTGAAGTTCGCCCGAGGCGAGGCTTACCGGCAAAAGAACTTCGATTCCGGCGTCCATGGCCCAGTCGATAAACAGTTCGGTGTCTGGCTCGTTTCCGAATGGCAGGTAGCAAGCGATTCGTCTTGAGGCACGTGCCGAGCAGAGTTCGGCAAGTTGGTGCATGATTCCGTCGGCCAAATCCGGGTCGTATGCCATGCTCGCGCGACGCGAGCTCAGATCAGCGCGCAGCTCACGTTTGAGCTCGGTGGGATTTGCGGCTGACATGCGACTAATCTTGCCAGCATGTCATTGAAGTTGCAGCACGGCGAGGTCACGGTGCGATTGGTTCGCGTGCGTGATGCCAAGCAGCTCGAGCAGCAGATTCTCGGTCACCGAGCCTGGCTTCGTCCTTGGGAGGCCACTAATCCGTCCGGTCCAAACAGCTTTGATATCAAGCGCATGATTCGGGGTCTGCTCCGTCAGGCCGATCAGATGCAGGGGTTGCCGTTCGTCATCGAATATCAGGGTCAGCTGGTTGGGCAGTTGAACGTTGCCAACATTTTGTATGGCTCGGTTTCATCGGCAAACATCGGTTATTGGGTGAGTCCGGATGTCGCCGGCAAGGGCATCACGCCAACCGCGGTCGCGCTTGTCAGCGAATACTTATTCAACTTTGTGGGCATTCATCGCATCCAGATCGACATTCGACCTGAGAACGCTGCTTCTCTTCGAGTAGTCGAAAAATTGGGCTTCAGGTATGAGGGCACGAAGCAGGCATACATTCACATCAACGGGGATTGGCGCGATCACCACTCGTTTGCCTTGACGGCTCCGGAGGCTGAGGGCGGGTTGTTGAATCGCTGGATTCGCGGGCAAATTAACCCGCCGAAATATCCGTTTCGTTCGACCGATATCTAATCGATATATGTTCGATATAACGTCGATATTAAACACGCCGAATTAAATCCAGAGTCGATATTAATTCGCCTCATATCTTTGACCTATGAACATTGCGGGATCAGGACTCATGTTGGCGATTATGGTCGCTCTCTGGCTCCTCGTTTTCGTCCCGGCTTGGTTCCAGCGCAGCAACACATCAGAGCAAGAACGCGAATCGCGTCGTTTTGTAACACGTTCGATCAAGAACGAGGTACGCGCCAATCTTCACCGCGAAAAGCGTGAGCACCTGGTCGTCGAAGAAACTCGTTCGGCCGCTCCGCGCATCCGTGTTTCTGGTCGCGCTCACACAGTTGCCGCCAAGGTATTCAGACTCCGCGCAGCTCGTCGCGCTCTCGTTCTTTCGCTGCTGGCCGGAATGATCGCCGTTGTTTCATCGGTCGCCATGCTTGCTGTCAGCGCAACCTACTGGGTCGGTGTTGTCGGCGGATTCGTTGTAGTCGGTTCGGCTGCATGGGGAACTCGAGTGGTCGGCGACCGCTTGACCGTTGCGCTTGAAGCATCGGGGCGCGCTCGCAGCGATGCCATTTCGGCACTGCACTATTCGACCCGCGGACTCGAGTTCGACATCGAGGTTGAAGCACCGGTGGTCAACCCTCGTGCCTGGGTCGCGACCGAACTTCCTGCCCCAAAGAGCAATGTCGGTCAGATTATCGAAACCTCATTCGCCGAGGTTGTTTCGATCGAATCGAAGACCGCGGATGCCTCGAGCGATGCAAACGCAACTCACATTGAAGAGGCTCTCGACATCGACAGCATCCTTCAGCGTCGTCGCCAAGTCGGCTAAATCACTTTTTAGCGCGTTCGTAATTGTTCGCAACCGCGTACCGAACTATGTCTTTAGTTGGCCTGCACCGATAGGCTAAGAGTGAACCCCCAGCAAACATTCAGGAGTTACTAACGTGGGCATTTTTGACAACCTCAAGAAGATCGTAAAGAAGAACGCAAAGCCAGTTCAGGCTGTCGTTGAGACGATCGCAGAAGACCTTAAAGAAGAAGTTATTGAGCCAGCTGTGAAGCAGGCTGCCAAGGCTGCAAAGCCAGCAGTAAAGAAGGCTGCTGCGGCAACCAAGAGCGCTGCTGCTAAGGCTGACAAGGCAATCGCAGGCGTCGCTAAGACCGCCAACAAGAGCGTTGCTAAGGGAGCAAAGACTGTCGCCAAGGGCGCATCGACCGCGACCAAGGCTGTTTCGAAGGCTGCAGACGCAGTTGAGAAGACCGTTGAGAAGGCAGCTGCAAAGCCTGCCGCTAAGAAGCCTGCCGCTAAGAAGCCAGCTGCAAAGAAGCCAGCCGCAAAGAAGGCTGCTCCGAAGGCTGCCGCTAAGCCTGCAGCTAAGAAGGCTGCTCCGAAGGCTGCTCCGAAGGCTGCTGCTAAGCCTGCAGCTAAGAAGGCCGCGCCTAAGGCTGCTGCAAAGCCAGCCGCTAAGCCAGCAGCTAAGAAGGCCGCTCCTAAGGCTGCTGCAAAGCCTGCGGCTAAGAAGCCTGCTGCCAAGAAGCCAGCAGCTAAGTAATCCCGCTTAACGAATAACCCCGCCCCTCAATCGAGGAGCGGGGTTTTTCTTTACGTTACTTTCCGGCGACCCAGGCCATCGCCTCGCGAAGGTTCGGGTGTTCAAACACGAAACCGGTAGCGAGCAGTTTGTCTGCCGAAAGCTTCTGGTTGCAGATCAGCAGTTCATCGGCACCAAGCCCGAACGCCAAGCGCAACGCGAATGCCGGCACCGGCACAAACGTAGGTCGGTTGTACGCCTTTCCCAATTCGCGAACGAGTTCACGGCAGGTCGCCGACTGAGGTGCCGTCAGGTTGAAAGCACCCGATGCGCTCTCGGTGTTGATCAGGTGAATGATTGCTCGCGCTTCATCGGGAAGCGAAATCCAGTCCCACCATTGCTTGCCCGAGGCGAGTGGGCCGCCGACACCCAATTTGATCAGCGGGATGAGCCGACCGAGCGCGCCGAGTTTGCGCGAAAGAACCATGGTGGTGCGAACAAGGACGACTCGCACACCTGAAGGAGCTCGCAGAGCCGCGGCTTCCCACTCCGCGGCGAGGTCGCTCAAGAAACCGGTGCCCTTAGGGTCGGTTTCGAGCGCGGTGCGACTGCCGGTGTCGCCATAGAAACCCGATGCGCTGCCGCTTACGAATACCTTTGGCTTGGTCTTTGCCTTTGCCATGGCCTCAACCAGAGTGTTGGTCGAATCAATGCGGGATGAGATCAGCTCAGCCTTGTATTTCTTGGTCCAGGGCAGCTTGCCCGTGGTTGCGCCAGCGAGATTCACGACGGCGTCGAAGCCATCGATTACGCCCTCGTCGAGCGGTTTTTCGCCAGGGGCCCAGCTGATTTCATCACTAGAAACAGCGGTTCGGCGAACTAGGCGTACAGCTTCGTGTCCTTCGCTCTTGAGGCGAGCAACGAGTTCGGTTCCGATGAGGCCGGAGGCACCTGAAATTAGTACTCGCAATCGGGAATCCTTAGAAATGAGGCGCGGTTTTATGTTTGACTTAACCTCACGGATGCAGCGATGTATTCCGCAAAATGCGAAAAGGAACCAGCCAAATGCACAACGTTGCGCCATTCGACTTGCTCAAAATCGCTCACTTCAACGTCGACTCCTGGGTCTGGGTTGTTGCCGGAATCATCGTCATCCTCGCGGTTGACCTAATCGCTCAACTTCGTAGCGACAAAGAGCCGAGTTTGCGCTCGGCCGCAATCCAGATGTCTATCTATGTGTCGCTCGCTATCGCGTTCGGCGTGCACATCGCCCTCGACTACGGCGTCGACGGCCCCGAACTGTCGAAGCAGTTTTTTGCCGGTTACATCACCGAGCTAAGCCTCTCGGTCGATAACCTCTTCGTCTTCATGGTGATCCTCGCCAACTTCAAGGTGCCTCGCAAGCTTCAGTCGCAGGCGCTGCTAATCGGTATCGTCATCGCCCTGGTGCTTCGCGCAATTTTCATCGCAGTCGGCGCTGCCGCCATCGAGGCATTCTCGTGGGTCTTCTTCATCTTCGGTGCGTTCCTACTCTGGACCGCCTGGGGCATCATCAAGGATGCGATCACGCCAGACACCGAAGATGACGCGCCTGGCGGCAAGCTCATGGAATTCATGCGCAAGCGCTTCAACACCTTGGATGAGTTCCACGGCCACAAGCTCACCGTAAAGATCGACGGCCGCCGCTTCATCACCCCGCTGATGATGGTCATGGTCGCAATCGGATTCACCGACGTGCTCTTCGCGCTCGACTCGATTCCGGCTGTCTACGGTCTGACCAACGAGCCATTCATTGTGGTCACCGCAAACGCCTTCGCGCTGCTCGGTCTGCGTCAGCTCTACTTCTTGCTGGCTGGCCTGATGGAGCGTCTGAAGTACCTAGGTTTCGGTCTCTCGGTGATTCTCGCCTGGATTGGTGTCAAGCTCATCCTTCACGCGCTTCACGAGAACGAGCTCCCGTTCATCAACGGTGGCAAGCCGGTCAAGGAAGCCCCTGAGATCAGCATCGAGCTCTCGCTCAGCGTGATTCTCATCACCCTGGTTGTGACCATTGTGGTCAGCCTGCTCTCGACGGCTCGCGACAAGCGCAAGGAATCAGAGCACAACTAGTTCATATCATCTGGGTCTGGCCCGACGCGACCGCCACCATCAAGGGTCGCAATCGCAGCCATGTCATCGACGTCGAGGCTGAAGTCAAAGACGTCGATGTTCTCAGCGATGCGGTCAGGGTTCGACGACTTTGGGATCACAAGATTGCCGAGCTCGATGTGCCAGCGGATTACCACCTGAGTCACTGACTTGCCGTGCTTGGCAGCAATCTTGGCCAGTATGTCCGATTCGAAACGGCCACGAGCCAGCGGTGACCAGGCCTCGGTCTTGATGCCCTTGTCTTCGTCATAGGCGCGTAGCTCGGCCTGCTGCAACCATGGGTGCAGTTCGACCTGGTTGATTGCTGGCACAACGCCTCCGGCGGCAATGAGTTTGTCGAGGTGGGCCGGCTTGAAGTTCGAAACACCGATACCGCGGATCTTGCCATCTGCCATCGCATCCTGGAATGCCGCCCAGGTTTCAACAAACAGGTCCTTGGCAGGGCAAGGCCAGTGAATCAAAAGCATGTCGACATAGTCGATGTTTAGGCGTGACAGGCTCTCGTCGATCGCCTCTAGAGCGTTGTCATAGCCCTGGCGGTCGTTCCAAATCTTGGTGGTGACGAAGATTTCTTCGCGGTCGTAACCGCTCTTGCGAATTCCCGCGCCAATCTCAGCCTCGTTGTCGTAGAGGGCGGCGGTGTCGATGCGGCGGTAGCCGGCATCTAGGGCAACGCGTACCAAGTCAACAGCGATGTCTTGCTCGACCTTGTAGACGCCCAAGCCGAGTTGCGGCATGTAGTCGCCGTTGAGAAGCTGGATCGATGGGTTCATTTCAGGTGAAAACGTCATTTCTTGCTCCCTAACTCCATGGTCCGAAAACTGGGTTCCATTCCGCAATCGTACGCTCGCCGATGAAGCCGGCGATGTCGAATGGGTCCTGGTCTAGCAAAGCCGAAAGTGCCTCGAGTGATTCGGCGCGCCAAATCAGAAGTGCGGTCGGCATGTCAACCATCGGGCCGCTAGCCAGCAGGGCTCCTGCCTCGAGCTGCTCGGCCAACCACTCGCGGTGAGTCGGGCGAACCGCAGCAAGGTCTTCGGCCGAGGCGGCATACGTGTATGTGACTGCGAAGGTCTTCAACTTAGCTCCTAGCTGAACTTGAGGCGTTGCGAGTGGTGAGCAGGGCCACGACCGCGGCCCCGAGTCCAAAGATAAACGCAACCATGAGAGCCGAGACGTCGCCAACGGTGTCGATTGCGATGCCGGCCAAGGCCGCAGCTGCCGAATAACCGACCAGCTGACCGGTGTTGATCCAGCCATAGGCCTCTGCGGCCTGTGACATCGGGATGTTGTTTGCAACCATCGCGCCGAGTCGACCGAACGCCGGGGCGATGCCCAGACCAGCGATGAAGAATGCGGTTCCGAGCCAAATGGCGTTGGTCGGGTTGACGAAGCTCAGCGCATAACCGAAGGCAATCAGCCCCAAGAAACCCATGAGCGAATACTTGCCGCGAACTCGGTTTGCGATCAGAAGGCCGCCAAGGATTGAACCAACCGAAAGCGCTGCGAGGGCGATTCCGGCTTCGGCCTTCGGCAGGATTGCGACCGCGCCAACCTCGATGCCGCTGAACGAACCGACCATGAGCAAACCGATGATGGCGTTGATGTAGACCAGTTCATTGCGAAGGATCTTGCCAACCTTGCCCTCGGCGCGGGGGATGTCTAGGTCGCGAACCTCTCGGTTGAACGAGAACCAGGTCGTGCCGAGAATCTGGATGACTGCCATGAGCAGCACCACGACCGTGGTGTTGGTTGTCGAGGCGATGAAGGCTGCCAAGACCGGGCCGATAACCCAGATGATTTCCTGCGCGGTCGCATCCAGTGAATAAACCGTATCGAGTTGGTCCTTTTTGACCAGAGTCGGATAAATGGTTCGCACTGCCGACTGAATCGGTGGGCTGGTCAGCCCGACCAGCAGGGCCAAGATGATGATGATTACTGGCGGTAGCTTGAACAGGGCGATGAGAGCCATGCAGGTTGCGCCGAAAGCTGCGGTGGCAATCAAAAGGCGACGAACGCCGTACTTTGATAGCCAGCGGCCGAGAAGCGGTCCAGAGATTGCTGCACCAATGGTTTCGGCGCCGAGCGCGACGCCGGCGATCGCATACGACTTGTGCATTTCTTCGATGTGCATGACGAAACCGAGGGTCATCATGCCGAACGGAAAACGGGCCAGCAGCTGCGACGAAACGATGCGAGCCATGCCGGGCGCGCGCAACACTGCAGAGTAACTAGCCATCTGCTTAGCCTAAATCCAGCCAGGTAGCCACATGTGAATCTGCCAGTACCAGAGCGGAATCGTGGTTCCAATCCAGAGCGGCAAGAAGAACAGGCTTAGACCGAAGGCCACGGCACAGAAATAACCGATTCGGATGCGTGCAAGCCCGCGGTCTTCGACCGCTCTCGAGTTCACCCAGTGCCGCAGCGCGAAGGCTAGAGCGATGACCAACCAAGGTTCGAAGGCGATCGTGTAGAACTGGAAAACCGTGCGGTTGATGTAGAGCAGCCAAGGCAGATAACCGGCCACCAGACCGAGCAGCAACTGACCCTTCACAACATCGCGGTCGAGAACCCAACGGTAGGCAATCCAGAGGATGGCGGCCGCAGCGGCATACCAAATAAGGGGATTCGGCACAGGGGTGATGGCTGTCGAGCAACCACCTGGCAGGCCGCAGCCGTTTGCACCTTCGTCATTGCCCTCATAGAACATTGAGGTTGGTCGCTGCATGAATAACCAGGTCAGCGGGTTCGCTTGATAGTTGTGTGGGGTGCGCAAACCGATATTGAACTCGTAGGCGTCCTTGTGAAAATTCCAGAGCGCAATCAGCGGGTTCTTGGATGACTTAGCGTCATAGCCGGTGCCCGAAATGAACCAGCCGAGCCAGCTCGCGACATAGGTCAAAATACCCAGCGGAACGATGAGCACGAAGTCAATCACGCTCTGCTGCGATGACTTCTTCAGCCAATCCCAGCCGAGCTTGCCGTCCTCACCGCGTGGTTCGACCGTCAGGCGATAGGCGGCTTCGGTCGCGACCGCATACACGGCAAAAATCGCGAGAAAGTACGCGCCCGACCACTTGACCGCGGCTGCGGCACCCAGTGCCAGAGCCATGGCAAGCAGCCACGGTCGCCACCAGCGCAGGCCGAGATGGCCCGCCGCAATTCGGTCGATCATCGCCTCGCGGTCGCGAAGCAAGAACCAGAAACCGAGAAGCGCAAAGAAACCGAGGATGCCGTCGAGCAACGCAACGCGACTCATCACGATGGCCTGGCCTTCGATGGCCATAAAGAACGAGGCAATCAGCGCCCATGCGTGCGATTTCAGCATGATGCGCGCGACAACAAATACGAGTCCGACGGTTGCGGTGCCCAGCAGGGCAGTGGCAAGACGCCATGACCAAGCGTTCTCTGGGTTGCCCAGCCACATTCCGAAACCGATCAGCCATTTGCCGAGCGGAGGGTGAACCACGAAACTTGCGTTTTGGCCGTAGCCATCGACCAGCCCGGCCTCGAACTTGGCGTCGTAATCGCTCGGCCAATAGCGCTCAGCGCCGGTGTTCCAGAGCGTCCAGGCATCTTTGACGTAATAGGTCTCGTCAAACACGAGCTTGTGCGGTGAATTCAGGTCGATCAGGCGCAGAAAAGCGGCCAGCAGGATGACCAACCAGGGTGAAACGCGCTCGAACAGCTCGCGTCCCGAAGGGGTCGCACGCAGTTTGTCGAGCCAAGCAATCACGCGAACAGTCTAGTTTTGCGGCCTGACAATTTGACCTCGAACAGATGCGCTAGCCGAGCACTCTGCGACAATGAACCGTGCTCATTCTCGCTGCGACTCCGATCGGCAACCTGGCCGATGCCTCGCCGCGTCTTATCGAGCACCTCGAGCGCTGCGAATACATCGCCGCCGAAGACACTCGTTCGCTGCTGAATCTCGTGCACGGTTTGGGCATTCGCCATAACGCCAAGCTGTTCAGCCTGCACGAACACAACGAATCCGACCGCTTAGCCCAGCTGGTCGAACTCGCGGCCGAAAATGATGTGCTCGTGGTCAGCGACGCAGGAATGCCGACCGTGAGCGACCCGGGCTTCTTGCTCGTGCGCGCTTGCGTTGAGGCTGGCGTCGATGTGACCGTGATTCCCGGCCCATCAGCGGTGCTTTCAGCGCTCGCCGTGAGTGGCTTGCCGACCGACCGTTTCACCTTCGAGGGGTTCCTGCCTCGCAAGGGTGGCGATCGCCGCAAGGCCTTCGCCGCGTTGGCAACTGAGACCCGCACGATGGTGTTCTTCGAATCACCACACCGAATTCTTGAATCACTCGAGGATGCCGCGAGCGTGCTCGGAGCCACCCGACAGGCCAGCGTCAGTCGTGAACTGACCAAAAAGTTCGAGCACACCGAACGCGGCACTTTGACCCAGCTGGTCGAATGGGCCAAGTCTGAACCAAAGGGCGAGATGGTTTTAGTCATTGCTGGTGGTTCGGCACGCGAAGTCGACGCGAGCACTTTGGTGCAGCAGGTGCTTGAGTTGGCGGCACTCGGCACCGGCCTAAAACAGGCGGTCGGCGAGATCGCATCCGCCAACGGTGTCAGCAAGAGTGAGCTGTATTCGCTTGCTCTGGAGGCGCGCAAGACCGAGCCTCGTTAAACTAGAGGCATGCCAAACAACAGCGGTGTCTCTTTCTATTCGACGACACCAATCTTCTATGTGAATGACGCACCTCACATCGGTCACGCCTACACCGAGGTCGCTACCGATGTCTTGACCCGCTGGCACCGCCAGCGCGGCGAGAACGCATTCATGCTGACCGGCACCGATGAGCACGGCGAGAAGATTCTGCGCACCGCAGCGGCTAACAACACCAGCCCTAAGGAATGGGCCGACAAGCTTGTCGCCGAGGCCTGGCTGCCACTGCTCGACACCATCGACATCGACAACCAAGACTTCATTCGCACCACCGAGCCTCGTCACGAGGTCAACGTTCAGAAGTTCCTGCAGAACCTTTACGACACCGGTTTTATCTATCGCGGTGAGTATGAGGGCAACTACTGCGTCGGTTGTGAGGAATACAAGACCGAAAACGACCTCATGCCTGGCGAGGGCCAGTTTGAGGGCGAGGACGTATGCGCGATTCACTCGAAGCCGGTTGAAAAGCTGGCCGAGACCAACTACTTCTTCAAGTTGAGCGAGTTCGAGCAGAAGCTCCTCGATTTCTATGAGGCGAACCCGACCTTCGTGCAGCCAGAATCGGCTCGCAACGAGGTCATCTCGTTCGTGCGACGCGGCCTCGAAGACCTTTCGATCTCGCGCTCGAAAGAGAAGTTCGACTGGGGCATCGACATCCCTTGGGATAACAGCCACATCACCTACGTATGGTTCGACGCGCTTCTGAACTACATCACCGCGATTGGCTACGGTTCGGATGAGCCTGAGCTCAAGGCACGTTTTGAGCAGCTTTGGCCTGCAAGCGTGCAGGTCGTCGGAAAAGACATCCTTCGCTTTCACGCAGTGATTTGGCCGGCCATGCTCATGGCTGCGGGTCTGCCACCAGCAAAGCGCGTGTTCGGTCACGGTTGGTTGCTAGTTGGCGGCGAAAAGATGTCGAAGTCGAAGCTGACCGGTATCGCCCCGAGCCAGATCACCGACACCTTCGGTTCTGATGCCTTCCGCTATTACTTCATGAAGGCCATCGCCTTCGGCCAAGACGGTTCGTTCTCGTGGGAAGACCTCTCGGCTCGCTACCAGGCTGAGTTGGCTAACGGTTTCGGCAACCTCGCCTCGCGCGCGCTTGCCATGGTCAACAAGTACTTTGACGGCGTTGTGCCGACCCCGCGTGACCTAACTGAGGCCGACAAGCACGTCGTCGCTGTCGCCGCGAATGCCGTTGCCGACGCCGATGCAGCCATCGAAGAGATCGCGATTCAGGATGCGCTTTCGGCAATCTGGACCCTGGTGGATGAGCTCAACAACTACATCACCGTGCAGGAGCCTTGGGCGCTCGCCAAGGATGAAGCGAACCGCGACCGTCTGGCGACTGTTTTGTATGTCGTGACCGAGGGTCTGCGTGTGCTGGCTATCCTGCTCGCACCGGTGATTCCAAAGGCCACCGCCAAGCTCTGGGCAGCGCTCGCCGAGTCATCACTCGGAAAGCTCGCCGACCAGACCATCGCATCGGCCGGGGAGTGGGGCGGCATACAGCCAGGCACTCAGTTGGGTGCCCTCGAGGCGCTGTTCCCACGCATCGAGCAGGACTAGTCGATCATGTGCGCTAGCGAGCAATCGAGCGCGCCCGAGGTATTTGTTCGAAGCAAATCCGCGGGTGGCGAAGAGGTCGACAAGC
>JACCDQ010405240.1_pt1 | contig 20988 bp, 33 predicted proteins | sample 7446031 | NCBI WGS metagenome assembly JACCDQ01 (sample SAMN15323442, study PRJNA562643) | freshwater metagenome | isolation source: river surface water | place: USA:Blue River Watershed | collected 2017-08-17
AAAGCGCCAATGCCAACTTTCTTATAAGTGTCATCTATTTTTTCCTCGTCCATCTTAGGAATACGGTCTGGGTTTGCGTCCCATTGTGCTCGTGCTTGCTCACCAATCTTGCCTTCGTACGGGCAAGGTGTACCTGCTGCCAACATAGCATCGAATACACGACGATCTTGACACATAGTAGCAACTGCGGCTACTTTCATGCCCATGTCGAATAATGTTTTAGATAACTTTAAACGTTCACAGTTCATATCCCGTGTTGTTCCGCCACCACTTACACCAAAGATCTGTGTCTGAACACTACCGCTTGTACCAGTACTACATAAGTCTGTGTTACCGCCACTCATCATAGTAGGAGCAACGGCTGTTGGAGGAGGTTGAATTACTCGTTGAGTAATTTCACTTGTATTAATATTTCTGTTAGTCATATCACCGCTGTTGATATTTTGATTAACGTTGGCATTTGAACTTGTGCTTGTACTTTGATTAACATTATTGTTGTTATTAGTCATTGTACCGTTATTGGTATTTTGATTAATGTTAGTCATTGTACCACTGTTAATATTAGTATTAGTGTTGTTAGTTGTAGCCGTAGTATTATTGATATTACGGTTAGTCATATCACCTGTATTAACATTATTATTTGTATTAACACTGGTACTGTTATTAGTATTCTGATTAATGTTAGTCATTGTACCATACTGATAGTTTGTGTTTGTGCTGGTACTTGTATTAATATTAGTGTTGGTATTTGTACTTGTAGTAGCATTGACATTGTTATTGTTATATGTCATTGTACCGCTGTTAATATTGTTATTTGTATTAACGTTTGTACTTGAACTAGTGCTAGTATTAATATTTCGATTAGTCATGTCACCTGTGTTGACATTATTATTGGTGTTAACGTTGGTGCTAGTTGATGCATTGACATTGTTATTGTTATATGTCATTGTACCACTGTTAATATTATTATTTGTGTTGACGTTGGTGCTAGTTGATGCATTGACATTGTTATTATTATATGTCATTGTACCACTGTTAATATTATTATTTGTGTTGACATTATTGCTAGTACTAGAACTTGTGCTAGTATTAACGTTGTTATTGTTGTTAGTCATAGTACCAGTATTAACGTTATTGTTGTTAAACGTTTGTGTTCCACTGTTAACGTTGTTGTTGTTATTTGTGTAAGTAACGCTACCACTCATAACGTTGTTATTGTTATTGTTGTTAGTCATTGTACCATTGTTAGTATTGGTATTAATGTTTGTGTTTGTTGTGCCGCCACTTAGTACAGTATTGTTATTGTTAGTAATAGTACCGCTATTAACGTTGTTTGTATTAATTGTGCTCACACTATTAGATGTACTATTAGTATCTACTAATGATTTGGAATCGTATGTTCCTTGATTAATAACCGTTGTCGTACCTGTAGTTGTGCCACTAGTTGTACCCGAAGTTCCTGTAGTCGTTGTTGTTTGTGACAACACCGACGTTGCGATTGCAGTTAAAGCAAAAGTAACAAGTATTCTTTTCATGAGTTTACTCCTGTTTCAGCCAAAATAATGGCTATACTCTATTTAAACCAATTTTTGGTGTAGTTATATGGTGTTAAAACTAAAGTATATACTACTTTCTTGTTCTAGGTTTATAAATACGCTATGAAACACTTTTTAACTTTTCTAGTCTCTTTAGTAGTTGTTACAGCCGTTGCACAACCAATTACTACTAAGAAAGAAGTTCAATGCGATAAAACTGAAACAATGATTGCAGTTCTAAAGGGCAAAGACTTTGAAGAAGTTCCAATTTGGTTTGGTAAAAGCGAAGCTAAAGCACCAAACTATTCACTGTTTGTTAATTCTGAAACAAGATCTTGGACTATTATCCAATTCAATAAAGATTTGAGTTGCGTAATAGGTTCAGGGGACAGTTATACCATTGTTAGCAGAAAACCCTACACTTAACCAACTTGCTTGACATTTAAGCAATTAAGTGCTATTATAACGTATGTATCTTATTAGATACGTACTTAATCAACCGCGTAAAGGAGGGAATACTGAATGATACGCATCGTTAAAATAATCCTGTCTGTAGTGGGTATTAGTCTAGTTGGACTAATTGCTTACAAAGGTATCAACTACAAGTTGGATCAGTTAAAGGCAGCAGAAGTACAGTCTAGTCCTGTAACCGCAGAAATGCGAGATAAACAATTAGATTGCTTGGCTAAAAACATTTACCACGAAGCAGGGCATGAGCCATTCGAAGGTAAAGTAGCAGTAGCACAAGTAACATTAAACAGAGCCGCTAGTGGACAATTTCCCAGCGATATCTGTAAAGTTGTTTACCAAAAGAATGTTGTCTATGACAAAGTTCTTTGCCAGTTTAGTTGGTACTGCGAACAAGCCACAATGGCAAGACCTAAAAATGCAGCCGCATACAAAGAATCACAAATTGTAGCAAGGCAAGTATTGCTAGAAGAATTTAGACTACCTAGTCTAAAAAATGCTCTTTACTTCCACGGGACACATATTAATCCTGGATGGAAGCGGGAGAAAGTTGCCACAATTGGTGGTCATGTATTTTACAAGTAAGAAAGAAACAAATGAACTTAATCGAAAAACTAAACGAGTTTACATCAGGTAGTGCTAAAAGTCTTAAAGAACAACTGGTCACTGTTAGTGCTGATACATTAGGCTGGTTAGCAGTTATTCTAATTCACCTAAGTACTGTTCCTACATTACTTGCGATCTTAACTGGACTTACTGAAAAGACTCCTCCAGTTGATCTAGTATTGTTTGCTTGGGCAGGGTTGTTTTTATTCTTTGTTAAAGCCGCAATCAGCAAAGATATTCTAAATATTGTTACAATTGGATTTGGCTTTGTTATCCAAGCTGGCTTAATGGCATTGATTTTGTTTAAATGATCAAGCTAGTTGTTAAAACACTAAAAGTAGGCGACGTAGAAGATCCAGAAATTTATCTGGGTGCCGTTGCCTACGATTGGTTACAGACCGAGCATGGTAAGTATGTTAAAGAGAAGGCAACAGATTTGACATACAATCAAGCACCTATGAGCCATGACTATGGTTTTCAATATTTTATTACTGCTATGTTTGAAGATGAAGATGCTGTTATCTATAAACTAAAATTTGGCGATCTTAAATGAAAATAGCAGTTTGTTTTAGCGGACAAGTTAGAACAGGAGTTCAAGCGGCTCCTAATATTAAAAACTATATAGGAAACTTGTGGGACAACTGTACATTCTTTTGCCATACTTGGGATATCAATACTCGTAAGCCTTATAATGCCAACGGTATTCATAGAGAAGGTTATCCGTTAGATAATGATACACTAACAAAGTTTGTTGACATATATGGTTTGTATGGAAAATTTGTAGTTGAAAAATACGACGAAATATTTAGAAAAAAGTCGACAACAGCTTGGCAACCAATGCATTACTCTTGGCGACGTAGCATAGAAGTAATGCAAGAATATCAAAGACTAACAACTAACTTAGAATTTGATTTTGTTGTCAAAATGCGACCAGATGTTCTTGCCCGTCCTACAAGAAGTATGAGCAAGGAAATTGCTAACTGTTTACTTAAACACGATAAGAATAGTTTCTTTGCCGAAAGCACTTACTCTGGACAGCTAGGTATTATCGATGATGTAATCTATTACGCAAAACCTGAAATCATGGATCGTGCAAGTAAGTTTGCTTATGTGCAAGAAGCCACAGGCTTAATGGGAATCAAGCCTTACTTAGAACAAGAAAAGATTAATCTAGCTTGCTCAGTACAAGACTTACCAGAAATGGGCTATGCCATTCTACGTGAAGAAAGTTTACACAGAGATCCAGTACTAGATTGGGATGGATGCTTTGAAGACGACATGAAGTTTTATCAGCCACTATGACACCTTCTGCACACTATAACAGTTCAAAACTTTGCTGGGAGATTCTTATAGAAGAGGCTCAAGGAGATAGAATGGTCTTAGTTCATAAAGAAGCTAACACAGCACATAAAATGTTAAAAGAAAAAGGCATTAAATTTGTTGATGCTAAAGTCAACCAGTTCGGTGCACCTATGCTACTAATCTGCGACTTTATATTTTGGTATCAGAACGAAGAACAAATATTTGACTGGTGTACCGAAAGTCGTATACAATGTACACTTACTGGAATGGTTATCGAGTTTGAAAGCCAACAAGATAAAATGATGTTCCTATTGCGGTGGCAGTAATGCTTGACCCTATTGGCAACATTGCTAGAAAGATTGAAGTTATGCCGTGGAAGATTTGGTTTGCTTGGCATCCAGTTAAAACTGTTAACGGCGAACGTGTATGGTTAAAGAAAATATATCGTAGGTGTATTAACACTTATGTCGATATGGATGATTGGACAAGATACGAATATGGTAACATATTCGATGTAATTAATGAATGAACTAGAACAAGAATACACAGCAGGGTTTACTACTAATGTCGAAAGTGAATTGACAGGCCGAGGCTTGAATGAAAACACAGTTAGACTTATTAGTGCTAAGAACAATGAACCCGAATGGTTGTTAGAGTTTAGACTAGATGCACTAAACAAACTGAATACAATGACTGAGCCTAACTGGGCTGAGTTAAAATATACACGCCCGGACTATGATAACATTTACTATCACAGTCGCCCTAAGAAACAATTCAACAGCATTGATGAAGTCCCGCAAGAGATTCTCGATGACTTTGAAAAGCTAGGCATTCCTTTACACGAACGTGCAAAACTTGCAGGTGTAGCAGTCGATGCAGTATTTGATAGCGTTAGTCTTGGCACAACATACAAAGATAAACTAGCAGAAGAAGGTATTATCTTTTGCAGTTTCAACGAAGCAGTACAACATCATCCTGAACTTGTTAAGAAATATGTAGGCTCAGTTGTTCCAAAAGGTGATAACTGGTTTGCCTGTATTAACTCAGCAGTATTCAGTGATGGAAGTTTTGTGTATATTCCAGAAGGCAAGAGATGTCCTTTGGAACTTAGTACATATTTCAGAATCAACTCCGCAGGTTCTGGACAATTTGAAAGAACGCTAATCATAGCAGATAAGGATAGTTATGTATCTTACTTGGAGGGATGTACAGCACCCCAACGTGACGAGAATCAGTTACATGCCGCAGTGGTCGAACTTGTTGCCCTTGACAGGGCAGAGATTAAATATTCGACTGTACAAAATTGGTACCCAGGGGATGAGAACGGAGTTGGAGGCGTGTACAACTTTGTTACAAAACGTGCCCAATGCCGTGGAGTCAAAAGTAGAGTTAGTTGGACTCAAGTGGAAACAGGATCTGCCATCACTTGGAAGTACCCAAGTTGCGTACTCCAAGGAGAAGGATCAATTGGAGAATTTTACTCAGTGGCCGTTACCAAAGGGCACCAACAAGCTGACACTGGTACCAAAATGATTCACATCGGCGCTAATACTCGTAGTAAAATTATCAGCAAAGGTATTAGCATTGGTAAGAGTACAATGACTTATCGCGGACTAGTTCGTGTTGCACCTACAGCAAAGAATTCACGTAACTATACACAATGCGATAGTTTGATGATTGGTAACGATAGTATCAGCAATACAGTTCCTTATACAGAATGCAGGAATGATAGCAGTCAAATTGAGCATGAAGCAACTACAGGCAGAGTAAGCGAGGAAGAATTATATTATCTAGCAACTCGTGGCTTGGATGCTGAACAAGCGGCAAGTACGATTGTAAATGGCTTTTGCCGTAGTGTATTAAACACATTGCCTTTAGAATTTGCGGCAGAAGCAAATAAATTATTAGCAGTAACCATGGAAGGAAGTATTGGATGAACTTAGAAGAAATTAAACACTTAGTAGAATCAAATGACGTTGTGCTTTTTATGAAAGGCACTCCACAAAATCCTGCCTGTGGATTTAGTTATAAAGCGGTACAGGTTTTACGTGCATCAGGACTAGCACAATTTGAAACACGCGATGTTCTCGAAGACGCTGATCTAAGACAAAACATTAAAGAATTTAGTAATTGGCCTACTATCCCACAATTATACGTCAATGGTGAGTTTATTGGTGGTAGCGACATTATGATTGAAATGTATCAAAGCGGTGAACTGGAAGAATTATTAAATGCTAAAAATTAAAAACTTATCAGCAAGTATTGGCGATAAACAAGTCTTAAACAATGTAAACATTGAATTAGAAAAAGGACGTTGCTTACTTGTAACTGGACAAAATGGCGCAGGTAAAAGTACACTACTACATGCTATTATGGGTCGTCCTGATATCAATACAACTGGCGATATTCATTTAGATAACGCAGAATTACATAACACAGAATGTCACGAACGTGCCAGGGCAGGTGTGTTTTTGGCGCACCAAGCACCTCCAACTATCGATGGTGTTAATACTATGACATTGCTCAACGAGATTAATAAAGTTCATGATATGCTTTATACTAGAAGCGATTTGATTGCACAGGCCAGCGATAAATTCCTTCATATGCAATTACCTGCAGATTGGAAGAAGCGAGCATTTAACAATGGTGCCAGCGGTGGCGAACGTAAAAAGAACGAATTAGTACAAGCTGATTTGTTTAAAAAGAAAACTAAACTTCTATTGTTAGATGAACCTGACAGCGGATTAGAACAAAGTAGTAGACAAAAAATTGTAGAATTAATCGAATCTACTTGCCTTAATGGTGGTAGTGTATTGCTAGTAACACACGATAAAGAACTTCAAGCAAAGTACAGCGACAACAAATTGGATTTGAGCGATGCGTAAAGTGTATCTCGATGCTGAATCTGTAGATTTTTTAATCATACCACATAGTGATATGGAGTTTGTCTTTATTCAAACAGAAGGTAAATGTAATGCTAAGATTAAAGTTAAACCTCAACCTAATACTAAATTTAAGGTCAACATTTATATCTACGCAGAAGGTACCAGTGAAGTAGATTGTGTTTGTACATTAGAAGTGGGTAAAAATGTTTCCGGAATCGAAACTGATATACAAATTCGTAGTTGGCCTTTTGATAAAAGCATAGTAAAAGCAAGACCTGAAATGTTTATTAAAAATAGCAATATCATTGCTACTCACGGTAATGCGTTAGGGACTTTAAAACCTGAGGATAAGTATTATCTCGCTAGTAGAGGAATTAGCGATTACAAAGAATTGATTAAACAAAGTTTATTAAATGCGTGATAGTTTTCCATTTTTCAAACGTAGACAAGATATAATATATCTTGATAGTGCGGCAACAAGTCAAACACTATACACAGTAGCAGATGACCAACGGGACTTTATGTTGTCCAATAAAAGCAATGCACATCGTAGTGGCAATAGTATGGGTACTTGGGTTGATAAACAATATCAACTTAGTAAAGAACTTATTGGTAAATGGCTAAACATCAATCATCCGGAAAAGCGTATTGTTTATAACAGTGGCACAACACAAGGACTTAACGATGCAGTACAAATGATCATGTCAGCAATGTCCAGCGGCGTAGTTTTTGTTGGCATCGACAGTCATCACAGTTTAATCTTACCATGGACACAATCAGGCAATGCTAAATGGAAAGTTGTATTCATCGACTTGGACAAAGACGGACGCATAGACGTAGACGATTTACAGGCAAAGATGAAACTGGAGCCAATGGCTGTTAGTAAAGTTATTGCTGTCAATGCTGTTAGCAATGTATTGGGCCTAGTCAATGATTTAGATCGTATTAAAAAGATAGCATTAGAAGTTGCGGCTGTAAGTATTATTGATGCTAGCCAAATTATCAGTAAACGTAGAATAGACATAAGCGGATTTGATTTTGTTGCTTTTTCTTGGCATAAAGTTTACGGTCCAACAGGCTTAGGTTGTTTGCTAATAGATCCAGTTTGGTTAAACTTTGATCCAGTACGTCCTGGTGGCGGTACTGTTACTAGCGTTAGTACCGACTCGGTAACGTGGACCAAAGATGCCGGCAAGTTTGAAAGTGGTACACAGAATCTCAGTGCCATTTGCGCCATACCTAGACTTGTACAATGGCTTATCGAACATCAAGATGATATTGAAACACATGACATTAGTCTTGCCAAAGTTATTAATGATCAAATATCATTAGCACAGTTTACTCCTGTAAGCAAAACAGATTCTGGCTTAATATGTCTAGAACCTGTTGTAGGCTCAGTAGAAGATTATACTATGATGCTAGATGCTAATAACATTATGATTCGTAGCGGTAAACTATGCGCCGAACCTTTAGTAACACAGATTAGTAATAGTGGATTGCTAAGATTGAGTTGGGGTTGTTATACAACTAGACAAGAACTAGAATCAACTTTAGATGCTTTAGGAGAAATTCATGCAAGACTTTCAAAACATGTTTAAGGAATTATTTGAAATGGATAATCCCATGGACAAGTATGAATGGATCATCGACTACGGCGCTGGAACTGTGGGCTTGTCCCAGGAATTTTGCACAGATGAAAACTTAGTACAAGGATGCACTAGCCCTTTATGGATTGCTAAAATAAATGGTAGACTATGGGCATGGGGTAAAAGTAGCATAGTAAATGGATTAGCCAGTATGATCTGCGATTGGTATAATCAAGCTAATGAAAAACAACAATTGGAGTTTAGTTTAAATACATTAACTGACATTGGTCTTGCTCCGTTGTTAAGTATGGGTAGACAAAACGGAGTTGCTAATTTAATAGCAAAAATAAAAACTCTATGAACGAACAAATTGAACAAAGTATTATTGCTGGTTTAAGAACTGTATATGATCCTGAAATCCCGGTTAACATCTATGATTTAGGATTGATATACAATATCGCTATTGATGATGTTAAAGTAGATATTACTATGACTTTAACATCAGCATTTTGCCCCAGTGCGGAAGAGATTCCAGCACAGGTGCAAGCTGTAGTAGAAAATGCTCTTATAGAGTTAAATACTACGAGAACTACTTCAGTAGAAGTAGTATTTGATCCTCCGTGGACTCCTGACAGAGTATCCGAAGAGGCAAGATTAGAAATGGGAATGTACGATTATGATCAAGAAAATTCTAGCCTGGATCACTGGCAAGAGTGATACAGCAGTGGCAGAAGCCGCTCCTTATAAAGTAGAAGCACCAAAAACAGAATCAATGCCAGTAGGCACAGAAGCTGTAATAGTTACTCCAGAAGCAGTTGTACCTTCTGAAGTTGTTGCTGCCGCCATTGAAACTAAACCAGTTACAGTAAAAGCAAAATACAAAAAAGTCGAACTAAACAAAATGACTAAGGCTCAACTAATGGAACTAGTTACCAAGCACGGTCTAGAAGTTAAAGCTCGCAGTACTAAAGAAGAACTAGTAAAAGTATTAGCAAAAGTATGATAGTTCTTACTATTACAGAAGAAGCAAAGAATCATATCATTGGTATGTTGGAAAAAGCCAACATGCCAGCAGTGGCTCTTGGTTTAGAAGAACAAGGTTGTAACGGATACAAATATACGTGGACACCAGTTTCTGACGTGAAAGGTGAAGTAATAGAACTTGACGACTCACATTCTGTAGTGTATAATAAGTCTATTGTACCGCATATCATAGACAGCGTTGTGGATATTGAAAAGACTGGATTTAATTCTAGACTTGTATTAAGCAATCCCAATGTTGCCTATGCATGTGGATGCGGTGAAAGTGTAAACTTTAAAAATGTCTGAACCAGATCTAAATAAACAACTAAACGACTTGATAGAGCGTGAGCGTGAGATACTTAAAAAGTTGAACGTTGCTCGTCGTGCAGGTGCCAGTGAAGGCATTATAGGTCAAATGATGTTTATGTTGGATGAAGTTAAATTTGCACAGCAGGACATTAGAGCCAAACAAGCAGGTGCAGGCAAAGATAATGACTTTGGTAGTTTTATCAGTATTGGATAATGTTAGATAACAAAGGAAATATGTACGTCGAAGAAGATGATATCATCGAATTAATGCTGTTGAATAAACAAGCAAAAATTCTACCTCGCAATGTTCAAAGTTTTAAAACATTTGAATCTACTTGCAAAACTTATGGTATTAAAAATCCATTTGAATTAGATTTGTCTACTGATAACATCACTTGGAACATGCCCAAGGAATATCAAACACTTGATATTAAAACATATATTGCCGATAACTATACATTGACAGCAGAACAATGGACTAGAGTTAATTTAGAATTAACAGAATTTAAACAACGGAATCTAACTGATCTATTGAAATTTTTAGTTTATTTTGTAGACACAGTAAGAGCCAACAACATTGTATATGGCGTAGGCAGAGGTAGTAGTATTGCCAGTTATGTTTTGTACTTGCTAAAGGTACATCGCATAGATAGCTTTAAATACAATTTAGATATCAAGGAATTTTTAAAATGAGCAAACATAAAACCGCACAAGGTAAAGAATTTAATATGCAAGCATTTACCAGTAATCGTGGTGAAACTATTGCTGTAGGTAATAGTGGAAGAAATGCTCGCGGAGACTTGTTAGGACCAGGTGGTAAAATTATAACCACTAGTCAAGAAATCGCCAACACAGTTTATAACAAACAAGCAAGTGCTCAAAGTAAAACTGTAAAAATTAATCCAATGGAACAAGAGATTAATCGCAAAGAAGTTGTCGGTGCAGATGGAGTTACTCGCATCGAAATTACTTACGCAGATGGCAGCGTAGAGATTCAAAACAAAGAAGTTTCACAACCCGTGGATTTTGATTTTAGAAATACAAGCAAGGAACTATAATGAAGGTTAGACCATTACCAGGTAATATTTTTGCCGTACTAGAACAAGGCGAACGTGTATCCCAAGGTGGTATCGTACTCAAAGACGATAACGGTAAATTAGAAGGTATTCGCCCACGTTGGGGTAGAGTATGGCAAGTAGCAGATGATATCACAGATGTCAAAGTTGATGACTGGATTCTCTGCGAACACGGACGTTGGACTATGACCATTGAAATTAAAGATGAAAATGGTGAAAAGTTTAAATTCCAAAAGATTGATCCAAACGGCATTCTTATGGTATCAGACTTTAAACCCAACGATTTAATGTTTGGTGAAGGATTCGACACAAGCAGTTCTGCTCACCGTCCCGAAGACTTCGGCGCTCGATAAGTCTTGACATTCGTCAAGTCTTCCTATACAATAACACTATGACTACAACAAATTATCTCTGGGTTGAGAAATATAGACCCGCCACTATTAATGACTACGTTTGGATTAATCCTGCACAAAAACTTATGGTAGAGGGGTGGGTTAAAGACAAAAACATTCCTCACTTACTGTTAAGTGGACCTCCAGGTACAGGTAAAACAACATTGGCTAAAGTTCTGTGTAACGAACTAGAAGTACAAAAAGCAGACATTATGTTTATTAATGCTAGTCATGAAACTGGTGTTGATAACCTGCGTGAGAAAGTTAGTAACTTCTGTCGCAGTATGAGTTTCGGTGACTTCCGTGTTATTATCCTTGACGAAGCAGACTATCTAAGTCCTAATGCTCAAGGTGTGTTGCGTGGTATGCTAGAGCAGTACAGTAATGTAGCACGTTTCATTCTAACTTGTAATATGCCACATAAGGTTATGCCAGCGTTGCATAGTCGTTGCCAAGGCTTTAGCTTTAACAACTTAGATGAAACAGACTTTACAGTTAGACTTGGACAGATCCTAGCAGATGAAGGCTGTGAGTTTGATGTAGAAACATTAACTAGTTTTGTTAAAGCTACATATCCAGATTTGCGTAAAGCAATTAACACAGCACAACAATACAGCCGCAGTGGCAAGTTAGAAATGCCAGCGGCTGGTCAAGGTACAGACAGCAGTGAATGGAAACTAGAAGCCATTGCTATGTTTCAGAATGGCAAAGTCCGTCAAGCACGTGAAATGATTTGCAAGAAAATTACGTTGGAGGAATACGAAGAAGTCTACAAGTTCTTGTATCGTAATTTAGCGTTTTGGGGCGATGATGAAGATACACAAGATGCTGCCATTATCATCATTAAAGAAGGAATGGTGAATCACAGTTTGTGTGCTGACCCTGAAATCAATTTAAGTGCTACTATTGTCAAACTAGACAGAATGCGCCGCGGATTGTAAAGTAAAAGTGGACAAACCTCAGTCTAACTTTTATTTACTCTTCACCGTAAATCTTTAATACTTCGGCTACGGCAGCGTGGCGTTCTACGTCACGTTGCTCGAATTCTACTACACCAATCATCTTTGATGATGACTTCTTTAAGCGATTAGTAAAATCTCGTAGTCCGTTTTCTTCAAAACCTCTATCGTGCTGGGCTAAGTCGCCCGTAGCAAAGATTCTACTACCATCACCAATACGAGTCAAAAGCATTTTCATTTGACTTGGTGTAGCATTTTGCATTTCGTCTGCTAGAATGATTGAATTTTTAAATGTTCTTCCCCTCATGTAAGCTAAAGGTGCTACCTCTATAACATTCTCCTCGATCATATTCTCAATGTATTTCGGAGCCCAATATTGTTCGAACACGTCAAATATTGGTCGAGTCCACGGAGCCATCTTTTCGATTAATGTGCCAGGCAAAAAGCCGTGTTGTTCGTCAACGCTGACTGCTGGTCTTGTAATAATAATCTTTTCAATTCTGCCTGCTTTAAGTTCTCGAATCGCAAGCATACATGCTAGTAGAGTCTTGCCCGTTCCGGCAGGTCCTACAGCAAATACAATGCTTTTTCGTTGATCTTCTAACAGCGCAAGATAGTCTTCCTGACGTAAATTCTTAGGTAGGATTTCTACTTGTCTACTACGTTCCTTGCGAAACTTTTCGATGTGCAGAACAGATGCGTGTTCTTGTGGCTGAACACGTTTTTGTCGTTTTGTCATTCTAATTCCTCCAATTTGGATTTGATTAGTTAGACTTGAGGTTTGTTTGTCCACAAAAGTATTTAATCCAGATTTAAAAAATGGGTAGTTTATAGGTGAATTTTTGATATGTGTAAAACCACTACAAAAGACGCTAGTTGGGCTTTTTTTATTTTAGGTAAATACTATTAATAAGGAAAAAGACAATGTCTATTATTAAGAATAAAAACTTCGTTTATTTAAAAGGTCCCAAGGGCGACAAAGGTGATAAGGGTGATCCTGGTTCCGGCGTTGCTAATGGTACAGGAAGAATAATTTATAATTCTTTAACAAAAACTATCAGTTTCAACGAAGAAGGATTAGCAACAACTAACTTTGTAACTGCTTCTATTAATAACTTAATTAACGGTGCTCCTTTAGTATTAGACACTCTCAACGAAATAGCAGCCGCTATTGATAACAATCCTAACTTTGTTACCGACATTACTGCTGATATTGATAGTAAGCTATCTAAATCAGGCGGAACTTTAACTGGCGCATTGATATTAAATGCTGATCCTGTAGCTTCATTGCAAGCGGCAACTAAGCAATATGTAGACAATGCAACATCAAATTTGTTTAGCGGCAGTTATACTGATTTAACAAATAAACCAACATTATTCGATGGCATATATTCTAGCTTAACTGGTAAACCAACTTTGTTTAGTGGCAGTTATACTGATTTAACAAGTAAACCAAATTTGTTTAGTGGTGCTTATGCAGATTTAACGGGAAAGCCAACATTATTCGATGGCGCATATTCTAGCTTAACTGGCAAACCAACTTTATCAACAGTAGCTACAAGCGGCAGTTATGCAGATTTAACAAATAAACCAACATTATTTGACGGCACGTATTCTAGCTTAACCGGTAAGCCAACATTATTCGATGGCGCATATTCTAGCTTAACTGACAAACCGACTATACCTGCAAGCATTAATGATTTAACAGATGTCGATACAACTACTGCCCCTAGCGTAGGTGATGCACTAATTTGGAACGGTACAAATTGGGTTCCAGGTGCTAGTGCTAGCTCTGTAGTAGGAGATGCTACTCTTGATGGCGGTTCCTTTTAATTTTAAAGCATAAATATTACTATGATTGATATCGACACAATATACACAACACTAGACGATGTTTACGGCAGCGAAAACGTCTTAGACATTCTCGTTGAATTCGAACGAATCTTTGACCAACTTGACATCTATGTATTCAAGAACTGGATCAAAGGTGAAATCGTTGAAGGTCCAAAAATTGACCGTTACTGGATTACAGTTACTCTAATGTATCCTTACAAAATGATGCCTGATCCAGAAGGCGCTCTACGTCTAATAGATCGTGGTTGTAAAGTTTGGTTTGGCCAAGACACGCTACAACACGTTGCTAAAATTAAAGGTCCTGAAAGCTACGAACGCGACCAAGATGGACACTTAGAGCCTAAATTAATTAAGAGTCCAGTATGGACAGTTAAAGTAACTATGCCACGTCACTTTGTTGATGAAATACAAACAAATAAAGTTGAAGCAGGTGACCATACTATTGACATGGACGAAGTAACAGATGCCTACGACGAAAACTTAAATGACGATGAAGTAGCAAAAGGTAATGCCACAGATGAAACACAACAACAAGCACCAGAACAACAACCTCAATGAGAGCCTAATGGAAGACGACCTTAAGTGGTTAGTTGACGACAGCGTTCTCATTGACATGCACAAAACTAAATTAGGTGCTAACAAAGATTATATTGTATTGGCTATCATTGTTAATGATAGAACTCCTGCACACGACTTGGCAAGTTTTATCGAAAACTCCGTTTACGACTTTGAAGATGTAGAAGTAAGTAGTGCCACTGATACAAAAGGTCGTTATTTAATTTATGTTGAAATAGAACGCACACCAGATGCATTTAATACTGTAAATGGTATTTTAAACGATGCAAAGAAATTAACTGGTATCCAAGACTGGAAGTTCAAAGGTATGGATATGAATAGTTCTGTACCTTTTGACGAAGAAACGTTTGCCGCAAATATTATCACAGATCCGGTAGAGTATGATAGACTTCATCCAGAAGTCGAGGAAACTCCTAAAGAAGAACCTAATCCAGAAGCAGAGAAAAGCGAAGAAGAAATGCAACAAGAAGCAGTAAGAGAATCTATTAAAAATAGATTGAAATTTTTAATGAGTTACTAATGGCCAAAGAAGAAACAATTAAACTTGAAGGTCAAGTAGTAGAATGTTTGCCAAACGCAACATTTAGAGTTAAGTTGAACAACACACAGACAGTTATCACAGCAGTAATTAGTGGCAAGATTAGAAAACACAATATTAACATTTTAAATCTTGATAGAGTGGAAGTAGAAATGAGCCCTTACGATTTAACTAAAGGTAGGATTACCTTTAGATTCAAAGGATAAACTTATGTGGATATTTGAATGGTTACCTGATGCAGTAACACACATTATATTTTTAGTTGGAGCTGTTGGTATATTTGCCGGCTTTGTTCTAACATTCATACCATTTGTAAAACAATACAAAATGGCAATTCAAATTAGCAGTCTTTTTATATTTGCATTAGGTGTATATCTAGAAGGCGGGCTAGCCGATTACAAAGAATGGGAATACAAAGTTAAAGAACTCGAAGGTAAACTAGCAGTTGCTGAAGAGAAAAGTAAAACCGAAAATGTAAAAATCGAAGAAAAGATTGTTACAAAAACTCAAGTTGTTAAAGAAAAAGGTAAGAGCATTATTCAATATGTTGATAGAGAAGTTGTTAAGAACAATGATGTCATCAAATATATTGAAAATTGTCCAGTACCAAAAGTGGTTATTGATGCACACAATCAAGCCGCAACAATGAACCAAGGAGAAAAGAAATGAAATACTTAGTTTTAAGTCTAGCCATTTTATTATCTGCTTGCTCAACAGTAGTACCAGTCAAACAAAAGTTTCCAGAAGTACCTCAGAAACTAATGACTAAATGTCCAAATCTAAAAACAGTAGAAGGCGATAAAGTAGCAATCACCGATATGCTTAAAGTAGTTGTGGAAAACTATTCTACATATTACCAATGTGCTGTGATCACAGACGGTTGGCAAGAATGGTATCAAGTCCAAAAAATAATTTTCGACCAAGCTACAAAATAGTACTAGTAAATTAGTGTTTTGGTTTATTAAATAGTTGACAATAACGTCGACTTTTAGTATACTAGTCATAACACTAATTTCTGTGCTATCTAAGGAGTATTATGGAAGAAAATCAAAACCACTCAATCAATGAGATTTTGGAGCAAGCATTTAAACTTGCTTTGCATCGTGAACACGAATATGTTACATTGGAACACTTAACCATTGTACTACTAGAAAATGAAGAAGTTCGCGAGTTCTGTCATTTATTGAGTGCGAACGCCGATGCAATCATCGACGATTTAACAGAATTCTTAAATAGCCAAAACTATCTGGTTGTTGCAGGACTAACTCGTCCACGTAAAACACAGACACTAGAACGTGCATTTAATCGAGCATTTACACAGGCTATTTTTAATGGCCGCGCTGGTATCGCTCCGCAGGATATGTTGCTAAGTATTCTCAGCGAACGTAACAGTCATGCTTGCTACTATTTGGCCGCACATGGTATTACCAAAGAATCTTTCTTAGAGATTATTGGTAAGAACAGTAAATCAGAAACAAAAGCTAAAAATAGTTCAGAAAAACTTCTTGCTGAATTTTGTATCAACTTAAACGAAGAAGCTAAGAATCAAAAGATTGATCCACTGATCGGTCGTAACAAAGAAGTCGAAACACTTACACAGATTCTTGCACGTCGCAAAAAGCGTAATGCTATTCTAGTAGGCGAGCCTGGTGTAGGTAAAACTGCTATTGTAGAAGGTCTTGCTCGTAAAATTCACGAAAAGTCAGTACCACATACACTTAAAGGCTGTACAATTTATAGTCTAGATATGGGTGCTATGATGGCTGGTACAAAATATCGAGGTGACTTTGAAGAACGTGTTAAACAAGTTATCGATGTATTAGAAGCTCGCAGTGATGCTATTCTATTCATTGACGAAATCCATACTATGGTAGGCGCAGGTGCCGCAGGCAACAGCAACATGGATATGGGCAATTTGATTAAACCTGCTCTTACTCGAGGTAAAGTACAAATCATTGGTGCTACAACTTGGGAAGAATATCGCGAAACAATTGAGCCTGAACGGGCTCTTGCTCGTCGTTTCACTAAACTAGATGTAGTAGAAATGAGCCCAGAAGATTGTAAGAATATGCTTCACTGTATTATGCCTGAATACGAAAAGTATCACGGTATTGATGTAGAATCAGATGCTATCGATGCAGTAGTCGATTTAACTGTCGAACACATGCACGACAAATTCCTACCAGATAAAGCTATCGACATTCTAGATAGTGCTATGGCTAAAATCAAAGTAGACGAACGTGAAACATTGGTAACATTGTTCCATGTTAAGGAAGAAATTAGTATTCAAGCTAAAGTTCCAATGGAACAACTTAATACTCAAATTGAGCCGATGAATCTAGACTATGAAACACAGATTAAAAAATATGTGTTTGGTCAAAATCAAGCAGTAGAGAAATTATTAGACAATGTTTACATTGCTAAAGCTGGTTTGAAAGATTTAACTAAACCAATGGGCAGTTACTTGTTTGTAGGTCCGACTGGTGTAGGTAAAACTGAACTAGCCAATCAACTTGCAGAATGTCTAGGAATGACACTACTTCGCTACGACATGAGTGAATACATGGAAAGTCATAAAGTTGCTAGTTTGATTGGTGCTCCTCCTGGCTATGTTGGTTACGGCGAAGGTGGCGCTGGTGCTGGTAAACTTATCAATGATCTAGAAGAAAATCCTAGTGCGGTATTGTTGTTAGACGAAGTTGAAAAAGCTCACCCAGACGTTCTTAACATCTTGCTAGGTGTTATGGATAATGGTATGCTTACAAGTAGCAATGGCAAAGTTGTTAGTTGCCGTAATATCATTCTTATTATGACAAGTAACTTAGGTGCCCGTGATGGCGAACGTAATAAGATTGGTTTCAATAACAGCATCAACAGTACAGCAAGTTTGGAAGCAGTGAACAAACACTTTACTCCAGAGTTCCGTAATCGTTTAGATGCTATTATCGAGTTTAATAGACTTACACCTGAGCAGATTACTCCTATTGCTATTAAGTTTGTTAATGAGCTAAATGATTTATTGTCAGCTAAGAATATTACTCTTAGTGTAAATCAAACGGCATTAGATAAACTTGTAGCTGAAGGTTTTGATGAAAAGATGGGTGCTCGTCCTATGAAGCGTTTAATTGCTGATAAGATTAAAAAGCCATTAAGTAAGCGTATTGTTTTTGAGAATCTAAGTAACTGTGCATTGACTGTATCTCATAACGGCGTTGATTATGAACTTATCAATTCCTAAATTCGTCAAACAATATTCTATCGAAAGTAAGTATTATAAAAAGTACTTCCATAAGATAGTATTGAAAGTTGACGAAAGTAAAATCAAACCAGGAGTCCCTAGGATTTATCATCCCTACGGATTCTCTGCTTTATTTGCCGCACGTCAAGACTTAATAAAAGAAATTACCAATCTACCTATTCAAGATGCTGATTGTAAAATTCGCAGTGAATGGAAAAAGATCAGTGTGTTTACTAATGACACAGACTTTATTGAACTATTGTTTAAAGATTTAGGACATCGTATTGTAGAGTATCATAGACCAGTTAGTGAAGAACATAAAGAAGTTGTTGATAAAAACAGACGGATTAGAGTTAGAAAACGGCTGTTTGAAAATGACTTCAAATATAAAGTTTACTTTAGTCCAGATTGGCAACATAGAAATGATGGCTATGTAGATGTTAAACTTTGGTTAAACGGCTTAGAGAATTTAGACGGAAAACGCTGGACTGTTAACAAAACCCTTAGACAATATTTTGATAGTATTCCTGGTTATAAAGGCTATACTGCCGCGATCTACTTAAATGATCCAGAAGATTTAATGATGTGTCAAATGCGTTTTCACAACGATATATACTATATCGAAGAAGCTGTACTTATTTCTAGTTTATAAGTCATTTTGGCTAAATATTATTAACAATACTACGCAGAGTAGTTAAAGTTTAAAGGAAATAATATTATGGCAGTTTCAGATAATTGGCAAAAAGCCGCACCAAGTACTACATTTGGTACACCAGCATTAGATTTTTACGTTGTAGATTTGAACACAGATGTTGAAACAGATTGGGATGAAAGTAACAGTTTGTATGCTAAAGCAATTCGTGGCATTCAAATGGTTGCTAACTTATATATGGTCGGTGCCCCAGTTGGTAATGCATTTACAATCGCAGTTGTAAGCAACACTTGCCCAGGACGTAATCCAGGTGCTATCAGTGGTACAAACAGCGCATTGCAAGACGCAGTTGATTCAGCAACCGGCGAAGAATCTACAATATTCTACGGTGCTTTCCAAGGTACTCAATTAGTATTCAACGATTAATTCTTAGAATTAACTAAACACAGAAAGGTGTAATTTCGGTTACACCTTTTCTTTTGGCTAAATAGTATAACGGAGAATAAAATGGCAAAGATCCAAGAAGAACTAATTGTTATTAAACTTAGCAAACTACATAAAGATAATCAAGCACCTACATCTAGTTTAGCCAGCGACGAAGTTATCGGTGGTTTAGAAGCAGTTGTACAAGAATTAGTAAGTTCTGATGTAATCGTAGAGGTTTTACAAGACAATGAATAATACTACTGTAGCAACATTAATGCTAGGTAACGGGGAAGCTGATCAACTCAGCGATCCAATGCGTGGTGATGGTTATTATGGCTATCGAGATGGCGCACAAGTATTTGCAGTTACCTTTAATAATTTCATTGGTAGAATTCAAATCGAAGCTACACTAGAAATTAACCCAACCGAATCTGATTGGTTTCCAGTTTGGATGAATCGTGCAACACCTTACAAACAATACGGTACTGCTACTAACGGTACTGAAAGTTTCAGTGTTCATGGAAACTTTGTTTTAATACGATTTAGAAAAACTCGTAGTTATTTGACAGACACGTCATCAGTAGGTGATATTACTAAAGTAATGTTGAGTATTTAAAATATGGCAATATATATCGATGATATCGGGCAAGGCGAACTTCCCCTACAAATTAACAATCCACAAGATGGCGAAAGTCTAGTGTGGAGTGAAGAACTTGGCGCTTATGTAAATGCACCAGGTGGAGGCGCCAGTACTGAACAGATACAAGATACTGTAGCAGAAATGCTAGAAGTAGATCCAGACGGTACCCAAGTTTCATTACGTTTAGTTAGTTCATATGATGATGTTACAGGTAAACTTACTTTCAATGTAGTCAGCGATGGCAGTAGTAGTAGCAGTAATGGCACTATAATAATTAAAGAAAACGGAACTACTCGGGGTGTTGCTACAACCTTAGACTTTGTAGGACCTGCAATTAGCTTTGATGGTGGTATTGCTACAATAGCAGGCATGATGGAAAGTGTTAACATCCAAAATGCTGGCACAAATGTAGGTAACGTACAAGGCTTTAACTTTGAAGGATTTGAATTAATTGTCAATGGCGATACTGTTACTATAGTTGCTCCACAAGGCAGCGGTGGCGGTTCTACTACATTAGACGGTTTAACTGATGTTGTTATTTCTGGTGCTACAAGTGGACAAGTTTTAAAATATAACGGAACAAACTGGGTCAACGACACAGACGAAACCGGTTCTACAATTAACAGTTTAGGTGACATCGGTGATGTAAATCTAGTTGGTATTACTAGTGGAAATATTTTAGGTTGGAATGGAACTGCTTGGGTTCCAACAACTAACAGTGGTGAAAAAGGCGACAAAGGCGATACAGGTGAAACAGGTGCTACAGGTGTTGGCATTGCTAGTGCTAGTGTAGACGGCAACGGACACTTGATTCTTACTTTATCTGATAGCAGTACAATCGATGCTGGTTCATCAGTTGGGCCAAAAGGCGATAAAGGCGACACAGGTAATGCCGGTCCTACAGGTGCAACTGGAGCCGCAGG
>JACCDQ011867698.1_pt1 | contig 20971 bp, 17 predicted proteins | sample 7446031 | NCBI WGS metagenome assembly JACCDQ01 (sample SAMN15323442, study PRJNA562643) | freshwater metagenome | isolation source: river surface water | place: USA:Blue River Watershed | collected 2017-08-17
AGGGCGGTCCCTCGCGCGACTGGCTCAACCCCGAGGCGGCTTACATCGTCAGCCACCGCGCACGCACCAAGGTACGGGCCTGGTTCAACGCGCTGGCGCTCGAAGAAACCATCGCCAAAGGCCGCGAGTCGGTAGAAAAACTGCTCCAGCGCGAGGGCAAAACTGCCATCAATCTTGAAGACTTGGCGTCCCAACTCGGTTTTGACTCGGCCGAAGACCTGTTCGAAGCGGTTGGCAAAGAAGAGTTTTCACTTCGCCCCATCGAGCAACTGCTGCGCCCTGATGAAGCCCCTCAGCACGACCTCGATGCGCCCCTTATCCGCAAACCCCGCAGCGACAAAAATCCCAGCAAGGGCGGCCTGCTCGTGGTGGGGGTGGATTCACTCATGACCCAAATGGCCAAGTGCTGCAAACCCGCGCCACCCGACGCCATCTGTGGCTTCGTCACGCGTGGCAAAGGCGTCAGCGTGCACCGCGTTGACTGCCCCAATTTGAAGGAAATGGTCGCCAAAAATGGCGAGCGCCTGATCGACGTCGAATGGGGCCTCAACCAGGCTGCTGGCGGCTCGGTGTTCCCGGTCGACGTGGCGGTGCAGGCGATTGACCGCCAGGGCCTGCTGCGCGACATCTCCGAGGTCTTCACCAAGGAAAAAATGAATGTCATCGGCGTACAAACCCAGTCCATCAAAGGCATCGCCTGGATGACCTTCACCGTCGAGGTCGCCGACGCCGGCCGCCTGCACAAGGTGCTGGGGCTGGTGGCCGAGTTGCCCGGGGTGAGGTCGGCCCGGCGCAGGTGATTTGCTTCGTTCATGGATTGCCACGTCGCTGGTGCTCCTCGCAATGACGGATTCGGTATCGTCATTGCGATTGCCGCGTCGCTGCGCTCCTCGCAATGACGGCCAGCGCGGCAATCCAGGGGTTCAGGACTGCATGGATTGCCACGTCGCTGGTGCTCCTCGCAATGACGAATCTGGCTGGTGCTCCTCGCAATGACGAATCTGGCGGGCGCTCCTCGCCATGACGGTTTTGGCTTTTGTGGGGCCGAATTCATTCGGCCTGATCGTCGAACTGGTGGATTTTTCACCAGATATGGCGGAATACCCCAATGGAGGGCAGGTCGTTTGATGATATATTCATAAAAATATATCTAGAAACTATAAAAAATGCGGATTCAACAGTTGGTTTTGAGTTCCGTGGATGAGTGCCAAGTGCGATTGGCGCCACTCGCTTCCACAAGCCCACAACTTGTCACAATTTTTGGTGCAGTTGAGTACTTGACCGATGCCGCGTTCGTGCGGACGGTGACGGATCTGTTTCCGCGCGCGACGGTGGTGGGCTGTTCCACAGCGGGCGAAATCAGTAACGCGGGTGTCCGCGACCGGACCTGTGCCATCACCGCCGTCAATTTTTCATCGAGCCGTGTTGCGTCGGTGACCACAGAACTGCTGGGCATGCCTGATTCCCGTGCCGCCGGCGCGCGCATAGGCCATGCCCTTGAAAAAGCTGGCTTGCGCGGTGTCTTGCTGCTGGCGCCCGGCATAAAGATCAATGGCAGCGCACTGGTTGAAGGTGTGTCTTCAGTCCTGGGTCGAGACGTGCCCTTGTCAGGTGGACTGGCCGGTGACGATGGCGCATTTCTGCGCACCTGGATCTGGGGTCCGAACGGCGTTTCAGACAACCATGTGACGGCCGTCGGTTTTTATGGCGATTCCTTGAGCTTCTCTGGCGGGACTTTTGGCGGTTGGGTCGCGTTTGGACCCGAGCGCAAGATCACCAAGTGCGACGGCAACGTGTTGTACGAACTCGACGGCAGCCCGGCGCTCGAGGTCTACCGTCGTTTCCTGGGCAATCACGCCAAGGACCTGCCGGCAGCCGGACTGCTCTTTCCATTCTCGACGCGAGGCACGCAAGACGCCCCATCGGGTTTGATCCGTTCGATCTTGGGCATTGATGAAAAACTCGGAAGCTTGACGCTGGCCGGCGAGGTTCAAATCAACGACAGCCTCAAGCTCATGCGTGCCAGCAAGGCCGAGTTGGTCAAAGGTGCCAGAACCGCTGCCGAATCGGCCCGGGAAACACATCGGGTGCAAGGGGATGAACTGGCGCTGATGGTGAGTTGTGTCGGCCGCAAATTGGTCATGGACGATCAGGTCGGCGACGAGGTCGATGCGGTACGCGGTGTGTTTGACCACAAACCCACTGTCACCGGGTTTTACTCCTACGGCGAGATCGGCCCCTTCATGCCGGGCGGCGTCTGTCACTTGCACAACCAGACCATGACCATCGTGATGCTTGGCGAACGCTAGACCCGATGCCTGACGCCAAAGCACAACTCCGCATTGCCGAAGCCGTTTTTGAATCGGGCGAATGCAAGCTCATCACCGACGCCAACGCGGTCATTCTGCGGGTGAACCGCGCGTTCACTGACGTCACGGGCTACACCGCGTCCGAGGCCATAGGTCAAACACCGCGCCTGTTTCAATCAGACCAATATTCGCCGGCCTTCTTTCAAGGCATGTGGGACATCCTGCTTCGCACCGGACATTGGCAAGGCGAAATCCTGAACCGGCGCAAAGACGGCGTCACGTACCACAGCTGGCTCAGCATCACTGCCGTACGCGACCACAGGGGGGTGGTCACAAATTTCGTCAGTACACAGCAAGACATCAGTGTGCAGAAATATGCCGATGAGCTCATTCAAAACCTGGCATTTTTTGATCCATTGACGCATCTGCCCAACCGTGCGCTGCTGGAAGATCGTCTGCGCCAGGCCATGAAGGCGAACGAGCGAAATCATACGGCGTCTGCCGTCCTGTCCATAGCTCTGGACGCCGCCCAGAACCTCGAAGGCAACCTGGGTTATCAGGAAGGCAACCAACTGCTGGTGGAAGTTGTGCGGCACCTGGTTGCCTCGGTGCGAAAACATGACACCGTTGCCCGCTTGAGCGGCAATGAACTCATTGTGTTGCTGGAAGGCCTGAAAGGCGAAGATCACGATGTCGCCAAAGAAGTGACCGTGGTTGCCAAAAAAATCATTGCCAGCCTGCAACAGACGTTCCAGATTGGCGAAAGGGAACATCACGTGACAAGCAGCGTGGGTGGCCTGGTGTTTCGGGGGCAAACGGTATCGATTGACGACGTCATCGAACAAGCCGGGGTTGCCATGCGCCGGGCCAAGGAGGGCGGCCACAACGCATTCCAGTTCTTCAACCCAAAAATGCAGTCGTCCATGTCTGAACGGCGCGCGCTGCATGCCGACCTCAGCAAAGCCATCCGCGAGGGTCAGTTGGTCCTGCACTATCAGCCGCTCACCGATCGCCATGGCGAGGTGGTGGGTGCAGAGGCGCTGGTGCGATGGCTGCACCCAAAGCGCGGCATGGTGTCGCCAGCCGAGTTCATTCCCTTGGCCGAAGAAACCGGGCTCATTCTGCCGCTGGGCCTGTATGTCCTGGAGGCTGCCTGCGTGCAGCTGGCGCAATGGTCACTGACCAAAGAGACCGCTGAACTCACCCTGGCTGTGAACGTGAGTGTTCATCAAATTGAACGCAACGACTTTGTGGACATGGTGGTTGGGGTGTTGCAACGCACGGGGGCGCTCCCGCGATTGCTGCGTCTGGAAATTACCGAGAGCATGCTGGCGTCGAACATCGAGGACATCATCGCCAAGATGAGTGCGCTCAAGGCCCTTGGCGTCGGATTTTCGCTGGACGACTTTGGTACCGGGTATTCTTCGCTGGCCTACCTTAGCCGCCTGCCGCTTGATGTGCTCAAAATTGATCGCTCATTCGTCAGCAACATCGAGTCCAACGACAATGCCGTCGTCATCTGCGCGGCTACCATTGCCTTGGCGCACAGCCTCAAACTCAAAGTCGTCGCCGAGGGTGTCGAAACCGACACCCAGCTCTACTTTCTCAGTACAGTCCATCGCTGTGACTACATTCAGGGCTATCTCGTCAGCCCGCCGCTCCCGATACCTGAATTCATGTCGCTCGTGATCGCCTCAAAAGGCCGCCATTAAGCGCGGCCCGGACTCGTCATTGCGAGCGAAGCGCGGCAATCCAGGACTTCTTACCGCGTCGACTCCATGATGCTGCGGTTGACCAGGGGTGGTGCGTCACCCATGTGAAAAGCCAGCCTGCGATCCCGCAGCGCGGCATCGTCGGCGGTCACGCGCTCAAAGCGGCGCAAGTGGTCGATCCACGATTCGTCTTCGATCATCTCGACAAAGCGGCCCGGCTCATTGATGTCCTGCAGCAGTTCCCACGACAACGCACCGTGGCGCAGACGGCTGCGGCGGCTTTCCTGCATCAGCTCGCGAAATTCTGCGGCACGCTCCGGGTCGATGCGGTATTCCACCGTCATCATCACATGTCCTTGCGACGGCGGCTCGTCGGCCACGGGCCGGTGAAATTTGGAAGATGAAGGCGTCAGGTCTTCCACCAGACCTTGCCCCGGCATGAGCCTATTGACCAGCGTGATGGCCAACAGACCGGCCGCAGCCGACAGCGCCACACTCAGGTGCACGTCGGTCAGGTTGGCAATCTGCCCCCAGAACGCCGCACCCAAAGCGGTGGCACCCATGATGGCCATCTGATAAAACGACATGCCGCGTGCGCGCACCCAATCGGGTAAACACATTTGCGCCGAAACCGTCAGCGTGTTGGCCGCCGTGATCCAGGACGTCCCCACCACCACCATGGCCAACACCGCCACCCAGGTATAGGGCGTGAACGCAATCACCAGCATCGCCAGCGCCAGCATGGTTGTGCCGCTGAGCACCAGCGTATCGCGCGTGAAGCGCCGCCGCAGACGCTGAATGAAGGCGGTCATGCCCACCGCCCCTGCACCCATGGCGGCCAGCAACAAGGTGTAAGTGCCGCCACCGCCTTTCAGGTTTTTGGCAAGCAAAGGCAGCAAGGCCAACAAGGCCGTGGCCGAAAAGAAAAAGATCGACGTGCGCACCAGCGCACCCTTGAGATGATAAGACTGCCACATGTACTGCACGCCAATGCGGATGGCACTGCCCAGCCGTTCGCGCCCCAGCGGGTCCGGCTTGTGCTCGCGCCGCCAGCGGTAGATGATCACGGCCGCAGCCATCGACAGCACGGCATTGATCAGGAACACCCAATCGCTGCCCACGCTGGCAATCAGCACGCCGGCCAGCAGCGGGCCCACAATGCGCGAAAAGTTCACCGCCACGCCATTGAGTGCCAGCGCCGCAGGCAACTGGGTGCGCGGCACCAGCTCGGGCGTGATGGCCGCAAACACCGGCCAGCGCATGGCCACACCGACGCCATTGGCAAACAACAGCACCAACAGCAGCACCGGCGACAAAATTTCCAGGAAGAGGGCGATGCTGAGCAAGCTTGTCACCACCGCCACCCAAATCTGGGTCGCCAGAAAATACCGCCTGCGGTCCAAAATGTCGGCCAGGGCGCCACTGGGCAGGCCGAGCAAAAACACCGGCAAGCTCGCCGCGGTCTGCACCAGTGCCACCCAGAGCGGCGAGGATGTGAGCGAGGTCATGGTCCAGGCGGCCGCCACATCACCCATCCACATGCAAATGTTGACCATCAGCCAGGTGGTCCACAACATGCCAAACACGGGGGAGCGAAACGGCGCCAGCGGCGAGACCTCGTCGTCTTCGGGGGCCGCGGTTTTTTCAGTCGGGGAAGATTCAGCCATGGGGACGATGATAGATGGGTTTGTCTGCTGCGACCGATAGGGCATTTGATAAAACGCAATCCAGTTTATGCAGCAGGTATTAGGCTGTTTCAAAATAAACATGGAGGTTGTCATGAAACGCATAGCTATGTGTGTATTGATCGCGCTGCTGGCCGCATGCGGTGGTGGCGGTGGTTCGAATGTCCCTGAACGCACCGGAATCGCCGAGAGTTATTACCCGGTCAGCATCGGGTCCCGATGGACTTACGAAATTTCCTCGAGCACCGCGCCCGGTTCTTACCTGGACGAAATGCTCATCACCGGCACGCGCCTCATCTCAGGCGTGACGGCCTGGGTATTCAGTGAGAGCAACCCCTCCGGCGACGGCGTCCCGCTGGAGAGTTACTACACCAAAGACGCGCGCGCATTTGCCTTTCTCAGTGACAGCAGCGCCTCTGGCTGGCTCGGGTCCGTGGCCAATTCGTTCGACCTGATGCGTTTTGACGGCACCTTCAGCGCGTCACCGTTGCTGAGCCAAATCAATGCCGACCTTGGCGAAGACCTCGACGGTGACGGCCTCAATGAACGCGTCGACGTGGTGCTCACCGGTACCGTCGAGGGATATGAGACGCTGGTCACCAACGCGGGCAGCTTCTCAAACACCGCCCGCCTGCGCTACGACCTGTCAGCCACACTCAAACTCACCACCGGCGCCACCATCCCGTTCACCGAAACCATTCATGAGTGGCGCGCGCCTGTCCTCGGCCCCATGCGCCAGACGGTCCAGACCAACATGCTGGGGGCCACTGAAACCTTCAACCTTGACCTCAGGGGTGTCTCGGTCAACGGGGTCATGGCGGGCATGACGGCGCCGCGCGAATTGCTGGCCAACCTGGCTACGGCCGACTCCGACACCACCCGACCCGGGCAACCCGCGGTCGCCAGCGACGGCACGCGTTATCTGGTGGTGAGCAATCGGCAAAACGGTGTCACCCGGCAATGGGTCGGGCAGTTCGTGGCTGCCGACGGGCAACTGCAGGCCAGCATCGACATCTCACCGGCCACCGACCTCTGGGGCGCACCCGCACTGGCATGGAACGGCGCCAACTACCTGCTTGTCACCGGTGGCAGCAATGCCTACGGTGTGCGGGCGCAGCGCATCAGTGCAAGCGGCGTGCTGCTCGATGCCTACCCCGGCACGGACCTGGCCCCTGATGGCTACAACCGGGCTTTGGCCGCCGGCGCGGGCAAATGGCTGGCGGTTTACAGCCGTTATCCCAACCAGGGCATGCTGTATGGCCGATTCATGTCAGACAGCGGTGTTCCCGGCGACGAGTTCGTCATTGCCAACGGCGCCGTGAGTTATGCCACACCTGCGGTTGCCTTCAATGGCGAAAACTTTGTTGTGGTTTGGGAGTCGGCGGGCGGTGCGGTCGACCCCGTCGCCGTGAACCTCTACGGCATGCGCATTTCCCCATTTGGCACCCTGGTCGACGGCGCCCCATTTGCCGTCAGCACCGCACCCGAGCAGCAAGCCTGGCCGCAAATCGCGTGTGACACGGCCAACTGCCTGGTCACCTGGGTGGATCGGCGCAATTACCTGGGCCAGTCGTACAACTTCTCGCCCGGGCCGGGTGACATGTATGGCGCCTTCATCACCCGCGCTGGTGTTGTGCTCAATGGCAACACGAGCACGGGCGGCATTCCGATAGCGCTTGGCATCACCGCCAATCAGGGGTATCCGGGGCTGGTCTTTACCGGCACCGACTACATCGCAGCATGGTCGCGTGGCGCTTATGTCAACAACCCCGGTGGCCCCACCGGCATCTTTGCCGCGCGCATCAGCACCGCTGGCAGCGTCTCCAGCACCGAGCCCGGTATGGCCGTCAGTTATCCGCCGGAAGCGGTCACCCGCTACCTCTATCCAAGCTTGGCGGCATCATCCACCGGCGTGCTGGCCACCTGGATAAAGCACGCCGAGACCGTGGGCACCAGCAAGAGCCTAGCCGGCACCTTGATCTGGCCCCGTGTCGTGCGCTGATGGATTGCCACGTCGCTGGCGCTCCTCGCAATGTCGGATATTCGGATTCGTCAATGCGCGGTAACTGCCATCTTCAACCCCGTCGCCTTTAGCACTGCAGCCAGGGTCTTGATGGTCGGGTTACCTCGTGTTGAGAGGGTGCGGTAAAGCGTTTCGCGCGATAAATGAGTTTTCTCGGCCACCTCGGCAATTCCTCCCCGCGCTTCAACAACTTTGCGCAAAGCAGTAAGGTAACTTTGGGGATCATCATCTTCACCGGCGGCAGTCAAAAACTCGGCTGCAAACTCAGAATCCTGGAGTTGCTTGAACAGCCAATCATCATGTTTAACAACAGGTTTCATTTTTTGTTCCTTTGCCGCCATTCTTTCCAACGATCAATCGCCCTGCCAATATCGGCTGGCTGGGTGCGCTTGTCTTCTATGGCGTAGTACACCCGGTATCCTGGTCCCCAATCGATCTTCAATTCCCACACACCCTCACCAACCGAACGACAGTCGCCGAAATTTCCATTTTCAAGACGAACCAGGCGCACAGCTATGCGGGCTTGTGCGTGTCGGTCACGCAGGCCCTCCAGCCACTGCACAAAGAGATCTTCTCCTTGCTGACTGACATAGTGTCTTAATTCGTACATGAATAATTGTAGCCTATAGGCTAATATTGACTTGGCACTTAAGCGGTATCAACCCACAAGTCCGAATACATGGATTGCCGCTTCGCTCACGCTCTTCGCAATGACGTCGCTGGATGTCGCTGTTTTGTACATCATGGTAATATACAAAAATGATTGACCTTAACAAGATCATCGGATTTGAATGGGACGCCGGCAATGATCGCAAAAGCGAGGAAAAGCATGGGGTTTCAATGGCCGAGGCCGAACAGGTTTTTTTCAACACGCCGCTGCTCATGCTGGAGGATGCGGCTCACAGCGGGCAGGAAATCCGCATTCATGCCTTGGGAAAAACAGACGAAGGACGTGCCTTGCACCTCACCTTTACTTTAAGAAATGCCGAAACATTGATTCGTGTGATTTCTGCCCGTAACATGCACCGAAAGGAGAGAGCTATCTATGAACAGTCAAGTTAAGCCCTCGCTGAAGGCCATTCCAAAGTTCGCCAACGAAAAGGACGAGCAAGCGTACTGGGAGGTACACGACTCCACCCTACATCTGGACTGGACCAAAGCCCAGAAAGTGTCCCTGCCTAATCTCAAACCGACAACTAAAACCATTTCGCTGCGCTTGCCGCAACACTTGCTGGACTCGATCAAGACCGCAGCCAATGCGCGTGACGTGCCGTACCAGTCCCTCATTAAAGTCTGGTTGCAGGAAAAACTACACAGTCGCTAAGGCTGGATTGCCACGTCGCTGGCGCTCCTCGCAATGACGATTCAGGGTGGATTGCCACGTCGCTGACGCTCCTCGCAATGACGGTGTTGTATTCGTCATTGCAATAAGCCTTTAGCCGCGAGCAAAGCGTGGCGGGTAGCGCGGCAATCCATGTATTCGGGCTTACCGCCCTTCACGGGAATGCCTCAGCATCACGTCCAGAATCGCGCGCAGGTATTCGCGGTCTTTGGGGCTGAGCAGCAGGATGTCTTGCAACAGCGATGTTGCGTCCTTGGGAATGTGATACGTCGCGGCCCCGTTTTCTGCCCGGTGTTCAACCGCATCGTCGGCATCCGGGTTACCCGCGCCCCAGCGCAGCCAGTCTTCTGACACATCCAGTAAATTGGCCAGCACACCCAGCTTGTCGCGGGACGGAATGGCTTCGCCCACCAGCCAGCGGCGCACCGCATTGACGCTGATATTGGCGCCCCGCCAGCGCAGGTTGAACTCGCGTGCCAGCGCGGTTGCGCTCACCGGCATCGCCTGGTGCTGCAAGCGGCCGCCCAGGCGCCTGGAAAAGTTCTGGCGTTCGTTCTTTTTGTAGGCGTCAACAGACATTTGGCCAGTCTAGATGGCACCTGCCAGCCCAAAAATAACACCAGTATTTGTAAAAAGTGATTCATGTTGTAATTGACAACGTTGCCACGCAGACCAAAAAAACAGGCGGCGGGTAAGTAAAGAAAAGTTTTTTCAGGGGGAAGAAAAGTTGAAAACGGCTAAAAAAGTCGTCAACTTTGTTCGCGCATCAACAATGTGCACTCCCTGGTTAATTTGTCTTTATGAGAATCAAATTAACAAAAAAAGGGAGTGTTATGCTAAAAAATGTCAATGTTGAGATAAGCGTTTAGCTGGTGCAGCGTGTCAATTTACGCTTACCAGCTACTCAAGGGCCTTGGCTTTTCAGAGCAGCGCGTGCGGCGGGTTTTGCCCCGTCTTGCAGTGGAAACTCTGGAACCCAATCAGGTCATCTGTCACAAGGGTTCGCAGCAGGAATCCTGGATTCACATCGTGTCCGGCATGGTCAATGCCGGCATTCCAGACCACGATGGCGGCATCACCCCCATCAGCATTTTTGGACCGGGCACCTGGTTTGGTGAGGTCTCCATCCTGAACCGGCAGGCGGTGGTGCTCGAACTGGTCTGCCTGTCACCCGTGCGCATTCTCAAGGTGCCGGTGCATGAGGTTGTTGAGGCCTTTGATCATGAGCCCGACTTTTCAAGGCACCTGGCCCGCTTGTTTGCCTGGCGCACGCAGCAATACGCCGAAATGCTCACCCTCATGCGCCTGGGCAACCCGTCGCTGCGCGTGGTGCTCGGGCTGGCCTTGTTTGCCGAGGCGCTGCACTCCAGCAATTCACATTTTCCAACCAATGATCTTGCAGACCAGCTGGACATTCCGCTCAAACAGTCTTTGCTGGCCGCCTTGTGTGGTGTATCGCGCGGTGTGTTTTCTGAATGCGTGCAGCAGCTCGCCGCCACCGGTTGGCTGCGCCTGAACTACGCCACACTGGCGCTCGCGCAAACCCGGGTATGGCACAGGTTTTCGAGCGAATACCGCAAGAACCGCCTGAACAGGGTCAAGCCGAGCATGCAAGAAATCCTGTCGATGATGGGGGAGGCGGCGGTGGTATGAGGCCCTTGTGCTGTCTGCCAATTTTTGTGGGGTCGAATTTATTCGACCTGGCCGAATGAATTCGGCCCCACAAATGCATGGTGGAACGGTAAATATGCCTCCCAATATTGTCCCCTTGCGAACAATCCTGCCCGGGAATGGTGCGCTGCGGCAACACAATCCACCTCATAAAAATGTCAAAAAGACAACTATGAGGGAGTGCAGTCAACAGCTGCACTTGGGAAAATATGAGTCAACACATGATTGACCGCCGCAGACGCATCAGGCTGTCGTCGCCCATGTGGTCCTATGTGGCCATCACTTTGGACGCGGTCTTGGTCGCTGCTTGCGCGCTGGTCAGCTTCAGGTGGTACCTGGGCCAACATGCCGCCACCACACTGCTGGCGCACTACAGCCTGCTGGTGTTTGCGGCCGCGTTGCTGATGGTCGGGTTTTCCAACCATTTCAACCGTTCCTGGCGCGGCAACACGCTGCTTGAGATGCTCAAGCCGGTCATTTTGTCGTGGTCTTACACGCTGGCCATCGTCATTGCCTGGCTGTTTGTTTCCAAAACCTCCACCGATGTGTCACGCGTGTGGTTTGGCACCTGGGCACTCAGCGCGCTGCTCACCATGTGCCTGGTGCGCCTGGTCATTTACTCATGGTTGCGCTGGCTGCGCAGCAAGGGCTACAACTTCAAGACCGTGCTGATTGTGGGCACCGGCCCCACCAGCACCTATGCCCAAAAATCCATCGAAACCGCCCCCTGGAGCGGCCTCAAGATCCAGGCTGTGGTGGAGCCCCACGACCTGGACGCCTTCCTTAAAACCCAGGGCCAGCGCCACCCCGATGAAGTCTGGCTGTGCCTGCCGCTGGGCGACCGCGCCGGCATCGAAACCACGCTGGCCGTGCTGCGCCACAGCACCGCCAACATCCGCATGGTGCCCGACTGGTTTGCCCTCAAACTAATGAACCATGGCATCAGCGAAATGGTGGGCCTGCAACTGCTCGACCTGTCCATGTCGCCCATCACCGGTGCCACGCGCATCGTCAAACAAATACAAGACGTGGTGCTGGCCGCGCTGATCCTGCTGCTCATCAGCCCGCTCATGCTGGTCATTGCGCTGGCCGTCAAGCTCACCTCACCCGGCCCGGTGTTGTTCAAGCAAACGCGCCATGGCTGGAACGGCGAAAAAATTTCGGTCTACAAATTCCGCAGCATGGTGGTGCACCGTGAGCACGGCAACAGCGTCACCCAGGCCAGCCGCCACGACGCACGCATCACCCCTTTAGGCGCCTTCTTGCGCCGTACCAGCCTGGACGAACTGCCCCAGTTCTTCAACGTGCTCAGCGGCAGCATGTCCATCGTCGGCCCGCGCCCCCACGCGGTGCAGCACAACGAGCATTACAAAGAGCTTGTCCCCGGCTACATGTGGCGCCACAAGGTCAAGCCCGGCATTACCGGCTGGGCCCAAATCAACGGCTTCCGCGGCGAAACCGACACCCTGCACAAGATGGAGCAACGTGTGACCCACGACCTTTTCTATATTGAAAACGTCTCCCTGTGGTTTGACCTCAAGATCATTTTCTTGACCGTATTCAAGGGCTTTACCCACCCTAATGCGCATTGATGGATATGACATTGAAAAAACACCAAATACATGGATTGCCACGCTTCGCTCGCAATGACGGGTACAGGAGCCATGGATTGCCACGCTTCGCTCGCAATGACGAGTCAGATAGCCGTCATTGCGAGGAGCGTCAGCGACGCGGCAATCCACGGTATCCGTATTCATGGATTGCCACGCTTCGCTCGCAATGACGATGTTCTTGCACCTTAACCTTCCCCCCAAAAATAATCCATGCCTTTCCTGAACCCGCGACTGCTTTCCCCCTTGCTGGCCAGCCTGGTGCTCAGCGCTTGCGCCTATGCGCCGGGCATGTATGTGGGCAAAACCGGTGTCCTCAGTGATACCCCCAGCAACCCCTGGTCGATCACGCAGGCGCGCAGCAGCACTGCCGCCACGGCAGACGCGCCGCCGCCCGGCAGCCTGATCACCATCACCCCCGAACTCATTCGCCAGCAGCGCGCCAGCCGCACGTCTGACATTGCGCCCGAGGTCAAAAACCTGTTTGCCCAACCCAAGCCCTATGTGATTGGCCCGGCCGACGTGCTCAACATCGTGGTGTGGGACCACCCCGAGCTCACCCTCGCGCCTGCCGGCACCACAACAGGCAATGACGGCAGCCAATCGCAGGTGGGCAACGGCTTTAACGTCAGCCCGCAGGGGCTCATCCAGTTCCCCTACGTGGGCACACTCAAGCTGGCCGGCCTGACCGAATACGAGGCCCGCGACCTGCTCACCCAGCGCCTGGCCAAGTACCTCAAAGACCCGCAGGTCACAGTGCGCATCCAGTCTTACCGCAGTGGCCGCGTTTACCTCGACGGCGAGGTGCGCAACCCCGGCCTGCAAGCCGTCAACGACAACCCCATGACGCTGCCCGAGGCCTTGGGCCGGGCAGGGGGCTTGACCCCCGCCGCCGATCGCTCGGCCATTGCCATCACCCGCAACGGCAGCACCACGCTGGTCAGCCTGCCGCTGCTCAGCGCACGCGGCATCAACCCTTCCAACATTTTGCTCGGCAGTGGCGACATGGTGCGTGTGCTCGCGCGTGACGAATCCAAGGTCTTTGTGCTCGGCGAGGTGCTGCGCCCCAGCACCCAAACACTGCGCAACGGCCGCCAGTCGCTCAACGAAGCGCGGGGCGACTCCGGCGGTGGCAACCCGGCCTCCGGCGACCCGCGCCAGATCTTTGTTGTGCGCGCCGCCAACACCACCCAGCCCGAGGTCTACCACCTCGACGCCCATTCCCCCGCGGCTTATGCCCTGGCCGAAGGTTTCGAGCTGCAAGCGCGCGACGTCATCTACGTCGACCCGGTGCCCCTGGTCCGCTGGAACCGCGTCATCAGCCTGATTCTGCCCAGCGCCATAGCCGTCAACACCACGCGAGATGCTGTCAACTGATGCAGAACATCCTCACCCTCTGCATCGGCAACATCTGCCGCAGCCCGCTGGCGCAAGCCTTGCTGGCGCGTGAGTTGCCCGCGCACACCGTGTGGTCTGCCGGCCTGAATGCGCTGGTGGGGGCGGGCGCTGACCCCTTGTCTATCCAAGTGGCCGAGGCGCACGGGCTTGACATCAGCGCGCACCGGGCGCAGCAGGTCACGCGCTGGCTGTGCCAGCAGTCTGAGCTGATTCTGGTCATGGAGCAAGCCCACAAAAGCGAGCTGGAGCAGCTCTTTCCGGTGGTGCGCGGCAAGGTCTTTACCCTGGGCCACCACAGCCAGTTCGACATAGCCGACCCGCACCGCCAGCCCATTGACGCCTTCAACACCGCCTACGGGGCAATAGCCCAGGGCGTTGCCGATTGGGTGCCGCGTATCCGAAAGCTGTCACCTGTAGGGCCTGCATCTTCCCTTGTAGGGCCGAATTTATTCGGCCAGGTCGAATGAATTCGACCCCACAAATTCACAACGCTAACGCATGAACTCTTTCCCCCAATTCCCCCAGCCCACGCTGATGGCACCGCAAGACGACGAAGACAGCATCAACCTGCTGGAACTGCTTGACGTCATCATCGACCAGCGCTGGCTCATTGCCACTGCTACCGCCGTGGTGCTGGCCCTGGGTGGCGCTTATGCCTTTATGGCCACGCCCATTTACGAGGCCAACTCACTCATCCAGGTGGAAGACAGCAAGGGTGGCGGCATGAACAGCATGCTGGGCGACATGGCCGGCATGTTTGACATCAAGTCACCCGCAACCGCCGAGATTGAAATCTTGCGCTCCCGCCTGGTGGTGGGCCAGGCCGTGAGCAACCTGCAGCTTGACCTGAACGTTACCCCCAAATATGTGCCCATCATTGGCCGTTGGCTGGCAAGGCGCGCCACGGCGCCGTCCAACCCCGGCTTTTTGGGCCTGAGCGGTTATGTGCGCGGCAACGAGGCACTGCAAGTGGGCTACTTCAAGGTACCGCAAGCCGAGGAGGGCGAGCGCTTTACCGTGGCATTAACTGCGCAGGGCTACACACTGTATTCGCCCAACGGCGACGCGCTGGGCCAAGCCAAATTGGGCGAACCCCTGGCTTTCAAACTTAACGGCGCCGCCGGTGAACTGCTGGTGGCCAGCGCCACAGGCCTGCCGGGTGCCGAGTTTTACATTACCCGTTACTCGCAGCTGACCGAGACCGAAAAGCTGCAAAAAGACCTCAACATCACCGAGCAGGGCAAACAGTCTGGCGTCATCAGCATCAGCCTGGAAGGCAAAGACCCCGCGCTGACAGCCCGCACCTTGAATGAAATCGGCGCGCTGTATGTGCGCCAAAACGTGGAGCGCAAAGCGGCCGAGGCAGAAAAGTCCCTCAACTTCCTCAACACCCAGCTGCCGCAACTGCGCAAAGAGCTGGAGTCGTCCGAGGGCAAGTTCAATCAGTTCCGCAACCAGAACGGCACGTTTGACCTGACCACCGAGGCCAAGGCCATGCTGGACCAGTCGGTCAGCCTCAAGGTGAAACTGCTGGAGCTGCAGCAAAAGCGCAAAGAGCTTGATGCACGCTTTACCGCCCAGCACCCCAGCGTGCAGGTGCTTGACGGGCAGGTCAAAGACATCAGCGCCCAAATTGCCAAGATGGAAGGCAAGGCCAAAACCTTCCCCAATGTGGAGCAAGACCTGCTGCGCCTGACGCGTGACGTGAAGGTGAACAACGAGCTTTACACCGGCCTTTTAAATAGCTTTCAGCAACTGCGCCTGGTGAAAGAAGGCAAGGTGGGCAATGTGCGCATTGTTGACGTAGCCGCCGTGCCTGAAAAACCCGTCAAGCCCCAGCGCGCGCAACTGCTCGCCATTTCTGGCGTGCTGGGCCTGCTGGCCGGCCTGGGCCTGGCCTTTTTGCGCAACAGCCTGCGCCCCGGCATCAAAAACGCGGATGACATCGAACAACACCTGGGCCTGCATGTGTTTGCCACCGTGCCGCATTCCAAAGAGCAGGCGGCCCTGAATAGCAACATGGCCACGCAAAAAACCGGCATGCACCTGCTGGCCAATGTGCACCCCGAAGACCCCGGTGTTGAAAGCCTGCGCAGCCTGCGCACCGCGCTGCAATTTGCCATGCTGGACGCACCCAACAACCTGGTGCTGATCAGTGGCGCCACACCCGGCATTGGCAAAAGTTTTACCAGCGCCAACTTTGCCGCCGTGCTGGGCACTGGTGGCAAGCGTGTGCTGCTGATTGACGCCGACATGCGCAAGGGCCACATCAACAAGTTTTTTGGCCTGGCGCGTGGCATGGGCCTGAGCGAGCTGATTACCGGCAGCCAAAGCCTGGCCGAGGTGCTGCACAAAAACGTGTCGCCCCAGGTGGACCTGATTACCACGGGCACGCTGCCACCCAACCCGGCCGAGCTGCTGATGTCACCGGCCACGGTGCAACTGCTGCAAACCCTGGCCAGCCAGTACGACATTGTGCTCATCGACACCCCGCCCACCCTGGCCGTGTCAGACACACAGGTATTGGCACCGCAAGCAGGCACGGTGTTTTTGGTGGCGCGCGCAGACGTCAGCACCCTGGGCGAACTGCAAGAGTCCGCCAAACGCCTCAAGCAATCCGGCGTGGCCGTGCGCGGCGTGATCTTTAACGACGTGAACACAAGCAAACGCCGTTATGGCTACGGCACCGGCTATGGCTACAAATACAGCCGCTACCGCTACACCCAATACCAGTACGGCCAAGAGCAAAAAAAGTAAGCCTCAGGGGAGGGTGGTGAGTTTTGAATTGTTGAAAGGAGAGGGTTTGAAAAATTTGGATTTTGGTCCGCCGATGGCTGCACGGCATGGCGGTAGCGTGCCCAAACAGGAAATGCCCGTCATTGCGAGGAGCGCAGCGACGCGGCAATCCATGCACCCACCCGTCATTGCAAATAAGCCTTTAGCCGCGAGCGAAGCGTGGCGGGAAGCGCGGCAATCCATGAACCCTGTCCCCGTCCTCACCCCATGAACATAACAATCATAGGCACCGGCTACGTTGGCCTGGTCACAGGCGCCTGCCTCGCAGACCTGGGCAACAACGTGTTTTGCCTGGACGTTGACCAAGCCAAAATCGACCTCCTCAACAACGGCGGCATCCCCATCTACGAGCCCGGCCTAAAAGAAATCATAGAACGCAACGTAGACGCCGGCCGCTTGACTTTTTCCACTGACATCCCGGCCAGCGTAGCCCACGCCACCGTCCAGTTCATCGCCGTAGGCACCCCGCCAGACGAAGACGGCAGCGCCGACCTGCAATACGTGCTAGCCGCCGCCCGCAACATCGGCCGCCACATGACCGACTTCAAGGTAGTAGTAGACAAATCCACAGTCCCGGTCGGCACCGCCGACAAAGTAACCGCAACCATAAACCAAGAACTCGTCATTGCGAGGAGCGAAGCGACGCGGCAATCCATGTCCCCTTCCTTCTCCGTAGTCTCCAACCCCGAATTCCTAAAAGAAGGCGCCGCCGTAGAAGACTTCACCCGCCCAGACCGCATCGTCTTAGGCGTAGCGAACGACGCCGCAGGCGAGAAGGCTCTGAGCACAATGCGCCAGCTCTACGCCCCCTTCAACCGCAACCACGAACGCACCCGCGTCATGGACGTCAAAAGCGCCGAGTTCACCAAATACGCAGCCAACGCCATGCTGGCCACCCGCATCAGCTTCATGAACGAGCTGGCCAACCTGGCCGACAAAGTGGGTGCCGACATCGAACTGGTGCGCCAGGGCATAGGCTCAGACCCGCGCATTGGCTACAGCTTTTTGTACGCCGGCACCGGCTACGGCGGCAGTTGCTTCCCCAAAGACGTGCAAGCTCTGGGCCGCACCGCCCGCGAACACGGCCAAACCCTACGCGTGCTGGAAGCGGTAGAAGCCGTCAACCACGACCAAAAACAAGTGCTGGTCAAAAAAATATTCGCCAAATACGGCCCCAACCTGAGCGGCAAAACCTTTGCCGTGTGGGGCCTGGCCTTTAAACCCAACACCGACGACATGCGTGACGCACCCAGCCGCGTCATCGTCCAAGCCCTGCTGCGCGCCGGTGCCCGCATCCAGGCACACGACCCGGTGGCCGAAGATGAAGCAAAACGTGTACTGGCGCTTGACCTGGCCGACACGCCAGCCATGCTGCAAAACTTGCAGTTTGTCCACAAGCCCGTGCAAGCCGTGCAGGGCGCAGACGCCCTGATCATCGTGACCGAGTGGAAGGCTTACCGTAGCCCGAACTGGACTGCGTTGAAGGCGGCGATGAAGGCACCGGTGATTTTTGATGGACGCAATTTGTATGAGCCGCAGAACCTGCAACAGATCGGCATTGACTATGTGGCGATTGGGCGCGGCAGCCTGCAATGAAGTTCGCGAGCGATCATCTGGCACGGTTCAACGCAGAAACTGATGCGATTGTGGATAGCCGCATAGCGTGTATATATCGGCGATGACTAGCGAATCAACGCTCAAATCCAAGCTCCTTCGGAACTTGGGTGCCAATGCCTACGGGCAGGGTATCACCATCCTCATCCAGCTGGTGAGCATGCCGCTGTACTTGCATTACTGGGGCGTGGAGCTTTATGGCGAATGGCTGATCTTGAGTGCTATACCTGCCTACCTCGCTCTCAGCGACATTGGTTTTGCGTCGGTGGCGGCTAACGACATGACCATGCGCGTTGCCAATGGCGACCGACGTGGCGCATTGGAGGTGTACCAAAGCATCTGGCTGTTTATCAGCGGGGTGTCGGTGTTGGTGGGTAGTGCGCTTGCTCTCATCGTCTATAGCGTGCCAGTTGCGGCACAGTTTTCAATCACCCACATTAGTGAGGCGCAGACTCGGCAACTGCTCCTCGTCTTCATGCTGTATGTGTTGATTGGCCTGCAGGGTGGCGTGTTCAATGCCGCGTTTCGCGCGGCAGGACGGTACGCCTATGGCACCACGCTGGGCAACACAGTTCGACTGGCTGAATGGGCCGTGTCCATAGTGGGCCTGTTGCTCGGTGGCGGAGTATTGGCTGTTGCCACGCTCACTCTAGCCGTCCGGTTGCTTGGGTTGTTGCTCATGTGGCTGGTGCAGCAAAAGCAAGAACTCTGGCTCCGCCTCGGTACCCAGGCCGCATCCATGCAACAGGTTCGCCATTTGCTGAAACCGGCAGTGGCGTTTATGGCGTTCCCCTTGGGCTTGGCTCTCAGCCTGCAAGGCATGGTGCTCATCATCGGCATGATTCTGGGCCCCACCGCTGTAGTGGTATTTTCAGCCTACCGCACCTTGATCCGCATGCTGGTGCAAGTTATCACCATGCTCAACCAGGCCGTTTGGCCCGAAATATCGGCCGCCTACGGTGCAAAGCAAATGGACCTGGTCCGGCAACTGCATCGTAAAGGCTCAAGCATCACCTTCTGGATAGCCCTTGCCGCCGTGGCACTGCTCGGCGTAGTGGGGGAATGGTTTGTTGGTCAATGGACACACCATTCGTTAGAGCAGAATCATGTGTTGTTCGCCTTGCTGTTAGCGACCACATTTCTCAATGTGCTCTGGCAAACCAGCTGGGTGGTCTTAATGGCTACCAACCAGCATCAAAAAATTACGCTGGCATTTATCGTGTCGGCAGCGTGCGCACTCTTGCTGGGCACTCTAGTCATACCGGTTTTAGGCGTTAGCGGTGCGGGGCTGATTCTTGTCTTGGCTGAATTACCCATGCTGTTCATTGCAATTACCAATGCCTTGCAACTACTCAACGATCAGTGGTCTGGCTATTTGAAATCAGTTTTCAGTAAGCCCACAACGCCTACATTCAAATACTTTTAGTGTCATGCAAAGCAACCATCAAACGGGTTACCAGAGAAGCATTGCTAGCCGGACCAAAATTCGCTATCTAAAGGGCCTGGTGCCCAGGTACATCAGCTATGTACGCAATAGCTATATTGTTTGGCTGGCCAGACGGCGCGGGGCGACGATTGGCGAATGCGTCACGATGCCATACAAACTGGCGCAAAAAGCCAATGCCAATCTCACCATTGGCAATCACAGCTCAATACAAACAGATCGCCTCGATTTGAGAGCGCGGGTTGAAATTGGCGATCATGTCATTATTGGTGCAGAAGTCGAAATCATTACCGTGAGCCACGCAGTGGATTCGCCAGACTGGGAACATAAACCATACGGGATAACCATTGAAGACTACTGCTGGCTGGCAACCAGAGCCTTTATATTGCCATCGTGTCAAAAAATTGAACGTGGCGCCATCTGTGCCGCAGGCTCAGTTGTTGCACGCAATATTGAGGCTATGGAAATCGTTGTTGGTAATCCGGCCACACTGCTGAGAATGCGCAAACAGGTTCATATTGATTTATGTGTTGAAGCCATGCTGGGTAACGACTATTTGGCATATGTGAAAGCGCACAGGCAATGAAAATCAATATTGCAGCATCACATCGATTCCACCTATTGGATTTAGCCCACGAGCTATCCAACTTGGGCCACGACGTTTGTTTTTACTCTTACGTGCCAATTGGCCGCGCAGTCAAAGCACTAAATGCCATCGGCTCTCGGGCGATAACTTCATGAATCAACATATATGCAACTCTGCTAACCCGCAGGTAGCCGCCGTTACTCAAATCAGCATCGGCCGCTTCCACCACTTCCACCTCGCGCGCCAACTTGAAAAGCGGGGCATGCTCAAGGAAATCTGGACCGGTTACCCGCGGTTCAAGCTGAAGTCAGAAGAAGGCATACCGCCTGAGAAGATCCAAACCTACCCCTGGCTGCAGACCCCGTACATGGCGCGGGGGCGGCTGGGGTTTGGCATGCCGGCAGCCGTGGACTGCGAATGGGAATGGCTGGCACGCGTCACGCTGGATGGGCACGTTAGCAAACGGCTAGCAGCGGGCGGTACGCTGATCGCGCTGTCCGGCAGCGGCCTGCGCAGCGGGACCTGGATCAAACAGCACGGCGGCCGCTATTTTTGCGACCGTGGTTCCAGCCATATCCGTTTTCAGGATGAGATTTTGCGCGAGGAATTTTCGCGCTGGAAAGTCCCGTTTGCCGGCATCGACCCGCGCGTGATTGCCCAGGAAGAAGCGGAATATGAGATGGCCGACAGCGTGTCGGTGCCGTCCGGGTTCGTGGCGAATTCGTTTGTGCGTATGGGCTACCCTCGCGAGAAGCTGTTTCTTAACCCGTATGGCGCAAGG
>JACCDQ011987876.1_pt1 | contig 20966 bp, 38 predicted proteins | sample 7446031 | NCBI WGS metagenome assembly JACCDQ01 (sample SAMN15323442, study PRJNA562643) | freshwater metagenome | isolation source: river surface water | place: USA:Blue River Watershed | collected 2017-08-17
CACGTTCAACATTCAGAACCGTCCTGGCGTTTATCTGATTTACAGAGGTGAAACCATTGTGTACATCGGATTCAGTGCGAGCAATCTTTACAAAGCAATGTATCGGCATTTCCAAAGCTGGAAAGACAGTTCACAAACACGTGTAACGTATGATCGCAACGATTCGAAGATCACAGTTCGCGTAGTGTACACCAATAACGGACACCAGGCCGCAAAACTCGAACGTGCACTGATTGTGAAGCATTCTCCGAAGGATAATCCACAGAAGTACCTGGATTATTCCCTGACGAGTTCAGACGAACAGAAAATTGAACAGTACAACGATACAGGCGTGAGCAATATCGCACGGTACGAAGAAGATATTCCATTTTAACCCAAAGCCATGTCAGAACTAGAAGAAGAACCCAGGATCCAATCATTTCCGATTGGTAGTATCAGTAACCGCGTTCATCGGGCTGCATTAGATGCAGCTGAAAGAGAACTGGAACTATCAACTGGAGAAATGAACCACTATCTGAAAAAAAGTGGTCGTGGACTTGTGGTGAAACACAAACTCAAGTTCGATTTAGTATTCACGATTAAACCAATCAAATCCAATGTCAAACAAGAAAGCAGCGGCAAAAAAATCCGCACCAAGCAAGGCAGCAAAGAAGGCAGCCCCAAGAAAGTCGGCACCAAGAAAGCCGGCAAAACCAAATTCACCCGCACCAGCCCCAACCCTCTCGATTAACTGGAATCAGGCCGGTGAACACTGGATCAAACCAGGCGAACAGCTTCACAATCTTTCCGAGAAGTACCGTATGGGAAAAATTGAAGGTCATGTTTTCCAGACGCGAATCCTTCCGGTGAAAGAACGTTTCGAACAGGGCGGACGTTCTGAAGAAATGTACCTGGAAATTCAGTCACTTGCTAACCAGTACCTGAAAAAGTAATCTGTGGCGATTGAAGTAAAAGCATATACTCCGAAAGAGTTGCGCGCTATGTACGGCGATTCCGGGAGGTCCGTGTCGAAAGAAACATGGTCCTCCTGGTTGCGCCCTATCATTGACCAGATAGGTCAGCTTCGTGGTAAAACATACACGCCGAAACAGGTCGAAATTATCTTCAATCATTTAGGTGCACCATCAAAAGAAATTGACGCGTGATCGATTTTGTAAGTCAACATTCCCAGATGCTAATTTGGTTGTTCACTATTGTGTCAACTGTATTCACTGTACGTGAATATATTCTGGTCAGACGACGCATGAAACGAATGCGTGAAGACATTCGAAAGCTGACCACAAATCAGTTTCTGATGATGCAGGAAATTGAGAAAATGAAAAAGCACCTGTAAATACAAAGCGGACAATTCAGTCCGCTTTTTTTATTGCTATTCCGGTTGTTATCACACGACATGAGCAGAGATGAAACGCGATCAGTTGTAATCAGTGGAGATAAGTCCAAGCAGTATTCTGAACGGTGAAAATATTGCACCCACTAACAACTAAAAACCAAAAACAATCACATGAAACTCGGATGGCTCGATTTTCTGATCATCTTCTTGCTGATGGTCGCTGTGTCATTGACAGTTTACTTCTTGACGAAGGAAACAGTGGTGACCGAAACCGTGGGTTCTGGACAGGCCCAGGTAATCAAAAAAGGATTTAAGTATAAACAATCTGCGTAACGCGGGAAAAATTTAGGAGGAACAAAGATGAAAGGTCTTATGACACCCGAACAAATCCGCGCTGAAGCGGCAGATCGCCTCTCTTTCTTCGAAGGAGGAGCAAACCACTATGAAGGTGGAGATCAAAACCAGTATGAAGGTGGAGATCAAAACCAGTATATCGGTCTCAATGATGACAGCGTAGATTTCTGCGGTGGTAACTCATTCATGACTGAAGGCGGAAGTGCAATTCAATTCACTTTCACACTCACAAACGCGGCTGATTCAAACAAAGTGATCGCACTTACTCCGACTTTCCTCGGAAGTGCTGCCAACATCGCAACGCACACGGGTGAAACTTGTGACGGCGTTCTGACTGATGGTACAATCATCACAAGCGTAACCGGAACAGCAGCGAACAGCAAATTGAAGATTGCGTTCCTTCAGAATTTCGTTCTTCGCAACCCGTCACGCCTTATCCGCATGACTGTGAAGTCGAACACTGAAGATGGATTCCTTGCTTCTGAAATGGTAATCGGACAGGCGTCAGCATTCCGTTCACCATCTATCAACCGCATTCCGGTGACCAAATTCGTGAACCCTGATCAGTACAGCCAGAAGAAAGCTGTGATTGATTTCCGCGAAGCAGGATATCAGGACATGCAGCTTGATGATCAGAACATCATCCTTCTGCGTGTGAGCGGAACAAACGTGGTAGCAACTACCGGCGAAAGCTTGAACATCACTCTGGAATACGGTGCGGTAAATAACCCGGCGCGTACTCTGAGCGTGAAAGCGAAGAAAGCATTCCAGACAATGGAGCGCCTTTCAATTGCCGGGAAACTTCCAGGGACCCGCACGAAATAAAAGAACCCGTTGCAAATGATGAAAGGCTCTCTCTCTGAACTGGGAGGGAGCCTTTTTTCTAAAACGTACAGCAATGACAAGACAGCAAATCGACGACTTTCTGAAAAAGTACCCTCTGGAAATGATGAACCTGTACCAAAAGTATGGTGTTCACAAAACTCCGGACGTTGATACAACACTGGACCTGATCCGTGTAATGGGTGAACCTTTCCTGATGGATATGTTCAACATGTATCACCGTGAAGAATCTTTCCTGGGTGCAGTACTGGCCGGAAACGCATTGCGCAAAAAATCGCAGCAAGACGAATCAAAAGAAAAAGGTCAGCTCTGGGATAAGTTCAAAAACGGATTCCGTGATGTTCTCGGTCTCGCAAAAGAAACACGTGAAGTAATAGGTGGAAATCGCGCCGGTTCAGACGCACCAACCACGCAACCCGATAATGGGAGTAGCGGGAGCGGTGACGGAAAAATCGCCGGAATGAGTAAGCCTCTGTTTTTTGGACTTGTTGCTGCAGTTGTAATCGTGGTAGTGGTAGTAATCATCAATGTTCGCAAAGGTTAACATACCGCATGAACTGAAGATCAAAAGCGTTCCGCCTGGTATTACCAGTATTACGGTCGCCGATGATCTAGGTGGTACACCGGCCAAGTGTTGGAGGAATTCCGGACGTGTTGCAGTGTGCAGAAAGAAATTCGTGCCGCTTCCGAAGGAACAACAAGATATGATCATCGCGCATGAAGCCGGTCATATCATCTTCGACACTAACGATGAATTTATCGCGGATGATTTCGCGATTGATTACTGCATTCAGCAGGGAAATTCTCTGAAGCAGACCATATACGCGATGACAAATGTTCTAAGCTTCCCGGATTACCATCCACAGCTGAAGAAACAGCAAATCGTCCGCACAAACAGACAGTATCAACGCTTACAGAATTACGATCAAACCAAAAACAGAAAAGATATGTGTGAATGCACTCCAGGAATCCGTAATGAGATTCAGAAATACGAACAAAGCTTCCTAGGCTTGGACAAATTGTTTGCAGGCCGCAGAGCAAAGAAAGAAGCAAAAGCGGACTTGCTCCGTGATAAAGGTGATGCTAAAGTGTTAGAAGCACAAGCAAAGCTTGAATTGGCAAAACAAGGTGTTGCCACCGGAATCGCTGGCCTCGGAATGGGCCTCGGTAACGCCGGCGGTGGTGCTCCAATGCGCACAGCTGCAGAAACAGCTCCGGACGGAGAACCGAAGCCTATTCTGGGCATGAAGCCGACCACTTTCTACATCGTTCTCGGTGTAACAATTGTGGCTATCGGTGTTGCAGTATGGTATTTCACCCGTAAAAAATAATATCCCGTGAAAGGATTCTGGGCAAAACACAGTGAAAAAATCATCATCACCATCATCATCATAGTGGTGGTGTTGGTGATTTGGTACGCTGGTAAGCAACGCGGAAAATCCACGGCTGAAGGTCCGCAAGCGGAATATCCGGAAGGAGGAAATGAAATTCCTTCAAATTGGAGTCCGGAGCCGATTGTTTCTGAATTGTATGATGTAATGAGCGGATGGGCACTGACAGGAACAAAGGATTCAGCCTGGATAAAACTCCGGGATCTTCCAACCAATGAAATGGTGATCGCAGTGTATAACGTATTCAATCAAAAATATTTTGGTGAAGGATACGGAACACTGGTGCAGTGGATTCGTGATGAAGCTTACTACGATTATTTCAGCGGTGTGAAAGAAGGAACACTTGCACGACTTCAAAACCTCGGACTGCAGTAATGAAAAAATGGCTGATCATCGGTGTATTGGTTCTGATCGTAGCAATTACGATCTGGTACCTGGTACATGCAAAGAAGGACGCGAACCGCCTTGAAAGCACGGAAAAGAAAATGCAGCCTGAAGGCAATACCATGAAGGTGGTTCATTCTGCGGTTTCCGGCAAAGGTTCAGCCACAGTCAATACTAATCCACAACTAGCAACGAAAGGACGCGGTAAATGAAAACGAAGTATTTAATTATCATCGGAATTCTGTTGATCATATCGATCACCATTTATCTGTTTTGGGATGATATCAAATCATGGTTCGCACCAAAAGACGCAAACCGTGATCCGGATTCTGATACCAGCGGTGGAAGTTACACGCCACCGACAAACACCGGAAGCAATTCATCCAACACATCACCATTGGCGCCTAATCCGATTGTTCAGTATTCCGGATTGAAAGTCGGCGATGTTTTGATTGCCACTAAAACCCGGTTAGCATATTCCGCACCACCGGCCACGCCTGGCGTTAAGAAATACGCCGGAATGTTCAATCCAGGATCATATATCGGCGTAATCACTCAAGTAGGTGGTGGAGTTCTGAAAGTAAAGAACTGGACTTCCGGACCATTCCAAAATCAGTGGGGAGTTGGTTCCCGGATCACAGATTTCTATTTGTCACCAGGTGAATACCAAGTAAAAAAATAGGCACATGAGTTTCTGGAACAGTGATCTGATCAACAATCTGGAAGATGGACAACTTCCTGAAGTAAAAACGGTGGTAGTCATTGACGACGACACCCTTTTCAAACTTGCGGTGACGGTTATCGTGATTTTAATATTCGCGTTTGCCACTTACCGATTAATCATGAAGCGATGAAATTAATTTTCGAAGAATACGTGAAAGAAAACCGTCCGGCGTTCATCAGTAAAGTGATGGATATCGCCGGGCGGCTCAACGTTGATCCTAATTGGCTGATGGCTGTAATGTGGAAAGAATCACTTCTTAATCCGCGCGCAGTTGCGCAATCAACCGGCGCCAGTGGATTGATCGGATTCATGCCACGTACCGCGCTTGATCTTGGAACCACAGTCCAGGATATCCGCGTGATGTCAAACGTGGAGCAGCTGAACTACGTTTTCAAGTTTTACAAACCGTACAGAAACAGGATCATGAGTTATCCCGATCTGTACAAAGTGACGTTTTTCCCGATCATGCTGGGTAAACCAGCTAACTGGGTACTTCAGACGAAGAAACTTTCAGCGGCAACCGTCGCACGATATAATCCGGTCGTGGATCTCGACAAAAACGGAGAAATCACCGTGAAGGAATTTGAAGAATACACTTACCGCAGAATTCCAGCGCAGTACCTGGACAAATTGAAAAAAAAAAGCCAGTGATATTGATCATCCTTGTGGTGGTTCTATTACTGGTAGTAGTTTACATCTGGTTCCAATACTCTGAATAATCAATGGCAAATTATCCGAACATAACCGATAGTAAAGCGGAAGCAACAATTATCCTGGATTACATTTATCAGGCTCTCATTGGTTCAGGTTCTGCAGTAGTTAAAACGATTGGAATCACCGACAAGGTGACAACCTCTCCAACTAACTCCACATCACCGGCTTATTCCATTGGTGATAATATTGGCGGAGCCATTACGGCCGCATTACTGAGATCTGCCGGCACAACCGGCGTATTAGAAGATCTGCTGATTTACGACGGAGGCAACAACAAGCCGGCATTAACAATAATGCTTTTTTCTGGCGCTCCAGCAGGAACATATACAGACAATTCACCTATGGTGATTGCTGGCGATCAGGCTAAGATGCTTGGCAAAATAAATATTGAAACAACTGATTGGGAAACCATCGGAAGCGTTGCTGTTGCTCACTTAAAATCGATCAACATTTGTGTTAAAGCTGAAACGGCACTTGCAACCGATATTTATTATGCGATCATGACAAGGACCGCTTTCACCGGAACCGGTGGTGGTTCATCGGAGTTTACACTTCGCTGGGGAATGTTACAAGATTAATTATGCCAAACATCAGAGCGAGACGGATCATTACTGATTTTTCGTCGGTTTCTTACGATACCGATGCATGGGCATATTTTCAACGGGCTGGTATAACTAACACAAGGGAGCGCACCGCTTGGAATTCCTTTGTTGTGGCTGCAAAAGCGGCAGGAATTTACAGCAAGTTCATAGCTCTTTATCCGTGTTCACCTACCTCTTATGGTGCTTCATTGTATAATGCCGTAAGTACAAGTTTCACATTATCATCTTCAGCGGCACCTTCATATAGCACAAGTGGCTGGACTGGCGACGGGGTTTCACAGTTTCTTCGCACTGGTATTATTCCCAATTCCCATTTAACATTGGACAGTGTTACGCTTTCTGTACGTAGTTCCAGCAATATTCAAAGTAATGGTATCGCAATTGGAAGTGTGACATCCACAAACGCGCATTGTTACGGTCGCATTCGATCAACAGCCGATTTGATGCGTATGTCATACACGACAAACGCTTCACTTTTTGATGCAGCCAACACCAACGGAAGCGGTAATTTTTTCTGGGGTGCTTTATCAGCCACATCACGATATCTGAGAAGAAATACAACGTCAATAGGAACCAGTACTTCCGCCCATGGTTCAAGTCAGCCCACGCATGAAATCTATTTGTTGGCACGTAACAACGCAGGGACAGCAGATTCATTTTATAATGGTCAGATCAATTTTTCTTTTGTCTCCACTGGACTTACAGCTGCAGAATGTGACACCATCACCGGATTGATTGATACCTATTCCGCTAACGTAATTTCTGGAGGTCGGTAATGGCTAGACTGTACATCTTTATCGGACAATCAAATTCAAGAGGTGCCGCACCTAATGCGGATATACACCCAAGCTTAGCCAGTACTATGACATCCGTTAAGATGTGGAACGGATCTTCATTCGCTTCTTTTGATGTTGGAGTAAATCAAAACTATCCGACAACCGATAATTATCACGGATCATTACCGGCTTTTCTTTACAATGAACAAATGAGAACCGGTGAAACAATTTACGCCTTGAATTACGCCGTCGGAGGTACTAAGCTGAATGATGACGGAACATCAAACTGTTGGTTCCCTTCGCGCGCTGGTGCTTTAGCAGATAAGGCCATCAGCACTATTAACAATGCACTGGCTTCGATGTGGATCAATGAAAGTGTAAGAACTTTCAGCCTGTTCATCATTTGGGCACAAGGTGAATCAGACACAACTTTATCGGCAGACGCAACCGCTTATGAAACAAATCTGACCAGTCTGATATCGAAAATTGAATCCAACTTGTCCGGTACAAGCATGATATCGGCTTCAAAAAGATGGATATTCCAGAAAATTGGAACCCATACATCATATGATGTAACGCGCATGGGACAAGTCAATACGGCGATGCAAAACGTTTCTTTAATCGATACGTCCAATCGCTTTACTTATGATCCAACTGGAGCCACACTTCAGGTCGATCTTCACCATTATGAAGCAAGCGGATATAAAAACATAGGTGAAGGAATGGTGACAATAATAACCAACGCAAATCAACTTTAAATAAAGTAGTCATGAACCTGATGAATGACCCGCTTATTCATGATGCCATAGTGGCCGCCGTCACGACGGTGATCAGTGCCGGTGTTGCATGGATTACGCGTAAGCTTGAAAAGAAATCCCTTCGCAAAAAAGGTAAACTGAAAGACTGATGGAACCTAGCACAGTAATCGGACTCGTAATTTCAATATTCGCGGTATTCGTTATTCCGGGACTAATCGCCTGGATATCGCTTCGCGAAAGAATTGTTCGCCTGGAAGAACGCGTTCGCATGCACGAAACCAATCACCACGAAAGCCGCCAGATATTGGAGCAGATACGTGAAGAATTGAAGGAAATCCGCGATAAACTTCCAAGGTGAAAAAATTTACAACGCCACAAATCATAATAATGGCCACGGTGATAATCATCATCGTGGTTTTGGTCGTTTATGCGAGCCGTAAATGGGTACTTCCGGTAGATGGAAGAATTTCTTCCGGTTTCGGAATGCGGTTTCACCCGATTCTGAAGGAAAGCAAGATGCACAACGGAATCGACATTTCAGCCCCAACCGGAACCGCAATAAAAGCGCCTCAGAGCGGACTTGTTGTTGATCGGCGCAGTAACTCGGTCGGAGGAAATGAATTGATCCTGGATCACGGCAATGGCATTACGACGGGATATTCCCATTTGTCCGCGTTCAATGTGCAGAAAGGTGACCGTGTTCGTCGTGGTCAGGTGATCGGGAAGGTTGGCAGTACGGGAAGATCCACCGGTCCGCACCTTCATTTTTCCGTGAAGAAGGACGGCGTGTTCGTTGATCCTGCAAAGTATCTTTAAAACGTCGGGAAACGATCTCTGATACGTTCATTCACCTTGTTCTTGTGGAGTTCCAAATATTCCTCTGTTTGTTGAAGCGAACTATGGCCAAGGTGACGCTGTAATTCGCGCCGGTCAATTCCGGAATTATCGGCTGCAGTTGCGCCGGTATGCTTGAAAGAATAAATCTTGAAGGAATCCGGAATCCCGAACTTGTTTCTGAAAATCTGCCAGCGTTCTACAAAGTAGCCATCACGCACGGGTTTTTCACCAGGCTTTTCATCATTCGAAAAAAGGTAATATTCACCAGGATAATTTTCCACCATCATCATTTCAAGTTGAATCAGTAACTGATGTGGAAGTGTGATGGTACGATCTTCATCATCCTTCGCTTTATCGGCCGGTACCAGGAGCAGACCTTGTGCCAGGTCTATTTCCTTGATCTGAACCATTCGAAGTTCACCATGAGGACGCAGAGCGGTGTAATAGACGAATTGCACGAATAACCACAGCTGTGGATCAAAGTCCGGAAGGTAACGCCGTACACGTTCGCGCATCTGGTCAGTGTAAATCGGATTTTTCTTCCGGGTGTGTTTCTTTTTTTCGCAATTGGAGAACGGATTGTGACTGATGATCCGCGGATTCGTTTTGATCACACGCTGAAAAAGTTTCCGGATCAGGTTCAGGTGTTCGTTCCGGTATTTGTTTGATCCTTCCTTCTCGGTGATGGTCCAGTTCAGAAAATCTTCAGCGTGACGTTCAGTGATTCCACTGATGGGAAGTGTATTGTACTGAGTAGCTGCCAGCCACTCGAAGAAATTCTTCACGTATTTCTTGTAAGACTTTACAGAAGCCGGTTCCAGCCCTACACAGTGAGAAATCAAAGCTTCACTGATATAATCTTCAATCGGTTTGGATTTTTTGCGCCGTGGTTGTGCAACATCGGAAGCGTAAATTCTGGTTTCATTCAGAAGCGGATTTCCTCCGGACTTGATTTTTTCCAGTTCCGCGGCCATGATCGCGTTCGCGGTTTTATATCGTTCCTGGCGAAGAATTTCTTTTTGTGCCGGTTTCATTACGCGAAGAAGTTCCGGGCGGATTTTAGAGAGTCCGCGCAGGATGCGGACGGTTTGCATGGTACCGGTTAACGGATTGCGGAACTGATACCGCACCATCCAGTCCTTCGATAAATCACCGCCGGCGTCGTAGAGCCTTGGAGTAGTAGCAAGGTGATCCGATTTTCTTCTCATGAATGTTTCTGGCTTGTCCCTTCTTAATTTGTCAGTTGACAGATCAGGATTTTCATCTGTAAGAGAATCAGCGATTTAGGTGTGCCCACGGGGAGACTCGAACTGACCTTTTACTTAGGGCATATTAATACTCAGTGATTTATAGCTTGTCAGTTGTGACATTTTGCTGAAGTCATTACTTCAAACAGTAGCTTTTTATGTTTCAGATAACTTCTTTCAATACTGATGATGGATTTCTTGGTGATGCTCCGGGTAAACATTTTCCCTTTAAATGCAGAATTCTGTGATATGATCTTTTGAGATATGACCTGAATACCCTGAATCATTACATTTTTCGACTTAGGTTCCAAGAGCTCCAACCATGATACTTCTGCAAGCATTACAGATATCCCTACGGTAATGAAAACAATTGATTGTCCATTCACTTGATCGTACGCTTTACGCAACTGATCTGCATTCATTTCTTGATTATTTCGAGTTTCTTATTCTTCAGATCAATCATTAATACATCAGTGCTTTCTAGCTGAAGAACGACGTTAGTAGTTGCAATCTGCACACTGCCTGACTGAACACCGAAAAAAGTTTGTATGTCAACCCCCAACGCCTGGGCTAATTTTTCCAGAACCGAAACTTTCACATCCCCAGTTCTGATCATTTTCTGATAACCAGTAGTAGTCATCCCAACCCGTTCAGATAGGTCTTTTTGCGTGATTTCGCGCCGTTTTCTCAGATTCTCAATCGTTACAGTGTCCATGTCGACAGTTGTATGTTAATAACTTGATACCGAAAAAAGTTGGTATCAGGAAATAACTTTAGTTACTTAGCTGTATTAAAGTACTACAAATACCTGTAAACACAAAGCGTACCATGTCTGATAACAGCGTTTTTCCTGCAAAATTGAAGTATCTGCAACTCGATTCAGACCAGAAACGGGAATTTATGAAGCGAGTTCTGGACGGAACCGGCAAACACCGTACTGTGATTTACGCATGGTTGCGCGGCGGTAACACTCCATCGCTGGCCGAACAGAATGTGGTTGTGAATGCCATGAATGAAGCCGGTGATTTCTTTCCTGCATTAACCAAAGCTGATCTGTTTATATGAAACCACTCTGGATAATACTGGCTGATGCCTTTCTCTCGATGCTGATTGCAACCGCAGTTGTATTCGTCATGATCGGTTTGGGTCATTGGGATTTTAATCCTAAACATTTTACACCTGATGAACTGAGCCAATGGCAAGGACTTTCAATCGCTTCATTCGTGTATGGATGCATTCGCCGAAGTGAATAATTCAAAATCAATGAATAGACCACGCACCATATTATCCGACCGGTACCGGGATCTCCCATTGAAGGAGAAAACCAGTTTGTGCGAACGCTTCCAGCGTTTCAGTGGCCGTACCGCCCGAACCTTCAGAAATTATTTAATCCAATATCCACCCAAAGCCATCATTCCATTCTTCGAAACGGAATTCGGCGCTAAACACTATGAACTATGGAAAACACTGTGATGAATGAATCTTCCGGATTCGTGAAGCTGACCGCTTCTGAACAACATGAATTAATTGAAGCTATTGATTGCGGACTATCCAGTTTGCACAAAAAAGCAAAAGAGACACTGGATGGAATGGAAACAGGTTTGACTTATGATGCCATTGATAGAAGAATTGATCATCTGAAATCCGCTAGAAAGAAGATCGACGCACTCCAAGATAAAAATGATTAATCCGGAACAACTCATTCCGATACCGGTCCCGGACTTCATTGAATTGTCATCCATCTACATCATGGACGTAATCAAAACCACAGAAATGTTTTCAGACGAAATAGTCACCGCGCAGGATGCGGACAAAGTGCGGATGATGATTGAAGGCATGATCACCGTTCGTGATCGGATGATGGATGTGAAAGCGAAACTTCCGTGCACACCTGAAAGTTCAGCACTCCATGAGTACTACCGTGAAAAAGTGCAGGACTCCGAAGATATTCTGGCCAGGCTCAGAATAAAACTTGATACCTGGGAATCAAATCAAATCCAAACCGTTGGCACCTACAAAAATGGAATTTAATCAAGGATCAAAAGCGGCCATTCTCAATACCGCCGCAGAATTGATATCGCTGGGAATTAATTCGCAGCCGGCTTCAATATCATCCACCATGATGGTGGCGTTCAGTGCGCTTCCGAAAGAAGAACTTCTGATCATCGCAAAACGCAATGTTCAGATACTGCAGGAATTGACACTGAAATACAAAAACGAAGAAACGTCGGAGGGGTAAATCGCGCGTTCCCGCTGGTGAAAGGAAGGACCTATGACCGGCACCGACGATACCGCCCGTGGACCTGTAAGCCTGGGCGGTTTATTACAGCACAATTATGTCAGATAAAGAGGCAAAAAAAACATATTTCCAGGAACGCATGGATCTTCTCGGTATCACACCGGAAGTGAATTCGTTACTGGTACACAATCCGGAAGCGGAATGGCCGCAAAGCGATTACGCATCAAAGCCGGTGTTCACTGAGGACAAACACGGAAACATTGAAATACTCGTGTACCGTGTTGATGGTGAAATTGTGATGGAGGAAAAGGTAGGTGAGGGAAAAATGTCGCACGTAAATGCGAAGTATGTTCCTTACAAGATCAAACGCCTGGCGAAACCCATCACCGGGAAGGACGGGAAGGAAGCGAAGTATTTATTTCCGAAGGGATGCGGATCACTTCCGTTTTTCCCTCCGCAGTTGGTGGAAAAGTTCCGGAAGAAAGAAACGATCAAAACACTGTTTCTGACCGAAGGATATTTTAAAAGCTTTAAGGCCGCCATGCACGGAATGGATATCGTAGGCCTCGGATCAATTACACACTATCGTGATAAAGACACCGGTGGACTGCACAGCGATATTTTGAAGCTGATTGAAAAGTGCGGTGTTCAGAATGTAGTGTGGATGGTGGACGGTGACTGTACACGTTTATCGCGCAAAGCATACGAAGAAACCGGTGATCTGTACACGCGTCCGTTTTCGTTCTTCAGTTCAATGTCGCAAATCCAGAAGATGCTGGAGAAGTACGATATCAGAAAGTACTTCATGCATCCGCTCAGTGATGAATATAACGAACTGGGCAACCCGAAAGGCCTGGATGATTTTCTGATTGCACTGAAAGGCCGTGAAGAAGAATTTATTCAGGATGCCATTGGATTGGATCGCCGACCGAAATACTTCTATCGTGATGAAGTAACGTACAGCGTTCAGCGTATTCACAGATATTTTCACCTTGGAACGGTAGAAGGATTCATTCAGTATCATGCGAACAACTATCCGAAGTTACTGAAGGAAGAATTCATTTTCCACGGCACACGTTATAAATGGAACGCTGAGAAAAACACGTGTGAAGTAGTTGTTCCGGCAGACGCAAAGAGATATTTCCGCGTAGGTGATGAATACTATGAACACATCGAAATTCCAAACAAGTACGGACAACTTGAAAAGGTGATCCGCAAGCGAAAGAAAGGAACCATCCTGGATGATCACACCAGTAAGATCATTAAACACATTACGCGATTCTATGATTTCTGTGTGGTTCCGGATCATGTGAACTATCAGCAAGTGATCAGCGGCTGTTATAACCTTTACGCACCATTTGAGCACGAAGCAAGCGAGGATTCAGATTGTCCGCACATTCTGGACTTTATCAAGCACATTTTCGGAAACCGTGATATCCGTGTTCACGTTGGTGATCAGTCCTATGAAGTGAATGAATTTGATCTGGGAATGGATTACGTCCAATTACTCTATCAGCAGCCACAGCAAGTACTTCCGATCCTTTGCCTGGTGTCAAGAGAAAACCAGACCGGGAAATCAACCTTTGCCAAATTCCTGAAGCTTTTATTCACGGCAAACACAGCCATCGTAGGTAACGCCGAACTGGCCAATGATTTTAACGCGTCCTGGGCTGCAAAGCTGGTGATCGTATGCGATGAAGCGAAAATCGATAAAGCCGCAGTTCTGGAAAAGGTGAAAATGCAGTCAACCGGCGACAAGATTTTCATGAATGCGAAAGGGAAGGATCACGTGGAAATCGACTTTTTCGGAAAGTTTATTCTGATCAGCAATTACGAGGAGAATTTCATCAGTGTAGGAGAAGAAGATATTCGTTACTGGGTGCGTAAGGTTCCGCGCTTGAAAAAGCCGGTGACTAACCTTCTAAGCATGATGAAGGACGAGATCCCGGCGTTTCTGAATTACATGAACAAGCGGAAGATGAAAACCGAATGTTTGTCCCGTGCCTGGTTCCATGAGAATTTCATAAAGACCGACGCACTGAAGAAGATCATCCAGAGCAGCCGAAGCACCGCCGAAAAAGAGATCCTGGAATACATGCGTGAATTGTTCATCATCACCGGAGCGAAAGAAATCCTGATGACTCCCAATGATGTGCGATACGAAGTCCTCCGGAACAAATTTGAACTGAATTACATCCGTCGCATTCTGAGCGATAACATGAAGCTGGAACTGTGGACGCAGTACGAATACCAGGGAAGCAAGTTCAACACGGTAGATGAATTGAAGGGAGCGTTTCCGAAGTACGAAGAACAACACCTGAAGCTGAATCAGATTTCCCGCCGGTACAGTTATCCGCGTTTATCGGAATCGGGTGGTGATCCGGTTTGGATCGCAAAAGTTGGCCGTCCGTTCGTGTTTCACCGTCAGAATTTCGTTTCCGATGTAGAATACAACCTTAAACCGGTCGCAGACGCAATACCAGCCCCGCCAGGCGACGAACAGTTACCCAGCATAGTACAAGCAGCCAACAACGAAGAACTTCCATTTTAAACCAAACAGATCATGAAAAAGAAATCAGCAAAAATCGAAACAGTATTAGTTCTGAAATCAGTTAACCCCGATATGACCGCGCACGGTGGATTCCTTTGGCCTGAATCCGGAGCAGTAAAATGTCCGGACTGGGAAGAAACACCGGAATGTGGTCACGGATTACACGGCTGGCTATGGGCGCACGGTGATTTTTCATTGAAAGTGAATAATCCGGCCGCTAAATGGTTAGTGGTAGAAGTAGATGCTTCGAAAATTGTTTCCCTTGACAATGGCCAGAAAGTAAAGTTTCCGGAGGGAAATGTGGTTTTCTGCGGAACATTCGGTCAGGCATTCCGGATGATTTTCGATGAACTTGTGAAGCGTGAAAAGATGGAAGCGTTTGCAAGTGATCCGAATGTTAACGCATCCGCGACCGGCGACTCCGGCCACGCATCCGCGACCGGCTACTACGGCCACGCATCCGCGACCGGCTACTCCGGCCACGCATCCGCGACCGGCTACTCCGGCCACGCATCCGCGACCGGCGACTACGGCCACGCATCCGCGACCGGCTACTACGGCCACGCATCCGCGACCGGCGACTCCGGCCACGCATCCGCGACCGGCTACTCCGGCCACGCATCCGCGACCGGCGACTACGGCCACGCATCCGCGACCGGCAAATACGGCCACGCATCCGCGACCGGCTACTACGGCCACGCATCCGCGACCGGCGACTACGGCCACGCATCCGCGACCGGCAAATACGGCGCGGCCGCTTGCCTTAGCACTTCAGGCCGCGCAAAAGCGGCCGCAGGGGGAAGCTTTATTTTGACCTGGTTTGATCACAGTGCAGATCGCTTACGTCACGTAGTTGCATATCCAGGAGAAAACGACATCAAAGCTGATACCTGGTATAGATTGGATTCAAACGGGAATTTGCACATAGACACTGAACAGGAATGAAAACACATTCAATTTATCATCCGGACTGGGGTCTTACCGAATGCGGCATTCCTACAAAGCCTTCAGGATTCTGGAAACAAACGGTTCCTATTGTGCATTCACCCCAAGAACCCACATGTGGTAATTGTAAACGTGCAATTAAGCGTCGTGAAATGGCTGCAAAATTCAAAGCAGCAATGCAGGAAGCAAGAAACCAAAATCAGAACGCATGAAAACACTGAAACTACCTAACACCGGAAACCGTTTCCTGGCGAATCATTTCCTTCTGATCACTCCGGAGATCCCGGCGGTCCCGGAATCAGAACTTCACAAGCGGTTCATCATTGAAGATACTCTGGGAACCATTCCGCCATTCGAAGCCGAACGTGTAACCATTGGCCGCGCCGAACTGTGGAGATTCAGCGAACTGTTTACGTGGTTATCAGGTGCCGATTCACCAAATGAATTCTATGAAGAATTCCTGAAGAAGAATCAGCAAGTAAAAGCGAACGCACCGGTCACGCTGGTAGTGATGAAAAGAGTTGAACCGTTTATTAAACAGATAGCATGAAGCCAGATTCCAAGCGCGATTGGCCAGAAGATTTTCATCTTGAAAACGGAAATTACATCAATCAGTGTTCGTACTGCAAGAACTTTTTCTTTGCACACAAGAACAGAACAATATGCCGTAAATGCTACCTGAAACCTGTGGTGTTTTTTGGATTCTGGGAATGGGTTCTTATGAAGTGTCCGGACGTGAATTCAAAATGGGGATGGATTACAGTCTTGTGGATTGTTGTATTCAATCCGATGGTCGGAATTCTGCTTTTTACATTCGGAATGCTTTTACTGGCAATTTATTTTGGAAGATAACCATGCCAATCGATTACAGCCAATACCCGCCAAACTGGTTAACGGAAATCCGTCCGCGCATCATGGAGCGTGCAGAAAACCGCTGTGAAAAGTGTGGTGTAAAGCACGATGCAATCATCCGCCGGGATCCACACAAGCCGTGGATCTTCCGTTATGCCAGCGAAGCAGACCTGAAAATGATCAGTGAAGGGTGCAATCACTGGCGATGGACTTACGCGGCCAGCCTGAAGTATTTCGGGTTTACCAGGGTAATCCTTACCATCGCACACTTGGATCACGACGTTCCGAACCACGACGTACAGGATGACCGGCTGCAGGCATTATGCCAGCGGTGTCATCTGGAACTGGACCGCAAGCGCAACATCAAAAACCGCGTTTATGGCCGTAACTGGAAACGCGACCAGTTCGAAATCGATTTCGGGGAATAGTTTTTCCCTGGATGCAGTGACCCGAAGCCCTCAAACGAGGGCTTTTTTCATGCTCAAATCTTACGCGCACACCAGAGCCTTCCTTTTTCCGCTTCGCGAACAATGCGACTACTGAAATGTAGATGAAGAAGCAGACGCAAAAAACGCAAATTTTAGAAAAGTGCGTTTTTGCTCAAATTTCGACGGTCATTTTTTTTTCTGAATTTCCTTGTTACATTGTTACATTGTTACAAATGATAGTTAATTAACATATAATCAACAAATTAAGGTTGTAACAAAATGTAACAAATTCCGATTCACCTGAAATTTGTTACGTTGTTACGTTGTTACAATTTGTTACAATTTGTTACAAGGGTTAATGATATGATGATCAGTCAATTATGAGGTTTGTAACAGTGTAACAAATTTTTCTCCTATACCAGAAAAAATTGAAGGGCACCGGAAGAAACCCTCCAAGTATGACTTTTTCCACCTTAATTTCTTACACGTTCAGCGGTGTATTTTCGCTGCATTCACCGGATTTCATGGTGAAAGCAACGGATCATGGAAAAGAATACAGAGAAAACGGGGACAGAAACCACTGAAACCGTAAAAAATAACGCGGAAACCAATCCCGCTACCACTGTAACCGATAATGGTAACAGTGAAACCAGTAAAGATTCCAATGCCAAGGTGGATGAAAACGAAGAAACCGGAAGCGGTAACAATAAAACCGCTTCCGGTAACTCGGAAAGCAAAGTTCAGCGTGTTCAGTTTTCAGTTCGCACAGTAAAGGAAAACAAGGAATTCTTCGATGAATTCCACCGCAGAATCAAACAGCAAAATCCGGAGGCAACCGCGGATCATGCTCTTTCCTTGCTTTTCGAAATGGCAGAACAGGCGCTTCACATCCCTGATCTGATGGCCAAAATTCAGGCGCTGGAATCAAGACAGCCGGAAATCAGGGAAGTACCGAAGGAAGTCGTGAAAGAGGTTCCCGTGAAGCTTCTGGATAACCAGGCGCTGATCACTTTCGATGATAAGATGATCGAAATGATCCGCAAGTGCCGACCGTTTCTGAAAAAGAAATCGGTGTTAACCTGGGAGAATGACGCCGAATTCATCAGCAAGCTGACCACCGCATCCATCCGGAAGTTCCTGCTGTTACACTGTGATAACGTTATCAATCCGCTGTAATGAGCAACCCGGTACAAAGACTATTTCACAAGGTTCTTCCGATCCGGAAGTTCAAAGTCGAGCTGGACGTGATTTCAGTCGATCAGAGCGGCCAACAGATCAGAACCGAAGGAAAGATCACCGCGATTGAATCCGGTAAAACATTAGCCCAGGCAATGGTCAAAGCAGAAAAGAAATTCATCATCCGAGCAACCGGCGGAAGCAGAATCAAAAAGTGATGCACTTCGATAACGTCATATCGCTGGTAAAGCTGAATAAGAATTCGGCAATCATGGCCAGAAATGGAGCTCCACTGGCTTGTCCTTTCCGTCAGCCGGAATTCCGTCCGCATGAAAAGCGAACCCTTCAGGGTGTAGTAACGGAGTTTCAACGCAGTGAAGTTAAATGCGGAACCTGGTGTCCTCATTTCAACATACAGAAAACAACAGACGAAGAAACCAGTAAACCCGATCTGATTGTTCTTCTGACTTGCGGTACCAACGACACCGCACATCAAATTCATGAAGTAATTGAACCACAACAAACCAACTAATGGGAGAAACTATCACCATTCCAAAAGCGGAATATGACAAGATGATCGCCGATAAAAAACAGGCTGATCAGGACGTGAAAGATTTGAAAGAGGTTGTGATGGGAGTCATGGGAGTTCTCGGACTTGCAGAAAACGGAAAACCAATTCCGGAACTCTTTGAAGAAGAACCGGAAATCATTGGTCCATGCATCAAGGGAATCACCAGCGTTTCTCAGTTGATGATGACTTCCAAGATGCCAGTGATCGGGAAGAAGGCTGAAAAGGAACTGGCCGAGAAATTCCACTTTATCAAACTGATTCCGCCAATCTTGAAGCGTTACGTATAATGAGCGAAGAAACTACAACACTTACACCACCCGAAACACCACCGGTGACGCCTGAAGTGAATACAGCGACTGCAGAACAGGCCGCTGATAATTCTCTGGAATCAAGGTTATCACTGGAAACCGAACGCAAGCAGCCCACAGCAGTGGCCAGCCTTGCCGATTCACCAGGGTTTTGGGGCGATGATGAAGCGGAAGAAATTACCGCTGAATCATCAGGTCAGCCAAAATCCGGGCAGTCAAACGAAGCTTCAGCACCTATCACTAAGGAAGCGTTTCGAACATCTGCCCGGACTGGAGTTTTACTTCTGGACAACGCCCAGAAGTTGATATTTACTTTCCTGGTAAACAGAAAGTATTCGCGGAAACTTACTGATGAACAGTGGACGAAAGTCGATCAGATCATCGATCTGGATAAATCCGCGGTTGCTGCGGAGGATCTTCCACTGTACAGCAAAGCCCAGAAGGTAATGCGGAAATGGCAGAAGAAAACGGAAGCTATTCCAATGACGGAGAAGGAACAAAAATCACTGGAAGATCAGCTTTACGAATACTGTAAAATGACCGGGAAAACACTTTCACCGAATCTGATCCTGGTTCTTTCTCTGGTGAATTCTGTGGGTGGACGTGCTATTGATTTGATCACTGACTGATGAGTCTTAATATAAATACCGTCAATGCTGTTTTCGGTGCCCGTGGTACCGGAAAAACAGAGTACGCGAAGGGTAACGCCGCGCACAATGTTAAAGGCATTATTCCTGTGTATTTACGCAAGGGAATGAAGGTATTGATCGTGGACACAATCGATCATCCATCATGGCGGGACGTTCCAACTATTACGGCTGCAGGATTGAAAAAATGGGGGACAAGTGACGACAGAACAGTCCGGAGGATCTTCGTTTCAACTACGGACATGCCACGACTGAACAAAGTGATTAATACTTCGGTGTGGAACGGTCTGATCATTTACGAAGATGCCTACAAGCACCAAAGCGAAGCATTGGATCAGCCGATCATTGAACTGATCGGTGATTCCAAACAGAAAAATGTGGACATCATTTTCATGTATCATACATGGATGCACGCACCACTTGATTTATATCGGTACCTGGACAACATTGAAGTTTTCAAAACAAAGGATTCTCCGGAAGCCAGAAAGAAAACCATTCAACAAGCTGGCTACTGGGATGAAGCGATGGAAGTGTACAATGAAGTACGCAACCACGAAAGCAGATTTTTTCACAAAACAATCTCGACAGGATTATGAGCATGAAAAGCAGATTTCTGAGTTTTTTCGGATTGGCTGCGTTAATGGCTAGTCAATCGATGGCCACGGATAATGAAGTGAGAAAACCATCACGATCTCAAATTTCCAAAAGACAGAAGGAAGATGATCACATCAAACTGGAAAGACACTATCAATCATGTGGTTTAACTAGATATCAACTAAGGGACACCAGCGGAATGCCGATACTGAATTCGAAAGGGCGACCGCTTCACGTGTATGCGCTGAATAAAACAAATTACCAGCGCAAAGAAAACCGAGTAATTAGTGGTGATAAATCAATACCAACATTCGCATGATCAAGAATCTTCACTGGTTTTCCGTTCTCATTCTTCTGGCGTGTATTGCGCTGATCTATTTCTTGCCGTTCTCGTTTTCATCATTCTTTGCCGGTTTCCTGATGGCGGTATTCATCATCCTAAGGGTTGTAATTAACGGCGCGCAAAATGACGATGACCACGACAATCACGAACCTAATAATCCGGTGTAATCATGAAGATCTACAAACAGCGAAGAACACGTCCGTATTTTGCCAACGGCAAAACCACGTTCAACATTCAGAACCGTCCTGGCGTTTATCTGATTTACAGAGGTGAAACCATTGTGTACATCGGATTCAGTGCGAGCAATCTTTACAAAGCAATGTATCGGCATTTCCAAAGCTGGAAAGAC
>JACCDQ010593482.1_pt1 | contig 20912 bp, 15 predicted proteins | sample 7446031 | NCBI WGS metagenome assembly JACCDQ01 (sample SAMN15323442, study PRJNA562643) | freshwater metagenome | isolation source: river surface water | place: USA:Blue River Watershed | collected 2017-08-17
AGAAGCAATGAGCGTGCCACCTAAAATTGAATACTTAAAGCCTAATAAAAAGGGGTTTTAGTCAATTATTCGACAGTTTTCAGGCTGTCCTGGCTTAGCCTTGCAACAGCTTGAGCACGGTCTGCTGCGACGTATTGGCTTGTGCCAACACCGCTGTAGCGGCCTGCTGCATGATCTGTGTACGGGCCAGCTCGGTAGAGGCTTTGGCGTAGTCAGCGTCTTCAATTTGACTGCGTGATGACTCAGAGTTCATCACCACGTTGGTCAAGTTGTCGATCACGTGCGTCAAACGGTTCATCACGGCACCCATGGTGGCGCGAGTGGCCGCAATACGGTCCAGGGACTTGTTCACGTTTTGAATCACGTCGTTGGCTGCAGAGACCGTTAACAAATTAGTTGGGGCTTTGTCGCTGGTAATGGGGCCAGTGATGTCGCCGTTTTTGCCGAAGTCAGCCAAATCAATGGAGATCAGCTGGTTGGCAGCAGGGCCCACTTGGAAATTCAAGCGACCGATGTTTTTAGCGACAACTGCCCCAGGAACAAATCCTAATGCGCTCAAGTTGGAGTAATTTTTATCTTTGGCTGCGACTTGTGACGTGTTCGCGAAGCCTGTTGTATTGGCAATTGTTGTCACCAACGTTGAAGTTGGTTTTTGATCTTTATCTGGCGTTGTGATTGTGATTGACGAACTGGGTGCGTGTGCAATGTAAACGCTACCTGCGGCGGGTGCAACAGCAGTTTCAATGGCTGTGACTGCTGCACTCGTGGCTTGCGACAATGTGACTGTTGTACCAGAAATGGCCGTAATGGTCGTGCCAGCTGCAATGCCACCACCCGCCTTAAGCGCCATACCTGGAACCAATCCAGCGATGTCGCTAGCCGTCATGCTAAGCGTGGTTGCGCCCGAAGAACCAACGGCAGGTTTTGAGACAGTATCAGTACTGACATAGGCAATCTTTGCACCAGCCAAAGTATTCAAAGCGTTTGCAAAGTTAACAGCAGTGGCGTCTTTGTCTGCACCGGACTTGAATTCGCCAGATTTTCCGTTAAAGCTGAAGCTGTAGTCTTTTCCGGCTGGATAAGTTGCAATGGTTGGAAATGTAAACTGATTACCTGTTGAGGTGGTAATTTCAGTAGGGTATGCGTTTGCACCAGGGTTCAGTGTGAACTCTTTGTCGGAGCTCAGTGTCACAGTACCGTAAACTGTTGAAGCCTTTACACCGCCCGTAAAATTCAATTCAGGAGATGCGCCTGTTGCGTTGGCCGAAAGCGTGAATGTTGTCGCGCCGTTGATTGATTTGATGGTTGTTCCAGCTGGAATACCAGCACCTGTCACTGCCATGCCTGGGACAAGACCACTGGTGGACGAAACGGTGACGGAAGCAGATCCGCTAGTCGCTGTTGCGCCTGTAATCAGTTTATTTGTGACTGCCGCAACAGCTGCGCTCGCTAAACCTGTCACACCCTCTGGGTCTGACGTGGTGGCTGTGTTCATACCCAAACCAAAGTCTGAGCCCACGGCAACACTTGCGTCATACCAAACGGATAAGTTTCTACCGTCAACAGTTGTTAACGTCAAACCACCGTTGCCTGGATCGCCAGCAATGACACCGTGTTGTTCAGTCTGCGCATTGATGGAGTTCATCACATAGGCGCGGCGCTGACTTTCTGTCTGACCAGAAGTGAGGCTCAAATTAACTTTGACGCCATTGATGAATAAGTCTGTTTGGATGGAACTGCCAGAAACAGTTGTTTTAGCACCAAAGATTTGAGCGCCATTGGCGGTTGCTGAAACACCCGTTTGTGCCAATTCATTGTTAATGGCTGCAGCAATTGCAATGGCACTTCCAGCTGCACTGCTAGAAGAAGCGACAACACTGCTTTTTGTATCGTCTGCCGCTGAAGACGCAGGAATGACGTATTCGTTGGCCCCAATGAGAACTTTTAAGTCGCCATCATTTAATACTTTGCCGCCGATAGTTGACGATGAAACCGCTGCACGATCGGAGGTTTCTACTTTAGGCGTACCGACATTGATGCCAGACTTACCGTTCAAAATAGGGAAGCCGTTCCACTCGTGCATTTCAGACACACGCACAATCTCTTGCTTGAGCTGCTGGAATTCTTGGTCCAAGTAGCTGCGCTGATCGCCAGAGTATGTGGAGTTGGAAGACTGAACGGCCAACTCGCTCATGCGCTGCAGCATGGTGGTGATTTCTTGCGTTGCACCCTCAGCCGTTTGAATCATGGAGATGGCGTCACCCGCATTGCGAATCGACTGGTTCAAGCCTTGGATGTTTTGTGTCATCCGAGCGGCAATGGCCAGACCCGCAGCATCATCTTTGGAAGAGTTAATGCGCTTGCCAGTTGAAAGCTGTTGCATAGCCGCTTCACCTGCGCGATTTGAATTTTTCAGCGCGGCTTGGGTATACAAGGCTTTGACGTTGGTATTAATGACGGTCATGAGAATCTCCTAATGGGGCTTTGGGCAAGGTATTGCTAGGTGGCAACGCATTGCCGCTGTAATTGCCGTTAGTTCAACTTTTCAATTGGATTAATTGGTGAGCGTAGACGCTGGCATAACTTTGTGAACTGCTACCAAGTCATTGCGTTCTTGAATCAGGGTGACATCGTTAGGCCACTTTTTCAAGGCTGTCTCGAGAACCTGGTTGGCTTCTGCAACGTCTAAGTTGCAAGCCAAAGCACGCGCCAGCATTTGATAAGTCATGGGCTGAACACGGTCATTTTGGATAGAAACCAAATCTTGCAAAATTTCGACAGCCAAAGGCCAGTCTTCACGGGTAATGGCCAACAGGCCAGAAATTGCCAAAATGTCTTCACTTAAGGGATACAAGGCAATGCCGGCATCGGCCAAAGCTTGGGCCATGTCGGGTTGGTCTTGAGCGACAAGCCACTGAATACCCAAGCGGAAATCAACGGGGGTAAAGCGTGAAACTTCTTTGAGGTTCAAAGATTGTTCAGAGACCAAATGTTGCATGGCCTGTTGTAATTCGATGTGCATGTCTAGCTCCTGTAGTGAATGAACACCAGCAAATTGAATGAAATCAACGCTGCTGATGCGAACACAGGGTATGGAGCAAGAGGTGTGCCAGCTTTTCTTTGCCACTTTGTGTCGGAAGTTTGACTGAAAGTGGCAGGAGGTTGCCGGAAAGGGCGGCAAAGCGGCAAGGATTGTTATGTGGTGAGTCAAAACACCTACACACAAAGCAAACATATGAATTGCTGTGTAGGCCGCTCTTAAATAGCTGTTTTGATCTACCTTAGACAAAGTTCAACTGAATACCAGGAGAAACGATGCCAACCGTTCGGAAGATGCTGCCCAACAGTTAGGGGGGAATGTAAGAGCAAACTAAATAAGACGTCTTGATACGAGGTACAAAACTCCGATCTAACAAATTTCTTTCACAAATAGGTGATGCTTCAAAAAATCTAATCGTCAGTGTAGGGTGCAGCGGGAAATAGTTGATTTGTAAAAAGTAAGTTCTGTAAGAGCACCCTTTTAATCGCTTGCTAGACGCGGTTCGTCAGGTAGAAAAAATTAAATTGAACAGTCCCCAATGTTTTGCTTACGCAAGTAAGACGGCACCCAAAGGGAGAGTAGTTGTAAAGATGTATTCGAAAAAGGATGGTGGAAAATTTTGGCACATTACTTGCTTAGTATCAAAAAATTGACAGATAGATACAAAACAAGCAACACGTTAAAAGTTTAACTTTTTAACTATAAATAACTGATGTGGGCAAATAAATGAATGAAATAGAAAAATATCCTTTTACTTTTTATTTTACAGATAATTGTGAAAGACAAGCCTTAGAACCGATAGCCAATGAGGCGCAAATGAGGGGCTTCACTGTAAAAATGACAAATGATATGAATGAGAATTCAGTCATCGGTTTTTATTGTCAGCATAATCAAAGACCAAAATCAAATTTTTCAGTAATTATGCTTCATGACATGGCTCAAAGACATGACATATGGCCAAATTTTTGGTTTCATGAACCGTGGAATGAGTTTGATATAGGAATATTGCCAGGAAATATATGGCAGGATCGATGGAAAAAAATTTCGATGTATAGAGTATCTCAGCCCAAAATTGGTGTTTTTAATTTGGGGTGGCCTAAATCCGATTTGATCTATAAAAATGAAGAAGAATTTAAAATAAAGATAGAGAATTATAAAGATCAGTTGAATTTTAAATATGATAAAACTATTATTTATGCCCCCTCATGGGAAAATAACAATAAGCAAGATGAATTTGTGCAAGCTTTGAAAGATTTGCCTGTTAACTTATTATTAAAGCAGGCGCCATGGTCAACCAGCTACCCTAAGATTTTGCAAAATATAAAGGAAATGAATGAGCTACATGAGGGTTGTGCTGAGAATATACATATTATTGATCCAGAAATAAGTATTATGTATTGCCTTGGTATGTCAGACATACTGGTATCGGACGAGTCAAGTGTTTTATTGGAAGCTTCATTGTATGGAGTACCTAGCATAGCTGTAACAGATTGGTTAATACCAGATCAAGATCCCCCCAGGTTTGCAAGTGTTCCATATGATGGAATTAATAAAACAACTATAAAAATGCTGAAGAATAAATGCATTGAAATCTTGGAAGATCTTGATAGCTCTAAACTGAAAACCATTGAAATTCGTGACGCACACTTTAGTAATATTGGAAGCAGCTCAAAGTTAATAGTAAACCTGATCGAAGGTATATTGATAAATAAAACACTTTCAATGAGACCGTTGTAAAAAAGGATATTGGTATGAAAAGAATTATGGTTGATATGTCTGTAACTTTAATACATCATGGACATGTAAGATTATTATATGAAGCTAAAAAACTTGGACACGTGACTGTTGCTTTGACAACAGATGATGAAATTGTTAAGACAAAAGGTTATGAGCCAGAACTGAACTATGAATCTAGAAAAGAAATTATCGAGGCATTTCGATATGTAGATGAAGTAGTGCCTTGTCCATGGATGATCGATGAAAATTATTTAAATAAACACAACATAGATTTATTAGTTCATGGAGAAGATAATAAAAACAAAATTTCTAAAGAGAGATTGTTGATACTGCCAAGAACAGCTGGAATAAGTACCTCAATGCTAAGAGGGAGAGTGCTAAGAGCCGCGTCAGAAAGTTTTTTAAAAATAGTTTAATATGAAAAATATATGGAAAAAAGTTTGGGATAGTAGAGCATTACCGGTAGGTAAGAGTATTGAATTAATTGATCTAATTAAAATAAATGGATTCGATACTGGAGCGGGTAAGATTGAGTTAGAGGATTGGCGAACATATGCCTATAATATTGTAAAAAAAATAGGCTTAAATGATGGAGATTCATTATATGAAGTGGGGTGTGGATCGGGAGCCCTAATGTATGCATTAAAAGAAAAAAAAGAATTAATATTGGGTGGATTAGATTACGCAAGTAATTTAATTGAGGTGGCTCAAAAAATTATGCCTACTGCTGATTTAGAGTGCAAAGAGGCATCTCAATTAGATGTTGAAATAAAATATGACTATGTCATTTCTAATAGTGTTTTTCAGTATTTAAATTTACTGTACGCAAGAAATGTTGTGATTTCTATGATCAAGAAATCAAAAAAAAGTGTGTATATTTTTGAAATTCCAGATATTAATAAAAAGAAAGAAGCAGAATCCACTAGAAAGGATTCAATTGGTATTAAGGAGTATGAAGAGAAGTATAGCGACTACGAACATACTTTTTATGATCAAGATTGGTTTTATAAAATAGCGAAAGAAGAAAACTGCTCGCTTGAAATATTTGATGGTCTTGTTCCCAATTATAAGCAAAATTCGTACAGATTCGGATGTGCTATAGTGAAGAAGTAAAATCCAAAATTAAATGGAAATAAAATGAATAAATACAAATATGACCAGCAGAAAAATATCTTTATTAATAATGAAGGTAAATCTTTAAAGTATTCTGATGGCAGTGAAGAAGAGAAAAAATTGCAAGAAATTGTAGATTCAGACATAGATTTATCTACATTTTCTGAAGACTTACCTAAAGAAATGAATTCATGGCCAACTGAATATCATTTTTCTAGAAAAAGACATTTGATCATTAGGCAGCTAAATATCAAAAAGAACGATACGGTTCTTGAATTGGGCTCTGGTTGTGGATCTATCACTCGGTATCTTGCAGAAATTGGAGCGATTGTAACTTCCGTAGAGGGAACCGAAGCTAGGGCATCTGTTAATGGAAAGCGATGTAAAGACTTTCCAAATGTTGAAATTTATGTTGATGATATAAATACTTTCGAAATAGAAAAGAAATTTGACTGGGTGCTTATGATAGGGGTATTAGAATATTCTCCTAAATATTCAAAATATGTAAATCCATCAATGGAGTATTTGGAAACAGTTCAAAAGTATTTAAAAGAAGATGGTAAATTTATTCTTGCTATTGAAAATAAGTTGGGTATAAAATATTTTAATGGTGCTACCGAAGATCACAATGGAAGACCATTTTATGGGCCAGAAGATTTATATGCAAAGAAAGACATAACTACCTGGGGCAAGAATGAACTTCATTTGAAGTTGTCTGAGTCTGGTTTTAATTCAGTTAAATTCATGTCGACTTTCCCTGATTATAAGTTGCCAACATTACTTATTAATGAATGTGCTGATAATGTGGTTGGATTTAGAACCGAAGAGCTTACTCATTATTTAAAAAGTCATGATTACACAGGGAATGATCGAAGATTTTTTGAGGAGAGTTTTTTCATTAGTAGTTTAAGAAAAAATAAACTGCTGTCTAATTTTGCCAATTCATTTGTGGTAGTTTGTGAAAAAAATCAAAATAACGAACAAGAAAATACTTTGGCACATTATTATTCAATCGGCCGAAAAAAACAATTTTGCACTCAGACGATCTTTAAAATAGTAGATGATGAAATAAGTGTTCATAAAAACTCTTTATTCCCTAGTGATACAAAGTCTCAATTTGAATGTAATTTGTTTGATAATAAAAAAGTGATGTTTGAGCAGGTTGTATTGGAAAATTCGAAATATTTAGATGGTGCATTAATAGGTTTTGAATTTTCAAAATCAGTGAAGCGCTTAAATTTAGATGATATACAGGAATGTTTGAGATTGTGGATTAAACATTTGAAATCGAATTTCAATTTTTACTTACGAGAAAATGGTCGAAAATTAAATGCAAATGAATTTAATGGATCTAAACTCAAAGATATATTGATTGATGGAAATGCAGTAGATTGCGGCATGCATAATATTGTTTCAGGAGTCAATGGAACTAATCATTTCGATTTGGAATGGCAGGCATCAGAGCCTGTTCCTTTAAATTGGGTGTTGTGTAGAAATATCAACGTATCATTACGCGAGAGCTTTAAAATTATGCAAAATGTAGATAAAAGTTCATTGCTTGCATACATTGCAATTCAGTTCCAGTTGACAACTGACAATCAGGATTATTTAGAAGCTATGGAAATTGAAAGTAGATTTGGGTTGAATATAACTGAGCGAGAAAGGATCGACTTTTTGCCGCTCAGTCCTATGTTTAAATAATATTAATAGTATTGGAAATCTCCATTAGTGTTGTATCTGGATCGTCAAGATGTAATAAACCGAAAAATATGGCTTTATTGGAGATTATTTTTATCCTTATATCGTTCCAAATTTTTAAGTTGTCGATGGTGCTTGTTTTTTGTAACTTTAATTCAGAGAGTTTGTATAAGAGACTTCCATAATTGACGCCGCATTTATTATGAAAATGCTTTTCTGTTGTTTTAATTGTTTTAATAGTTAAATTTTGGCTGCTGCTGTGGAGAAGAAAAGATGAAAAAAGTCTTTCTACTACAAATGGTTTTAATGTCATGCCTAGATTCTTATGATAATTAGCAGAACTATTGTATATTTTCCCGACTTCAGATTGATTAATAAACTCGTGTTCTAAATTTTCAAGAACTTTGTCGACATATGTAAAATATTTGTTCCAAAAAACATTATTGCCTATAAAGTAATTGCAAAAAGCAAAAATATTGTAATTCATTAATTCATTAGGTTGAGTCGCGCTGATTTTATCGAGATGATGTTTGATCTTATCTATTCCTTGATGTCCTACCACTATCCCTTGCTCCCAAACATTATGAAATAATGATTCGTTGATAATCATAGGATTAATAAAAACACAATCCACACCATTTTCAATTTCATTTTTTGCAAATGAAGAAAATTCTTCGATATTGATATGTGATTTGATATGAAATTTGGATGAAATTAAGCCCCATGGCTCATTTGTAGTTTGAGTGGAAATTTCTTTAAAAAGGTCATATTCTGTACCGATGCCAGGTTCGTAGTAGTAAGGAATGCAAAATTTGTCAACTTGAAAAGATTCATTTGTTTTTGAAATTGATTGATAAATTTTGATGTCTGACATGTTGAACTTGTTGCTAATTTAAAGGAAGTATTCCTGTCGGAAAAGGTTGGATCAAATATTGCTATATAAATGAAAAATACTCAACACGATAGGAATTATGAAGATTCATTTGGTCATTGTCCAGCCTGATCACTACATCCATTCATTGGGCTTTTTAGACACAGCTGATTATTTGCAGTATTGGTTAGAAAAGTTGGGTTACAAGGTAACGTTAGCGAAGAATCGCTTAAGACATGATGCTGTTAACGTTGTTTTTGGTGCTCATTTGGGGTTTCACCCAAATTGGCTTACCGCTCCATATTGCACATTTTTTTTCAACCTAGAGCAAATAGGAAGGGGCGGTGCGCAAGTTTCGCCAGCCTATCGAGCCCTATTGAAGTCGGGGCCTCTGATTGACTACCATCCAGCCAATGTCGCCGACTATAGGGACAAGACTGAGTCTGTGCCATTGGTTCCGTTTCTAAACGCCCCGTATCTCAATCCTGACGAGTCTTCTGTAGAAATGGCGATTCGGCCCATTGATTTACTTTTCTTTGGAAGCATGAATGCTGAGAGGAAAGCATTCATCAAGCGCATAGAAAAGATAGGTCGTGAAGTCGCAGTGTTTGACACGCCAACTTATTACAAAGAGCGAGACTCATACGTTCGCCAAGCGAAAGCAGTCATCAACACATCATTCTATGAAAGTGCACGATTTGAGCAGGTTCGTGCATTCAATGTATTGTCACAAGGTACTGCATTCATTTCGTTCTTGCAGCCAGGACAAAAAATAGATGAAGATTTTAGAGATCACGTGTTTTGGATAGACGATCAAAACTTCGATGTGTTCTTCAAGGAACAATTTGGCAATGAGCAGTGGTGCAATGACGCTAAACAAAAATATAAACGATGGCTTAGTACCAATCCGAAAACTTCGATCCATCAACTGGTACAAGTTTTGAAAGAGCGTTGGAATAAATATTCCACCCATCAAAATACGATTCATCAGCCACGATACGTTGTGCAGTCGGATGATGGCCGTTACTTTCAAGACACTCTCAATTTGTCATCGCACGTTCTAGACGAAGCGGATCTAACATTGGATTTATGCAGCGAACTAAGTTGGCCCTGGGCGGGCGTCAGCCGTTGGGGGCAGCAGCTGAAATTAGTAAGTCAACAGTTAGAGAAAATTGTCATGAGACAAGCACCAGAGAATTCGGAGCAATGGCAGGCACTTTGTCATAACGCGATGCAATTACTTGCTGATGGTGGACATTTGATCTTTGAATTACCACTCGCACAGTTGGATGCGAGTGCTGATCAAGCACCTCAATTTAAGTCGGGTCATGCAGTCATCGATACCTTTACCAACCGATTTTGGCGCTCTGGTTCTTTTTACCATCGGTTGGAGTGCATCCAATTAGCCTACTTGGATGGTCAAGGAAAAAATTGCTTGCACCCTCAAGCCAAAGGTGGTCGCTTAGTGTTTGTTAAGCGTGCAACAACTTCCCAAGAATGTACGTTGGCACGTATGGAATTGCCTGGCTTTGGTCGAACGAAATAAGGAGCGGTTCGATGTCAAAGATCAACTTGAACACGCAACAAGTTCACAAAGAGCTTTTGCAAATGGTAGACCTTTATAAGGCGGGCCACTCACAGAAAGCGCATGCAGCAGGGCTCAAATTTTTGTCAAAACATGGTAAGAATTTTGATGTTCTACATTTGCTCGGCACCATCGAATCTGCGGATGGGCGATTGCAAGAAGCTTTGGGGCGCTGGAATATGGCCTTGGAATTAAAACCAAACCATCTTCTGTTACTGAATAAGATGGGTGCGTTGGCCAGACATATGGGTAACGAGGTAGAAGCAGAAAATATATTTCGCAAAGCTATCAGCGTTGATGCTTCTCAACCGGAAGCACATTTTAATTTGGGCAATTGCCTTTCATCTCGCGGTGAATGGCTTACAGCAATCCAAAGTTATACAAATGCAATTGAATGTAAACCAGACTTCGTTCAGGCTTACAACAACTTGGCCATAGCACTACAAAATTTTGGAAGACCCGATGAAGCCGTCAAAGTACTTGAAACCGGTTTGGCTCAAATGCCCAATGAACCCAAACTGCACGTCAACAAGGCACGTGCGTTACAAGCGATGTCTTTGGGAAAGGCTGCCGTTGCCTATCTACGTGAAACGCTTAGCAAGCTAGGGCGTGACTTTGAAATATTGACTGTGTTGGCTGACATGGAAGCAGCACAAAATGATTTTGCATCAGCAGGGCCACACTACCAAGAAGCTTTGAAGATAAAGCCAGAGTCTGATGTGGTCCACAATAATTACGGCAATATGCTGCAATCCGTGGGAAATCTAACCGATGCTATGTCTCATTATAAAGAGGCCATCAAAATCAATCCTAATTTTTATCAAGCGTTACAAAATCTCTGCAATATTTTAAATGCTCGCAAAGACTATGCACAATCTTTGCAATATTTGGAGCAGGCCCGCGCCATCAACCCTCAAAGCCCATATTTGGCAGGTATGCAGATGAATGCACGATTGCACACCTGCACATGGGACAACTGGTCGACACATACGAATGAAGTGGAATCTGGCGTTTCGCTTGGACTCAAAACTGTTAATCCCTTTCCACCGTTGGCTTTTTTTACAAATGTGGAAATGCTAACAAGAAGTGCCGCGCTGTGGACGGAAAACGAATGCCCGCAGCGAAATGTATTGCCTGCAATACAAAGAAGGCCCCGCGTCCCAAACCAAAGAATACGAGTGGGGTATTACTCTGCCGATTTGTATACGCACGCTACAGCTCTATTAATGGCAGGGGTGTTGGAGGCGCATGACAGGGAAAAGTTTGAATGGATTGCATTTTCGTTCGGTCCATTACAAGAAGATGCGTTATCGAGCCGAGTGCGATCTGCTTTTGATCAATTCATTGATATCAGAAGCTACAGTGACCGAGTTGTTGCTCAACTGTCACGCGAAATGGGAGTGGACATTGCAGTCGATCTCAAAGGCTTCACTCAAGATGCAAGAACAGGAATTTTTGCTGAGCGAGCAGCCCCCATTCAGGTCAATTACTTGGGGTTTCCTGGCTCTATGGGAGCCTCGTACATCGATTACATCATCGCAGACTACGTCATCATTCCAGATGAACTAAAGCAGCATTACAGCGAAGCCGTGGTTCGATTGCCACATTGTTATCAAACGAATGACAACAAGCGTCTGATTTCTGATGTTGTTCCTACTAGATTAAGTCAGGGATTGCCAGAGCATGGTCGTGTACTTTGCTCGTTCAACAACAATTACAAAATTACACCGCCGGTGTTTGAGGTTTGGATGCGAGTGCTAAATCGTTTCCCAGATTGCGTCCTGTGGCTGCTACAAGATAACCCTCGAGCCATGGAAAATCTGAAGCGTGAAGCAGAGGCGCGTGGCGTTGATCCAGGTCGTTTGGTGTTTGCACCTCGGCTTCGCAATGAAGATCATTTGTCGCGACATCGGCTTGCAGATTTATTCATAGACACATTTCCCTGCAATGCGCACACTACAGCCAGTGACGCGCTATGGGCTGGATTGCCAATGGTGACTTGCGCAGGCGAAACTTTTGCAAGCCGAGTTGCCGCTAGCCTTTTGACTACTATGGATATGACTGATTGTGTCACCTACGATTTAGCGAGCTATGAGAAAAAAATAGTGGATCTTCTGGAAAAATCAGACAGTTTGTTTTCCCTTAGAGCGCGGGTGGCAGTAGCACGTAAAACAAGCCCGCTGTTTTCTACAGCCGAAATTGCTCGCCACTTAGAATCCGCATTCGAGCAAATGGTGTGTCGTTATAACGAAGGTCTAGGACCAGAGGGGTTTGACGTTAAATCATAAAAAAACCCGCCGAAGCGGGTTTCTTAAAAAGCGAATTCGCTTATTTCAGCAGCGAGAGTACACTTTGTGGCTGTTGGTTCGCCTGAGCCAACATGGCTGTCGCAGCTTGCTGGATAATCTGTGATCGTGCCAAGTTGGTAGTCGCTTTGGCGTAATCAGTATCCTCAATACGGCTTCGAGAAGCTGTAGCGTTGGCCGATACGTTGGTCAAGTTATCTACCGCATAAGTCAAGCGATTAATCACAGCACCGATTTCAGCGCGAGCCTTGTTAACCTTTGTAATTGACACATCCAATTTTTCGATAGCTGTGTTGGAGTCGGCTTGTGTATTTACTTTCAATGTTTCTAAGTCATTCCACTCACCGTCGCTGCTGCGGGCTGTTAAGGTAAATGAGTTACCTGTAGCTGATCCTGCACTGGCGTCCAAAGTAAACTTGACAACGCCAGCACCACTCTGGGTAATATTGAAACCGTCATCAAAGCGAGTGTTCAGCGCGGTAGCCAAATTAGTTGAAAGAGCGGATGAGCTTGCTGCATCAGCAGAAGTCACGGTGTACTGGAAAGTGTTTTGATTCAAATTCACAGAAATCACGTCGCCAGCTGCATAGGTGCCGCCAACCGTTAATGTACTGACTTCAATCGTTGTTGCAGTTCCGGCCGTAACTTGAGCGGCAGTACTCGTAGTTGAAGCACCATCGGGCGTACCCATATTGAACACTTTAATTGTGTGATCGATAGTTTGACCAGCATTCGCGCCAACTTGGAAAACAAACTTACCAGCAGTTGTGTTGTTGTCGAATGTTGTATCCAAGACGTTAACACCGTTCCACTGTGTGTTTTTTACAATGCGGTCAATCTCACCTTTGAGTTGTTGGAATTCCAAATCCAAATATTCACGGTTTTCACCAGTGTTTGAATCGTTAGCAGACTGAACGCCCAATTCACGCATACGCTGCATCATGTTGGTCACTTCAGTCATGGCGCCGTCTGCAGTCTGAAGCAAAGAAATACCATCGTTAGCATTGCGCACAGCTTGGTCCAAACCGCGGATTTGTGTGGTCATTTTGCTAGTAATAGCAAAACCAGCAGCGTCATCTTTGGCGCTGTTGATGCGCTTGCCGGTAGACAACTGTTCCATGGAAGTGTTCAGTGAACGAGCGTTGGTTTGCAACGCGGCTTGTGCAACGAGTGCGTTTGTGTTTGTGTTAATGACGGACATTTTTAAACTCCTTAGAGGGTTATCAGTTTTTCAATTGGCAGGGCCGGTATTTAAAAAATCCGCCTGACACCACAGAAACTAAAAAATTCAATCTCTGTTAGATGATGATTCGGCGGTATGTTTAATAACTTGAGCCAGGTTAAGAAATATTTTTATTAACTCATCGAGTTATGTAGCAAGCCCTTCATCTTTTCGATGTTGTGCGCTACATGGATCACCACTTCATTAGGAATCTGGCGCACCACATCACCCGTCTGGCTGTTGCGCACAGTCACTACGGGTGAATTGATCACATCGTCCATCTTGAAGTTCAAAGACTGGTTGGTCTTTTTCATGGCATCGTTCAATCGGTCAATGGCTTCTTGAACGTTCTTACGAGATTGCTCGGGGTCAATTTGCAACTTCACTTTGACCGGCGCTTGAACAGTGGGCGCCGCCACTGCTTGCGCATGTGCAGCTGCCGTTTGTTTGGCGGTCGCATGTGCAGCGGCTGGCGTAATAGCCTGCCGCAGAGAGTTTGAAATATTAAGATCAGTGTTCATGATGCTTCCTTTTATGGATGCATGCCCCGTCTCAGAAAAGAGACGGCCGTATGCCCAGTCGTTAGTTATTCGACAGGGAACGGAAGAACTTGAGGGGCAATTTAAAAATAAATTGCCCAATCACCAAATTGAATACTAAAGCACTTTATTTGTTGGTGTAGGCGGCCATCATGCCCTCAAAGGTGCTCTTCAAGCTGGTCTTCATGCTGTTGGTTTGTCCCACCAGGCCGTCCATCGCACTAAATTGCTTGTTGTAACGGCTTAGCAATAGGGTCATTCTTTCATCCAGCTTTTGCAAGTCTGTTTTGTACTTGGCAATCTGCTCGGTGGTGTTTCGAGTTTGCGTGCCAATGCTGCTGTTGAAATTAATCATGTCATCCAGCGTTTTGACGGCATCACCCGCCAAGCCCGATGGCAATGTTTTCAAAGTAGTGGGTACAGTGCGGTTTTGGCTCAACATTTTGACCATGTCGTCAAATTGTGTGGCCAATGCCGTGTCCGCTTTGGTGGCATCCAATTCCATCTTGCCTTCTTTGGTGATGGTAATGCCCACGTCACGAAGTGCCGTAATGTTGGTTCCCGGCGTGCTGGATGTGCCTGTAAAAATACCGCGAACCTGGCTGCGAATTTTTTGGACCAAAGAGTCGCCCACCAGGGAGGCGCCATAGCCTTCTACCTTAGAGTCTTTGTTTGTCGCGTCACTCAGTACGCTTTCTACATCGTTGTAAGCGCTGACCAAATCTTGCAATTTGGTTTTGACACTGGAAGTGTCGCGATTCAAATCGAGCGTGGCTTCTCCAGTGGTCAAAGCCTTGATGCTCAACGTTACGCCTGGAATGGCATCGTCCACACTGTTAGTGGGGCGAGTCATCGAAACACCATTGATTTTTAGGGAGGCATCGGCAGCCGTACCAATGGCCGTGCCAAAGTTCAGACCAGAGGTGGTAACGGTGTCGCTTGATAACGTAAACGAATTGGCAGCACCGGTTTTGCCGGTCACCACAATTTTGTAAGGCGCTGTAGCGTCACCCGTATTGACCAGTTGTGCTGTCACCCCCAGTTTGGCGCCCTTGATGGTGCTCACAATACCCGCGGGTGTGTCTTTGCCTGCCGCAATCGCAATGGTTTGCGCTGCGCCCGTGCCTACAGTCAGGTTCAAGTTAAAGGCTGCGCCATTGTTCAAGCTGGTGGTGGATGCTGCAAAGCCAGCCGATGCGCGGCGCTGCGCAGTGGCAAGTGCCAATACTTCTATGCTGTGCGTTCCACTAACAGCAGTACTACTGGTGCTTGCCGCAAAAGAGTTACTCTGACTGTTAGTCAAGCTCATGGCGCTGAAGTCGCTCAGATCGTCTAGCGCTGAAAACTTTTTCTTCAACTCACCCAGCACAAAGCTCACGGCGCCATAGCCAGACACTCTGGCCTCTGACTTGGTAATCTTGGTGTCAATCAGGGCTTTGCGCGGTTGTTTCTCTGCATCGACCAAGCTTTGCGCTAAGCTTTTGACGTCGACACCCGAGCCTGCGCCCAGTGTGGTGATCAAATTGCTAGAGCTGGTTGCCATGAGGAAGTCCGTTTAAAAAATTGAAACGCAATAAGAGGTATCGACGAGTCAGTTCATTTCTTGAGTTTGTTTACTTGATGTAATCAAACAGGTTCAACTGCGATATCTTGGCAAAGCTACTCTGTGCAGCCTCCAAGCTCATCATTTGTTGATTCATTTTGGTAATGGCACTGGCAAAGTCCAAATCTTCAATGGAAGACAAGGTGGTCTTTAAGTTCAAAGTGGTGTCTTCAATCACAGCCGTCTGCTGATCGACCACATTCAAATTGGTACCCACTTGCGCCAGTGACAAGCTCACGCCAGTTTGTAAGGTGTCCAGTTCTCCCACGCCACGGCGAATGTTGTCGCCATTGACGTTGATCAAGCCGTCAATCAAATCGTCCATCACTTTGAAGAAGCCCACACCCACGGTGCTGCCATCTTTGTCAACACGGGGCACAGGCACAAACGCATCGGTGCCAGTGCGATTGACAGCAATGCTGCGTTGATCGCCCACACGCACATTCATGTGCGTTTGGTCACCCAAATAAACGGGGCTGCCATTGGCAGTTTCAGAGAATGCGGGTTGCTTCACGCGACTGCCGGCAAACAAATAGTTGCCGTTGCTGTCTTTGGTGTTGGCCAAACTGAGCATTTGGTCGCGCAGGGCTTGCATCTCCGTGGCCAAGGCTTCACGGTTGCCAGCGTTAAGGGTGTCGTTGGCACCTTGCACGGCCACTTCTTTGGCGCGAATGATCAAATCGCTCACGCTTTGCAGAGCACTTTCTTCGCCTTGCAATCTAGACTTGATGGTGTTCAAAGAGCTTTGGTAGCTTTCTTGACGGGTCAAGATAGATTGCAAACGCTGAATGGTGGCGGCCTGGTTCGGCGCGTCACTGGCATTGATCACTTGCTTACCCTGTGCCAACTGCGCTTGCGATTTAGCCAGTTGATTTTGCACGGTGCTCATTTGTGCTGAGCCGCGATCAAACAACAAGTGGGTAGAAATTTTCATGATGCTTTAATTCCCAATGTCTTTATCGGACTTGCAATACGCTGTCAAACAACTGGCTAGCCACTTGCAAAATTTTGGCGGCCGCTTGATAGGCTTGCTGATATCTCACCAGGTCGGCCGCTTCTTGATCCAAGCTCACGCCCGACACTTCATCGCGCGCACTCACGGCTTGGTCGTACACCACTTTCAGTGCCGATTGGGCAATGGTGGCTTGGCGAGCAATGTTGCCCATGTCGTTCACGTTGTCGATGTAGGCCGAGGCAAATGTTTTGCCGCCACCCATCACAGGCTCCGACTCCAGATCCACCAGTTGCAACATGTTTTCGTTGTTGCCGGTGCCGTCTTTGTTGCCGTCGATGGTGAACACATCACCCGCCTTGGGCGCACTAGACAACGTCACTTGAATGCCTTGATAGGTAAAGGCCGGTTCAAGCAAGTTGGGATCAAAATTGCGTGAGGCCACCACGGTGTCGGTGGTCACATCCACAATGGTGAAGTGAGTGGCTGTATCAAAACGCACTTCTAATGGCTGCGTCCGCATGGCTTGCTTGGCGCTAACGGGCGTACCGGCAAAGCTGGCAGAAATTTTGGCTTCGCCTGCACCCGTCACAAACACCAGCAGGTCTTCTGAAGGTGTGCCAGAAATATAGGTGCCTGTTTTAAAACCAATTTTTGACAAGTCAGCGGGGGTGCCACTGGCAAAACCCAATTCAACTGGCGTGTCGGTGTCGGCCACCAAGGCACGTTGAATACTAATGTTGCCGCCGTAGCTGCCAGCCTTCAGGCTTAAGGCGTTGGGCGTGGCCGAGCTGTCTATTGAAATGTCTTTGCCTTCATTGCCCGCTGTGTTGGTCAAAATCAAAGACCCACTGTCGGCAATGTAGGCGCGCACACCTGTGGCGCTGCTCTTTGTATTGATGGCATCGACCAACTCTTGAGGCGTTTTAAGGCCTGTCGGCGTGGCCGTGATCACGGTGTAGCCGCTGCTGTTGCCGCTTTTTAAAGACAAGGGCAAATCAAGTTTGAGCTGACTGACCGGCACATGAATTTCGTTGGTGGCCGTGGCTGTAATGCCTGAGATGCCTGCCGCTTGAATGGTGGCGGCAATGTCAGAGGCTTGCAAGGTATTGCCACTGCTAGCCGTAAAGGCACCCAAGGTTGTACCGTTCAGCTTGAACATGCCCGCAGGAATGGATGTCAAACCTGTTTGAATGCGATCGCTGGTCAGTGTGGCCGGCAATTTTTGGTCGGCCGCCAAGCTGTGTTTCAGAGGGTCTTTCTCTGCGGTATCCATTTGCAAAACAGAACCCACATCGGCTTTGGCGCCGTAAAACACCTTCAAATCTTTGTAGCCATTGCCACCACTCACATTGAGGTAAGTACTGCTATAGCCTGCGTTGTTGGCAAAGCCATTGGCTTCGGTCAACACCAAGTTTTGCATGGTGGCATCAATGGCCGTACCGGCAATTTGACGACCATCGCGTGTGAAAATTTGCAATTGCTGCCCGCTGTCGGCTTCGCTCATGAAGATGCCGATGTCGGAAAGACCATTGGGAATGGTGGCCACCGCCGCCATGGGTTTACTGGCGGTTGACTTAACGGTCAGGGCTGCGGAGGCATTGCTGTTGTTCGTGATCAGGGTGCCCAAAGGCGCAGGGCCAGTGGTGGGCGAGCCAATGAATTCAATGCTGGCGTCGGCAGAGCCCGTGTTGGTGGGCGACTCAATGATTCGAAACTGTGCTGCCGCCGATACTTTTAAAGCGTCGTTAAAAGCAACTTTGACGGTGCCTGCCGAGCCTACGGTACTTTTGTCGATGGTGAACAAATCACCACCTGTATTGCCATAGGCATCAACGCCAGCCGAGTGAATGGCATTGACTTCTTTGACAAAGTTATTGGCCAGCGTGTCCAATGATGAACGGCTGCTGCCCAAAATTTGCTCACGGAAACTCATGATGCCCGACAGCTTGCCACCGGTAAGGCCGGCCAAGGAGGTGGCTTCACCATAAGGGTTGAGCACCAAGCTGACTTTTTCGGGGGAAGCTGAATTGAAGTTGGTGCCCAGCATGAAAGAGTTCACGCCATCGACCACCACATCGCGTGTGAGCGATGGGCCAAGGCTCACGGTGACGGCACCGTTTTCTGCAAAGCCCGTTCTAATTTGCGCGTAGCTTGACAGGTCTTTCAACAAAATGTCGCGCTGGTCCAGCAAATCGGGTGGTTGTGCCGCTGCAGACTTTTGCTTGGTCAATTGAATGTTGACCGTGGCCAATTGCTTGAAGATGGTATTCATCGAATTGACGTAACTCTTCACGGTTTCGTCAGTTTCGTTTTGAACCAAATCAAGTTGGGTGGACAACTCGCCAAAGCGAGCGGCTAGGTTTTCTGAATCTCTTAAGAAAGAGCCACGCATCACAGTCGAGGCGGGGTCTGAAGACAAATCGCGCGCACCACTGAAAAATTGATCCAGTGCACCACTCAAGCCCATGGACGTGCTGCCCATGATGTCAATCACACGGTTGGCAAAGTTGACCATGGGCTCTTGGCTGGCCAGGTCGCTGTTGCTGTTGCGCATATTGGTTTCAACAAAAGCGTCGTACTGGCGCTTGATGCCATCTACAGTCACGCCGGTGCCCAAATACACCGTACCCACTTTGGCTACAGGGTTGGCGGCCAGGGCAATGTCTTGACGTGAGTAGCCGTCGGTTGAAACGTTGGCAATGTTGTTAGACACAGTCCCCAGCGCACGCTGGTAAGACTGCACCGCATTAGAGGCAACGCTGACTAAGTCGGTCATGTGCCGCTCCCGCTAAGTGGTCTGGGCGGCAAGTTCAAGGGCATCAATTGCTGCTTGGGCAATGTGAAGCCACCTTGTTTGGGCTCGAGCTTGTCAAGTGGCATGCCCACTTGTGGCGGATTCAAGGCCATGGGCTTGGCGGCAAAAGCGGCAGGATCTTGCCGTTGTTTCAAAATCTCTGCCGTTGAAGCCACACTGGCTTGTTGTTGTTCTAAGTTTCTGACCAACATGTCGGCCAAACCCAAGCTGTTGCGCTTGGACAGTTGTACCGACACCTCTTTGTCAAACATGCCTTGAAATGTTTCGACGGTGTTGGATTCCATCAAATCGCTCTTCACCACAGAGTCGCGCATGGACTTCATCATCATTTGGATGAACATGCCTTCAAACTGTTGCGCAGTCTCGCGCATGGCGCCTTTGGCGTCCTTGCGGGCCTGTCCTTTCAACTCACCCAGACCGTTAAAGTCGTGGTACGAGTTGGTGGCGGAAGTATTGACGGCGTCCATGGTGTTGAGTGTCGGTTTCGGTTGGCACAGTAATTTGCAGGGATATCAGCAAGATTGATGCCAAAACCGATTGCCGTTGCAAATGAATGCCAATGAACCTGGTTTAGATCACCACCAGCTCGGCGCGCAGGCTGCCAGAGCTCTTGAGGGCTTCCAAAATGGCAATCAAGGAAGAGGGGGAGGCGCCCACCTGGTTCACAGCGTCAACAATTTGACGCAAGTCCACACCCGGTTGGAACAAGAACATGGGCTTGTTGGGTTCGCTCACCTTCACTTCAGCGTTCTGCACAGCAGCCGTTTGACCATTGCTGAGGGGGCCAGGTTGAGAAATTTCGTTGGTGGCGGCAATGGCCACAGAAATGGTGCCGTGTGTTACAGCGGCGGCGGTCACACGCACATTGCGGCTAATGACCACGGTGCCGGTGCGTGAGTTGATCACCACGCGTGCTGGCGGTTCGCCAGGCATCACGTCCATGTTTTCGATCATGCTCATGAAGGCCACGCGCTGGGTTAAGTCTTGTGGGGCTTGTAAGGTGATGGAGACGCCATCCAAGGCGCGGGCCACATCGGCACCAAAGCGGCCGTTGATGGCGCTCACAATGGCGTTGGTGGTGGTGAAGTCACTTTCGCGCACATTCAAAACAATGCGCTCGGCTTTATCAAAGGGGTTCTCCACAATGCGCTCAACGGAGGCGCCGCCAGGAATGCGAGAGGCTGTGGGCACACCAATGGCCACTTTGGAACCCGCTGCGCTGGCATCAATGCCTGTAGCCGTGAGTGAGCCTTGGGCCAAGGCATAAATTTCGCCATCCACACCTCGCAAGCTGCTGAGCAACAACGTGCCGCCGCGCAAGTTGGTTGCTTTGCCAATGGCCGACACATTAACGTCAATTTTTTGACCAGGCTTGGCAAAGCCTGGCAATTCGGCGGTCACCATCACGGCAGCCACGTTTTTAATGTC
>JACCDQ010382719.1_pt1 | contig 20910 bp, 22 predicted proteins | sample 7446031 | NCBI WGS metagenome assembly JACCDQ01 (sample SAMN15323442, study PRJNA562643) | freshwater metagenome | isolation source: river surface water | place: USA:Blue River Watershed | collected 2017-08-17
AGCGCGCAAGCGGTCGAACGCCTGCTGGTACACCCGGCGTATGCCGAGCTTGATGCCAGGCTGGCCACATTGGGGAAACGGGCCAGAAAACGCGGGTAATAGGCCAGCACCGTTTGCACTTGCGTTTGCTGCAGCATGATTTCCGACAACCATACGCGGTACGGGTCGGTGGTGCCCTGCCAAGGCAAGCCGTAGCGGCCCTCGCGTTGCTGCCAATCCACCAGGGCAGGAAAAAACGCGGCATGCGCCGCCGTCAAACGCTCCGGCACCTCAAACCTCCGAGGTGTCGGTTGCTTCCACAGTCTCTTGCACCATCTGCACCAGCGAGGTCTGGGCTTGCTCCAGCTCGGCCCAGCGTTGGCGCAACTCGGCAATGCGCTCGTCCAAGCCCCCCGCGGCCTCCTGGATGCGGTGCACCGCCTCGATCCGGCGTGCGAAGGTCTTGCGGCGTTCGCGCAACTGACCGTCCAACTGGGAAGCGGCGGTCTTGTTCCACAACTCCAGCTCGCTGGACGCGGTTTCGTACACCGTCTTCAGGCGCGACATCACGGCCTTGGCCAGCCGCTCAGCGAACTCGGGTTGCGTCAGCCGGAACAGGTTGGTCAGACCCAGGTACTGCAAGTGGTTGCGCTCAATTAGGTGCAGTTCGCGGGCGTGTGCCGACAAATCGACCGAGGGCGGCAATTGCAGGGCAAAGCCAAACTCCGCGTTCAGCTCGCGGAAGGTGCCGCCCAGCATGTCTTGCACCTCAGTTGCCTTGGTTTGCGCCTGCGCCAAGCCAGCGCGCAAGCGGTCGAACGCCTGCTGGTACACCCGGCGTATGCCGAGCTTGATGCCCGGCTGGCGCAAAGCCTGCGCAAACTGCGCCATTTCGGCTTTCAGGTGAGAGCTGCCCAGCAAGGCAAACACCTCTTTGAGCAGCTTCAGGTGCACCGAGCGCACCGCCTGTATCCGCGCCCCACTGGCGTCGAACTCGGCTTGCTCCTGCTCAATGCGGCGGCGCATTTGCCGAATGACGGACACGTTTTTGCCGCGCAGTGCTTCCAGTTCCTGCACCTGCTCCATCAACTCGCGGTGGCGGGCGTGCAACTGACGCGCCACGTCATCGCGCAAGGCATCCAGCCCGGCAGTGGTGCTGGCCACCAGTATGTCTCGGCGCTGCCCCAACACGTCTTGCGCCAGCGCCGTCTCCAGTTCGGGCAGGCGGCTTTCGCGCAGCAAGGCCTCGTCTTGGCGCACTTTGGCCAGCAAACCCTTCTGGGCCGACACCGCGATCACCTGCTGCGCCGCCAGGCCCAACACCTGGGCCGAAGCCTCACGTTGGCGCTGGATCTGGGCCTCAATCTGGGCCGGCGTACTCAGCTCGTCCCACAAGGTATCGATCTTGTTGAGCACCACCAGCCGGCTGTCGCGCTGCTCAGCGGCCGGCGCCAGGTGCTCGCGCCACATCGCCAGGTCCGATTTGCTGACGCCGGCATCGGCCGCCAGAATGAACACCACCGCGTGCGCCTGCGGCAACAGGCTGACGGTCAATTCGGGCTCGGCGCCGATCGCGTTCAAACCCGGCGTGTCCAGAATCACCAAGCCCTGCTTCAGCAAGGGGTGCGCCATGTTGATCAAGGCATGGCGCCAGCGCGGCACTTCGTACAGGCCGTCTTCGGTCGGCAAGGGGTTGTCTTCGGGAGCGTCGTCGTGCCAAAAGCCGAGCGCCCGGGCTTCGTCCTGAGGCACGTACCGCACCTCAGCCACTTTCTCGATCGCACGGGCCAGTTGCTCGGGGTCGTTCACATCCAGGTCGATGCGCTCCCACTGCTGCGGGGCGCTGCGCCATTCAAGCAGCGACTGTGGTTGCAGCCGGGTTTCGATCGGCAACAAGCGCAAGCAAGGGGGCAAATCGGGCTCGTACCCCAGCTCGGTCGGGCACATGGTGGTGCGACCCGCACTGGCCGGCATGATGCGGCGGCCATAGCCCGCAAAAAACACCGCGTTGATCAGCTCCGACTTGCCGCGCGAGAATTCGGCCACGAAGGCGACCATGACCTTGTCGCCGCGCAACTGGGCACGCAACTGCTCCAGCCGTTCCTGCACGGCGGGCTCCAACAGGTCGTGCTGGGCCAGCCAATCGGCCAGCTCGTTCAGGCGCTGTGCCTGCGCCTGCCGCCACGCGCTGTGCTCGTCAAAATCCTGGGTGAATGACATGCGGGCCAATATAGCACCGAGCGGCCGCGTTCAACCTTTCTGGCACTGCGGGCAAAAGAAGGTGGAGCGCTGGCCCTGGCGCAACGCCTGCACCGCCGTGCCGCAGACCTTGCAAGGCTCGCCGTCGCGGTCATACACCATGGTTTCCAGCTGGAAGTAGCCGCTCTGGCCCTGCGCATTGGAAAAATCCCGCAGGGTGCTGCCACCCACGGCCAGCGCGCGCTCCAGCACCGTGCGCACCGCCGCGTGCAAGCGCACCACCCGCGCACGCCCCAGCCGGTGCGCCGAGACGGTGGGCCGAATACCGGCGAGAAACAACGCCTCTGACGCGTAAATGTTGCCCACCCCCACCACCAGATCGCCCGCCAACAGCACCTGCTTGATGCTGGCCCGGCGTCGACGCAAGCCCTCGTGAAACCGCTGGACCTCAAACGCCTCCGTCAATGGCTCCGCCCCCAGGTGCCCCAGCAACTTGCGCGCGATCGGGTCCACCTCGCTGGCCGCGTACACCACCGCGCCAAAGCGCCTCGGGTCGTGCAGCCGCAATGTCCCCCGGTCGGTCACCAGATCACAGTGATCGTGAACACCCGACTCGCCCACCCCAGAGGCAAACCGCAAGCTGCCGGACATGCCCAAATGCCAGAGCAGCAAACCTTCGTCCAGGTCCATCAGCAAATACTTGCCCCGCCGGCGCACGCCCAACACCCGCCGTCCCACCAGGCTGCCCGGGTCAACGCCCAAAGGCCAACGCAGCGGTTTGCCCAAGCGCATCGCCACAATCCGCGCCCCGGCTATGGGCTCGGCAAAGCTGCGGCGGGTCACTTCCACTTCGGGCAATTCGGGCATGGCAACAAGGGGCGCAGAACAACAGGGCTTCCATTATCATGAAGCCATGAGCAGGGCACCCCGCGCAACGCGCCACACCAATCGGCCCCAGGCGGCCCCACGGAATCGGACTTGGCGCCACCTCGTCGCAGCCGCCAGCATTGGCTGGTTGTTGGGTGGGCCGCTCACGTCGGCCGCTCAGGCGGTCCCCTCGCCCCCCACCGAGCCGTCGTCAGACTTGAACGGCGAGCTGTTTTACCAACTGCTGCTCGGCGAATTGCAGCTGCAGCACAACGATCCTGGTTCGGCCTACTCACTGGTGCTGGACGCCGCCAACCGCACCGGCCGGGTGGAGCTGTACCGCCGCGCGGTGGAAATTGCGATGCAAGGCCGCGCGGGGAACGCCGCACTCAGCGCCGCCCGCAACTGGGGCCAGGCCCACCCCAACAGCGACGAGCCTTACCGGTACGAGTTGCAAATCCTGCTGGCGCTGAACCGTCCGGGCGAAGTCAGCCAGGCCCTGCGGCAGTTGATCCGCCTGGCCAGCCCCGAGCGGCGCGCCGAGGTGATCGCCGCGATCCCGCAGACACTGGCCCGCACCCCAGACCGGCAAGCCGCGTTGCAAGCAGCACAAGACGCCTTGCGCCCCTACCTCGAAGACGCGGATGTGGCAGGTGCCGCCCACGCGGCCCTGGGCCGGATGCAGTTGGCCCAAGACGATGCGAATGGCGCTCTGCGATCGGCGCAAGAAGGCCTGCGCCGCCAACCCGCTTCGGCCGCCGCGGCCATGCTGGCGGTCGAGCTGGCGGAACGTGAACAGCCCGGTGCAGCCGCCCTCGTTCAAAGCTACCTGCAAACCACTTCGGGCCAGGCCGACCAGCACGGCCGGCGCAGCGTCCAGTTGATGTACAGCCGGGTGCTGATTGATCAGCGCCGCCACGCCGACGCAGAACGCGAACTGGCGCAACTGATCGCCCAGCACCCCAACCTGGCCGAACCCTGGCTGCTGCAAGGCATGTTGCGGGTGCAACAACGCCAAGCGCCAGCGGCCGAAGCCGCACTGCAACGCTACCTGGAGCTTTCGCGCGAGCTGCCGGCCGAGGAAGCGCGGCGCGGGCAAACCCAGGCATTTCTGCAACTGGCGCAACTGGCCGAACAACGGCGCGACTTCAACGCTGCCAACGCCTGGCTGGACCGCATTGAAGATGGCGACGCCTTGTTGGCGGCCCAGTTGCGCCGCGCCACCGTGCTGGCCCGACAAGGACAAATTGACCAGGCACGGGCGCTGATCCGCCAGCAACCCACACGCAGCGACGCCGAGTTGCGCCGACGCCTGCTGACGGAAGCCCAGATGCTGCGAGACGTTGGCCGGCACGACCTGGCATTCGAGGTGTTCGGCGAAGCCGCCCAACGTTTTGCCGATGACGCAGAATTGGCGTACGAACACGCCATGGCCGCCGAAAAGGCCGGGCGGCTCGACGAGATGGAACGCCTGATGCGGCAACTGATCGCCCGCCATCCCGACTTCCACCACGCCTACAACGCGCTGGGCTACTCGCTGGCCGACCGCAACGAACGCCTGGCAGAAGCGGAAGCGCTGATCCGCCAAGCCCTGGTGTCTGCGCCTAACGACCCGTTCATTCTCGACAGCTTGGGCTGGGTCGCGTTCCGCAAGGGCGATCACGCCGAGGCGTTGCGCATCCTGCAAGACGCCTACCAGCGGCGACCCGACGCCGAGATCGCAGCCCATTTGGGCGAAGTGCACTGGGTGCTGAACCAGCGCCCGCAAGCACTGGCCGTCTGGCGCGAAGGCCTGCTGCTCAACCCCGAAAACGAGACGCTGCTGAACACACTGCGCCGTCTGCAAGTCCAGCCATGATGGGGCCGACGCTGACACGGCGCGCACCGAGCGGCGCGGCGCATCCACGCGACCGGCGCTTATGGCTGCAATCCCTGCTGCTGGCCGTTGGCGCCCCTGGATTGCTGGCGGGTTGCGCCACCCCCCGCCCGCCCATGGTGAGCGAGGACGGTCAATTGTGGAGCGGTCGCCTCTCGTTGCAGATTGAAGAAGACCCGCCCCGCCATGTCAGCGCAGGCTTTGAGTTGGCGGGCAACGCCGACAGAGGCACGCTGCAACTGCTCTCCCCGCTGGGCCAGATCGTCGCCAGCGCGCGCTGGGACATCAACGGCGCCTGGTTGCAGCAAGGGGCGAATGAGCAGCATTACCCCGACACCGACAGCCTGATCGCCTCCGCCACGGGCACACCGCTGCCGCTGCGTCCACTGTTTGCCTGGTTGCAGGGCGAGCCGGCGTCGCTGGACGGCTGGACGGTCGATCTGTCACGGCATGCCGACGGCCGCCTGACCGCCCGCCGCCACCAGCCCCTGCCGGCGGTGCAACTGCGCCTTGTTTTTCAGTAACGCCATGGCCCTGACCCAATTGCTGGACGTGCCCGCGCCCGCCAAGCTCAACCTTTTTTTGCACGTCGTGGGCCGCCGCCCCGACGGCTACCACCTGCTGCAATCGGTGTTCATGCTGATCGACTGGTGCGACACCCTGCACTTCGAATTGCGCCGCGATGGCCGCATCCAGCGCCACGACCCGCACGGCGCCGACCTGCCGGCCGAAGACCTTTGCGTGCGCGCTGCGACCTTGCTGCAACAAGCCAGTGGCTGCACGCTGGGCGTCGACATCACGCTGGACAAGCGCATTCCCATGCAAGCCGGCCTGGGCGGTGGGTCCAGCGACGCGGCGAGCACCCTGCTGGCCCTCAACCACCTCTGGGAACTGCATTGGTCGACCCAACGGCTGATCGGTCTGGGCACCCAACTGGGGGCGGATGTGCCGTTTTTTCTCGGCGGGCGCAACGCTTGGGTCGAGGGCATTGGCGAGCAATTGACCCCACTGGACCTTCCAGAAGGCCGATTTCTGGTTCTGAAACCACCCGCAGGGGTCTCGACACCCGAAATTTTTAAGCACCCCGACTTGAATCGACAAGAAAAGCAGCATATAATTGAAGACTTTCTTGCAAACGATGCAAGCGAGCTGTACAACTGGGGAAGCAACAATTTGCAACCCATTGCCCAGCGCTTGTGCCCTGACATCGATGCAGGTCTCGCGTGGTTTGCCCAGCAAGGCCTGAAAGCACGAATGACAGGCTCCGGCAGCGCCTTGTTTGCGCCTCTGCAGGCTGATTTCACCCCTTCTCGGGCACCAGCAGGCTGGGAAGCAAAAATTTGCAAGAATTTGAGATTGCATCCTCTGAGTGAGCAAAAGAACAGCTAGAATACGAGCTGTTGCTCAAGCAGACGAGCAAACACTGCATTCGGTGCGTTGCGTCAGCAGCGAACCAGTGTAGGGGAGTCGCCAAGTTGGTTAAGGCATCGGATTTTGATTCCGACATGCGAGGGTTCGAGTCCTTCCTCCCCTGCCAAATTTATTTTCCTGCGCCGGATATTCCATGCAAGTCTCTACGCCCGTGCAAGCACCGGATTTCATGATTTTTACCGGCAACGCCAATCCGGTGCTGGCCGCCGAAATTGCCCAACACCTGGGCACCACGCTCGGCGCTGCCAACGTGGGGCGTTTCTCTGACGGTGAAGTCACCGTCGAAATTACCCAAAACGTGCGTGCCCGCGATGTGTTCGTGGTTCAGTCCACCTGCGCTCCGACCAATGAGAACCTGATGGAACTCATCATCATGGTCGATGCGTTGAAGCGGGCTTCCGCTGCACGCATTTCTGCCGTGATTCCCTACTACGGTTACGCACGCCAAGACCGTCGTCCGCGCTCCAGCCGTGTGCCGATCAGCGCCAAGGTCGTGGCCAACATGCTGCAGACCGTGGGCGTCAACCGCGTGTTGACGATGGACCTGCACGCTGACCAGATCCAGGGTTTCTTCGACATCCCAGTGGACAACATCTACGCGTCGCCGGTGCTGTTGGGCGACCTGCGCGCCAAAAACTACCCCGATCTGCTGGTGGTCTCCCCCGACGTCGGTGGCGTGGTGCGCGCACGCGCCCTGGCCAAGCAACTGGGTTGTGACATGGCCATCATCGACAAGCGCCGCCCGAAGGCGAACGTGTCGGAAGTGATGCACGTGATCGGCGACATCGAAGGCCGCAACTGCGTGATCATGGACGACATGATCGACACCGCTGGTACGCTGGTGAAGGCCGCCGAGGTGCTGAAGGAGCGCGGCGCCAAGAACGTGTACGCCTATTGCACCCACCCGATTTTTTCGGGACCGGCCATCGACCGCATCGCCAAGGGCTCGGCCCTGGACGAAGTCGTGGTCACCAACACCATTCCCTTGTCGCAAGCCGCCCAGGCCTGCACCAAGATCCGCCAATTGTCCGTGGCACCGCTGATGGCCGAAACCATCCAGCGCATTGCTTCGGGCGAATCGGTGATGAGTTTGTTTGCTGACCAGGTGGACGCGGCCTGAGCCGCGCAGCCTGATCGGCAGCAAAAGCCGCGCCCGGGGTCGTTTTGACTTGCGGGCGTTTTTACCAACAGGCCTAGGCTGGTCGCGGCCAGGCCAACTATGGAGTTAGACCATGCAATTCGTCGCTTTTGAGCGCGCCAAGCAGGGCACGGGTGCGAGCCGCCGCCTGCGCAACACCGGCCGTACCCCCGGCATCGTTTTTGGTGGCAACGCCACACCCGCCACGATCGAAATCGATCACAACGCGCTGTACCACGCGCTGCAGAAAGAGTCTTTCCACGCCGCCGTGCTGGACATGGAGCTCAACGGCCAAGTGGAAAAAGTGCTGCTACGCGCGGTGCAATACCACCCCTTCAAGCCGCAAGTGCTGCACGTGGATTTCCAGCGCGTGGACGACAAGACCCGTCTGCACAAGAAAGTGCCGCTGCACTTCATCAACGCTGAGAACTCGCCGGCCGTCAAGCAAGACAAGTGCCTGGTGAACCACGTGGTGACCGAAGTCGAAATCGAGTGCTTGGCGGTTCAGCTGCCCCAGTTCATCGAAGTCGACCTGAGCCAAGCCACCAAAGGCCAGTCCATCCACGCGAACGACCTGGTGCTGCCCGCTGGCATCAAGCTGCTCACGCACGGCAAGCCGAACCCCACCATCGCCACCCTGGTGGAGCCGGTGGAAGAAGTGATCGCCGCTCCGGTGGCCGTCGCCGACGACAAGAAGGGCAAGAAGAAGAAGTAATCTTCTTCTGCTGGCAGCTTTGCCATTGCCACAAAGGGCCCGCTCTGCGGGCCTTTTTCATGACTGCGCTAAGCTACAACGATGATCAAATTGCTGGTCGGCCTGGGCAACCCAGGCCCGGAATACGAAGACACCCGCCACAACGCCGGTTTCTGGTGGGTGGACGCGGTGGCGCGCGAACTCAAAGCCTCCCTGCAACCCGAACGCAGCTACTTCGGTGTGATGGCACGGGTCAGTCACGAGGGGCGCCCCCTGTGGTTGCTGGAACCCATGACCTTCATGAACCGCTCGGGTCAATCGGTGGCGGCGCTGGCCCGATTCTTCAAAATCACCCCCGATGAAATTCTGGTGGCGCACGACGAACTGGATTTGGCGCCGGGTGAGATGAAGCTGAAGAAAGGCGGCGGGCACGCGGGCCACAATGGGCTGCGCGACATCCATGCGCAACTGGGCAGCCCCGACTACTGGCGCCTGCGCATCGGCATCGGCCACCCAGGCCACAAAGCCGAAGTCGCCAACTGGGTGCTGAAGAAACCTGCGCCCGACCAGCGCGATGCGCTGCAATTGGGTCTGGACCGGGCTCTGAAAGCATTGCCGGACCTGCTCGCCGGCCGCATGGACAAGGCCACGGCCACCATCCACACCACCAAACCGCCCCGACCCAAACCGCCCAAACCCACCGCAGACGCGCCAACCGAGTTGGCCTGATTCAGAAGGCGGCTGTCACACTTTGGTGGCAGCTTGCAGGCGCTGGTACTTTTGCCAGAGCGTCTCGCGGTTTTCGACGTGTGCGGGGTCGACCGGAATGCATTCGACCGGGCAGACCTGAACACACTGCGGTTCGTCAAAATGCCCGACGCACTCGGTACAGCGCCCTGGGTCGATCAGGTAATACTCCGGCCCCATCGAAATGGCTTGGTTGGGGCATTCGGGCTCGCACACATCGCAGTTGATGCATTCGTCGGTGATCATCAAGGCCATGGCGAAACTCCGTCAACGTGACACCGGGCCGGTGACCACGCGCAACTGCTGGGCCACCACCGGACTGACCATCTCGGTCACATCGCCACCCAATTTGGCGATTTCGCGCACCAGCGTACTGGAAATGCACTGGAGCTGGGCTTGTGGCAGTAAAAACACCGTTTCCACCGTGGGCAACAGCTTGCGGTTCATGGCCGCCATCTGGGCTTCGTAGTCGAAATCGGCCACGTTGCGGATGCCGCGCACCACGGCGCAAGCGCCATGTTCACGGCAGAAGTCCATGATCAGGCCTTCGAACGGCAACACCCGCACCGTGGGGCAGGCTTGCATGCTTTGTGCCACCATGGCCATGCGCTGGTCCAGCGTGAAGCGGGTGGTTTTGTGGTGGGCTACTGCGACCGCCACGATCAATTCGTCGAACAGACCGGCCGCGCGGCGGATCACATCCTCATGCCCCAGAGTGATGGGGTCGAAGGTGCCGCTGTAAACGGCGGTACGTCGAGGCAAAACGGTGTCGGTCATGGGGCGAGATTATCGCCGCTAGGCCCCTGCCCGCTCCAGCAAGTGGTAATGCACCATGCCGGCTTTGCCCTGCCGACAAGGCACCAAACGCCAAGGCGCGAGCATCTCATGGCTCCAGGGCACCGGTGCTTCGAGGTACAGGTAACCCGTGGGCGCGAGCAACTGGCTCGCCTGGGCCAGGGCGCGCTCGAACAAAGGCGCCACATCGAAGGGGGGGTCCAGGAACACCACGTCCCACACACCCGGCGTCAAACGCGCCATGTGTGCCAGCGCATCGCCCGTCAGCACCCGCATTTGGTCGGCTTGAAGGCGCTCGGCATTGGCCCGCAAACCACGCGCCAAACCAGGGTCGGCTTCGATCAGGCAAACTTCTTTCGCACCCCGGGACGCGGCCTCGAAACCGAGCGCGCCGCTGCCTGCGAAGGCATCGACGCAGCGCCAGCCGGTCAAGTCCTGACCGAGCCAATTGAACAGGGTTTCGCGCACCCGGTCGGGTGTGGGGCGCAACCCAGGGCTCACCGGCACGGCCAGTTTGCTGCGCTTCCATTGCCCGCCAATGATGCGAACCTCACCCGCCGAACGTGGCGCCACGGCCGATGCGTTGCGCGGCTTCAAGGCGCCCCCCCCACGACCACAGTGACCCAGTGGTCGGGGTGCAGCACGCGAGCCATGGCGCGCGCCACCTGCTCCCGCTGGATCGCCGATACCTGCTCGGTCCAGCGGTCCAGGTAGTCCAGCGGCAGATCGTTCCAAGCCAGAGCGGCCACGTTGTCGAGCAACTTGCGGTTGCTGTCCAAACGCAGGGCGAAACCGTTGACCAGCGCGGCCTTGGCCTCGGCCAATTCCTGCTCGGTCGGGCCTTCGATGACAAAGCGGCGCAACTCCCGCCGCAGCAGTTCGACCGCCTCGCGGGCCTGGTCGGGCCGCGTCTGCACGCTGGCCGTGAACGCACCGGCATGGCGTCCGGGCGAAAAGTAGCTGTACACCCCGTAGGTCAAACCACGCTTTTCGCGCAGCTCCTGCATCAAGCGGGAGGTAAAACCACCGCCCCCCAGGATGTGGTTGCCCACGGTGAGCGCCAGAAAATCCGGATCGCTGCGGGCCATGCCGCGCTGCCCCATCAGCACCTGCGCCTGCGCTGCATCGAAAGGCAAGCGCAAATCGACCGCTGCCGCGGTATCAGGCACTTCAGGCACGGCGGGCAGCGCGTTGCAACCATGAGGCTTCCAACCGGCCAGCAACCCGTCCACCAGTCTGTCGGCGGTGGCGCGAGCCACCTGCCCCACCAGGGTCACGCGGGTGCTGCACACCTGGGCATGGCGGCGGTAAAAGGTGCGTATGTCTTCGGTCGTGATGGCGTCCCAGGTTTGCGGGCGGGCATCCTGTCCGTACGGGTGACTGCCATACACCGCTTGAGCAAAGCGCCGTTCGGCCAGGGTGTCGGGGCGGGTTTGCGCCTCGCGCCATGCGGCCGTGAGGCGCTGTCGTTCACGCACCCACACCGACTCCGGGAAAGTAGGGGCAGCCAGTTGCTGACTGGCCAACGCCACTGCCGAGGACAGCAAGCGCGGCTCGACCAGCGTGCGCAACTGGACACTCATGCGGTCGCTGCCCGCCTGCACATTGAACTGCGCCCCCAGATCGGCCCAAGCCTCGACGGTGGCGTTCTCATCCAATGCCGGACGACCAGCCACCGGACCGCTACCCTTGCCCAGCATCGCGGCCGTGGCCTGTGCCAAGCCGGCTTGCGGGGCCGGGTCGCGCCGGCTGCCCGCATCGATGTCGATTTGCACGTCCAGCATGGGCAACGCGTCAGTGCGCACCACATACACGCGCGCGCCGTCGGCCCGCACCCAATGTTCGATCGGCAACGCCGCGTGGGCCGCGACCGTGACCGTCAATGCGGCCACCGACACCAGCGCACGCCAGCAGAGCGCCACAGAAGAGAATTGAGACTTCACGGTTGTTGCTCCGGCAACAGCAGGCCGACGGTCAACTGATCGTCGGCAAAATAGCGGCGAGCCACCGATTGCACTTCTTCGGCCGTGACGGCCCGCAAGCGCTGCAAGATCCGGTCGGACGCTGCGGGCGGCCAACCCTGGGCCCAATGGCTGCCGAACTCGCGCGCCTGCGCAAACATCGAGTCGCGCTTGAACACCTCGCTGGCCGACCACTGGTTCTTCACCCGCTCCAGCTCGGCAGGCGACAGACCGTCGCGGGCCACGCGAGCCACCTCGGCTTTCAGCGCAGCCTCCAGCCGCTCGGGCGCCACGCCGGCCACCGGCGAGCCACTGAGCATGAACAGTTGCGGGCCCCGCCCTGACAGGCCAAAAGACGCCCCCACCTGATCGGCCAACCGCTCACCACCCTGCCCGCCTTGCACCAGCGAGCGTTCCAGGCGAGCCGCGCTGTGGCCATCCAGCACAGCCACCAGCAAGGTCAGCGCCAGGGCATCGCGACTGGCGACATCGGTGGCGTCGGGGTCGGCCAGCGACGGGGCTTTGTACCCCAGGAACAGCAATGGCTGCTGTGTGCGGCCGCGCAACGTGACGCGGCGAACCCCCGCCTGCGGCGGCTCCAACTGCGGCTTGCGCGCCGGCACGGCGGCAGCAGGGATGCGACCGTAGTGCCGTTCGGCCATCTCGCGCACCTGCGCCACGTCCACATCGCCCACCACCACCACGGCGGCATTGGCCGGCACGTACCAGCGGCGGTAAAACTGGCGCACGTCGTCGGGCGCGAGCGACTGCAGATCGCTCATCCAGCCTATGATAGGCCGCCGGTAGGGGTGCGCCGTGAACGCGGTGGCGTTGAACAATTCGAACAATCGGGCTTGCGGGGACTCCTCCACCCGCTGGCGCCGCTCCTCCATCACCACCGACATCTCGCGCGCAAAAGCATTATCGGGCCATTGGTTGTGGGCGAAACGGTCCGCCTCCAGCGCCATCATGGCCTCCAGTTGATGGGCCGGTACTTGCTGGTGGTAGGCGGTGACATCGCGGCTGGTGAACGCGTTGTCGCGGCCACCGGCGGCCGCCACGCGGCGCGAGAACTCGCCTTCGGCCAGGCGGGGCGTGCCTTTGAACAGCATGTGCTCCAGCACGTGCGCCACGCCAGAGGTGCCGTCGGTTTCGTCCATCGCGCCCACACGGACCCAGACCATGTGCACCGCCGTGGGTGCGCGCCGGTCGGGCTGCACGATCAGCGTCATGCCGTTGGACAGGGTGAACACGCTCGGCTGGGCCAACGCTGGCCACGCCAGGCACAGACAGCACAGGCCAAACAACCGCCAGAGCGCGGCGGGCCATCGGGGTCTTGTGGGTTTCATAGAATGCGATGATTCCAGAAACACGCCAAATGTTCAGTTACCTCAAGAAAAAATTCTTCTCCTCCGAGCCCAAGGCTGTTGAAACGCCTGCGGTGATGGAGCAGCCGGCGGCGCCCAACTTGGTCGCGCCCGTGGCCCCAACGGCTGAAACGGCGGCGCCGACGCCGGTGCGTGCGTCCGCTCCGGTGCCTACGCCAGCTCCAGCGCCCGCTCCAGCCAGCGTGGCTCCCTCTGTCGTACCCGCAGCGGCGCCTGCAGGGCTCCCGGAACGCAAAAGCTGGCTCAGTAGGCTCAGCGCCGGCCTCAAGAAAACCGGCACCAGCTTGACCACGGTATTCACCGGCACGCGCATCGACGACGCGCTGTACGAAGAACTCGAGGCGGCCTTGCTCATGGCTGACACCGGCACCCAGGCCACCGCCTTTTTGTTGGACGACCTGAAAGCCCGGGTCAAGGCCAGCAAAGCGACCGAACCCGCCAGCGTCAAGCAACTGCTGGCTGCGTCATTGACGGAATTGCTGCAGCCGCTGGAAAAGGCCCTGCCGATCGGCGCACAACCCGACGGCCCCACCGTGCTGATGGTCGCAGGTGTGAACGGTGCCGGTAAAACCACCACCATCGGCAAACTGACGTGGCACCTGTCGCAGGCCCGGGCGTCGGTGCTGCTCGCTGCGGCCGATACCTTCCGGGCCGCCGCGCGGGAACAACTCGGCGTCTGGGCCGACCGCAACACGGTCGAGATCGTCAGCCAAGACGGCGGTGACCCCGCTGCCGTCAGCTACGACGCCGTCAGCGCTGGCAAGGCACGCGGCAAGGACGTGGTCATCGTGGACACCGCAGGGCGGCTGCCGACGCAACTGCACCTGATGGAAGAGCTCAAGAAAATCAAACGGGTGGTGCAGAAAGCCGACGCCTCCGCGCCGCACGAAGTGCTGTTGGTCATCGACGGCAATACCGGGCAAAACGCACTGGCCCAGGTCAAGGCTTTTGACCAGGCGCTGGGGCTGACGGGCTTGGTGGTGACCAAGCTGGACGGCACCGCCAAAGACGGGGTGCTGGCTGCGATTGCCATGTGGGCACGCGATCAAAAACGCCAGGTGCCGGTGTACTTCATTGGTGTGGGCGAACAGCTGGAAGACCTGCAAACCTTCAACGCCCAGGAATTTGCGCAAGCCTTGCTGGCTTGACCGCCCAACGCACTCAAAAATTGGCACACACTCGCACACGACTGGGGCTTACCCTGTAAGCTGCCAGCGCAGAAGGTCGCTAAACTCGACGCAATTCCGTATATCAGCAATCACTGATTATTTCGTTCTTCAGGAGACATCCACCATGAAACGAACCCTTCAGGCCTTGACCGCTTGCGTGCTCGGCGCATCGGCACTGGCAGCCCAGGCACAGGTCGCTCAAGTGAAGGTATGGGCGGCCGCCTGCGCCAACTGCCATGGGACCGACGGTCGTGCGCAGCCGGGCATGGAGGCCTTGGCGGGCAAGGACAAAGACGAACTGGCGCAGAAGATGCTCGACTTCAAGAGCGGTCGTAAGCCGGCGACGATCATGCACCAGATCGCCAAGGGTTACTCGGACGAGCAAATCCGCGAGATCACCGCCTACTTCGCCGCCCAGAAGAAATAAGGAGCACCGCCATGCAACGCCGTCAGTTTGTACAAACGCTCGCAGCGGGCTCCGCGCTGGGTTCTCTGGGTCTGGTCACCGGTTGCGCCAGCACCGGCGGGGGCAGTGGCCCCCACGTGGTGGTGGTGGGCGGCGGCTACGGGGGCGCCACCGCGGCCAAGTACACCCGCCTGTTCTCCGAAGGCAAGGTGCGCGTCACCCTGATCGAGCCCAACCCGGCCTTCATCTCCTGCCCAATCTCCAACCTGGTGATCCAGGGCAGCAAGACCATCGCTGACATCACCACCCCCTACGACGGGCTGGCGAAAAATCACGGCGTGAAGATCGTGCGCGACATGGTGGCCAGCATCGACCCAGACAAGCGCACCGTCAAGCTGGCCAGCGGGGGCGAAATGGCCTACGACCGCCTGATCGTGTCGCCCGGCATCGACTTCATGTGGAACACCCTGCCCGGCATGGCATCCGCCGAAGCGAAAGCCAAGGTCCTGCACGCCTGGAAAGCGGGCGAACAAACGGTGGCCCTGCGCAAACAGCTCGAAGCCATGCCCGATGGCGGCGTGTACGCTTTGTCCATCCCGCTGGCACCCTACCGCTGCCCGCCCGGCCCTTACGAGCGCGCCTGCATGGTGGCCAACTACTTCAAAAAGGCCAAACCCAAGAGCAAGGTCGTCATCTTCGACGCGAACGATGACATCCAGTCCAAGAAGGGCTTGTTCCTGAAAGCCTGGGACGAGCACTACAAGGGCATGATCGAGTACCGCCCCAAGCACAACGTGGTCGATGTGGATGCCGCCACCAACACCTTGAAGTTCGAATTCAACGACGACTTCAAAGCTGGTGTGGCCAACGTGGTGCCCGCCATGCGCGCGGGTGACATCGCGGTGAAGACCGGCCTCGCCACCGCCAACGCGCGCTGGTGCGAGGTCGATTTCCTCACCTTTGAATCGAAGGCCGCCAAGAACATCCACGTGCTGGGTGATGCGATCCAGATCGCGCCGGCCATGCCCAAGTCCGGGCATATGGCCAACCAGCATGGCAAAACCTGCGCCGCGGCGGTGGTGTCGCTGCTGATGGGCAAGGAGCCGCCGCAACTGCCGCTCTACGCCAACACCTGCTACAGCTTCGTGACCGACGAGGACGTGGTGCACGTGGCCAGCGTGCACCGCTACGACGCCGAGAAGAAGACCATGTTGACGGTGCCGGGTTCGGGCGGCGTGTCGTCTGCCGCCAGCGAACTGGAAAGCCGCTACGCGCTGGCCTGGGCGCGCAACATCTGGGCCGACAGCTTGGTGTGACGTTGACGCCAGCCCCGGTGCGCCGGGGCTTTTTTTGACGCTCAAATATCAGTGAAAGGTTATGTAATGTGGTCACTGCTGCAACTGTCGGCGACCGTGGCGGGTGTTTGGGCAGCGGCCTTGCTGGCCGGCCCGGCCCACGCCCAAGCCGATGAGGCCCGTGCGAAAAAAATCGCGGGTGGCTCCTGCTTTCTGTGCCACGGCGCCCAGGGGGAATCGACCAGCGAAGTGTTTCCGCGCCTGGCCGGGCAGAACCCCGAGTACGTGGCAAAGCAGTTGGCGGCTTTCAAGTCAGGGCAACGCAAAAGCACGGCCATGGCCGACATGGTGGCCAAGCTGACACCGGACGAGATGATGGCACTGGGCCTTTACTACGCCAAAATGCGCCTGCCCGCCGAGGAAGCCAAAGACCCGCAACTGGCGCAGATGGGGCGTTACATTTACCACAACGGCAACAAATTCAGCGGCGTTCCCGCTTGTGCCAGTTGCCATGGAAGCGCAGGCGAAGGTGCCGCTCACCTGCCCCGTTTGGCCACCCAATTCTCGGGCTACCTGTACACCCAGCTCAAACAGTTCAACAAGCGAGAGCGCACCAACGACAACGCGGTGATGCACGCCATCACCGAAAAAATGACCGAACTGGAAATGGCGGCGGTGTCTGAGTACCTCAGCAGCAAATGACGTTGGAGTGAGGGACTTGCAACGCCCTGTGCCAGTCGATGGCACAGGGCGTTTTTTTAATGGTCGGCGTGCAGCTTGTCGTGGATGCGCTTGGTGGTGCGCCACACGGCCCACAACACCACCGGAATCAAGGCGCCAGCCGCCATCTCCGGGTGGATGGGCACGCCTGCCGTTTTCAACGCCTTGGCGCCGTACAGCATCAAACTGATGACATAGTACGAAATGGCCGCAATCGACAAGCCTTCCACCGTGGATTGCAGGCGCAACTGAAGTTCTTGGCCGCGCGTGAGTTTTTCCAGCAGCTGCTGGTTCTGCACTTCAGTCGCAATGTCCACCCGTGTGCGCAGCAAAGCACTGGTGCGCGCCACCCGTTCCGACAACGAACTCAGGCGCTTGGCGGTTGAGGCGACCGTGGCCATGGCCGGTGACAGCCGCCGCTGCATGAACTCTCCGATCGTCTGTGTGCCCGGGATGGGCTGCTCGCGCAACTCGCTGATGCGCTGCGCCACCAGATCCTCGTACGCGCGCGTGGCCGAGAACCGGTACACGTGCTGCGCCATGCCCTTTTCCACCCGCGCCGCCAGGGCCACCAGGGTGTCGAGCATCGCCTGGTCCGACGACGATTTGCGCTCCAGATCGGCCGTGATGTCGGCCAACTGCCGTTCCGCCTGGGCCAGTTCCGGCCCCAATTGCTTGGCCACCGGCAGACCGCGCAAGGCCATGATGCGGTAGGTTTCGATCTCGATCAACCGGGCCGAAATGCGCCCGGCTCGGGTTTCCGAGGTGTCGCTCGGTGCGATGACGAGCATGCGTTCAAAGCCACTGGGCCGCAGCACGAAATCGGTGATAGCCATGGAGTGGCCGTTGTTGCCCATCAGCGACCCGATGATGTGCTGACCATCGAACCAGTCGCGCGCTTGGGGCAGCACCGCCTCGGGGTCGGTCAGATCGCCCTCCACCATGGCCAACTGGATGGCACAAAACGTGCGGCCGGGCACCGCCGACCACCAGGCATCGGGCACGATGAGCTGGCTGTGCAGCTCGGGGTTGCGTGCGCCCAGGCCGGCCCCTTCGGGCAGGGGTTGCACCATCGAATAGCGGGTGAATTCGGTGTGGCGCTCCCATTTGAGGGTGCCGCCGGGCAAGCGCAGGCGCAAAAAGTTGCCCGCCAAGTCGCTGGGCTTCAGATGATCCAACTCAGGCAACCGGCGCAGGTGTTCGCATTCCTGCTCGCGGGTCACGTCTTCATTGGCCACCGCCAAATACACAATGAGCGCCGGCAACCGGATCCGGGCCGACGGCCGGGCATGGATTTCGTTGTGCAACGTGGTGCGCTGCACATCGTCTGGCGGCAGGACGCGGGGCAATGGCGGCGTGTCGGTGGCTGTGATCGGCATGTGATACCCAATGGGGTTGACCTCTGCCGGAGTATCGCATTCACAGACACAAAAAAGCCTCCGCGCAGGGAGGCTTTTTGGGAACGAACCGGAGGCTTACGCGCCCAGCTTTTCCTTGATGCGGGCCGACTTGCCGCTGCGGTCGCGCAGGTAGTACAGCTTGGCACGGCGCACGTCACCACGGCGCTTAACTTCGATCTTGGCGATGCGGGGGCTGAACAGCGGGAAGGTACGCTCCACGCCTTCGCCGTTCGAAATCTTGCGAACGATGAAGCTGGAGTTCAGGCCGCGGTTGCGCTTGGCAATCACCACGCCTTCGTAGGCCTGCATACGCTTGCGGTTGCCTTCGACCACGTTCACGCTGACGATCACGGTGTCGCCAGGCGCAAATTCGGGGATTTCTTTGTTCAGACGAGCAATTTCTTCTTGCTCAAGGATTTGGATCAGGTTCATGGTTGCTTTCAAATTCGATCATGGTCGCGCTACACAAATGGCCCGGGCCGGGAAGGCCCTCAGCGGGCGGCCGCCAGAGGATCGAAGCTCTCCATTATAGCTTGGGCTCGGCAGGAGAATCAAGTCTTCGTCGCAGCGGACGAGGACTTCGGGACGCTGTCACGCAAGAAAGCCTCATCACGGGCCGTCAGCCCACCCTGTACCCGCACCTGGGCCAACACATCGGGTCGCCAGCGGGCCGTGCCCAGCAGGCGCTGCTCGCGCCGCCATTGCTCCACATGGCCGTGGTGCCCAGAAAGCAACACCGGCGGCACACCCTGTTCGCCCTGCGGGCCAGACCAGACTTCGGGCCGGGTGTAATGCGGGCAATCCAGCAACCCATCCAGCGCGGGGTTGAAACTGTCCTGCTGGTGGCTGCCCTCGTCGTTGAGCACACCGGGCTGCAAGCGGGCCACCGCATCCAGCAACGCCATCGCTGCGATCTCGCCACCAGAGAGGACGAAATCACCGAGGCTGAGCTGGCCGTCAACACAAACGTCGATGAAGCGCTGGTCGATGCCCTCATAACGACCGCACAGCAGAATCGCGCCTTGGCTTTCGGCGTGCGCGGCCACCACTGCGTGGTCGATGCGCTGCCCGATGGGCGAAAACAACAGCGTTGGGGCAGGCTGCGCCTCGGCCCGGTCGGCACGGATGGCTTGCCAGCAGCGATACAGCGGTTCCGCCATCATCACCATGCCCGGCCCACCACCAAACGGCCGGTCATCCACCCGGCGGTAGTTGCCGTCCGCATGGTCACGCGGATTCCACAACCGGACATCCACCAAACCGGTGGCAAACGCCCGGCGGTTGATGCCCGCACTCAAAAAAGGCGCGAACAGTTCAGGAAACAGGGTGATGACGTCGAAACGCATGGGCGTCTTGCGTTTCGGCAAGTTCAGTAGTCGGGCTGCCAGTCGACGGTGATGCGGCGGTCCTGCAGACTCACCTGGTCCACATAGACCGAGACAAAAGGAATCATCCGCTCGATGGTCTTGTCGCCGTCCTGGGCTTCCAGGCACAGCACGGAATGGGGGCCGGTCGGCAGCAGATCGCGGACCACCCCTAGAGCCACACCTTCGCGGTTGACCACATCCAGACCGATCAGATCGACCCAGTAATATTCGTCGGGGTTGTCGGTGACCGGGAAATCGGCACGCGACACATAAATTCGGGCGCTTTTGAGCGCTTCGGCGGCATTGCGGTCGGGCACTTCGGCCAACTGCGCCACCAAGCCGTCGGCATGCGGCTTGACTTCAGCGACTTCGACGCTCACCGTGCCGGTGAAGGCGTCAAAACCACGGGCATAACGCCCTTCGGGAACACACAAGTACCAGCGGCGCGCATGCAGCAGCACGTCGGCACTGGCACTGTGCGGGTGCAAACGCACCCAACCCTTGATCCCCCACGCCTCCTGCACCCTGCCCACTTCGACCGCATCAGCGGGCAACGTGGCGGATGGGAGTGCAGACAATGCAGCCATGAAAGGCGTGGGAGCTGACTGCCGATCAGGCAGCAGCAGGAGCGGCCTTGGCGGCCTGCTTGATCAGGCGAGCCACCGTGTCGGACGGAGCAGCGCCCACGCCCAGCCAGTAGGTCAGGCGGTCTTGAGCGATGCGCAGGGGCTCTTCACCACCTTTGGCCAGGGGGTTGTAGAAGCCGATGCGCTCGACGAAACGGCCATCGCGACGGCTGCGCTTGTCGGCGACGACGATGTTGTAGAACGGACGGGCTTTAGCGCCGCCGCGGGAGAGTCGAATGACGACCATGATTTATCCTTCGGGTGGTACGGAATTTTCACAACGCCTGAGACACACGACTGACCACCCGGCCAGCGAAACGTTGCAAACCGCGCATTATAACCTCTGCCACACCATCAGACCAACATGCTCTTGATCCGCGACAGCCAGGACACCGACCTGCCCCACATCGCCCGCATTTACGGGCACCATGTACAGCACGGCACCGGAACTTTCGAGACCGACCCCCCCTCTGTGCAAGACATGGCCACACGCCGCACCGACGTGCTGGGCAAAGGCCTGCCCTGGCTGGTGCTGGAGCACGAAGGCGCGGTAGTGGGGTTTGCATACGCCAACTGGTTTCGGCCTCGGGCGGCCTTCCGTTATGCGGTCGAGGATTCGATCTATTTGGCACCCGAAGCGGCTGGCAAGGGTTGGGGGCGTGCCTTGTTGACCGAGTTGCTGGCGCGCTGCGAACGCGCCGGTATGCGCAAGGCAATTGCGGTGATCGGAGATTCGGCCAATGCCGGATCGATCGGCTTGCATAAGGCTCTGGGCTTTGAGCACACGGGCACCGTCACCGCCTGCGGCTGGAAGTTCGGGCGTTGGCTGGACATTGTGCTGATGGAAAAAGC